>JAABUJ010001474.1_pt1 | contig 34644 bp, 23 predicted proteins | sample 5559131 | NCBI WGS metagenome assembly JAABUJ01 (sample SAMN10711875, study PRJNA513366) | rock metagenome | isolation source: Antarctica rocks | place: Antarctica: Victoria Land, Mt New Zealand nord | collected 2016-01-07 | reverse complement strand
ATTTATAGAAATAAGTGTTTAGTTGTGATTTTAACATCAAAATGCTGTTGTTTGAGCTTGATTTTGAAGAAGTTTCAAAAAAAAAGTTGCGTGAGTGCTGGAGCCAACTTTGTAGGATCCGCTGTACAGTACGAAAGGTACAGTCTTGCAATGTAAATACTTTAGGTATCAAGCAACACAACAAGACCGGTATGGCTCTTTATACAAAAGCCAAACCACGTGTTTTTGCCCGTTGATACTGAGCATGTCCATTCTCAGGCAATACCAACATACCATGCAGCGCAACTCTTTGAGGCGGGGAGTCCGTATACTTTAGACATTAACAGCCCGCTACCTATGCAATGCCATAACAAGGGCTCTCTAGTGTTGATCCCTTTGGCATACTCCAGAGGAAGCAGATGCTACTGCCCTAAAATCCAACTCTATGACTCAGACAACGCCTCCAACCAATGACAAGGATGCATCAGCAATAAATAGAAATCGAGATTTTGACCATACCTGATACCCTCAGTTCGCCCATCTTAGCTGGGTAATACCGTCTCTGGTATGTGATTTTGATATGATTAGGGATGGACTGCAGATTTCATCAAATATGAGACCAGTCTCGCAAGAGCAACTGCCTATACGTCTTCGTACTTCCATCATCCCGTAGCGGCAGTTTCCTTGACCGGCTGAGCAGCGGGACCTTGGGCATTGCCAGCCTCAGCAAGCTTTTGATTTTCCACCTCCTTCAGGGCCATGCTCTGGATATCATTTTTATCCTTTTCCCATTGGCTGTTTGGATCGTTGAACTCTTCTTTAATCTTTTTCATTCGCTCGGCGCGCTCCTTCTCCTCGTTCTCGCGAGCTTGTCGCTCCTGTTCCATCTCTTCCATATGCCGGATGTCATCGACGCTTGGTTCATACAGATGCCAGACTGTGTAATGCGGTAATCCAACCACGGAGAATTTCATTCTCTTCGCCATCTGCATTAATATGATTCAGAAGGAGATCTTCAAAGAATATAGCGGAGTGGAGGAAGGTACCTTTCCGAAGCCTTCAGTCTCTGCATGCTTTTCGAAACTGAAAGCAGGGAAGTGAACCCCAGATCGGAAGACTTTGGCCTTAGCAAGGATGCTGACCCCACCAACACCGTCAATCTCCATCTCCATGTCAGGATCGCCATATGGATCTCTCAAGTAGGCGAGATGCGGCCGCCATGTAGCATATTCCGCATATCCCTCGACAATGACGGCATCCTCGTCCAAGGTATCTGCCAATGCTAGAGCTGTCTCGGATTCCTGCCAGGAATTAAGGTCGTATGGTTGCTCGCCCCCAAGCCAGTCAGGTAAAGGTCTCCATACATCTACCCATCACATTAGCATTGGTTCGGTTTCTTTACAATACAAACACTCACTCGGAACAATGACGTCTTTGTTATGCCTCATCAAATCCTCCAAAATGGTGAATGGTGCGGTCTCCACATCGGCATCCCTCCAATAAACCCAGCTATGATACGGACGAAGCGCTGCACTCAAGAGCCAATTTCGTGCTTGTGCCATCAGCTTCCTCCTCCCAGCTTGGGCGGCGAAGCCGTGACGACTTTCGACGTCCTGATTCACCTTTTGGCCGAAATCTTTCTCAATGACGGATATCTCCCCGTACGGCTGCTTGGGATCGCGATCTTGCTGCAGCTCCTCCAACAGCTCGGAGAGTAGCGGAAGCGTCCGGTCTTTGGAGTCCGAGACGAGGAAGGCCAGATCTATCAGATGATGCGGGTACGTAAAGTTGCGAAGGTGGGAAAAGAACATTGGAAGATGAGACTCGGCGTCCCGTAACGGGGCGCAAAGGAGGACCCTCTCTTCTCTCTCCCACCCTCTCGCCGTGCCCTGCACAGTCGAAAGGTCATAATACCGAACGGTCTCAAGTTGAAACTCCTCGACCGCGGACAATAATCCAAGGGAGAGTGTTGGGATTATGACGGACCGGAAGGAAGGGAAAAAAAGGACGGCGAAGAGGATGGAGAAAAGTCCAACAAGGGCTAAGCGAATGAGAAGCTGCCTTCGTCGTCGCAATGCGGGTTGTGACCTTGGCTGAAACCTGCTTGTGAGGACGAAGTCAGTTTAAGTGATCACTAGGCCCGTGCTACAGTGTGATTGTAGCAGCCCATAACTCTGAACAGCCTACCTGTGGGGTGAGATGGAGAACGAGCCACTTCCTCCGATGGGATAGGCGGTGTGGCCATTAGAATAGGCGTGGTGCCTGTTCATTCTCCAAGCGCAAGCAATACATGTGTTGCCACGAATACCGCCAGGTAGCAGTGGAATCACTCAGAAGATCATCCACCGGACTCTGAGGAAGCCCCTGAGCCACCTGAGCCAGATACCAGCGCTGCTGCGTAACGAGACAAGAATGCCAAGTGCTGGGGGACTTTAGAGCCAGCGTTTGTTCGCATAAGAGGTTGGCTCAATTTCGTATATAACTGACGAGAAACAGGGTACCTTAGTAGGGTAAGGTTGACTATGTAAGGTAACTTTGCTCGTGATGGAGATCGGACGGTGTATCACGGCGACGAGAATGGCCTTCTTTAGTCATCATTCAAGGTTAAGGTAGGTACCTTACCTTAGGTACCTATACCTTACAAATACCGTACCGCTGTCTCAACACAACATTTTGATGTCAGACCGTAATGAAGATATACATAATCATGGCATATCACCTCAGTACGTGTTCCAGGTTTGGATTTTAATATCGTCTTTGGTGTCTTCCTTCTACTGACTATGCTCACCTTGCTTCCTGAATGAAAGGGGCTGATACTGTTCTTACAATTTCACTCATGTAGCGAGCTGGCAGTCTGAATATTATTGATGTATCTGCATGGTAATCGGCAATACCCCGTTTAAATTCAAACAAACACCACGGACAGTGGGGACGACAGCTACGAGTAGAATGGGCTATTGAGCTAGCCTGTAGCATATAGACTACCCAAGCCCCCACTATCTTCCCTGAGCGGCGACAAGAAACAATGCACGAAGTGCAAAATCGACCTAGTTCCTAACAGATGCATCAGCTAAAGCATTCGCTTGAAATCGAACTCCAAGTGGGTGATGTATCAGTTTCAGCGCTCAGAAAAGCCGGTTTACTCAAGCCAGTCTGCCGGCCTCTGGAGCTCCCCAACTCAAGACGAGCTGCTTCGCCCGAAGCTCTAAAGCCAGCATCACACGCGTGCCACTTCTCACCCCAGAAGCGGAGGAAGCACACCGCAGAACTCCACAACCTCTCATCCCAGGTCACTGAACCCAGTCCGGTGTGGGAGGGTGGCTCGGCAGAAGAGGACTTCGTGGAATGGATCGACATCTGTCATCTTTGCACAAGAACCGCCATGGGGGTAGAGAATCTCTCACCGGAAGCAGACCTCTCTTCCATCAGATCGGACCTGATGATTCCGTCCAGTTTTGACTGTGGCAAGCGTCAGCTACTGTCACATCCAATCTCTGTGACGGGATAGGAATTTCAGAAGGACAATCAGAAATATGGTAAGTTGGTATATAGATATCAACATTGTGCTTCAGTAGCAGAACTGATAATATATGTTTCATCACGAAAGAACCAATTGGGTTTCATGAAGAAGGAAACGAAAGGGACGACGTACCTAGAAGGAGCAGGACCGAGATATCTTCGTGGCGAGACTGTCGATCTGTCAGTGAAGGTAAGGTCAACTTCGCAGTCTTTGATGCAGTGTAAGAGTATCCACTTGTCAGATGGTAGTGCATGTTGTTCAAGGGCTCACGGAGAAATCTCCAGAACGTGTGTGATAGGTTTTCTTCATGAAATAAAACGAAAAGACGGGTGAGACAGTAGCTTTGAAGAACATACCAGGTTGGACTCAGCTCTAACATGAGGGAGAAGAATGATAGACGAAAAGGTTCATGGACGATATTGCTATTCCGTGCTATGGAATCCTAGGTAGGTAGATGAAGGTAAGGTACTGTAGGTGTGAAGAAAGAATTCTGATTTATGTACTTCGTACTTCGTAAGCTTCGGCGGACAGAGGATTTGCAGCTAGTGAAGCGAAAAAACAGGGATTTTGACCTTAGATACCTAAGTTACGAATCGTACCTATAACGTCTCCCAAACTCGGAATTGAACCTTTCCAACACCAGCTCTGCAATTGTTTCAGCGGCTTCACAGAAGATGTCTGACAGGCGACGAGTTATGGGTCCTTCTGGCGGCACCGCAGCACCGGTCTACCTGTACTCTGGGTCGCTATCTGAAGCCAGCAGGTCCGCAAACCGACAATCGCGCACAAGGCGACCGGACGAGTTGAGGAAGATGTGTAAGTACTAGGATACCCCCTCTCTTCAGACTGTCAGACAGGTCAATGGTGGAATGGGTGGCTGAAACGTCTTGAACCTAAGTCTTGAGGACCGGCTTGACCCCTTCGGCGTCTGGTTCGGCATACTTTGAGCTCGAGCCTTCCTCTACCAGTGCATCACATGCGCTCTCCCTTCAAGGTTCGCCGTCAACTATCAAGCTGACATGCACCGTTCATGGCCCGAGGCCCCTTCCACGCTCGGCACCTTTCACTCCACATGCTCTTGTATCGACACATGTCAAATTTGCACCCTTCGCAGCGAGACAACGCAGGGGCTACATCCGTGATGCCAATGAAAGAGACTTGTCCGTACACCTGGAGACCGCTTTGAGAGGAGTGATCATTAGCGATCGGTGGCCGAAAAGCGGCATCGAAGTCGTTGTTACCGTTCTGGAGAGCGATGAAGATAGCTGGTGGCCTGACGAAAACTCGAACGGGAACACAAGGCCGGCCGGTGCGGGGGGTTTTGGCATCATGAATGTCCTGGCTGGATGCATCACTGTTGCATCAGCGGCTATTGCCGATGCAGGGATAGACTGTGTAGACCTTGTGGCGGGGGGTGTTGCGGGCATTACGGGGCCATCAGGTCGCGGCGACTTCAATCACAAAGGGGAACCCGTACATCACGGCGGCACTGAGAAGAAATCTGCGCGGACATTGAGGGATCCGTGTCCCTGTGAACACCGGAATATGATGGCTGCGTGCGTTGTTGGATATCTCCAAAACCGCGACGAGCTCACTGAACTCTGGTTCAGGGGAAGCCTCCTGGGCTCTGCTTCCGGTACATCTGTTAGTGCACGAACCGAAGGGGCTCTCATGGATCAGGCAGTTGCCTCAGCTTTGGAAGCTCGTCTCGTACTCGAATCTGCTGTGAAGGAGGCTATGGAACGCCGGAGTCAACAAACTAACCGTGCCACTCCAGTGGGTACTAAGATTCAGGTGCAGGATATTGGAATGGATACCTAATGCCATCTGCCATTGAAGGCCTAGCAGGCTTTCCCTACATCGCATCTCGACTATTTTGGCATAACAGCGGCGTTATTGTAAGGCCAAAGTAACGCTTTATCTCTAACAAGAGTACACAGTGTCTTCAGGGAGTGTGCGACACCCAGCTTAGATCACTGACCGACCTTCATGGCTGAACCCACATCATCGTTATCATTCAAAACCCATCAAGGTTGTTTTTGTCCGGCCTCTGTTCTGAAGCCCGGTAACCACCTTGCATCAAGGTACCTAGCGGTCTATGTCTGGCGTCTTCAATACGTTCGGCAATGTGGAGCATGTTTGCTAGGTTGTCCGTGGCTGAAACGCTTGCTTTGTTCTTGCATTCAAAATACATCCTGTTGCTCGGTTCTAGGTTGTGTTAAAATACTTGCCCTCCCTAGCAGTTGCCTCGCCGATGGGACCTTTTTCGTACGCAAACAAATCACTTTTTCTCCGGAGATTTCGTCTCCACATCCAAGAGCACCCTAGCCGCCAGCAGAATGCCTTCGAAGATTCAACTAGATGAGAATCTTTGGTTTCTCTATATTTGCTTGCAAAAGTCGGACTACAAAGCTGTGGGTCCATGGGACAGTTCTTTGCCTGTTGATGGCTGACCCATATGGGAAGATTGACTTCAATGCCGTTGGGGATGCGACCAAGCTCAAGCCTCCAGCGGCTCGAATGCGCTACACGCGCCTTCGCCGCGCCATCGAGGGTGGGACTCTCATTGGAACACACGGAATGCCTTTCCAAAGCGGCACTGAAAAGGTCGTTGAGGTTCGAAAGAAGCGTAGGAGGCTTCTTCAGAGTGCTTATACGGAAGAGGTAGATGATCCAGAACCTTTGGTGATACACCGTGAAAGTCCCATCTTGAGGATGGAGAAGGTTGAAGATGGCTTGGCGGATCAGTACGATTCGGGGCTGTCAGCAAATGAAAAGAAGATCCCATCTACCAGGGGGAATGCTCGGGCTCTGAGGCGAAAGGTAGACGCCGACGAGGAAATGTCCGACTTAGAATCCGCTCTGCTTCGCTTAGAAGAACATATACCGGACTCCGGCCCCAACGCGCAGAGTCCTAGCCCCGAGAGTGATCACAAAGGCGATATGGATTTAAAGAACAGTGTGGCAGTGGAAGGCAAACGCCATATTAGGAACGGCAATAAAGAGCGAACAGGTTCTAGGAAGCATGAGCTGGCACCACCAGATGTTGAACAGCCCATTCAAGCGGCGTTCAAATCCTGGCCCGCAAAAGGGCTTACGTTAAATCATGAGACCGAGAAGACTGTCTCCACGGACATTACCACTACACAGACGAGGCTGATCTCAGAGGCGAAAGACGAGACACAAAGTAGTTGACAGGTGTCAGGATGAGAGAGAGCTTCTTCAGATCACGATGTTGTGATCCTCATCAAATAGCCACTGTAAAACTGCTTAAAGTTCTCTTATCGAGAGTTACAGCTGTCTGTAACATCTAGAATCCATGTTTAGAACAGATTGTGAATAGTTCAAAACCTAGTAGGAGCAAATGTTTTCGAAAATCTTTGTCATGATAATAGAAGGTGACAACTACCCGTAGACCACAATACTATAGTCATAGACCATAGTTTTACTAGTCATAGACCACCCCTAATCGGGTAGTAACTCACAGAATTTATTACGCGTTTTCGCGTTTTCATGTTTTCATGTCGAGGATCCTATGCCTGTGATGCACCTCGCTGTCGCCCCCAACAGTGTTTTCTTCCTCATCTTGCCCTAACACAAACCCTTAGTCATAATGGCCTTGCTTTCTAAGCAGGTCCCCCAAGCAAGGCCCCCAAGCAAGACCCCTGAGCGAGGCCTCAGTGCGAGGCACCTAAGCAAGGCCTCTAAGTAGAACAGCAAGATCATAGAGGGCAGGCACAAGTTGCAGAACATACTAATACAATTGTTTTTAAGTTTAAAACATAAGAAAGTGTGTAGAAACATGTTGTAAAGAGAGTAGAGAGAGTCTCATAGGAATTTGTGTGTAAGTTCTGAATAAAGATAATCTATAACTAGTAAAACTATAGTCTATAACTATAGTATTGTGATCTATAAATAGTTGTCACCTAATAGAAACACCTCAGAGGTTATCTTCTCTGAGACTGAAGCATTAGTCTAAAATATTAAAATATTAATAGATAAGTTAAGCAAATATGAAAATCAGTTTTTGTTGAGAAGCAGTGTTCTAGCTACTTCTATGAAGCAAGATAGAACTAGCATCAGAAGCTGAGTAAAGACTCTGTTTATGTTGACTGCAGTCAACATTCTTTCTACTTTTTCTGTAACTCTCTCAATCAAGACATGCTCATAGACAACATAGTTTAGAGATTTCACTAAACAGTATAATATAACATGAATATTTACTTTCTTTCAATAAATTATGAGCTTAAGTTAGCAAAAAGCTTCTCAGAGAAAGTGTATATTTTTAGTGTGATGACAGCTGAGTATATTAACTTTTAAGATTTATAATTAATTCAGCTTTAACAGTATTACTAATTATTGAGATTTGTGATAAATCTGACTTTAGCAAAATCAGCACACTGATGATAGCTATGTATATTAATTATTGAGATTTATAGTCAATTTAACTTTAGTAGTATCACTAACTATTGAGATTTATAATAAATTTAACTTTAGCAGAATCAGCATTCTGTGACAGTTGAGTATGTTTAACTCAGAAAATTTATGAAGAATTAGTTTTAATAAAAATCAACATTTACAATTGTTCAGAGAGCACTGTTCTGCAGTAGCTGAGTATATTTGATTTAGAAGATTCATAAAGAATCAGTCTCAGCAAAAATTAATATTTACAGTTATTCAGAGAGCACTGTTCTTTAACAGTTTAATATGAATCATTAAGATGAATAAACATTATTATTTTACAAAACAAGAGATATAAAAGCTTTCTATTTGTTTTATTTATATTATCTTTAATGTATACATTGTTATTTTACTTTATTCACTTCTTATACTATGTGTTGACTATCATCATCATAAACTTCAACAACTTCTTTATAAAGTAATGACTCATCTCAATTCTTATTTGCAAGAACTGCAATCAATAATTTACTTTTATGAGAAAATGACTGATAAAAGAAGATCTATAAAATGTTATTGAAGTCTTAGCAGTCAATATGCTGATTAGTGAATTTTTAAATTCATTTTTTCTCAGCAGTCTTGACTTCAAAAATCAGAAAATTGATATAAAAATCTTATATTAACTTATTATTTACATAAATACAGATGATCAAGAATATCTGATGAACAAAATCAGTACAAAGAATGTTTGAAATACATTAAAGTTTAAGTACAAAAAAAAGCTGTAGATGATCAGAAAACAATATTTGACAGAGTTTATTGAGTATAGAATGTCAGAGAATATATTTATTGAAGAAGTATAAATTTATTTAAGCAAACTTGATAAAAAGATTGCTGCAACTCAGTCTGACATGACTGAGTTGTACAAATTAAAATGATGATTTTAGATACTGCTTTAAGCATTATCAGTTAAATATATTGTAATTTGTAATGTCATTGACACTTAGAACAATTTAGACATCAAGAGAGATTTATAAAAGCTTTAAAAGAAAGAGATACAGCTTAAGATTAATAAGATTGTCATTGTCTTGTGAACAGATAAATAGAAGAAAGATTAATGTTTAATGAATTAGAATTGCAGTTTATTGAATTACTGCATAGCTGATATTAAGCAACATTATTGCAGATCATTCAGCTCAGACAGTAATTATTTTTCTTATTACTTTATTAAGTGCTTTCTTTGCAACAACTCTCACTTTATTAAAGATTGCAAATTTCTTTCTAATATTAAGCAAAATGCTTAAAAGAAGACAAGCAGATTAACTGTAATTAAGCTGTACAGATTAACTGCAGTTAAGTTATATTGAAAGTTAGTCTATAAAGAAAAAGAAAAGAGACACAGAGTCTTTGATGTAGAAATTAATGACAGTAATAATAATGATTTCTTTTCTGAATTTAAAGAGAAAAAGAAAATTAATGATGAAATTATTGCTCTATTTAAAAAAACTATCAATAAGATGCTTAAATCTAAATGAGTTACAGACTTTAAATTCTTCTCATACATAACTAATTAACTTTAACTCTTTAGTGACTTCCTCATATAAATGAGATGTTGACAAATTAAAGTTAAGAAAGAACATTTATACTCTCACTATTGTGAAGTAATCATTATATAAGTCAGATCAGAAAATTCTGTAAGACTGAGTTCAACACTTTATATATTTAGACTTGAGATCAATTTTCTGTTAAGAAAGTAAATGTATAAAATGAAACTGCATAAAAGCTTTAATCAACACTGTCTTTAAATGTATGATAAGCACAGCAAGATTATAATAGAAGTGTCAGAGTAAGATGAAATCTATATAATTAAGTATATCATAAAGAGTCTTAATGAATTTGCTCTGATATCTGTAGTGTATACATGTCATGATATCACTATGTGCTCATACCAAATCATAGTCAAACTTCTTATGCAATGATTGATAAGTAAAGTACTATATAGACAGTCTTTGCATACAGATCTTTTGAGTTTCTTAGTTATTAATCTTCATCAATACAAGACTTTAACATCAGAACTTCATTGAATAGCTGTTGTAATGTAGTGTCTCACATTGTCACATATCTTACTCATCAGCCTCTTATAGATAAGAGACTCATGAGTTCACAATACATTACATTTAGAGATCATCTTCTCTGCTATTGCTTTAAATGTAAGTCTGCATATTCAGACTCATAAACATAATCTTATGACTAACTTCTTAAACATTGATACTGCATCATTAAATATAAAGATTAAGGCTTACAGGCTTTGACATTGATGATTTGCTCATCTTGATTTTGTAAAGTTGCATGATCTTTATAAGATAACAATTCTTGAAAAGTCAATTCTCATTGTTGAGAACAACAAGAACATGTGTAAGATTTGTGCTTTAATTAAGTTTATTAACAAGTAAGATCACACTGTAAGCAAAAGAAAGATTAACATTCTTATTTTTATCTTTATTGATATATGTAACTTATTATTCTTATCATTTAATGAATATCAGTACTTTCTAAAGATAGTAGATAATCATTTCTGAAAGATATAAATGATATTGTTAAAGCAATGTGATAAGGCTCTACAGACACTGCAAGAATGATGATTAAAGATTGAACTTCAGATTGATGCAAAGATTTTTGCTGTATAAAGTGACAATAAAATGAAGTTAAAGTTCACTTTAAACAACTAATGTAAGTCTCTTAACATTACACTGCAATATACAGTGCTCTATATGTCAATTCAGAATAATGTTGCTAAAAGAGTCATTTAAATCACTGAAAACTCAGTATACATTATGATTAAAGAAATATAACTGTCAATAAAGTTCTGAGTGTAGACAGTATAAACAGATATTTATCTTTACAATTAAACAGCAATTGATCTCTTAATTAATGACAAGCAGATAACTTCTGAGAAAGTTTTCACTGATGTGAAGTTATTTATCAATTACATTTATATATAAGAATGCAAATGCTACAGCTACATTGATCTTAAGTTACTATCTGAAGACAGACATGACAAGTTCATGAATTAAGAATGAGTAAGAGTCTTTATAAGCTATATTGAGAAAATCATAAAGCAGTATCAGCTTTAAGCTTTAGATCTTAAGTGCATCATTAAGAATTACACTGTAAAGTTTGCTAAAAGCAAGAAGAAAGATACTGTTGATTTTAGACTGCAACAGTAAACATTAAATATTCTTTTAAATAGAAGATCTGTTAAATGTTTATGAAAGAAGTTAATCATTATGAAGATCACAGCTTCAGATCAGACACTTACAACTTAAAATAGTAAGATGCAGTCTGATTTAACTACAGTTAAGACTGACAAGTCTTAAAATAAATAATATGAGATTAAGTTGACTGCAATCAATCTAGATAAGTTGTTAAATGAGAAGATCAACACTGATTAAATTAAGATGATGACACTTAAAGAAATCAGAATCTTTCTGTGCATTAAGATCTCAAAATGAAAGAGAGACAATAACAATAATAATTAAGATGTAAATAAGTTCTTAATCAAAATATTAAGAATCATATTAATACTTACAGCATTCTCTGCAGACAAAGAAGACTCTATAATTAGATTTGACATTTTAATGTTTGTCATCTATGCTGAAGCAGTGAGAGACTCAATCTGAGAAGAAATGTGAAAGAATGTCATTTATATGAAGCTGATAGTCTTGACAGCAAATAAAATATGAAAAGAGACTGTGTCATTAAGAAAAGTCAACATTATAATCAGTAAATGAGTTTTTAAACTTAAGCTGAACATCAATGAATTCTTAAATAAGCTTAAGACAAGACTTGTAGCAAGAGACTTCTCATAGACATATAGTGTTGATTATAAAAATATTTTTATTCTCATTATTAAATTTAATACTCTACAAATCTTTCTGACTATCATTGCACTCAAGAATCTAGAATGTCATCAAGTAAATGTCAATAATATCTTCACAAAATTCTTTCTGAAGAAAACAATCTATATAACACTTTCTTCTAAAGTCAATGTTGCATCTAATTGTATTCTGCACATACTGTGCAGCCTTTATGATCTTAAATAAGTCACACAGAACTAACATGAACAATGTGTTACTGAACTACTTAAGTTAAATTTTCATTAAAGCAAGACTGATCTCTGTCTTCTTCTTTACAGCATTAAAAAAATTATGCTGCTTCTTTATATAAACAATATTATTATGACTTCAACAAATCTATTATACATTCTCTGATTTAAGCAAGCTCTTATGAGTGTGTTCAAAGTTAAGAACTTAAGAAAGACACAGAAAATCTTTAATATTTAAGTTATATATAATTATAAAATGAGAATTCTGCACCTAAATCAGACTCACTATGTGAACAAGATATTAAAGAATCTTCATATGTGATCTGATAAGCACAGAGTCATCAGCATTTCACTTAATAAATATAATGCTCTTTACTTTGTCAACTTAACTGATTAAAGAATAGATCAAAGACAATATTAATAGATAATTGAAAGCTTAATGTATGCAGTAATTTATATTTAATTAAACATCATTTTCACACTAAATTGACTAAGTCAATATCTCAGCAATTCTGCAGAACATCATAAATACACATTTAAGAAATTATTGTGATACATAAGATCAATCATCAATCTTAACATCATGTACAGCTTTAATGAAAGTCAAGTAATGCTTAAATACTCTGACTTCAACTATGCTTTGAACAAACAGAATTAAAAATTAATTTTAAAGTACATCTATATGCTTAAAGATGAATCAGTGTTGTGAGCAAGTTAAAAACAGAAGTTTGTTATTATCTTAATTATTGAGGCTGAGTACATGACTATATTAATGTGTGTGAAGACTGAGATCTGACTTGAACAAATGTTAAGAAATATAGATATAAGCAAATATCTTAAAGTCAATTTATACTGCATAAACATTCAAAAGAACAAAGCTCATTAAGTATCTTTATTCATTCAGCTCAGAAAAGATAATCAAATTGGTTTGATCTTAATTAAGAATGCATATATACATAAGTAATTAAAGCACATTGATGTCTTCTATTACAACATTCACAATCTGTATAAGCACAATCAAATTCAAGTAGACTTTGTGTTCAGTTAAGAGATGATTATTAATGAACTTATTAAGTCTCTGTTTAGACAGATCTTTAAGCAGTTCATTGAATTTATAAAATTCATTGTTGATGATTAGTTAAATTTTTAAATGATTTGTTGAACTCTTAACAATGCATTTAGTCATCTGATGTTTGCTGTCAGTAAGAGTTAATAGATGCAGTCTTATTAAGTGAAAGTGTTGAGAAATAATGTTCTAGCTGCTTCTATAAAGCAGAATAGAATTAATGTCAAAAGCTGAGTAAAGACTCTGTTCATATTAACTGCAGTCAACATTCTTTTTACTTCTTCTGTAACTCTCTTGATCAAGATATGCTCATAGACAACACAGTTTAGAGGTTTCACTAAACAGCATAGTATAGCATGAGTATTCATTTCTTTCAATAGTTTTTACATTTTATTTACATTTTGTATTGAGTCTAGTAGTTTTGTATTAAGTCTAGTTTCTGAGCTAGAACAAATGTAAAGATCAATTAAGTAAACAGTTTACTCAATAAGTGTCATGATATCACTATGCACTCATACTGAATCATAGCCAAACTCCTTACACAATGATTGATAAGTGAAGTACTATATAGATAGCCTTTGCATACAAACCTTTTAAGTTTCTTAGTTGTTAGTCTTTATCAATACAAGACTTTAACATCAGAACTTCATTGAATAGCTATTGTAATGTAGTGTCTCACATTGTTACATATCTTACTCATTAGCCTCTTATAGATAAGAGACTTGTGAGTTCACAATAAGTAATGTATGCTGCTGTTAGAATTTGTAAGTTCACTCTTGATTTGCAAGAGTTGAAATTCTCTTGCATAATTTTGCATAACTAGTACACTTAGCAAGCTAGCCTTCACAAAGAAATAAAAGTATACACTTTTATCTTTTATAAAGATTAACAATAATTCTACATACATATCAGACTTTACCTGATTCACTGTTACACAACTGTTAAGATCAGTCTTACAGTATTATTGCTTTAATTTATTGTACAGTAGTTACTCAGCTATGATTTTAAGATCAGAATGTTTCTTATAAAGATTAAATAAAATTATATAAAAGAAAAATATAAAGTTTAAAAAGAACTCTGTAATACAAGAGAAACTGAAGCTTTTAAAGAAGCTTAAAGTCTCTATAGATGATCTTTCTATAAATGTTTATAAATTGACTGCAAATAAACTCAGAAGTAAAAGAGACACTTTGTTATAGATGTTAATTAAAGATGAAATGAAAGAAATTTAAAAGATTTAAATACTTTTCTGTAAGGTTGAGAATCTGATTTGTAAGATTAAGAAGATGATTTGTGAAAGTAAATGATTTTTATAAAAAGAAAAAAAAATTCTTCATAAATTTAAAAATACTTTTTCAGAGTCTTTAAAGCTGACAATTATTCATAAATTAAAAGTTAAACTTCAGCTTACAGAGTAAAAAAATAAAAACTTAATACTTTATATATAAATAAAACATAACTGTTCTGTATCTGCAGATCTAGAGATTGATTACAAATTAAAGTAAATTTAATTTATTAAGATATTTTTGAGTGCTGATCTCTATAAAAGCACAAACTACAGTCATTACTGTGACTTCTGTTATTAAATAAATATAGACATAGAAGACATATTTAAGAGAACTTAATATTTAAAGATAATTCATTATTTACATTACTTGATCATAAACTGATGAAGAGCTCACTGTGAGAAGAAAGTATTTGCAGAAGTATGAAAGTCTTTAAAGAAATTTTTAAATAATTTATTAAAAAATAAAGCAAATTGAATTCACAACATCTAAATAAAATAATTATGAGCAAACAAGAGAAATAAAGAGTTTAATAAGAAGTATTTTTACTGTTATAATGAGCTTCAGTTTCAGATAGAAGACAAAGTAAATAAGATAGATAAGATTTAAGTTATGTTTTTTTATTGTAGATTAAATGAGTCAATATATAAAAAGATTTATGAGCAGTTTCAGCTATTAATCATTACTGAAGATATGATGACTCTTATAAAAAAGCTACATCTCAATTTATTTAATCATAAACACAAGATGATATCACTCTACTAAAAGAAATCTAAATTCTACAATAAAAACAACAATAAGTCTGTAATCAAATCAGATAAAAAGTCTGCACAGAGTGAACAGAATTAATTTATTAAGTAATTTAATTGTGATAAGACTGATCACATAGTGAAGAACTGCTATTCAGTTAAAAAAGAAAAATTCTTTATTAACATTGTAAATAAAAGAGGCTCACAGAGCTCTTATAAGATATATAACTTTGTTTAGAAGAATGAGTTTATTGATAAGAAGATAAAGAAAAAGTTTATAAAAAAGAACTTATTTAAGAAGAAAATCTTATAACTTGTAATGCATCTCACAAATTAAGAACTATAAGTTTATTTATTTATTTATTTATTCTTCATACATCACATACAGCCTATAAGACTATGACAATTGAAAACAGAAAATAGCACATAAAACTCTTAATATAAGAAATTTACATGCTGACATGCTTTTTAATCACTTCTTTGCAGTCAGACTGTTTTCTTAATTGTTAATTAACTTTTCTTTAACTTTTCTTTCAATTTAGTTAATTTCTTTCTTCATCTTCTCTTCTAACAATCACTTTCTGATTTCTACTCTTGTTTCTTTCAGAAACTGTAAAACAGATTAAATTTCTTCTTTTAAAATAAAAAGAGTTCTGATTTTTAATGATAGATCTTTTAGTTTTCTTCTTAAAATTAATTGTTCATTTTTAAAATAATAACAAGTAATTAAAAGATGTTCTGATGTCTGTCTTTAACAACATGACAGATAACATTTATCAGAATTATAGTTAGATAATCTATTTAAATAGAATTTAAAATAACTGTAATTTAGTTTCATCTGAATAAATGTGAAAAACTAAAGTCTATTAATGTTTTTAAGATTTTTATTCTGATTTCAGTGTGATTTAATCTTCATTTTAATGTAAATATATTCTTTTTTAACTAAAGTTCAGTAAGTTTTTCAGCTGACAAGTGCTTCAGTCTTTATAAGACATTTTATATAATTAATTAAGATAAATCTTTCAGAACAGATTTTAATCTTCTGTTCTACATTCTTTTGTACAGTTGTATCTATCTTTTTGTTGTCAATAATATCTTTGTGACTAGAAATTCAGTGAATGTAAATTGTAAAATCTTAAGATTTAAGTATATGCATTGTTAAATAACATTTAATCATTAAATGCTGTTTAAATTCTGATTTGATGTTCTGAAGTCTTTGAATTGCAGTTTAACTGTCAGAAAAAATTTAAATTTCTTTAATTTTTTTTAAATCAAAGCTTTGTGTTCATTTTAAAGCCTGAAATATAGCAAATAGCTCAGCATCAAAGACTTCTAGATTATTTTTAAAATTTCATGATTTTTCATTACTATTTCTTTCATATATATAAATTATTTCTGCATTTACATTGTCTTGAATCTTGAATTTATCTGTGTAAATCACTGTGTATTGTGAATTTCAGTTGTTTAAAAGAATTCTTTTAATCAAATTTAAATAAGTTTATGTTGTTTAGTCTTTATCTTTTTTGCTGATGTAAATGTTACATAACTTTTGATTAAAAGATGTTTCTTTCATGTCAGAATCTTTCATGTTGAAATCTCTCATATTAAATTTTCTCAAGCTAGTTTCTGAGCTATATTCTTTTAATTTTAAGATGTTTAATAACAATTTAAATAGAATGTGTAAAATTCTAATTAATTAAGTTGAATGTTTCTTTATAATTTGAATGTTAATTTCATTTTAGTTTAGAAATTTGTTTTTGTTTAAATTCAATTCAGTTTAATATTTCAGTAAGTAGATAATAAAAGTTCTTTGTCTTATAAAATGATTTTCAGTCATACAGACTATTCTGAATGCATATAGTCTGTATGTTTTCTAAAATCTCACTATAAAAGAACAAATAGTTGCTTCTATTTTCATTGCTGAGAAAAATAATGTTTTAAAGACTTTTAAAAGATTTCTAAATGCTGAATTTTGAAGTTTCTGAAAAAAATTCAGAAATTCTTTCTGATTATTGAATCACACTTGACATTCATAGTCACTAATAGATGTAATGCATGCAATATAAAGCTGTCTATTAGCAGTAACTGTTAAACTTCATTTTGAACTGAATAATCTGTGTAACAAATGTAAAGTTTTAGTTGTAAAGACTATTTTCTTTTTGACATAATCTTTAAAAGTGAGTTTTTAATTAAATCACACTCTTAGTCATTGTATAACTTCAGAAGATTTAATAATGATGTTATTTAAAAGTATGACAGTTAAAATAGCTATTTCTTTGTTTTTATTGAAGTGTATAAGCTCTGTTTTGCTGTCATTAAAGACAATTGCATTGTTTTTTGCTCATAAAAATAATGATTTAGCTACTTTTTCAAGCATTATACTATTTTCTTTTGCTGATTTGTCCTTAACTGTCACAGTCACATCATCAATATAGCTAAGTATTTTGATTTGTGAGTCTATATATTATTTTTTAACTTGAATAAACAGAAATCTGATATATATCAGAAACAGTATAGATGAAATTAATGAGCTCTAAACTGAGTGTAAAGTTAAGTTAAGTTTAAAAAGATCATCTATAACTCTATAAAAACCTGACTTAATCTGTAAGTCAGGTTATTACTAACTCTATGTGCACTAGGTTAAATTGAGACATTAGAGCATCATTTTTTAGAGATAAGTCATGTAATTATAAGTTACATAAAATTATAATATTAGCCCTAACTCTTACAAATAATACATTGCAAAACTGAACTTTGTAATCTATTTTTTGCATTTCTTTCATGAGCACTAATGTCATATATGAAATCTGAAACTCACACACTCAGCCTAATGAGCTCTATAATATTTTAGATTTAACTTTCTGATCAGAGTCTCTTTCTTCATCAAAGACAAGACTGACAGTTTGATCTGATAGAAATGATTGAACTCATTTTGTCAGAATGTATAGTAAATAAAGATTTTGCATAATTTTTAGCAGCTAATTCAGTGAAACATGATTAAATGCTTTCTTAACATTTAAAAGTAATGTCTAAAGAATTCTTTTATGATGATTTGTCCACTAAGTGTTATGTGTAAAATGTAATGCTGCATTCAAAGCAAATCTTTGTCTTCTATTATTCATTTAATCTTTATAAAGTAGATCAGACATCTCAGTCAGTTTAGAAAGTCTTAAAACTATTATTTTTTCAGATATTTTATTTAGACAATTTAACAACATGATGATTTGATATGTTTTGAGTACAGAATAGTCAGAATTTTTATCTTTTTTCAAAATAACATTAATTGTCTGATGTCAGTATGTTGAATGATAGTCATTATTCAGTAATTTTGCAAATATAACAAAACATAGTCTCAGAATAGTCTGAAATGCTTGTTGTAGAATTAAAAAAGAAATTTTATTTGATTTAATTGCTTTTCTGAGTGATGAGAACTTTATAGCTTGTTTAACTTCTTTAAAAGTAGTTAATTTTCATATTATTGTGTCTAAGTCATCAGATTTTAAAGCTGTGACTGTTAATTCTGAAGATGATAAAAATATAGTCTTTAAAAACATTTTAAATTTTTTCTAAAAAGTTATTTTAAGACTATTTTTATGCTGAATTGATGAAATTTTGACTATTTTTTAAAATTTAATGAAATAATATATTGTAAACACATCTTTTTCTGTGACTCCCTGAAGAAAAGTAGTTCATAAGACTTGTTTAACTGTTTAAATAGCATAAAAATATTTATTTTTAAAGAAAACAACTTCTTTTCAGTTACTTTCAGTTTTGTTAAATTTTCAGTTTCTTTTAACTAAACTTAATGACTTTCTTAATGCATTAAGATCATCATGTCATCATACTTTAGTTTTTATGAACAATTTTCTTTTTGAAATATATTAATTTGAAGCATCAACAATCAGATTTCTGAAAGAAATGACTATATTTTTTAAATCTTTTAAACTTAAATTTAAATTCTTTATTAAATTCAAAATCTTTTCTGATTTCTATTGTAATTCTTTTGCAAATTTTGTTCAGTCTACTTTAATCATGTTATATAAAGAATTTAATGAACTTTTAATCATTTCAGCTTCTTTTATTGATATTATGAAGTGAATAACTTTATAATCTGAACTAATAGTCATTTCTTCATCAATTTGTCAGTTTTTAACAAAGATAAGCATTGCTGACATGATAAATATCAAGTCAATTATAGAGAAAGAATTTTCAGAGTAATGTGTTTATATAAATTCATTAAATATATTAAGAAATTCACAATTTTGACTTTTTAATCATTGAGTCAACACTGTAGCTTTAATTGAATGTTCAATTTCTGAATTTCATCATATGTAATGTGCATTGAAATTGCTGCAGATTATAGATTTTAAAAAAAGCTGAATATCTTTTAATTTTCTTTTAACTGTTCATATATCACTATCTTCTTTTTGTGATTTCTCATTGTAAATATTAAGAAGTAGCACAGTTTCTGAAGAGTTATTAATAAATATAGTGATAGCTTATAAATCTGAATTCATAAAGATATTTAATTTTAATGTACAGATAAAATTCTGTCTATTTTTGTTGATAAAGATCACTGTTTGTGACTTAACATCTAGATTTGATGAAGAAAGTAAAGTAGTAAATGCTGAGTATAAAATAGTTATTTTATTATCTTTAAAAATTCATGATTCTTGAATTAAGATTATGTCTTTATTTATAGCTGAATTTAGCAAAAAATGCATAACATTGACATTTTTAGCACAGTTGTGTTGTACAATCTGAATTTTAAATGTTGATGTTATGATGTTTATGAATAATATATGTGTATTACTCATTATAACTTCATGATTAAATGATCTGTTGTTAAGAAAATAAAAATAAACTGTAATGCTTTGAAAGTCATGCATTCTGAGCTATTTACTTTATACATTTTCTGACAATTGCTGCATTTCAACACAATATGAATGCAAGTAGTTTTCTTTTCTATTTAAAAACATAAAAAGCAATCATATTGTCTGATGTTATGATCTTAAGTACAAATTTGACATTTAACAGTATTTTAACACTTTACAAAGTAATATTCAAACTATTAACATTTATTACATTGATCTGTTGACTTACTGACATTATAGACAGCTATTTTAACTAAAACTTCAGCTATAATCAGTCTATTTCTTAGAGCTTTTTTTGATCTCTTAATCTAAATCAAAAATTAAAATCACTAAAAAATGTACTTTTTGTCTCTGAACTTCTTTTAAAGTTAACTATGTGAATAGACAGATTAATTTAAGATCTTTATTGAAGATTTCTAGTTCTTCTTTGATTAATTGTATATCATTTACAGTGTTGAAAATAGCTGTGAAAATGTTATGTATCACTGTTTTATATCATTTTTCATTCTTTTTGATCTTTATAAATTCTAAAATATGTTGTCAGATTTTCTAATGTTTTAAAAGGTCTTCTGCAGTAACTTTAGACATGATTGTTGTGATTATGTTGAATTTTGACTGAAATATAGTCATGATGACTATCATAATGTTGAGATTTGCAGATTTACAAACATTATTGATGTTATTTCTTATAGAAATAGAGTTCAGTGTCTTGACAACAGTTATTAATGTAATAATAAGATGTATATCTTTATAAAATGCAGTGTTTTGTGATGTAATAGTAAATTTTGATTTGCTGTTTTAAACAGTTATTTATGTGAAGACTTTTAGATTTTTTTTAAGTGCAGCAGCATAAAATTTTGATTGCTGATGTTGTAAAACAGTTTTTTTGAGCTGTTTTGAAGACTGTTTTTAGATGTGTAATAGCTGTTTTGAAGTCATTTGATGTGAATGTAAATTGAAATTCTAATTAAAAGATGAATTTCTTTGCTGTTTGCACTATTTAACAGAGAATTTAATTTAATTTAATGTTCACTTCTTTTTCAAATTGATCAAGTTGTTATTGAACTGTTTATTGTTCTTTGCTGAAGTTTTTCTCTTCAATAATTAAAGAACTGAGATTTTCTGACTGTTAAATTTTATCTATAACATTAATGTTAATAGCTAGTTTTGATTAATTTGCTACTTTAATTTGCTGAAAGACTAGTTTTAAAAGATTTTTAGCTTGCTGAAGTAGCTGCTTACTATTTTGTTGAGTGATTAATGATGTGATATTGTTGTCTAGCAGATTGATGTGAATGCTAAAGATAAAATTTGTTGAAAAGATAGAGCTATTCATAACTTTTTGTTTTTTTAGAGATTTTATAATCTAATAAACTGATTATGTGAGTGTGTCAGATGAGCTGATGAAGTCATAAACTTAACTTTTTGATGTGATGAATCTCATAAATATCATAAGTTTCATAAAAGATTCTGTATTCAAATTCATGAAAAGATTTCTTGTTTAGTAATAATTGCTCAGCTTTTATAAAACTGAACATTTCTAAGATTTTAGATTAAGTTCTTTTGATCTATTTCTGATTTAAAGCAAGAGAGTCTCAATTCTTTATTTTAAATCTTGTTTAATATCTCAATTCACTCAAAGTAAAGTTATTTTACAATGAGCTTTTTATTAACAATTAAATGAGACAACACATTTAATACTTTATACTCAAGACTAAATTCTTCAGTGATGCTTCTAGCTCTGAGTATGTATTCTTTATAATTTACTGATACACTTTAATATTCTGTTCTTTCTCTTTTGAGAGATCTTTCTGCACAAAGAAATTGTGAAACTGACTTAAAACAGTAAATCTGATCTAAAAGAACTCAATTTGATCTAAAAGATTTGAAAAGTAGTCTGAAAGATTGAAAAAGTAGTGTTTTGAGAGTGAAATATAATGATGTGAATGTGATTTTGATGTTGTTGCTGTGTCATTTTGTTAAGTGAGAAGTCAGGAAAATCAAAACTTTTAATGTTGTGTGATGTTTTTGCTTATAACTTTCTGATAAAATGAGATATGAAATCAATTTTGATTTATAAAATACAGAGAGATATAATGTAAAAAATTTGCTGTTTTTAGTTTTTTTGATATCTTTGTTGATTGTTGATGTGCACGCAAAAGTGAAGTTGAGATAATTGTTTTGATGTGTAAATAATGTGATATTGATGTTTTTGAGTTGTTTTGATGTGAAAATAGATAAGTGAATAAGTGAGAACTCAGAAACATCAAAAACTAAAGATTGTGCAAAGAGCTTTGTACTTGAATGCACTGAAAAGCAGCAGATATGATGAGAAATGATGAATGTATAAAATGCAAATAAGATAAATTCAAATACAACTACAAAGTCTGTTTCTTATTAGTGGCTATGCTTGTTGTGTGGTTGATGGATATATGCAGAAAGAAGTTGATTGTATGATGTAGTGATGAAAGTTTTCAGATATTGAAAATGAAGCTTCATCATCATGAAAAATGATGATGAAGAGAAAAGATTTGAGAAGTTTAAAGATGTGAATGAGCTCTTTTACATGCATTAAGTGAATTTTTGATAGCTGATGTAATTGTGATGTTTTAATGTGCACATTCACTTTAATAGATATCTGAAAAATGATTTATGAATTGTTGTTAAATGAGAAACAAGACTCAAGTTGTGTAATGATGAAGACTGAATAAATGCATCAGTAAGATAAAATATTTAGCTTATATATTAATTACTTTATTTTATCAATGACTCAAAAGAGTCTCACATACTGCTGTCTTAGCTTTTTGTTCACTATAGTCAGTATAAAGTATTCACAGTGTAGCTGTAATAATGTATAGTTCTTTATTCTTACAGTCATAGACTGATGCTTTCAATCATAGTAATATTTAATGTTTAAGTTAGTGAAGTCTATAGCATTGATGATCTTAATTTGTGCAGATAATATGAGTAAAACATATTTTGAATTAGATGTGAAGACTGTGCTTAAAATAAATATGACAATGATATTTAAGCTGAATTCATATATTGTCTTGTTAGACATCTTATTGATGAAGTTTCTAGCTTTGTTAAGATTAAATTGAATAAAGAGTAGACTTTTAAGTCATTTCACTGCCTTTATTATAGTGTTTAGATAGAAATGTAAGACAATTTTAACTATTGAATTTATGCATTTGCTTTGTCTATCTGCCTGTAAATGATAAGCAATGATGTATAACAGACTAACATTTAATCTTTTAAATAAGATTCATCATAATTTTAACAAGAATTTTAAATCACAGTCTGAAACAATGATCTTAAGTAGTTCTTAATCAGTAAAATATAGACAGATTAAAAGATCATGAGCTTACTACTTTATTATATAAATGAACTGTTCTGAAATCAGAGTAATCTGTTTGCTGAATTTATCTATAACTGAAAGAAGACAATTAAATGTGTTAAGCTTAAATGATTTGAATAAGACTAGAATGAAATCTATAGTCAGTATATGAAACAGAATTGAAGATAACTGTACTGACTGTAATAAGTTATATGACTTGTAATAACACATCTGAAAGATCAGACATTCAAAACAGTGATATAGATAATTTTAAAGATTCTTGATGATTTATCTAATATAAAAGACTAATTAAAGTCTTTTTATACAGTAATCAAAGTCTGAATGATCATTCTGAGTGTGTATTATGTTGAAAATCTTTTTATGTAACATGTGCAGAATAACAAGTCATCATGACTTGAAGACATAATTCAACATAAATAGACTACAATGTCATATAACATCATTGCTGTTTCTTTTAAACAAAAGATTAGTGATATTCTCATTTTCTTTGTCTTTATTGAGAAGCTTAATTACATAATATTATGCAGAATCTTTGTTGTAGTCTTTAACAAGACATTTTTAGAATTTGTTTAACATTTCAATGTATGTCTCAATGAATAGAATGTTAACAAATAGCACATTTAGTTTGTCTTTCTTCATATCAGTCTCTGACAGCATTATTAAGATTAATTATGATAAGACATTAGAAACAATGTGCTGTTTGTCAGACTTATGATGAATATTTAGATTGAAATGTTAAAGATTTTTATTTGTGTGTATAAGATAAAGATTTAGCTTTTTAATAAACATGATGAACAGTGAGATCTGTTTAATGATTTCAACATTTACTTCATAATGTATGTAAATAATTGTGATTAAACTCAACAACTCAATTAGGTATCTAACCTTTCATATTACTTAAATTATGTCAACAAGTTTAAGTTTCATCAGTTAGTAATGTGTTTTAATCAGTTTTGAAAGTCTGCTAAGAAACAAAATAGACTGTATTGATGCTGTCTTTCTTCATATTGATATGAATCTCTTTCTTGATATAATATATCATGACTTTAAATTCAAAGCTTTTGAACACATTCAGATCAATATAGAGCTGTTTAGTCAAATTAAAATGAACAAGATAAGACAATTTAAATAGTAATAACTAAAGTATCTCAAAGCTGACAATCTCTACAGCACTTAACTCAGCAAGATTGATCAATTTAACATATGATTTGTGCAGATTTTCTATTTTAAAAGCAGATTTCAACAAGACTGTCTTTCTCTTCTGAAGAGACTTGATGACAGCAATATAATGTAATACAAATTGATGAAGTCATCTCATCAATTCTAAATAGATTTGTAGCTTCCTCAGCATACATAAGAACATTAAACAGACAATTATCTTTAACTTTTCTTTATCTGTAGTCAGTTTAAGCAAATTAATCTTTTGACTTAGTAACTAAACAGTAAAATAATTTAGAAAAGTCTTGCTGAGCTTAATGAAAATTTCTTTCTTAATAAATAGATTAAATATAATACTAAGATGTTGTAAATGCTCTTTTAAAATTTTGAAGAAAATAACAATGTTATTTACATAAGCTCTGATGAATTCTCAACATAAACAAAGCAGACAATCAATCTGTCTTTGTACATAGATAAGTAAATTCTTAAAACTTATAACAATTACATTGAAAGATTTCTGACCTCAATAACTTACAATTGTAAGTTTGTGTCTGTTGTCTGAGTGAATGCATCATTAATAGAAGAATAAGACACAATCAACAACACTGATATAGAAAATGTTCTTAACAGTGATGATGATATTAATCTGAAGAGATAATGAGTAGATGTTAAATATAGTAAATTAGTAATGACATTCAGACTCTGAATATTCATAATTATGTAACTTTTTCATTCATTATTTTCTAAAGTTCCTCATATCACAAAGACTGAATAACTGAATAGCATTTTCTGTACTGTTCAAACTATTCAGTTCTGTCATTATAGTTCATTAAATGTCTTATTTACTATCTCACAATCTCTTAAATCTAATAAGTAGATTCTAGTCTTTCTGATGATCTTATCATTTCAGTTTGATTTAAGCAGTATTTACATTCAGTTATTTATAAACAAGTTTACAAAATACAAATCAACTGAAATTCTTTCATACTGCAAAAAAGTAACTTATCACTTTGATCAAGACTCTTATTGTTGTAACATTGTCATATATCATAATATTAATAGATAGAATCATCTTCATAAAGTTCATAAATATCTTAAACACATTCAGAATAAACTCAGAATATAAGCTTAAAGCTGATTCTTTATATTTGTTTGAAGACACTGATACAGCTAACATGACAATGACATGACATAGTTAACATAATCAGCTAAATCAGTGAGTTACAGTACTTCTTTGAACAGTTAGATTTCTTGTAGACTCATCAACAACTATGTAATAACATTCTTTGTAGTTTAATTCAGTAAGGTGATCTAGTCATTGATTGTGTCTAATATTAATAGATTGATTCATCTTGGTTTAAGTCATTATGATGACAAGGCTGAAATCAACTATATGAGCATATAAGACTAAATTGAGTAAGTCTTCAGATTTAAACAAGAAGTTCTGCTCAAACAAATGCCTAATATGATGTATTGAAATGAGCTGCTTAATATGTAATGAAATGACTAAATTTGATTTGATGTATATAATATATTGAGTAAGATGACTTTGCAGTTGCATCTTAATCAATATAATGATGTTTTGATACATATCAATAACAACTTGTTTCTTCAAGATAATGATGTCAATTTGCTCAGATTTCATTATATTCATGCTGCTTAGTATTTTAGCTTTAAGATCATCAACAAGATGAATCTTTTATGTAATTATTACTTTTACATTCTGATGATTTGATGTATCAATCAGATGTATAGACACTATGATGTATTTGCTGATCATATGCTTATCAGAGTCAATTTCTCATATCAGTATAAGTATAATTATTGTGCAAATCTTTACTTTGACATACTGACTCTTAAAAAATGTCTAATTGAGTAAAATAACAAAACACTCAATATCTAAACAAATAAGCTTTGACATAGTCTTCTCTGAAAGTTATATCTTAATCATAACATAATGTCAATTTTGAAATTCATAGCCTGTTCTGATGTCATTAGTGACAGCAACAGAATCTGTAGACATAAGTTAAGTGATTTGTTTAACATTTTTGCAAGCATAGCTGTTGACTGCAACTTTATCTTTATCTTTTTCATAGAATAGTAGACAATTTTAGAGATTTTGAAGTGAAGATAATGAAATAGAACATTTCTGAAATTAAAGACTTGATGACAATCACAGCAATAAATCATAGCAATAATAATGAAGTTAATATTTAACTTCTCATTTTCTTTCTAATTGTAGTCTTCAATCTTGTAATAGTTCACATTCTGATCAGTCACATAATAGTTAAATTTAGATTCTTAATTCTCTGTGTTAAAAGAATTCTCTGTTTTCTCATTATTGTCTGTATTCTTATTATTTTCTTGCTTCTCTACAACATAAACTCTAGACCTCAATTTCTTAAATCTATTATTATTATTTTTTTCATTGTATGCATTTAGCTGATGATTAATGTTCAGCTGACTGTTTGACAGTGCAGCTATTGTCAATGATTTTCAATAAGTAATTTTCTTTTAACTATAGAATTGATCTTGTAACTAATTTTAAGAATCTGATTGTCATTAAGACTCTGATTAATTTAAATACAGAGGTTTAAGCTAATTAGCATACTGTTGCTGACTGCTTTAATAATTTAAATTAAAATCTCAATTACAGAATTGAAGTTAATTAAAAGACTAATACTCATTACATTGCAATCTATTCTGATTAAATTGATCTGTCTAATTCAACATCATCAAAGCTGTCAAACAATGATGTTTTCAAGTCATTTTGTCTTAGATGCTTGTCTTTAAATTAAGTAATTTGAGAAATTGCATCATAGTGATAGTAGACTGAGGTTTCAACATGTGCATATAAAACTTAAGATTCTGATTATTTCATGCTACAATCAATTAATTATATACTAATGTCATCTCAGCAGCTTTAATGTGACAAAACAGCTTCTAAATAAAGATACAAGATGATTTATCTTTATAATTCTAACTCAAAAATTTATGTTTAAAGTATAAATTTAAGTTTCAATAATACTAAAGAATTAACTATCAGCACTTGAAGAAAGAATTATTAGATGATGATTTGAGAATTCTTGATTCAAAGAAGAAGAAGATGATAGCAATGATGAGTTACATAAAAAATGTAAAAAAGCATCAAAACATATCTGTAACAAAAGAAGTCTCAGATTATCTGCAAAAGTCTTTAATATCAGATGTAAATGTTTCAATACTTAATTACTGAAAGCTAATGAAGAAGTTAAAATCAGTAATGATACAATTTGTAAAAGATGTACTTGCAATTTCTGCAGCAGATATTGAAGTTAAATGCTTGTTCAACATAGCTTAAGATGTAATTATATATTGTTAAAATTGACTGAATTCAGACATCATTGAGAACATTATGCTGATTAAATATTATGACATGTTCATTTTTGCAATAGAAGTAATAAAAAGAATTGAAGAGAGATCTGTATTGATAATGATTGTTAATAATGATGAGAAAGATTCATCAGCAGATAAGCTAAATTCAACAGTAACTAAATTATGTATAGAGCTTTTATCAGATCATTATTTCAGTGATAATGATCTTTATAATGATAATGATTATGAGAACAACATTAACTTTAAGCTTTGTAATCATAATATTGATTTAAGACTTGACAACAATGATTATGATTAAATTTTAAACATAGAAGCAATACAATTAAATATTATAAATATTTTGAACAGCACATACTCAGAATATGTAATCACTGATGATGATCATAATTATAAGTTAAGAAAAATTAAAGATTACATAAATTCATTATCTGAAAGACTTACTACAGCAATCAATGCATCAGCTATTAAGATCATTAATGATGACTCAACAATCATTGATCTTAATCTTTAAATTATTCACTTAAACAACTCTGCTTAAAGTACATTGACTGTCAATATACATACAGTCTTGAATATAATACAACATTGATTAAGAGAGAAAAGTTTTCTTTATTAATAAAGTAAAAAATTATTAAAGACACTGCACTCACATCTAAAAGCATAGATAAAGCACATTAAGTTCTTAATTGCTTCAGTATTACAATTTTACAAAAGACAGAATCTTTCATCTATTGATATTATTAGTGATTCTTTAAACTCAAGAAAAATTCATTCTTTCTTATCTGAAGATGATGTTGACATTCATCAATTTAAGCATCAGCAATCTCAATAAACATATACTTAACATAATTTTTAATTTAAACATTAAATCTCTTTACTCTTTCTATGCAGTTTATGAACACTTCAATTTTCTTAAATTACTTATAATAAATATAAGTTACATGCAAGCTAATAGTATTGAGTGAAGTATTAGAATTGAACATACTTAGATGTAGAAAACAATGTTTAAAAGTCTTTAAAAACATTTAACTTTACTTAAAGCATTAAGATTCATTCTGATTCTCTGTATCTTTATTAATATTATCATTATCATCATTATAATAATCTTCATTCTTTTCATCATTATTCTGTATCTTCTCCAAGTCTTCTGTCTCTTGATCTGCATCATCAGTGAAGATTAAAGCTTATGTTGTTGACAATTAATCTTCATTGTTGATTTTAATTTATAAATATAGTTAATCAGCAAGAAGTTAATAGACAATTGTAAAGAGCATTATAATAAAGTAATATAATCATATTTAATCAATTTGTACCTCAACTTCATCACTCTTTGACATTGAAATAACAGTCTATGAAGTTTAAAATTTAATTAAATCTCTGATAGATAAACAGTGCAGAATTAATATATTTTGTTTTTTTTCAATATTGTTTTTCTAGTATCTGTGTATACAAGTTTATAAAGTTTAAAAAAGATACACTCATCATCAATGTTCTTATTCAGCATTATTTAATCAGAAAAAACTTCTATAATTTTATTCTCATCATTACTCAACATTATCTCTGTTTCTTCATTCTTATCTGCAGAGACATTGAACACTGTTGAGAGCTGATAATTATAGAATGAAATAATATTAACTTTTGTTTTTAGAGTCATTATAAAGAAGTGTTAAAAATATAATATATATTAATGATTTTTCTTGTCTGCTATGTGCTCTGAATTGAGTATGCTGCTATTAAAAATCTGCATAATAAGATTTGAATTCTTATCTTCAGCTATAATAAATTATTTATAGCTGTTAAATTGAATGATTTATTCTTAATGCTTAATTACTTTATCTAAACAATTACTTCAATGACTTTAAATATGTTTGTTTACTTTTTCAATCTAATCATATCAGCACAGACTAAATGTTAAATAAAGTTGATTTATTTCTTTTTTAATGATTAAGAAAGCATTCTTTGCTTTAAGAAGTTCATACAGAGCTTGTATTTCTTTAGTAGCTATGATTAAATTGTTTTGCTGAATAATATCTTCATTCTTTTTTTGTTCAGTCATTACATTTTAATCTGTAAGAAAGATCACTACATATAAAGTTAAAGTTTGATACAAAACATTATAATTATTTATTAATATTCATCATGCTTACTCTCTGCATATCTCTTAGCAACAATCTTCTCTCTTATCTTGACTGCATATTTTGCTCTTTAAATTCTCATTTTGAGCTTTTTATATTCTGAATTATATTTAAGATTTATATTCAATCTATTCATTGTCATATTATTCTGCTCTTAAGTCTCTTCAATATCAGCATCTATAAATGCATTGATCACTGAAGAATGTGATGAGATCATTTTTTAAATGATATCAAAATGTAAAAAACTTAATAAGAAAATAAATGAAGAGCTTCTAAATTCTTGAATATGATTTAGTCTCTGATTTAGTATACACTTTGTGCATTATAATTGAGTGTTATAATAAGTGAAGTTACATACTAGATTTTGAGTCAAAAGAAGTAAAAGAAGTAGCTGAAGTACTTTGAGGCAGTGCAGCATTGAGTGTGAATTCAAAGTAGTTAATAAATGCTTTTATTCTTTCTTATTAATCAGCAAAGTCTTCTTTCTTCAGATGTGCAGCAATGTCTAAAACAGATAGATTGATTTCATTAATCTTTTTCTCTCTTTTCTTCTTAGATTGAGATGAGAAGTCTGATGTATCAGTAAAATGTGTTCTCTTGCTGATAAATTAATTTGATTCAGTAATTAAAGATGTGAAATTTAATACTTTTATTATGTTGATGAGTTGATCTGATTCAGTAATGAGAAATGTGAAGCTTAATACTTTTACTATATTAATGAAGATAATCTTTACATTCAGTTTTCTCTGTTCTGATGATGTATTTCTAAAATAAAAGTCAGCATCATATCTTTTCATTACTTACTTTATTTACATAATGCAGAAAGAAAATGTAAAAAGCTTAATATAAAAAGTAAGATGTTTTGTAGAAAGAAAATGTAAAAAATGTTGTGTTAAAGATAAATAAACTTGCTAAGTCTCTATACTATCATTTGTTTACATGAATGTTGTGTTTTTGTTATTAATGAATTTGTAAATAACTAAGATCAATTTAAATCAAGCTACACAATTATTTAGATTTATTAATTTATGATCATTTCTTCTTAAGTCTACTATCTGAGAAATTTAAAGCAATACATACAATTTATAAAGTGTAATATCTCAATTATGTTAGTTGCAATTTCTTTACTAAGTATAGATCTTCTCACAGTAGAGAAACTGACATTAGAATTATGTTGTATAGTATGACAGAGACATAATGAAAGTCAAAGTTACAAAGAAATATTAAGCAGATTTTAGAGCTTGTGAACTTAACAATATAAGATTTATCAGAGAGAACAGAATATAAATTATAGATGAAGATGTATAAGACAGAATTAAGCTTATGAAATGAAAGTAAAGAATAAGTTGTTAAGCATGACATCTTTAAAGAAGAACATTAAATCATTAACAATTCTTCTTTTTTCAAATTAGTTTCTGCACAAAAAGAGTTAAGTAAGTTATATGATTGCATCATTAAATTAAATTAAATAACTCAATTTTAATACTCTCTGATCAGTTTATGCAATGCAGCAGTGACAATATTGACAGAAGTTGCATTCTTTCACTTTAAATTCAGAATTCTTCTCACTGCTGATTGAAAAGATTTTTAATCAGTATAATGACAGCTTAAAGTGAAATCAGTTAGTCATTACAGATTTGCAGAAGGTAAGTGAGATATATTTTTATACATTTTTTGAAAGTATAAATTCTTGCATATTAATGATCTCTTTCATGACTTATTTGTGATATAGTTGTTGAGCTACATAAGAAAGAAAATCTGATAATATCAGAGAAATTGCAAAAGATAAAAGCAATCTTTTATATGTTGCAGACTTACTAAAAAGATAAAATGTATTAATTAATGTATTTTTGCTCTGTAGAGAATGAGTGATCTGATAATTAAGTTAATAATGCTTACATATAATGCTTATAAAGCAGACATGTAGTCAAACAAGAAGAGTTATATATAATGTTAATTAAAAATGTTGCAATAGTAGCTGCTGTCAATATAAAGCTACTTAATAACAGAAGCTAACTAATTCTGATTTAATTCAGACTGTCAAGAATAGTCTGACTTGACTCTGTTTAAAACTCAATTCTGCACAGAGTTGAGTTGAGTTACAAAGTAGAGTTTGATGAGTTAAATTAAGTTTTAAAATCTAAGCTTGATCTGACTTAATGATCAGTCTAGTAATGACTAAAACTGTCAATAAGATCTGTCTTAAGTTCATTGTCATTAAATTTTAAGTTAAAGTAGTCAATGTTGTTTGATTTTTACATATCAGACATAATAACTCACTCATTAAGAACTGAAGTGTTATTATTATTATTATTATTATTCTTTATATGTTGCATACAGCCTATAAGGCTATGGCGGTTCCTATGCAGATATTTAAGTACAGGTATTTTAAAAGAAAAATACATGTAATGTGCTTGTTGTTCACTTCTTTACAGTCAGGCTGTTTTCTCAGTTGTTAATCAACTTTTATATGATAAATGAAAATGAGGTTTTTCATCAGAATAAGTGACTAATAATTGTAAATTTAGTGTGTTTTATACACAACTAAGATCTGTAAAATTCTCTTACTTGTTCTTCTTATACAACTTGATTGATCTAGCCACTGATAGTATTTGTGATGAGAGTAGAAATTGAACTTACAACCTTTCAAATTAAGTAAGAAATTTTGTGAGTCATTACTTCAAAAATTTTCACTTAATCTTTTAAGATTTTCAGAACAACACACAATTAACTGTATCATTAATCTTACTCAAGAACTGAAGTGTTATTTAAGCTGTTATTATCATTATTATTATTAAATGACTATTCATTTTCTTTATTGCTGTCATTGTCTTCATTGTCTTGATTTAAGTTTTGTATAAGATCAATAAGTGATTCTCATTGTTAATGTGTGAACTCAGTTTCTTGTCAGCTTTAATTGATGTTGTTGTTATTCATTATATTAATATGAGACTCATTGCAAGATATATCTTTCATTATATTAATATAAACAGATAATGCTGATATGTAACTGTCATCATGATATTCTAAATCAGACTAATAAGACTGATGCAAAGAGTTCAGATTAATAAGATTGATCAGTTCAGATAAGACTATGTTGAAGTTGTTTAAGTTTAATAAAGAAGTTAACATGAAGTAATAAAGACTGCTAAATAATTAAAATGAGTTAATAATCTCTAATAATGTCATTTTAAATATCTTTTCTTTGCTTTTCTTTTGACAAGTTCTGATGAAGACTTCAGCAAAAAGATTAGAATCAGATAAAAATGATGTTTTAGATATGTAATGAAGACTTTAATGAAATTAAGACTTCATAAAGTTATCTAATAGTAAATTAATATGCTTGAATAAATGTTCAGCTTAATGATTAGGTAGATTGACTTGATGAGAGATAAAGTGATGTGAAAGTAAGATAGAAGAATAATGTTATATGAATATGATTGATTAAGTTCTCAGCAAGGTAAACTTTGATGAATTGAATTTAATGTTGTAATATGCAAGCTGATGATGCAGTTAATGCTATTAATTTGTTAAAATCATGAGTTTATAATAAGCTGAGTTCTAGCTATGATGAGAATACAGCACTACATATATTAAGTCTTATAATTAGACAAGTAACAGGCTAAGCAACTGCATCATATAAGATATTTAGTCATGTTGATAAAGAGAAGAAGCAATAGCTTAATTGAGAAGACAGTGAGCATATAAGTAAGTTAAAGACAATCAAGACTCTTAAGACAAATAGCTGAATAGGCTTTGTGATAAGTTCAGCTTATAATAGACTTGTGAAGAAGAGCTTAAGCTTGTGATAGACTTACAGAAGAAGTTTAGTTTGTAATAGATTTATAGAGAAGAGTCAGAATTGTGATGAGCATATTGAAAAGATTTAAAATTATAATAAGATCACAGTAAGATAAGTGGAAGCTTGTAACAACATATAAATATGATGTGATCTGTTGCACAAGTTTATCACTGTTTGTAAAGAATCATAAAGAAATTTAAAGCTTAGAATCTTGACTGCAAAAAGAACTTGATATTTGCAGACAGAATGCATTGAAGAACTAACTTAATATTTTTTTTTCTTAAGAAATTTTCAGTACTGAAGCAGTATTACTTACTGTTTTTCTTCTCAGCAAGAAGTTTTTTCAACAAAGAGTCATCTGAATGCAAGTGTCACCAGAATGCAGTATAGAAAAGAAGAAATAATTGTAAGTTCACTTTCAATTTATAAGAATTGAAACTTTCTTGTATAATTTTGCATAACTAATATGCTTAGTAAGCTAGTCTTTGTGAAGAAATAAAAGTATACACTTTTATCTTTTACAAAGATTAGCAATAATTCTACATACATATTAGATTCTATCTGATTTACTGTTACACAACTATCAAGATCAGTCTTACAGAATTGTAAGTCTATAAGAAGCTGAATTCTAGCTATGAAAAAAAATAGCATTATCTATATATAAGCCTCATAGTTAGGCAAGCAAAGATCAATTAACACTATTATATAAGATATTTAGCTGTATTAGTAAAGAATAGAAGCAATAGTCTTATTAAAAAGACAGTAAGCATGCAAGTATAAAGTGATCATTAGGTCAGACTGACTCAGTAAGTTTTATAACTTAACTTAACTTGACTCTG
>JAABUJ010001472.1_pt1 | contig 34673 bp, 39 predicted proteins | sample 5559131 | NCBI WGS metagenome assembly JAABUJ01 (sample SAMN10711875, study PRJNA513366) | rock metagenome | isolation source: Antarctica rocks | place: Antarctica: Victoria Land, Mt New Zealand nord | collected 2016-01-07 | reverse complement strand
GCTGTCGCCGCGCTGCGCCGGGCGCTCGCCGCCTTCCCTCGCAGCACGCGTCCCGGTGACTACGCCATGGTCAAGGCCAACCTGGCGCTGGCTTATGAGCGAGCGGGCGAACTCGCCCGGGCCCGGTTGGCCGCCGGCCAGTCCGTGGCCGTGGCGAACGCCGCGCCCCTGGTGCGGACCCAGGCGCAACAGGTCCTCGCCCGACTGCCGGGACCAACTGACGGCGACCTGCTCAGCGTTCTCGACGCCGAGGACCAGGAGCAGTGGGCGGCCGTGATCCGCGAGGAGGTGCTCCGCGTCGCCGACCTGCCCGACCAGACCAGGCAGACCCTGCTTCGCGCCGTGTTCGACGGGCTGCTCACACGCAGCGGCGCCTCGTACGACGTGGCCGAGGCCCTGCTGCAGGTGGTGCTCGAATTGCCGCCCCGGCCCTATGACCTGATGGTGGCGGCGATCGTTGCCGCCGGCGCGGGCCGGAGCGAGCAGGACAGCGACCGGCTGTCGGCGGTCCTCAGCTCGGCGATGGCGAGGTTCGCGATGCCGCAGTGGCAACGCCTTGCGGCGAGCCTGAACGCCGCCGCGGTGGAGGCCGGCCTGCCCGCGCAGTGGCGGTGAGCGACGACCTGGATGCAGGCGTCCTGACCGCTGTGCTGGGGTCTCGGGCGATCCGCACATATCCGGCGACGCTGTCGACCGAGACCATGACGATGGCGTGGGCGCGCGAGGGGGCGGCCTCAGGATCGGTGGTGGTGGCGAACTACCAGGCCTCGCCGCGCGGACGCGGTGGCCTGCCCTGGCGGGTGCGTCCCGGTGAAGGGCTGGGCTTCACGCTGCTGCAGCGGCCCGAGCTGCCACCCGAACGCGAGGGCTGGCCCTACGTGCCAGCCCTGCTGGGTCTGCACGACGTCGTCGGCGAACCCGGCAGCGGCGTCGTCTGGCCCGACACCGTCATCGACCCGAACGGCGACGTCCTGGCGAGCCTGGGCGTCTACGTAGAGCTCGGGCCGGGACGCACCGAGTGGGTGACCGTCAATGTCCTCGTCGAGCACGCCCGGCCGCCCCGCGGGCAGCTGCTGGGGCGGCTAGTCGACGCTGTCGAGACGCGGCTCGGGCAAGACGCGGAGCAGGTGCTGGCGGACTACCTGCCGCTCTGCATCACGCTGGGCCAGCAGCGCCGGGCCCGACTCATCCCGATGGGGCCAGGAGGCCCGGAGGTGACAGGGCAAGCGGTCGACGTGCTGGCGGACGGAGCCTTGGTGCTGCTGACCGCTCGTGGCAACCGGGTGGCCGTCCCGCCGCACAACCTGGGGTTGCTGGAGGAGCCCGCTGAGCCCGTCGAGGCGCCAGAGGTGCTGTTCGGGCAGACCCGATCGCCACGAGGGGGTGCTGGTCCCGCTGGCGGGTAGTGCGGAGCCTGCACACGGCGAGCTCTCGTCGTCGCGGCCTCAGCGGATAGCGGCTTCGATGGCTTCGAGTCGGTCCAGCTCCTCGATCAGCGTCCACCACAGCGCCCAGTCCCGCGGCTCCATCCCCTCACTGCTGTTGCTGCCGGCGATGCACAGCTTGAACCGGTCGCGTACGGCGAAGGTGTGACCCCACCGGGCTTGCTCGTCGAGCAGGGTCAGTTCGTCGAGTAGCTCCCGCAGCGCTGCCAGCGCTTCGGAGCTCTCCAGCCGGTCACCGTGCACCAGTGGACGCAGCTCGTCGGCAAGGGCGAGCACCGGTGCGCGCAATACCTCTGCCCGCACCAGCGCCAGGGCGACCTGGAGGCCCTGGACTGCCGACGCGCTGAGCCCCTCGCCTGATCCAGTGATCTCGGGTTCGACCTCCACGGCCACCGTGCGCGGCGGTAGGAGTCCCAGGGCGGTGGCGATCTCGACGACCAGGTCGGGGTGGACATAGCCGGTGACCGCATCACCCACGGCGGCCTGGACCTCGGCTGTCGAGAGCTGCGGTGGCTGCACCCGCCGGCGCTCCACCGTGCCGGGCCGCCGACCGCGCTGCACTGCGCTGATCAGGATCAGCGCCTGCGGCCGCAGGTCCTCCAGCCGCTGCGCCACCGCGACGGCGCCGTAGTGCAACTCCTCGACCCGGACGCCGTGGCCGAGCTGCTCGCCTTGGAGCTGCTCGATCGCGAGCCGGCCGAGGTCCAGGTCGTGCTGGAACAGTTCGCTGACCCCGCCCACGAGGACGCTGGTGTCAGTCACCGCCGCACGAGCAGGTGTTGACCTCGCGCACAATCTCGCCGTCACCGGTGTGTGCGTGCGTCGTGCACGGCATGCACGGGTCGAAGCTGCGGATCCCGCGCAGCATGTCGATGCTGGTGAACGACGAAGGATCCGACACGTCCTCGATGATCGGCGTGTTCATGACCGCTTCCTCATAGGGCCCGGGCTGGCCCCACGGGTCCCGCGGCGAGGCATTGATGGTCGACGGGGTGCAGATCTGATAATTGGTGATCTTGCCCTTGTCCATGACCAGGTGGTGCGTGAGCCAGCCACGCCCGGCGCCCCACCAGCCCACCGCGACCCGCTCGTCCTGCGGGATAGCCTTCTCCAGCTCGTCCGGGGTGAGTGTGGCGACCTTGCGCTCGCCCTGCTTGAACAGGTTGTAGGCCTCGAACAGGCTCTCCAGCCCGACCAGCTGGCTGAACAGGTAGTGGTAGGCCCTCCCGCGGTTGCGCTCGAAGGCATTCCATCGCTCCGGGACGTGCCACTCGACCTCGCACTCGCCGCTCTCCCCCTTCGGGATGACGAAGCGCATGCTGTGTCCGGTCGAGGACATGAAATTGCTGGACGGCATCTTCTGAGCCAGCGCAGTGACCAGCAATCGTGAATAACAGCCGGCCTCGACCACCTGCCGATCCCAGCGCGGGGCGCACGCCCAGGTGTACTTGTCCTTCCAGTCACGGGCGCCAGGCTTGGGCAAGGTCCGCTTGTTCCACGGGTGGTACGGCGACAGCGGGTTGCCGAGCGGGTCTGTGGCGAAGCGCGACGAGGAGGACTCGTCGTAGTAGGAGTGCTCGACAAACTCCTCCCAGCCGATGTTGATGTCGGTCAGCCGGGTCGTGACGAGCTTGCCGTCCAGCACGACACCAGGCGTCGACCAGCGCTTCTCGCCCCACTCGTTGCAATTCTTGTAGGTCGCGTCGTAGGCGTAGGGGTCGTCCCAGTAGCCGGGGTCGATGTGGTTGGTCGGCCGGTACCCGACCATCTGGTAGCGGTCGTCGGCCTCGTAGAAGAAGGCCGGGATGTCGTCCCAGACGGCCATCATGCGCTGGGCGTAGTCGAAGATCTTGCCCAGCTTCGAGTGATACTCGTTCAGCGTCTGCAGGGTCAGCGTGGTCGACACACCGCCGGGCACGACGTTCTGCGGGTGCGGGTACTTCCCGGTGAGGATGACGACCATCTCGCGCGACAGCCGGGTGAACTCCAGCCCCTCGCGGTACAGCGCACCGGTGAGCGGGTTGAGCGCGGTCATCAGGTCAGCCATCGTCTTGAAGCCGTGGATGTTGGCGTTGGGACAGGGCCAGCTCTCGGCCTTGGGCCACAGCTCTGGGTTGGAGGACCGGATGACGGACTCGGAGTAGTCCGGCCCGGCCAGCAGGTACAGGTGCAGAGGGTTGTCGTAACCCATCTCCGCGGCTTCGGTCATGTTGCGCACGACCGTGCCCAGGGGCGGCGGCTTGATCCCGAAGGCCTGCTCGATGGCGTACGCCGCGGCGTGCGCGTGCACACCACCGCACACCCCGCAGGCCCGCGACGACACGAAGATGGCGTCCCGCGGGTCGCGGCCCATGAGGATGACCTCGTAGCCGCGGAACAGGGTGGCCTGGGCGTGCGAGTCCAGGTACTCCTTCTTGTCGAGATCGACCGTCACGTGCACGGCGAGTGCGCCGGCGACACGTGTCACCGGGTCCATGTTCAGGTCCTTGACGTGCCCGTTGCGCTGCACCAGTCGTTCGATGCGGGCCGTGCGCTGCTGCTCGGTCATCCCGACGTCGGGCTTGGCGATCGTCACGTCGTACGGGTTGGGGATGCCGCCGCGCAACGTGGCCACACCGCCCTCGTCGAACTCGACGGGCAGCGTCTTGAAGCACATGCGCGAACTCCTCGTGGGCCGTGGGTCGGGTCAGGTACGGATGCGCGGACTGCCGCCGCTCGGCGCCTCGTCGGGGCGCTTGCCCCAGACATCGGCGTCGTTGCGGGACGTGTCGCTGTTGCGCCGGAGCTTGTCGTAGAACTTGTGACCGACGTCCGCGAGTGGCGACGGTTCGTACTTCTCGCGGGAGAAGCCGCTGGGCGCCGCGCCCTGCCGGTCCCAGCGCACCTCGCGGTTGAGGTTGTTGTTGCTGAACTTACGCAGCGGCCGGATGACGCTGCCGACCATCCGGGACACGCTGGTGGAGGCCAGCGAACCCGGTGGTCGCTTGTAGAAGGGCGTGAACTTGTCGGGGAAGCCCGGCATCGTGCAGCCGATGCAGGCACCGCCGGCATTCATGCAGCCGCCCAGGCCCTTGATGGCGCCCCGGGAGGTGATGTTGCAGTTGACGACGGGTCCCCAACAACCGATCTCCACCAGGCACTCCGGATCGCCGAACTCGTGCGCGAACGTGCCTTCCTCGTAGTAGGCGCCGCGCACGCACCGGCGGTGGACGGTCTCGCCGAACAGCCAGGCCGGCCGGCCGAGTTCGTCGAACTCGGGCAGCGGCCCGAAGCCCTGAAGGAAGTACAGGACCGCGGCCACCGTCTCGGTGAAGTTGTCGCCGACCGGTGGACAACCCGGGACGTTGACGACCGGCACCCCGAGCACGGAGCGGTAGTCCTTGCCGAGGAAGTCCATTAGGCTCATCGCGCCTGTGGGGTTGCCCTCAGCGGCGGGGATACCGCCCCAGGTCGCGCAGGTGCCGATGGCCAGCATGGCGGAGGCGTTGGGAGCGAGGCGGGCGATCCATTCCGTGGACGTCACCGCCCGCAGCTCGCCGTCGGGTCCCCAGGGCTCCTCACCGACGGCCGACCAGTAGCCGCCCGCCGAGTAGGCGACCAGCTCGTCCGCGATCGACCCCTCGAGGATCACGACGTAGGGCGCATCGAGCGTGCCTTGGATCGCTTCCTCCGCCTGCTGGAGGTAATACGGGCCGGACTCCATGTTGAGGACCGTGTGGTGCAGGATCACCCGCGGAATGCCCGGGTGGGAGCCCAGCATCATGCTCTCCACCGAAGGGTTCGTCGCTCCGGTCACGGCAACACTGCAGCCATCGCAGCTCATCCCGGAGAACCAGAACGCGTGCACCTGCTTGAGCGGCCCGAAGTCCATGGAGCCCTGAGCGGCATCACCGGCCAGCATGTGCTCGGTCATCATCCCCGAGGGCATGCCGAACGCCCCGAGATGGCTGGTGTCGTGGAATTGCGTGACTGGACCGAGCGCGTCCAGCAGCTCCTGGGCAGGGGTACGCTCCTCGAGCTGTGGGCTCCTGGTGTTTCGATCCGCCATCTGCTGCTCCCGCGCCGGCAATATAATTGTGCAGTGCCTCACATGCGTTCTAGGTGCACCATACACATACCCGGCCGTTTCGGTGTACGTTCAGCAAGTCCGTTCCGCACATGCCTTGGAGGGCCCGTGAACGGTTGGTTACTCGGCTACCTCATCGGCGCGGTCGTGGTCGTGATCGTAGTGGTCGCCCTGCTGTTGATGATCCGCGGCGCGCAACGAACGGCGACCAAGGCCGAGGCGATTCTCGCCGGGCTCAACGACACCCGGGATCGCACTCAGGGGCTGTGGCAGCTCGAGGCCACGGTCGGGACGGCTGAGCGCATCGTCGCCGCCGCCACCGAAGCCCGGCTCAGCCTCACGCCCGGTGGTCGGCCATGAGCGGCCACGCCTACTGGTTCGTGGCGCTCGGGCTCGGCTTGGTCGTCGCTGTGGTGGCAGTCGTGCTACTCGAGGTCTTCCTGCGCCAGGTCCATCGGATCGAGCGCGACGCCGGACTGCTCTGGACCGCCGGAAAACAGGTCGCGCGCAACACCGCCACTACCTGGCTGCTGCCGGAGACCTCGGCCCGGTTGGACGCCCTCACCGGGGAGGCGATGTTGCACGTCGCCCTGCTCACGCCGCCCCCGGCTAGCACGACGACGCGCGCAGCCCGATGACCGCGCTCCTGGTTTCCCTCACGATCCTGGAGATCGTGTTGGTCGTCGTCGTCCTCGTGTATTACCTGGCCCGCATCGCGGGTTCGCTCCGCCGGACCTCGACGTTGCTGGGCAAGGTCGCTTTCGGCGTGCGGGCCATCGAGACGCAGACCAATGTCATCGGTCCCTCCGTGCTCGTCGTCAACGAGCAACTCATGGTCATCGCGGCCGCCCTGGACGATCTCGCCGCTCTGGCCAACGCGGCGGCGGGTCCCGCGCCGATCGGTCGGCGGCGCTGACGATGGACGAGCTGCATCCCCCGAAGTCCGAGGCGTTGCGATCGATGTACTGGCGCAGCGAAATTCTGCAGGTCATGTACTGGCTGCGCGGCGAAGGTCTGGGTGAGGTGGTCGACGCAACGCTGCTCGAACGCTTCCTCGGCGTCGATGCCAGCGTCGGGGTCGGCTACCTCGACCACATGGTGCTCGACGGCTACCTCGAGCCGGCGCCCGGCGGTTACATAATGTCAGAATCGGGGTTGGCCGAGGGCAAGACCGAGTTCGCGCTCAGTTTTGCCGACCTCACCCGCCCTACCCACGGTGAGTGCAGCGCCGACTGCTGGTGCCAGAGCTCCGTGGAAGAGGCGATCGCCTGCGCTGCCGAGCGCGGCCCGAGGCCGGGATGACCAGCAGTGCCGCCGATGACTTCGCCATCGGCCTGCCACGCAACTATCTGCGACCGTGCCTGCTGCTGCTGCTGGCGGAGGGGACCTCGCACGGCTACGAGCTCCTAGACCAGATCGGTGCGCTCGGCCTGGAAAAGGTGGACCCGGGTGGTCTCTACCGCTCGTTGCGGGCCATGGATGAAGAGGGCCTCGTGCGGTCCTCCTGGGAGCCGTCGGTCTCGGGACCTGCCCGACGGACCTACGAGCTCACCGACGACGGTCGTGAATGGCTGCATGTCGTCGCCGGCACACTCAGCGACGTCGCACGGTCGATCGCCGTCTACCGCCGCCGCTACCAGCAGGTCACCGATGAGCAGCGCGTGATCCGTTGAGGCTGGCGATCGCGGGCAAAGGCGGCGCCGGGAAGACCACGATCAGCGCCACTCTTTGCCGACTCGCCGCCCGCCAAGGCGCATCGGTCGTCGCCATCGACGCCGACGCCAACCCGAACCTGTCGGCAGCGCTGGGCATCTCGCCCGAAGATGCGGTCGGGCTGCGCGCTGTCTCCCCTTCCCTGGTCTCACGTCGGAGAGGAGGTCGGGGTCTGACGCAGCCCGTCGACGATGTCCTGGCCGATCACGCCCTCGCCGCGCCCGATGGCGTACGCCTGATCGGGATGGGCTCACCTGCTCATGCCGATGAGGGGTGCCTGTGCTCCGCGCACGCCGTCGTGTCGTCGCTGCTCGAAGACCTGGGCGGTCCCGAGCGCTACGTCGTCGTCGACATGGAGGCTTCCCCAGAGCACCTTAGCCGCGGGACCGTCCGGCACGTCGACACGATCTGCCTGGTCGCCGAGCCCTACTACCGGTCGCTTGAGACCGTACGACGCATGAGCGCGCTCGTCGCGGAGCTCCCGGTGCAGCGGGTGGCGGTGGTGGCGAACAAGGTGCGCTCCGCAGCTGACGAGCGAGCCATCGCCGAGTTCTGCGAGCGGCACGGGTTGGCTCTGGCCGGCGTGGTGCCGTGGAGCGACGAGGTCGTCGCCGCGGACCGGGCGCGGGTCCCCGTCGTCGACTGGTCAGCGGCGCGGGAGATAGTTGCCGCCGTGGCCGCGCTGTCCGACGTGCTGAGCACTCCGGTCTCTGCCCCCGTCGGCTGAGACCCGACCGACGGAGAGTGTCGTCACCGTGGTGGAAGAACCGTCATTTCAGCGAGCCGACGCTGTCTGGTGTTTCAGACTGGCGCTCGACGTACGGCACGCTGGGTGATTGGGCAAACGTTTGGCTGCGGGGAAGGCCGGTCACCGTTGTGTTCGACAGCGACGCCGCGACCAACCTGAACGTCCTACGGGCGATGCGGCGCCTTGGGTGCTGGCTGAAGGCCAAGGGGGCGAAGGTGAGCTACTGCATCCCGCCTTCGCCCTTGGGATCCGGGATGAAGATCGCTGCCGATGATTTCCTGGCTGGGGGCGGCACTCTCCAGCAGTTGTTGAACAGCAGTCGTCCGAGCCTCGCCCACTGGGAACCGGGGCCTGACACGTCGCTGACGGACTCGGTGTTGGCAAAACGCCTCGTGCAACGCGTGATGGTGGACGAGTTCCGCTACGTCCACGGCATCGGCTGGCTGGAGTTCGACGGTCGTCGCTGGGTCGAGACCGGCCAGGGGCGTGTGGTCGAGTGTGTCCGCACCTACACCCGCGAGCTGCTGGTCGAGCCCTCCGAGTCGGGTGCCGGCCCTCAGCGGCAGAACGAGCTGCCCAAGCTTCCGTACGCCGAGCGAATCAGGGCCGCGGTTACTGTGTAGCTCTGCTAAGTGCCGGTAACATCTACCGTTGGGTGATGTGTCACCCGCCAGCTCGCAGGGGGGACCTCCGGATGGACGTGGACCGCGCCGCCTCGGCCGCCGGAGCCTGCGCAGGTTTGGGCGAGCGGCTCCGTGCCCGGCGGTGCTGCCGATGAACGGGCTCGGGCCGTCGCTGCCGGGCACCAGTGCAGACTGGCTGCTTGGGTGGTGGAGCGGTCTGTCGAGCACACAGGTCACGATCGCGACCGGCCGGCAAGCGGCGTCGTCGCTCGCGGAACTCGGCCGGAGCTTGAGTCTGAGCCGGGAGCGGGTACGACAGCTCGAGTTCGCCAGCAGACGGTCGCTGTTGCAGGCTCAGCGCCACCACCAGCCAGAGCTTCCGGACCGGATGCATGAAGTGCTTAGCAGCGCCGTGGCTGTTCCCGACAACGTGCTGGGCAACCTTGCTCCCACTCGATGCGTCGTCGCCCGCGACATCTTGCTCGTTTCGCTCGGAGCTGTTCGGCCTTGTACGTGGGCAGGAGACCTCCCCCGCTGGTGGTGTCGCGACCCCGACGCGCTGGCGCAGCGGTTGGTCGGGCTGACCGCTGGGATGCCCATGACGGGCGCCTCGCTGGATGACGCCGTTTTGGCGTCGGCGCTCCCGCAACACCTGCCGGTACAGCATCTGCTGCTCCACAGCCAGAGCCCGATCGTGAGAACCGATGTTGGGTGGGTTCACCGCGCCCATCGGCTGACCGACACGGTCGTCCTCTCCCTAAGGGAGTGCGGCGCGCCGCAGTCCCTAGCGACCCTAGGAGCACGTGGGTCGACCCCTGAGGCGACCCTGCGCAAGGCGCTGCTCCGCGACGACCGCTTCGTGTACTCGCGTCCGCGCCAATTATGGGCCCTGCGTGAGTGGCATCCGGAACTCGCGAGCCGCTACCAGCACGCCGGCGATGCACTCGTCGACGTCCTGCGCGAACGCGGTCCATTGACTCGTGAGGCTCTAGTGTTCGAGATGCAACGCCGTTATCCGGTCACTCCGGCACGGCTCCGTCAGTCGCTCAGCAGCAGCCGCATCGGCCTGCACCCCGACGGTCGATACGACCTCGTGGAGCGAGGGACGGCAATTCAGAGCGACGCCGAGCCGAGTCGGCCCGGCAGCGTCAGATGGGCCGACGGCGGCTCGGTGCTGGAGGTGTCGCTCGTGACCACGGCTGCGGTCCTCAGTGGGGCCGTCGTGGCCGTCCCTCGCTGGCTCACCTGGCAGCTGGGGCTCCGGACGCCGCCGGCTCAGCACGACTTCACACTGACCACCAGTGACACTCTGGTCGTGCGCCGCACGATCCGAGGCTCTTCGCTGTCCAGTCTCAGAGGTGTAGCACAGGAGCTGCAGGCGCGGCTCGGTTGTGTTCTGCTCCTGTCCCTGGACCCTCGGTCGGGGCGCGCCTCAATTCGGCACGAATGTTGCCAACCGGCGCGGACGCAGTTGCCCGATCAGAAGTGTCAAGCGGCATCAGAGAAGGGCAACTCGTGCCTACATGGGGCGTAACAGCCTGCCATGGTCCGCATCGCACTCGAGCAGGTGACGAAGCGGTACCCCGGCGATGTCCTCGCTGTTTAGGCGCTCGACCTGGCGATCACCGATGGTGAGCTCATGGTTCAGGGAGGCCATCGGGATGCGGCAAATCCACCATCCTTCGCCTGATCCGGCTTGGTTCGGCCCACCAAAGGGGACGTCCGGATCGAAGAGCGGGTGGTGAACGAGCTGCCCCCTGGGGACCTCAAGATGGCCATGGTGTTCCTGGACTTCGCCCTCTACCCGCACCTCAGCCTGTACGGCAACATCGCCTATGCGCTCCAGCACACCGTGAAATCAAGGGCCGATCTTGATCGATGGGTCCGCACGGCGGCAGCGATCTTGGGTCTGGGGCCGCTGCTGGCCAAGAGGCCGCGCGCCGTCCGGCGGCGAGCGGCAGCGGGGCGCCTTGGCGCGCGCGCTCGTGCGCGAGCCCGGCGCCTTCTTGATGGACGAGCCGCTGTCCACTAGATGATCGATTCCAAGGGGTCGGGCGGCGTGTCGCGCTCGGGAGGGCGATGAAGGGTGCCCAGGATCAGCGTGCTTACCCGACGCTGAACAGGAGGTTCGCGTGGACGCCGACCTGGACACCCTTGCAACCGCACTCTATGCCCGTACCGATGATCTGCTGAAGAGCCATCCGGAGCGGGTTCCCTACCGGCCGCAGGTCGGGATCGTCCCGCAGATCACCGACGCCGAGATCATCACGCTGTCGGTGATGCAGTCGCTGCTGGGACACAGCAGCGAGGCCCGCTGGCTGCGGCACGCCCGTGAACACCTGCGGCACCTGTTCCCCTATCTGCCTCAGCAGCCCGGTTACAACAAGCGGCTCCGCAAGTTGGCCGGGACGGTGAACTGGCTGATCGGGATGCTCGGCCGCGACACCAGTGTGTGGACCGATGACGTGTGGGTCGTGGACTCCACCCCGGTGGAGTGTGGCCGTTCGCGGGAGACGACCCGACGCTCGGACCTGGCTGGCTGGGCCGAGTACGGCTACTGCGCAAGCCATTCCCGCTACTTCTGGGGACGTCGCTGCACCTGGTCGCCACCCTGCACGGCCTGCCGATCGGGTACGCGCTCACCGGCGCGAAGGCCGACGAACGTCAGGTCCTGCTCGACCTTCTGCACGACGACCCGACGCTGGCCGGCGCACGGCCAGGGCAGATCCTGATCGGCGACAAGAACTACTTCGGCCGCGACTTCGAAGCCGACCTCGCCGGCCAAGGCATCCAACTGCTGCGCCGAGCCCGCAAGGGCGAACCAGAACGGCTCGGTGGCCGGTTCTTCAAACCCCTCCGCCAGAACCGTCGAGTCGATCTACGACACCCTCAAAGGGCAGCTCAACCTCGAACAGCACGGCGGCCGCACCACAGCCGGCGTATTCGTCCGTGTCGCCCAACGCCTGCTGGCCCTGACCGCCGCGATCTGGCACAACGACCACACCGGACAGCTCGTCAAGCGCTCGCTACTCGCCTACGACCACTGAGGGCTTGGAATCGATCATCTAGGTGCCCAACTGCGCCTCTGGGACACGTGCAGAGCTTCGGCGCCTGCACCACGAGCTCGGCACCACCTTCGTCTACGTCACCCACGACCAGGTCGAGGCGATGACGCTGGGCGACAGGGTCGCTGCGGTCAACGACGGACGCATCCAGCAGGTGGCGACCCCACGGGAGCTGTCTGCCGCTCCGGCGAACGCCTTCGTCGCCGGCTTCATCGGCAGCCCCCCGGCCAACCTCGTGCCGAGGGTGCGACCGTGACTGGCCGGTGAACACCGCCGACCACGTCACCGTCCTCACCCACGCCCTCGAGCAACTCCCTGAGGAGCTCCGCTCGCGGGTCCTGGTCCGCGGGGACAGCGGCGCCGGGACGCACGCTTTCGTTGAGCCCCTGCACGAACTCAACCTTCACTATTCGGTGGGACTGGTGGCTGGCCCACGATCCTGGAGGCGCTGGAGAACCTCCTCCTCAGGCATGGAAGGCCGCGTTGGACCCTGACGGGTTCCCCCGCGACGGCGCCCAAGTCGCTGAGCTGACCCGCCACATCCCAGCCGGCACCGGCAAGGCGTGGCCCGCGGGAATGCGCAGGATCGCCCGCCGCGAACGCCCCCACCTAGGCGCGCAGCCACGCGTCACCGACAAAAACGGCTGGCGCATCACAGTGTTCGCGACCAACGTCGCTGGCGGCCGGCTCGCCGACCCCGAAGTGCAGCACCGCCTGCGGGCCTGCGCGGAAGACCGGATCCGCTGCCTAAAGACGCCGGACTGCGGAACCTGCCGCTGCACGACATCACTGCGAATCAGATCTAGCTCGAGCTCGTCGGGCTCGCCGCCGACCTGCTCGCCTGGACCCAGCACCTCGCCCTCGCCAGCAGCCCCGCGCGGACTTGGGAGCCCAAGCGGCTGCGGTTCCGGCTGCTAAACAGCGCCGGCTGGATCGTACGCGGCGAACACCGCCGCCCACCCACCAGTCGGGAAAGCAACGACCTCACAGCTCCAGCCCGACCAAGATCACGAAAGATTGAGCCGGCCGCAGGCCGTCCGTGTCGGTCCCGCACCGACCGGGCTGTGCGGTCGGGTGGCCGTCCGCGGGTTGGCCGCCTGTGAGTGGCTGCATTGTGGTGGTTCGGTGTTCAGGACCAGCGGTGAGCCGGCGAAACCGTGGGGCGAGCCGTCTTGGGCGCGTGATCGAACACCACGTGACAGCGTGGCACAGCACAGCACAGCGCGACGAGCCGAGGGAGTACGGGTGCGAGGCACAGCAGAACGGCAGCCGCGGGCCGCTGGCCGGCGACGGCTCTGGCGCGGCGTGACCGTGCTCGCCGCGGCCGCGACGCTGCTGCTGGTGAACGCGCCTGGGGCCAGCGCGCACCCGCTGGGCAACTTCACGGTAAACCACTACGACGGCCTGCACCTCTACACCGACCACGTGAACGACCACGCAGTCGAGGACGTCGCGGAGATCCCGACTCTGCAGCGGCAGGGGCTGATCGACACCGATGGCAACGGCCGGCTGAGTGACGCCGAGCGGGCGGCGTACGCCGGCAGGCAGTGCCAGGCGATGGCGCGGGCCGTCTCGGTGGTCGTGGGCGGCCGGCGCGTGGTGTTCGCGGTGACCTCGAGCAGCTATGTGGAGCGACCGGGCGCGATCCACCTGTCCGCGGCGCGCCTGGAGTGCGACCTGTCGGGCCCGATCCGGGTCAGCAGTCGCACCGGCGTGCAGGTCGACAGCTCGTGGGACGGCGCGGGAGTCGGCTGGCACGAGGTCACGGCGGTCGGTGACGGCGTGGCGCTGGACCGCTCGCCGTTCCAGGCGAGCAGTATCAGCCGCGAGCTGCGGGCCTACCCGAACAACCTGCTCAGCTCCCCGGTCGATGTACGCAGCGGGTCGTTCGACGTCACGCCGGGAGCGGGTAGCTCCACCTACCAGGCCGCCAGGCGCCTGCCGGTCGCCGGATTCCTGGTGCGCAAGCTCAACGGCCTCGCGACCGCCTTCAACGACACGGTCGGCGCCAAGCACCTGACCGTGGGGGTCGGGCTGCTGGCCGTGGTGCTGTCGGTGCTGCTCGGCGCCGGGCACGCCTTCCTGCCCGGCCACGGCAAGACGATCATGGCGGCGTACCTCGTCGGCCGCCTGGGCCGGCTGCGCGACGTCGTGACCGTCGGCGCGACCGTCACGATCACGCACACCGCCGGCGTCCTGCTGCTCGGGCTGGCGATCTCCACCACGTCGGCCTTCGCGCCGACCGCGGCCGAGCAGTACCTCGGTGTGGTGTCCGGTCTAATCGTGGCCCTGGTCGGCGTGGGCCTGCTGGTCTCGGCCCTGCGCCGACGACGTACGCCTGGGGTGGCCGGCGCGCTGCGGGGGGGACCGGACGTCGGTGAGGTCGTCCAGGAGCTGCACCTGGACGCCGCGGACGCGGTACCGGCCGGCGCCGTGCTGCGGGCAGAGGGCGGGGGTGACGTCGCCGTCCTGGCGTCGGCGCAGCCGCACGAGCACCCGCACCCGCACGAGCACGAGCACCCGCACGACCACGGAGCGTCCGACGAGGCCCACGACCACGCGGCCCACGACCACGGCGCGCACGACCACGGGGCCGGCGCCCATACACACGGCTTCGGGCGCAGGCACAGCCACGCCCCGCCCGAGGGAGGCTTCTCGCGCGGTGGCCTGGTGGGTCTGGGCGTCGCCGGCGGCCTGGTGCCCAGCCCGTCCGCCCTGCTCGTCCTGCTCGCCGCGACCGCGCTCGGCCGTACGGTCTTCGGCGTCGTGCTCGTCCTGGGCTACGGGCTCGGCATGGCGGCCGCCCTGTCCGCCGCCGGCCTGCTGCTGGTCAAGCTGCGGGGCCGCCTTGACCGGTACGCCGACAGCCCCCGGCTGGCCCGCGCGGACAAGCTTCTCGCCGCCTTGCCGGTGCTTACCGCGCTGCTGGTGTTCGCCGTCGGCTCCGGCCTGGTGCTGCGCGCCCTCGGTGGGACGGTGTGAAGCGCGCCTGGCAGGTTGTGCTCGCGGGTTCGGCCGTCGTGGCTCTGGTGCTCGGTGCCGCCGCCGTCGGGTCGTTCGGCCCCCGCAGTAGCGGCGGGACCCCCGCCGCGACCCCCGCCCAACCCAGCCCCCCCGGCAGTGCGCTGAGCAAAGGGATCGCCGCCGCCCAGGGCATGCTCGCCCGGAACCCGCGTGACTACGCGACCTGGGCCGACCTGGGGCTCGGCTACGTCCAGCAGGCCAAGGCGACCGTTGACCCGAGCTACTACGGCAAGGCGGCGGGGGCCGTCGCCCGTTCCCTCGCCCTGAACACGGCCGTGAACTTCAAGGGCTGGGGCGCCCGGGCGGCGCTCAAAGCCGCCGAGCACGACTTCCGCGGCGCCCGCGACGCGGCGCTGCGGGGCATCAAGATCGACGGGTACAACGCCGTGCTGTATGGCGCGTTGGGCGACGCCTACACCCAGCTCGGCGAGTACGACAAGGCGACCGCGGCCATCGAGAGGATGAACCAGCTGCGGCCCGGCGTACCGTCGTTCACCCGCGCGTCGTACGTCTTCGAGCTGCGCGGGGACGTACCCCGGGCCAAGTCCGCCCTGGACCAGGCGCTCAGCGACAGTTCGGATCCGGGCAACATCGCCTTCACCCAGAACTACCTTGGGGAGCTGGCCTTCAACTACGGCGGCGACGCGCGGTCGGCGCTGGAGCACTTCCAGGCCGGGTTGCGCGAGGACCCCGCCGATTCGGTCCTGCTCGCCGGCCGGGCCAAGGCCGAGGCGGCCCTGGGCCAGGTCGACCAGGCCCTGACCGACTACCGCACCGTGGTCAGCACGATCCCTCAGCCGCAGTACGTCCTGGAGCTGGCCGAGCTCGAGCAGTCCCGCCATGATCCCGACGCCAAGCGGCAGTACGCCCTGTTCCACACCGAGGAGGAGCTGTTCACCGCGAACGGCGTCACCCTCGACGTGGAGCCGACCCTGTTCGAGGCCGACCACGGCAGCCCGACCAAGGCTCTGCAGTACGCCGCAGCCGGCTGGCGGGTGCGGCCGTTCCTGGAGATGGCCGACGCGTACGCCTGGGCGGAGTACGTCAACGGGCACTACCCGGCGGCGCTGGGCTGGGCCGGGAAGGCCTCGGCCACCGGCTGGCACAACGCGCTGTTCCTGTTCCACCGCGGCATGATCGACAAGGCGATGGGGCGTACGGCCGCAGCCTGGACCGACCTGCGCGCGGCCCTCGCCCTGAACCCGCACTTCAACGTCCTGCAGGTACCCGTCGCCCGCGCCGCCCTCGCCGCCCTGCACTGACCCGCTGCCGCCAGGACCTTCATCGGGCACTTCTACTACACCTCGTAGTAGCCTTTCAGCGTGATGCTACGTCGAAGGTCCCACCCCCGGGTCATCGCCGTCGCCATGCCGCTAACCCTTGCGGGCCTGACGGCCTGCAGCGGCAGCACGCCTCCGCCGACTCGGGTCCAGGGCCCCGCTCCGACCGCCGTGCCCTGTCCCGGGCCGTCCGGCGATGTCCTGCTCACCGGGATGCCCGATCTGACGATCGCCTGCCTCGGTCCCGGGCCTGCCCTGCGAATCGCCAAGGGCGATGGCAGGCCTACTGTCATCAACCTCTGGGCCTCCTGGTGCGGTCCGTGTGCCGACGAGATGCCCCGGCTGCAGCGGGAGTTCGCCCGAGGCGCGGGAACGGTTCGTTTCCTAGGTGTCGATACAGATGACGAGCGGTCACCGGCCTCGGCCCTGCTGGCCTACGCCCGCGTCACCTACCCACAGGTCGACGATCGTGCGGCGAAGGTCCGCAGCGCCCTGCAGGTCCCTGGCTTACCGGTGACGTTGGTGTTCGACCGCCGAGGTCGGCTCGTTTCGCAGCACGTCGGTGCGATCAGCACTGCCGCCCTCCAGAAGGCCACGCGCATCGCCGCAGCCAGCTGACTCGGCCCGAGGACTCCCTGCGTCGGGGGATCAGGGGAGCGCAAACCCGGCAGCCACCTCTCGTACCGCTGCAGCGGCCGCTCAACCATTACGGCCAAGGGACCAAGGGGTCGGGAACGGCGTATCGGCGGCGGGATCGGGGCAGGTCTGTCCCCGGACCTCCCGCGCCTGCCCCTGGACGATCTCCGTAGCGAGCGCCCTGAGGCCGCCCGCGCCGCCGTTCTTGACCTCATCGTCGGCCATCACGATCGCGGCGCGTGGTGCGGGATCATCATCATCAGGAACGAGCGCGTGGTCGATTGGCCCGGGTGAGCCCTTGCCCTCCTCCTCCCCCCTGCCTCGGCGTGCAGCGGGCATAGGCCCGCGCCTCGTCTCGCCGGTCTGCTACAGCCGGTAGCAGGACTCGCCGATGAGCAACAGTGACCGCTGGCTACACGCCCTCCTTGATGAGCCTGACCGGTTGTCTTCGGGGCAGGCGGTCCGTGGTGCTTGCGTCGTTGACTGCTGCTGTGGGCTGAGCTTGGGTACGGCCAGCTCGCCGGCCCGGGCGGAGAATGTCCGCAGTGCCCTGGCCAGGGCGGCGGTGCTGCGAACCCAGCTGGCCGAGCTGCAGTCCCAAGCCGACCGCAGTGTCGAGCAGTACGATCTGGCTGAGGGCCAGTTCGGCCAGCAGGTGACCGCCCGCGTCAGCCTCGAGGAGAAGGCCGCGCGGATGGCCCCCGACGCGGCCGCTAAGGGCGCCGTGAAGGGCGCGCGCATCAGGGCGCTGTACATGGCCGGCGGGGGCGCCGCGCTGTACGCAAGGTTGTTGAACAGCGACAACCTCGCCGACGCCGTGCATCAGAGCACGGTCATGCAGTACGTCTTCACAGGCGACCGTGCTGGGCAGCGCACCGACGACGCCGCCGTGGGCCGTCTCGCCGCCGCGCAGGCCGCGGCACAACGGGCCACCGCCAGGCTGGCCCTGCGCCGTCGACAGCTCGCCGTACTCGCCGACCACGTCCAGGAGCTCTTGGACCGGCAGCGGGAACTCGTCGCCGCGGCAGACACGCAGGTCCTGGGCCTGGTCCGGCAGCAGCAGGCGGACGCCGCCGCGGCCGCCGCGGACAAGTTCGGCGCGGACCTGGTGGCGGCACAGGCCGGACAGGCCGCGCGGACCAGCGCCAGCGACGCACCCGGCCCGTCGGAGGTCGCGCCACCGGCGCCCGGACCCAACCCCGGCGCCGCGCGACCGTCGGACCCACCCAAGGCCAGGCGCCTGAGCGCAGCCGCGGACCTGCAGTCGACATCCCCGTTGTTCCGCCGGGCATCGGGTTAGAGGTCGCGCCACCGGCGCCCAAACCCAACCCCGGCGCCGCGCGACCGTCGGACCCAGCCCAGGGCCACGCACCTGGGCGCGGCCGTAGACCCGCAGTCGATGCCCCCGTTGTTCCGCCGGGGATCGCGATGGTCCTCGCTGTCGCTAAGCAGCAGCTCGGTAAGCCCTATGTGTGGGGGGCCGTTGGCCCGGACAGCTTCGACTGCTCAGGCTTCACCGGGTACGCCTACGCCGCAGCCGGCATCGCCCTGCCGCGCACCGCCGCCCAGCAGTACCTCACCGGGTCCCACCCGAGCCTGGCCCAACTCGCCCCCGGCGACCTGCTGTTCTGGGCGACGGACCCGTCGAACTACGCCAGCATCGAGCACATGGCGGTGTACCTCGGGAACGGGCTGATGATCGCCGCCCCGCACACCGGAGACGTCGTCAAGATCGAGCGGGTCTACTCCACCGGGTACTTCGGCGCGACCCGCGTGGACCCGGCCGTCAGCGGCCGCGTCGATGGTCCGCAGTGGTCGGATGTTCGCAGGTGAACGTGCCCCAGAATCGTGGAGGAGGCTTGGACTGTGAGGAGTAGTCAGGCCGGAGGTTCTCGAGAGGGTTGACCGCCGAGTTCGGTGCGGGAGCGGTCCGGATCGTCCGGGAGACCAAGAAGCCGATCGCGGTGATCGCGCGAAGCTCGGGCGACCCGGTCTGCCGGCAAGGACCGGGCGGCTGGGGGTGAGGCCGATGGGCCGCTCGGGGTTGCTGAGCAGGCGGAGCTGAAGCGGCTCCGCTGCGAGGAGGCGGAGCTCCGGATGGAACGGGATGCCCTCAAGCGATCGGTCGTCCTGCCGGTGAAGGAGTTCCACAACCCCCGGCGTCGGCACTGCCCCCTCGCCATGCGCAGCCCATCAGCCATGCGCAGGCGTTGGCTGCCGCAGCGCTCCAAGCCCAAGGACGCGGCATGATGACCGAACCTGAGGCCCCGTCTGGTGACGCAAGCGTGCCGGCACACTGCGCCGCCTGTCAGGGTCCCCTACCGGCCGGGCGGGCCCGGCCGGTACTGCTTACCCCTTGCAACCAGGACGCCTACCGGCGTCGACACCAACCAGCCAGAGCAGGCACCCAGCCGCCGGCCCGACGTGCACGCCGCGACGGCACCGGCTACGCCGGCGAGGGCTGCCAGAGCCGCTGCCTCGGCGAGGGTTCCGCGTCAGGGTCTGGGGAACGGACAGTAGCCCCCCCGAGCCGCCCAGGCCGGTGCCACGGCGATGACCCAGGGTGCTGCCAGCAGGGCAACGAGACGAGCAGCACGATGGCGTGGCGCCAGGCGCCGACGCCGTACGGGTCGCGCACCAGCCGCAGCACACGCTCGGTGGTCATCTGCCCGGTGGCAGCCAGGGAGCCGCCGGGGACGGCGCTGGATCCCAGGCCGACGAGCGCCGAGGCCAACGGCACCGGACCGGCTTGCCGGGCGGCTTGGTCGTCGGCCAGCATCTCCACCAGCCCCGCGGTCTGCTCCTTCGCCACACCGAAGAACCGGACCCAGGGGAAGGCGGCGCGCGCCACCTCGCTGGCGAACAACACAACATCGTGGCGACCGCGCAGGTGTGCGCGCTCGTGGGCGATGACCGCGGCGAGCTGGTCGGGGGTGAGCGTGCTGACCGCCGCCGAGGTCAGCACGATGCGGCCGCCTCGCCCCGGGATGCAGTACGCCAGGGCGGCCTGGTGGTCCAGCACCCGCGTCCCGTCGTCGGCGAGTTCGAGCGCGAGGACATCGATCAGTGCTCGCTGCCTCTTTCGCGCCTGTACCAGGGCCACGGACCGGAGCAGCAGTGCCCGGCCCAGCAGGACCGCAGCGGTGGCGGCGGCGAGCACCGCCGACCATGGCGCGGCGCTCAGGCTGTACCGGCTGCGCAGCACCGCCCCGCAGGCGTGCAGCAGATGCCCCAGGTCGAACGACACCTGGTCGACCGGCAGCGCCGCCGCCACCGCGAGCAGGATCACCGAGCCGAGGACCGCAGCCGTCGATGCCTGCCACGCCAGGATGCCCAAGCGGGGTGAGCCCTGGGTCCACGCGGCGCCGGTGAGCCACCGGGGCGCGAGGACCGCGACCGCGTAGACCACCAGCGCGAGCAGGACGCTCATCAACGCCCTCCGGGGCTCCGGTCCTGTCGGGCAGCGAGCGCCGCGAGCAGCGTCCGGGCTTCTCCTGCGCTGACCCGGTCCGCGAAGTGCACCAGGGCCGCCGTCCGGTCCGCCGTCTCGGTCAGCGCCTCCTCCATGACCTGCGCGGTGTAGTCCGCCCGCGACAGGGTCGGCGAGTAGAGGAAGGCCTTGCAGTCCTCGGTCCGCCGCAGCATGCCCTTGCGGTACAACCGCTGCATGACCGTCATGACTGTGGTGTAGGCCAGCGGGCGGTCCTGTTGCAAAGCGAGCAGGACCTCACGGACCGAGCGGGGCTCCGGCTCGCCCCACAGCCGGGCCATCACCGTCGCTTCGAGTTCCCCGAAGTTGCTCACAGTCCTCCTCCGACCCGGATCGTAGGGCGTCGCTCACCGTCCCGGCGCACAATGGCCGTGGCCCTCGTTCGCCTTCTGCTCGCCGGCGCCGCTCACCGGCCCGGGCAGCCGGAGCGGCGCAGAGCGACATCGAGGGACAGGGGAACCTTCCGGAGTCGACGTCGGACGCGCTTCGGCGCACCGACACGGGCGCCGCGCTGGGTCTGGCCTCAGCCCGAGCTGGTGACCGTGAGGGCCTGCCGGCCCATCTGCTGCCAGGAGGCGACGAACGGGCCGGCCGCGACGCTCTCGCGCCGGCCGGAGAGCGGATTGTTGACCACCAGCCGGCCGGAGGCATAGCCGACGAGCAGCACTGCGTGCTCGACTTGTGTCCCTCGGAACGGGCCGTTCGGTGTTGCCCACGTCACCCAGCGGGTCGGCGGACGAAATGTCGTGGTCGTCCAGAGCACCGTAGGGGCCCCCGCACGGAGCCTCGCCAGGACCTCGCTGAACGGCCGGCCGGTGACGTCGACCGAACGACCAGGTAGCTGCCTGTCCAGGAGCCTGGCGAGCGGACCGTGGTAGATCCCGTAGCCGTAGCCCTGGACTCGGCCCACGAAGGACTCGTTCGGGTCCCCCCACCGGCTGATGCCGTAGAAGTCGCCCGGTCTGCCGGAGAAGACCGGCTGCCCGAGGTCGGTGTCCTGTGCCCGGGACAGGACCAGCTTGTCGGCGGGGTGCCCGGCGAAGGTCAGCAGCATCGACAGGCTCGTGACCTCGCACCCGTTCGGCAGTAGGGGGAGCTGACCCTGCGTCGGCACGTCGACGAGTACCGACCCGGTCGTCGGGACAGCGTCTGATGCCGGCACCGGGGTGCTGCCGCGAGAGACCGCTGAGGGTGCTGGCGAGGCTAAGCCCCGGGCCTGGCCGAGGGCGACTTGCGGTGCGGGTGGTGTGCCGGCCGCGGTCCGGCGGCTCGCCCCGGTGCCGGACAGGGCGTGCACGCACCCTGCGGCCACGAGGAGCACGGTGATGCCCGCGGCCGCGGTCCGGCGCCGTCGCGCCCGCGGGTTCAGCCGGGACGACGGGCTCATGCCGCGCCGCCGCGGCGGGGCGGCCTCACCGCTGCCCCTGGCAGCCGGCGCCGACCGGCGTGGCACGGGCCTTCTGTTCACGTCGCCAGAGTAGGTAAGTCATGACGGCCCAGACCTGCTGTTCCTGCATGGCCCCGGCTCCGTCGAGGAGGCGCAGCAACGCGCCGCGCTCCAGCATCGGGTCGTCGGTGCCTGCGAACAGGTCCCGGACCTCCCCGGCAACCGGGCCGTTGAGCCAGGACCGGAACGGCACCGGGAAGCCGAGCTTCGGCCGCAGCGCCACCGAGTCGGGCAGGACCCGTCCGGCTGCCAGCCGCAGGGCGACCTTGGTGAGCTCACCGTCGAGCCGTAGGTGCAGGGGGAGCCGGGCGGCGATATCGAACACCTCCCGGTCGAGGTAGGGCACGCGGACCTCCAACGAGTGCGCCATCGACATCTTGTCGGCCTTCATCAGGATGCTCGATGGCAGCCAACTCTGGCAACTGACAGCCTGCATCCGGGAGACGTCGTCGAGCCCCCACGTCCTGGCGTAGGTGTCGCCGACCAGGTCCGAGGAGGGTCGCAGCCCAGCCGTGTCAGCGCCGCCGGCGAGCAGGGCGTGCTTCGCGTCCTCGCTGAAGATCTGCGCGTTGCCCAGGAAGCGCCGCTCCAGCGGCGTTGTGCCGCGCAGCAGGAACCCGCGCCCGCGCCGGTCGACGGGCAGGTACAGCGCCAGCCGGCCAAGTACCCCCCGCACCGGCGCGGGCAGGCGGGTCAGACCCCGCAACGCCGCCGGCTGGCGGTAGATCGGGTACCCGGCGAACAACTCGTCCGCGCCCTCACCGGACAGCACGGCCTTGACGTGACCGGCGGCCTGCCGGCCCAGGAACCACAACGCCGGGGCGCTGGGGTCCGCCAGCGGTTCCTCCTGGGCGGAAACCACCGACGGCAGCGAGCGCCAGTACTCCGCGGCCGAGATCACCTGCTCGTGGTGCACCGTCCCGAGCCGGCCAGCCAGTTCCCTGGCCGAGGCCAGCTCGTCGAGGCCCCCAGCGGTGCCCTCGAAGCCAATGCTGAAGGTGTGCAGGTCGGGTTGGACCCTGGTCGCCAGCGCGGTCAGCAGCCCAGAGTCGACACCGCTGGACAGGTAGGACCCGACCGGGACGTCCGCGGCCAGGTGCGCCGCGACCGAGCCCTGGACGGCGGCGAGGAGCTGGCCGGCGATGTCGTCCGCGTGGACCGAATCGTCAGGACTGAAGGTCGGCTCCCACCACCGCTGGACGCTCACCTGTCCATCGCGCAGGCGTAGGCAGTGCCCGGCGGGCAGCATGTTGACACCGGCCCACATCGTCGCCGGGTCCGGGACGTACCCGAACCCCAGGTACTGCCAGAGGGAGGCCGGGTCGGCTTCGCCGGGCACCAGCCCGGCCGCCCGCAGGGCACCGACCTCGGAGGCGAACACGAGGTGGTCGACGGTCCGGGTCCAGTACAACGGCTTGATCCCGAAGCCGTCCCGGGCGAGGAACACGTTCCCGGTGTCCCGGTCGAGCACGGCGATCGCGAACATGCCGCGCAACCTGGGCAGGAAGCCCTCGCCCCACTGCTCGTACAGGTGCGGGATGAGTTCAGCGTCGCCGGTGCCGTGCAGCCGGTGCCCCAGACGCAGAAGCTCCCGGCGCAGCTCGGCGTGGTTGTAGATCTCGCCGTTGAACACCGACCAGTGACGTCCGTCCTCGTCCCGGGCCGGCTGGTTGCCGCCGGGCAGGTCCAGCAACGCCAACCGGCGGAACGCCAGACCCGCGCTCGGCCAGTCCTGCTGTCCTTGGTCGTCCGGCCCTCGGTGCGCCAGCCGGTCCGACATCGCGGCCAGGCCCGGGAAGGGGCGCGTCCCGGGCCGGACCGCCGTCCAACCAGCTATGCCGCACACAGTTGGCCTGCCTCCGGTCGTGGGCGTACGGCTTCGTCCCGGTCCTGCGCGCGACCCGCGTGAGCGGCGGCCTCTGCCCGGACAGGAAATCGCCCATCCCGCTGGGTCGAGGGGCAGCTCATCGGCCGAGCGCGATGCCGCCGGCTATCGCCAGGCCACCCGCGGTTGGGAAGCCGACCGCGATGTCCTCCAACGCCGGGTTGAACAGCTGGACCAGGCCGGCGTGCTCCAGGATGTGCCCCACCGCGACGAGGCCGGCAGCCGTGAACAGGGCCTGTGCGGTGTGTCGCCGTCGGCGCCTGGTACGCCGTCGCTCCTCGCGGCGCTTCGCTTCGGTGTCCGCACGGCCGGCGGCGGACCTGCGGGCACCGTCAGAAACGGCCCTGTTGCGTGTGGCGCGACGGGCGACCTTATCCTCGGATCGGGTCACCGGTCCAGCGCCGCGGGCAGGACCGAGCGGGGCAAGCGGCCGGTGGACTGCGTCAATGTCAATGTCTCAGGGTTCCGTTCCGATTGATCATACTACTGACTGTAGTAGACCGGGCGGGAGGAATGCTTGGCTGCAGCCGTGAGCGCTTAGCCGGCCGAAGAGCCAGGGGCGTCCGCTGGCCTGATTCTGTACGACGTGCTGTAGTAGGACTACCTTGGCGCATTGAGGCGGCGCTAACGAGCCAGGAGGCTGTACTGAGGTCCGCGACCGTATGTGCGTGGATGCTGGCAGCGACCTTCGCGGTGAGTTGCTCGGCCTCTCCCGAGGACCTCACCGCCCCGCAGCTCGTCGACCGCGCGAACGCCATCTGTCTGGCGGCAGGCCACCCCTACTCAGGTCAGCGACCTACCCGGCCAGCTGCCTTCCTGGACTTCCTGCGGTCCCAGATACCGGCCCAGGACAAGGGCCTGAAGGCACTGCAGGCGCTGCGTCCCCCTGCCGCGGCCCAGCAGGCCTGGTCCAACCAGGTCCTTGTGCCCGAGCGCGAGCAGCTCACGGACGCGCGGGCGGCTGTGGCCAAGCTGCAGGACCTGCTCCGCCGACGTGACGAGAGCGCGGCGTCCGCCCTGGTCCTGCAGACCACAGACCGCCTAGATGGCCGCGGAGCGGGCATCAACCGGTATTGGATGGCCACCGGGACCGGGTCGTGCCTCGACAGCCCCTTGTAACCACAGGACCTGCCGCCATCGGCCGACAGCCAGCGACGCGGACTCCGTGAGAACGGAAACCTTGGCGCGAAACGTCGTCCTTGTGCGCCGAGAAGGTGCGGCGACACCATGGCGACCCCTTGGTGTGCCCCGACGTCTGATCGGGGTCGTCCAGCGCTGAGTAGCCCAGGCGCACGACGAGCAGGCCGGTTCCCAGCGCCGATACCGTGACCACCCGTACGACCGTACGGACAGGGTGAGCCGTGCAGGGTCGCGGGCATTCCCGCACCAGGCGCGGGCGCGTCCCCCGGCCTACTCTTAACCTGTGCGCAGCTGCAGAGCCACGACGCGGGCGGCCGGTGGCCGCATGGTGCTGCTGGCCGCGGTGCTGCTGGGCCTGCTCACCATGCACGCGACCCCGGCCATGGCGATGCCGTCCCCTTCGGCCGGACCCGGCGCCATGGCCATGCTGGCGATGCAGCAGCATCCCTTGCACGACGACCATGGCCAGCGCCACCTGGTCAGCCCGTGCGTGTCGTCCCCGGTCCGGCCCGCCGCCACCGGCCCCATCCCCCCGGGCACAGCCCCTACCGCCTCCCACGTCCCAGCCGCGCGACCGTCGACCGCACCCGCGGGGCGGCAGCTGCGCCCGGCGTACCTCAAGCACGCGGACCCACAGGACCTGGGGATCTGCCGGACCTAGGACGCCGGCGCAGCGCCCGTCCTGTCCGACCCCACCTGCACAGGTGGTCCCCTTTCCTTCCTCCTGCTTCGGAGTCCTCCATGCGTTCCAACCTGTCTACCCGCCCCGTCGTCCTCGGCGGGGTCGTCCTTGCCGCGGCGCTCACCCTCAGCGCCTGCGGCGCCAGGTCCTCCACCACGCCCAAGGCTCAGGCCAGCGCCTCCACGTCGTACGGTCCCGCGGCCAGCGGACCGCACAACCCCGCGGACGTCACGTTCGCCAGCGACATGGTCCCCCACCACAGCGAGGCCGTGCAGATGGCCACGATGGCCCTGCAGCAAGGCTCGAACGCGCAGGTCAAGCAGCTCGCCACCGCCATCAAGGGCGGTCAGGACCCCGAGATCAACATCATGGCCGGCTGGCTGGCCGGCTGGGGTGCCCCCGTCCCGGCAGCGGGCTCGATGACCGGGATGGGCGGCAACGCGTCCATGCCCGGGATGATGACCGGCGCCGAGAACCAGCAGCTGTCCTCGGCCAGCGGCGCCGCCTTCGACCGGCTCTGGGTGACGCTGATGACCAAGCACCACAAGGGCGCGCTCACGATGGCCCAGACCGAGCTGGGCGCGGGGCAGAACACCGACGCCAAAGCCCTGGCCGCCAAGATCATCGGCGAGCAGACCAAGGAGATCGCGACGATGGCGGCGCTGATGAGGAGCCTGCCGGCCTGAGCGCCGCGGGGGAGCCGACGGTCCGCCGCCGCTCCCCCCCGCTGCCCAGCCCGCGAGCCCGGGTCAGTCGCACACCCCGCGGCGAAGCAGGACGTAGGCCCCGAGCCCGACCGAGAAGGCGCTCCACTAACCGGCCTGCGGGACCCGCAGCGGCCACTGCGGCGCAGCCAGCACAACGATGGCGATCCCGGCCAGGCAGACCAGCGCCTCATGCCGGGCCCGGGCTGAGCGCGCCACCGCAACAGCGGCCAGCAACCCGAAGCCGACCAGGTCACCGACCACCCTCCGGGCCAGGTAGGTCCCACCGCCGAGCAGATAGCCAGTCGTAGACACCACCACGGCAACTGCGGTCGTCCCGAGTTCGCTCCGCGACAGCGCGAAGCGGCGGGTTGTCAGCACTGCCACACTCTGCCCCGAAGGAATACACCACATGGCCGCCGCCAGCTCGTCGCCGTCCGCGTCCGAACTGCAGCGCCGCCGGTGGCGGGGGTGGGGTTGGTTATCGGCAGCACTGCTCGCCGCGCCAGGCCCCTCGGCCTTCCTTGACCGCGACCGCGGCGACGGCGAGCCCGGCGAGCGGGTCGAGCCACCAGGCGCCGAGGGCGGCGTTGGCGACGAGCCCGGCCAGGACGGCGGCGGCAAGGTAGGCGCACAGCAGGTTCTGGGTGCCTTCGCCGGCGGTGGCGATCGAGCCGAGCCGGGCGCCGAGCCGGTGCTTGGCCCGGCCCAGTGCTGGCATCACCAGGATGCTGCTGACGGTCAGGGCGATCCCGACCGGGCTCGCGCTGGGGTGGCTGCCGGTGAGCAGGTCGTGGGTGGCCTGCACGGCGACGTAGGGCGCGAGCAGCCAGAACGACACCGCGACCGCCCGCTGGGCGGTCCGCTCGGAGGTGTCGGACAACGTCCGGGTGCCCGTCAGCCGCCAGATCACGATGATGCTGGCCAAGCCCTCCACGACGCTGGACAGCGCCCACCCGACCAGCCCGGTCGAACCGGCCCGGAACCCGGCGAGCAGCCCGACCGCACCCTCCACCGTCATCCATCCCAGGCTGGCCCACGACAGCCACACCGCGGTGCGGGCCGCCCGGTGCCAGCCGTCATCGCGAACCACGGTCGGCGCCGTGGCCGCGCAGCAGCCGTCCGCGCGGCCGGTGTCCACCGGCTCGCTAACGGAAGCAGGTGCGGCCTGCCCGGCGAGACCGACCGCGAGGTCGCCCGGCACTGCCGGGGCGGGTGTGCGGGCGGTGGGCGCCGGCCGGTCGGTGCTCATGCGAGGTCTCCTTGGTGGTCAGGGCCGGGCGTCAGCGGGCGGGAGCGGCGGTGTCATCCGGCGATCGCATACAGGCCGATGAACCCCACGAAGAACATCGCGGCTAGCAGCGGTGTCTCGTCGGTCTCGTGCGCCTCCACCAGCAGTTCCTCCACCACCAGGTAGAGCAGCGCGGCGGCCCCGAACGCCAGCACCGCGGCCAGGGTGGTGCGGCTGGCTCCCCCGAGCAGCGCCGCGCCTGCCAGCGCACCGACGGCGGTCAGCAGGCCCAGACAGCCCGCGAGCTGCGCCGCCCGGGCGCGCTGCTGGCCCTGCTCGAGCAGCTGCGCGACGACCGACACCGCCAGGAACAAGATCTCGATCGTCAGGGCGATTGTCAGGACCAGCCCCTGCCTGCCCAACGTCGCGCCGAGCCCGACGAGCAGGCCGTCGATGACCAAGTCGATCCCGACCGCCGCCAGCAGCCCCCACAGCAGCCGGGCTGCCCACCCGGCCGTGCCTCACCGGCGCTGGCACTGCGCTGGCACTGGCGCTGGCCGCCTTCGTGGTGGCCGCCTCCTGGCGACGGCTGTAGGCGCCCAGCGCCAGCAGCAGCACGACCCCGGCGGTGAACCCAACCAGGACGGCGCCCAGATGGCCTTGTCCGCGAAGGTCGGGCAGCACCTCACCGGCCAGCGCCGCGAACACCACCCCGGCAGCGAAGTGCTGCACCCCACTGGTGAGCTTCTCCCCGGGAGCGCGCCACGCTGCCAGCGCGGCGCCCACCGCGGCCGCACCGACCGGGAACAGCACCAACCGGCCGGCGGTAGCGACAGCGCCGGTCACCGCCAGACCACCTCGGCGGCGGCCAGCCGGTCGGTCACCGGCACCCGCGCCAGTCGTGGTCGTGGTCACCGGTCGCGCCGAGCACGCCGAGGTGACCGCCGTGCGCGCGCGGGTCGCCAGAACCCCCTGCACCCGCGGGGACCGGCAGCAGGTCCTCGCGGTGGTCGACCTGCAAGGTGGTGTGGTCGATCCCGAACCGGCCGGCGATCATGGCCTCCAGGTCCTGCCGGCTCGCGTGACAGTCGCAGGCGGTGTCGACCAGGATGTGCGCGGACAGCGCCGGGAAGCCGCTGGTGACCTCCCACACGTGCAGCTCGTGGACCTCCAGCACCCCCGGCGTGCTGCGGATGATGGTCTGGACCAGCGCGGGGTCGATGCCGCGCGGCGCGGCCTCCAGGAACACCCGGCCGGACTCACGCACCAGCGCGTAACCCGCCTTGACCATCAACGCGGCGACCAGCAGCGTCGCGAGCGGATCCGCGCGCTGCCAGCCGGTCGCCAGGATCACCCCGGCCGCGACCGCGGTCCCGATGAAGGCATACAGGTCGGTCAGGATGTGCTGGAAGGAGCCTTCGACGTTCATGCTCTGCCGGTTCGCCTTGGACAGCACCCAGGCAGCCAGGAGGTTCACCACGATCCCGGCCAGGGCCACGACCAGTACCAGGCCGCCGCGGACCTGTGGCGGGTCGACCAGGCGCCGCACCCCCTGGACGGTGAAGAACACCGCGAGCAGCAGCAAGGTGACACCGTTGGCCTGCGCGGACAAGATCTCGACCCGCTTGAGCCCATAGGTGTAGAAGCCACGCGCCGGGCGGGCCGCCAGGCGCATCGCGACCAACGCCAGCGCGATCGCGGCCGCGTCGGTGAGCATGTGCCCGGCGTCCGCGACCAACGCCAGCGACCGGGCGACCAGCCCGACCGTCACCTCAGCAGCCATAAACGCGGCGATCAACGCCAGCGCGACCGCCAGCAGCCGACGGTCAGCGTCCGCGCTCACCCCATGCGAATGCGCCGCATGCCCCCCGCCGCCGTGGCCGTCGTGGCCGTCGCGGTCCTGATGTCCGGCGTGCCCGTCCCCGGCGGGATGGTCGCCGTGGTCACGTCCGGTGTCGTGACCGTGCCGGTCGGGGGTCACCGGCGCTCCGGGTGGATCGAGGTGGTGTGCCCCACGTGCGTCAGCGCGACGTCGAGCAGCATCCGGACATGGCTGTCGGCGAGCTTGTAAAAGGCCATCCGACCGGCGCGGCGGACCTGCACGACCCGGTGGGCGCGCAGCAGTCGCAGTGCGTGCGACACCGAGCTCTCCGACTGCCCTGCAGCGGCGGCCAGGTCGCACACGCACATCTCGCCCTCCAGCAGCGCCACCAGCACCCGCAGTCGCCCCGGGTCGGACAGCAGCCCGAATACGTCGGCCAGCTCCCCGACGTCGTGCTCACCGGGCATCGCCTCCCGCACCGACCGCACCCGGTCCGGATCGACGACCCGAACCGCGCAACCGTCGAACTCACGAACTGGCGCACTGTCATCTGTCCGACTGTTCACATGTGCCATGTCGTGCAGCGTACGGGGTCTTCTCCCCGACCACCCGCCGCCCGCCCTACCCCACAACCAGCGGGCGCAGGCGGTCACCAGCGGTGGTCGACAAGCGCGCGCTACCTGGTCTTGCCCACTCCCCCGAGGCCCTGCGCCCGCCTCACCTCGATCGACGCACACCCGGCCGTCCAGGCAGTCGTACGGGCGGCCACGGCCTGTCAGCGCTTTTGCTCAGCCACCGGGCTCCGGACTTCGCCAGCGGTTCGTCGGCCGATTCCCCCTGCGCCGCAGTCGACATTCGACGAGGTCGCCTCCCAATCACCCGTCGCCGCAGCTCACAGATGCTTCGGCCCCCACATGCCCCGCACGCGCCGTCCTTGTGCCCGCTGCGGCCTACAGCAAGTGGGCGCAGATGCGGCTGCGAGGCCGGCGCTATTGCTCCGGGACGCCCGGGGGTTCGACCGTTCCGATCACCGACTGGTTGGACGTCCCAGCAGCAGGTCTAGGCACCACGCCGGGTCGACCAGCGGCAGGTCGTGACTAGCCCAGGGGTGCTCCTTGGCACTGACATTGGCGTAGCGGGCGGCCAGCTCCTCGGCCCGACCCCGGACCGGGACGGGGTCGCGGCGGCCAGCGGCGAACAGGACGGGAACGCCCGCGACGCACAGGCGCTCAAGGGCTGCCTGCCAGGGGCTGGCCAGCACAGTATCGGCCATGGCCGCCTGATAGGCCGGCCAGGTGTGCAGCACTCCCCTGCGTGCCAGATGCACCGGCAGGCTGGGCTTGATGGCCGCTGCCACCCACCCCGCGGTGCGTCGGTAGTGGCACATCAGGGCGCAGGTGTGACGAGACAGTGCGGTGTCCAGCGCCATCATCGCCTCCAGGCGCCCGAGTTCTCGGATGTGCTCCAGGCCCTCACCCGACGACAGGTAGAGCGGGGCGCTGAAGGCGACGACGCCGCGCACGTCGGCGCTGCGGCGCGCTGCCCAGTGCAGGGCGATCACGGCCCCCATCGAATGCCCCACGATGGTCATGGGCCCGGGCGAGCCGAGCGAATCAGCCATGTCATCGAGTGCGTCCAGGTGCGCAGGGAGGCCGTAGCCGGTCGGGGCTGCGATCCGGTAGGAATCACCGAAACCGAGCAGGTCCGGGACCACCAGCCGGCGGCCCGATCCCAGACGGTCGTAGCTGGCGCCGAAATAGTCCCCGCAGCCCACGATCCCGTGCAGCAGGACGACCGACGATTCTCCGGAGCCAAGGACCCGGACCCGCAGCCTGCCGGCCCGACGAACCGGGACTGTCGAGGGACGCCAGTGCCTGACGGCCGGGGACCTCAGGTGCTGGACGCCCCAGGCGGCCGCTGCCAGCGTCGCCCCGGCCTGCAGGCGCAGGCGCGTGGAGGACATGACGACAGCATCTCCCGTGACGGGGCTGGCCGGAAGGGCGAAGAGCCCGGGGTGAGAGGTGACCTTCGACTCTGCCCCTGCGTCGACAACCCTGCGAATGTTGGGGTGACGCCGACGGGGCGCCCGTGATGAGGCAGGAGGGTCGGCGGTGACGCAGCCATGCAGCGCCGGCGAGGCGTCATGCTGACCTCTGACCGCGTGCGGGGGAGCCGCGTGCCGCGGCCCTGGCGCAACGGGCGGGCGACCCCGCCGGCGCCCTCGGTGGGAGTGCGCCGTCGCGGTGTGCTCGTGCGCCTGGCTGTCGGCGTCGTGGTCGCGACTCTCACCGGGACCGGCCTGGTCCTGTCGATGACGCACCCGCGGCCCCTGGACGACCCCGATCTCGCTCAGCAGCGGGCCGGGATGCTCGACGTCGTGGGCCCACGTTCGGTCGCGGCCGCGGTCACCGCGCAGCTTCCGGCGCTCGGTGCCCGGACGGTGGTGTTCTTTGTCCGGCCGGCGCAGCTGGCTCCGCTGGAGCAGGCGTTGGGCTCCCGGGCGGGTAGCCAACTCCGTGCGGCCGCAGCCGTGGTGATCGTCGTGTCGCCAGACCCTGGAGCGAGCAGCGGACCGGCCACCATCGGGGTGGTGCCCGCGCAGCTCGACCCAGCCGGGCGGCTGGCCGTGGCGTACCGGATGCGCCGGCCGCGTGATGGCGGCGCACCGGTGGGCTACTCCGTCGTCGGCAGGGATCGAACCGTCCGGTACCGGACGGAGGACCCCGACGTCGCAGCCGGGCTCGTCGAGGTCCGCACCATCGTGGACGCCGTCCCATGAGCCGGCGCGCGATGGTCAAACGGACCCTCGAGGTCGGCGTCGTCTTGGTCGTGGAGGTGCTGCTCTACCTGGACTACCGCCGGGGTGACGGGACGTTCCACTACTACACGCACCTGTTCGCTGGAGCGACCCTGGCCTTGCTGCTCATGACCGCGGCGGCCCGGCACTGGGGTCGCCCGATCAGAGTTCCCTTCCTCGCCGTCCTCGGCGGCCACCTGCTCGCGATGGGACCAGATGCGCTGTACGTGCGTGACATGGCGCACCAGCGCTGGATGGACGTCTTCGTCGCGCACAACGTCAGTCACTTCATCCCCGGCCGCAACGTGACCTGGTACCTGCTGTTCCTGGCCGCGCTGAGCCTCTACCTAACGGCTGCGCCACTCGGACTCAGGCAGGAGGCACAGGAGGAGCACGCATGACGTATTGGAAGCACCGGGTGGGGCACCGACCACTGAATCGCGATGACGCTTGTGGCCCTATTGCGCTTTGGCATCGCTGGTCGCCCTGCCGGCTGGGCCGATCGGAGGTCGCGAGGGGACCGGGCCCCGATCCGGCGGACCACCCGGAGGAACTGCTTGCGGAGCGGTTCGGCCACCGCGAGATCGACGCCGAGGCTTTCCTGTGCAGCCGCGAGGTCCTTGACCACCCTGGCCGCTGACAAGCGAACCCCGTAGGGCTGGCCAGCCTTCATCGGTGTTTCACGTCGGCGGGGCGCTACGACGGACCTCCTGCCTCCGGCGGCGAACGCTGGCCGTGGCCCGCTCGGGGGTCACCGCTGCCGGCGACCGCGCGGTGCTGGGACGTCACGCGACGTGGCACGGCTGCCGGTGGCCGAGCCATGCCGTCGGTGGCGGTGTCGCGGAGCCGCGTCTGACCCCAGTTGCTGCTACTTACCGAGCCGTCGTTGCGCTGGCCGCGGCGGTGCGAGCGCGGATCATCACGTTCATGGCCTTGATCTCCATCCGCTGCGTCGTCTTGATGTTCGTCGCCAGCTCTTTCGCGGGCGCGTAACTGCCGAGCGCGATCTCGTTCTGCGCCATGGGGATGGCGGCCGAGTGGTGGGGCACCATGTTCGTCAGGAAGATCACGTCGCGGGCCGCAGGGGACGCTGCAGAACGGAGTTCCGCGGTGTTGGCGTCCCAGACAGCCTGCTGATCTGCCGGCGCCGGCTTCTCGGCCGCGCCGAACTCCTGCAGGAAGCCGCGCATCGTGGTGATCTCCTTGTCCTGCTCCCGCAGGATCTGCTGGGCGATCGCTTTGACCCTCGGGTCGCTGCCCGTCGCGACCTCGATCATCGCGTTGCGCACGGCCTGCATGTGGTGCGGGAGCATTCCCTGGGTGAAGCGGACGTCGGTGGCGTTGAAGGCAGCGGGCGACTTCGAGCCAGCCGATGCGGTCGTCGGTGCGGTGGCCGTCTTGCTCGTCGCGTCACTGCTGGAGCCGCAGGCCGACAGCGTGAGCACGCAACCTAGGACGACGGCCGGGGTCAGGGTGTGTCGAACGGTACGCACAGTGCCTCTTCCGAGCGGTTTGGGGGACTTGTAACCATTGCCTACCCAGCGATGCTGTGGACGACTCGGGCACCGCGCGAAAGTCGCACCGACTCCGTGCCCGGCAAGCGCTGCAAGTTGCGAGGAAACGAACTGGTCGCGTGGTCGCGGGCCGGGCAGCCCCCCCCCCGCAGCGCAGCTGGCGGGCTCCTATGAGCTGCTGCTGGGCGGTCGGAGGACGTTGATGCCGCTGCTCGAGGGTCCGGGAGCGTGTCGTCTGGGTTGAACTTGAGCCGGGCGCCGGTCCAGCTCGCGGTGGGACTCCTTGACCGGTTGGCCGCCTCCGCATTTGGGCGGTGTACGTCTGCCGCGGCCCGGCCAGAGCACCGCAGGCAGCCCTCAGGCTCTGCCCGACGACAATGGAAGGCGCCATGAACCACCCCGACGCCAACAGCGACGCCCTGCTGTCCTGCGGTCAGGTCGCGGCGCTGTTTCGGGTGACGGCCAGAACAGTCACCCGGTGGGCCGACAACGACCAGCTCCACTCGACCCGCAGCACCGGGGGTGGCTGAAGCGCCCGACCCGGGACGCTGCGCGGAGTTGAACTGCTGCTCCACCAGGGTGGGGGGTGCGGTGCGATGCTGGTTGGGTGCGAGCGCCGTGGTGGGGCCCGAGGTCGGTGGAGTTGGCGTTGCTGGTGGTGGCGCTGGCGGTGGTTGGGTTGGCGTTGTTCGCGTTGCAGGTCAGCGGTGCTGGGGTAGCGCAGGCCACGAGCCTGCGGACTTGGGGTGGGTTGGCTGGCTTAGCGCTGGTGGTGCACCTGGTGCTGCGTCGGGTGGCCAGGGCCGCGGATCCGTTGCTGCTGCCGATCGTGGTGGTGCTCAACGGTCTTGGGCTGGTGATGATCGAACGGCTGGACGCCGAAGCAGCCAGCCGGGCCCGGGTCGTGGGCCGGGCTGTTCCGCGTCCCGACGCCCCGCTGCAGCTGATCTGGACCGCGTTGGGTGTCGGGTGCTTCCTGGCCGTGGTGCTGCTGGTGCGGGACCACACCCGCACCTCCCGCTACACCTTCACCGCCGCCGCGGTCGGGCTGTTCCTGCTGATCATGCCGGCGCTGCCGGTTATCGGCACCACGATCAACGGTGCCCGGTTGTGGTTGCGGGTCGGGCCGTTCACCGTCCAACCCGCCGAACTGGCCAAGATCGTGCTGATCGTGTTCTTCGCTTCCTACCTGGCCCGTACCCGCGACGTGCTGAGTTTGGCCGGGCGGCGACTTGGGCCGCTGGACCTACCCCGCGGCCGGGACCTGGGGCCGCTGCTGCTGGCCTGGGGCGGCAGCCTGGCGGTCCTGACCGTCGAGCACGACCTGGGCCTGTCGGTGCTGTTCTTCGGTGCGTTCGTCG
>JAABUJ010001471.1_pt1 | contig 34706 bp, 27 predicted proteins | sample 5559131 | NCBI WGS metagenome assembly JAABUJ01 (sample SAMN10711875, study PRJNA513366) | rock metagenome | isolation source: Antarctica rocks | place: Antarctica: Victoria Land, Mt New Zealand nord | collected 2016-01-07 | reverse complement strand
CTCGGCCGGCTTGGACTCGGCCGGCTTGGACTCGGCCGGCTTGGACTCGGCCGGCTTGGACTCGGCCGGCTTGGACTCGGCCGGCTTGGACTCGGCCGGCTTGGACTCGGCCGGCTTGGACTCGGCCACCGGGGTCTTGATCGCCAACGCCTCCGCCGGCAGAAACTCGGTCGCCGGGGTCTCGGTCGCCGGGACGTCGGTCGCCGGGACGTCGGTCGCCGGGACGTCGGTGGCCTCCGAGAAGCCGGGCTCGCCATTGTCAAGGGCGTTCCCGACCGGCTCCGACAAGCTGGCCGGGTCAGCCTCGGCTGCCCCTGATGTGGCGGTCATGCTGTTGGGCGAGACTGCCTCGGTCGGCGCATCAGTGTCGACGGCTCGGACTGGGCTCTGGCGCGGAATGACTCGCACCGCGGGACCGGGGACCACCCCCACTGCCTCTCCGGGGAGCTGGACAGCAGGTGCACTTCCGGATGCCGCGCCGGCCGTGCGCCCGCCAGGGGCAGCTAGCCCTCTGTTGCGGGGAGCTGGAAATGGGCGCGCTGGCGTCCTACCAGCCCGTACCGGGGCTGGAGCGGCCGGGGCTGGAGCCGGAGAGGTCGAGCCTCCAGCGGTCGGGCTCGGGGCCGAACGCCCCGCCGTGACTCGCATGGCAGGCTCCTCACCAGATCGAGCCCTGGGACCGATGGGCTGATCATGGGGGCCAGGCCTGGGTCTGCGATCACTCCTGGTCGGGCTGGCCTGGCCCCCGGCCGGTCCACCAGTGTCAGGACGGCCCCTGACCGGGCCGGTCTGCGCGGGAGCTCGGGTGCCCGGGCTGGCCTTGGCCGGGGGCCGGGTGCCGCCTCTCGGGCGCCCTCTGGCCGGAGGATCCTGAGCGGGAGCCGCCCTGGTCGAACGCAGCTGAGCGGAAGGTCGAGCGGCGGGGGGCGACTTGGTCAAGAGTGTCCTGGGGGGCAGCCTGACCTGACCACCGCCAGGTGCCGGGGAGTCCGGCTCGTTGGCCTCGGGCTCGGGCTCAGCCGACTCCTCGCCCAGGTCCACATAGCCCAGGTTGGATGCCAAGGGGTTTCGGGCGGCCAGGGAGCCGGTACGCAGGTCGATCACCCACTTGGCCGCCTGAGCCCGCCCCCGCGACCGGTAGCTGAAGCCGATGGCCCACACCGGGCCGCCCATCTGCCAGGCGCTCCACCCTGACTCGAAGTCCTCTTCGGTCAGGTTCACCCCCTTGTCGATCAGATTGGAGCGCACCGACTCCCGAAGGGCGAACTGCGACAACCCCCGGCGCGGCTTGGCGAAGGTAAGATCGAGAGCCTCTCCAATGACCTTGGCCTGCTCGGCCAGCACCGGATTGGCAAATCGCTCGACCCAGGACTCGTCGACTCCAGCCTCGGCCGCCACCTCGGTGACCGTCTGGCCGGCCCGCAGACGGGCCTGCATCTCCCTTGGGCTGAGCTGGCTGTCGGGCCGCGCCGAGCGAGACCGGGAGCCCGACTCGCCGTCGTCAGCACCGCTTACCGCGGCCCTGAGGGCGTCATCCAAGGCAATCTGGAAGGCGCCCGCCTTGGTGCTCTTGCGGTCACTCAAGATGAGATTCTCGCCATCGGTGGTGGAACCCACCAAGTAGAGCTGTTGCACAGGCTCTTTCCCCCGTGGCGCGGCTCTGGCCCTCGAGTCCGCCACCCCCTGACCGTAGCACCACAGGGTGGCGTTTCCAGTCCCCAGTGCCACCTCGAGGTCCTGCCGATGAGGTATGAGCCCTACACAGGGGTCACATCGAGGCAGCCAGCTTCGGGGCCAAATCGACTTGGCTGAGTTCGACGCACAACGTATCCTCGCTCGGTGACCCAGATATTTGCAGCCATTGGGCGCTTCTCGGTCCGCTGGCGCTACCTGATAGTGGTGATCTGGCTGGTGGGCACGGCCGCCGCAGTTGTCACCCTGCCGACCCTGTCCAGCGCGGTCAAGGACAACAATGGCGCGTTCCTCCCGGCCAGCAGCCCGAGCCAGCAGGCCAACCGTCTGGCATCTGCTCTGGGCTACCGGTCGAACGTCTTCTCCCTTCTGGTGGTGGCGGCCCGGCCCACCTCACCCCTGACGGCCGCCGACCAGGAGGCCATCGCTCGGGTCGCCAGGGCTGCCCGCCAGGTCCCTGGAGCCGTGGGCGTTCGCACGATCGCCCTGTCGGGAGATGGCCAGGCGGCCGAGCTTGACGTGAGAGCGCACATCGACACGTTCAGCCAGACCGCTTCCAAGGCCTTCGTGGGTGACCTGCGGGCAGCCATAGCCAGGGCCCGTCCTCCCGGCGGCCTGGACGTGCATCTGGCCGGACCCCTGGCCACCGCGGTGGACAACGCGGCTCGCTCCAACAACAACGGCAACCAGGTCCAGACCATCTCGCTGGTCTTCATCCTGGTCCTGTTGCTGCTGGTCTTCCGCTCGCTGCTGGCTCCCATTCTCACCCTGTTGCCGGCGGCCCTGGCGGTCCAGCTGGCCGGCCCCCTGGTCGCCGAGTCAGCCAGGGCCGGGGTACAGGTGTCCAGCATCACCCAGGTGCTGCTGATAGTGCTGGTGCTGGGGGCAGGCACGGACTATGGCCTGTTCCTGGTCTTCAGGGTGAGGGAGGAGCTGCGAGGCGGGGCGCCACCCAAGGAGGCCGTCAGCCGGGGCCTGACCCGGGTGGGCGAGTCGATCACCTTCTCGGCCGCCACCGTCATCGCCGCCCTGCTCAGCTTGCTGCTGGCCACCTTTGGCTTCTACCGGAGCCTGGGTGTCCCACTGGCCATTGGCATCGCCTTGATCCTGCTGGCCGGACTCACGCTGCTGCCCGCTCTGTTGGCCATCTTTGGGCGGGCCACCTTCTGGCCCTCCAACGTCCGCCCGGGCGTTCGCAGGGTCGGCATCTGGGGTCGCATCGCCCCCCGCATCGTGCGCCGTCCAGCCCTCACCCTGATCGTGGGCCTGGTGGTGCTCGGCGGCCTGGCTGCCGCCTCCATCGGTAACAAGCCGTCTGGCTTCGGCGGCACGCCCACCGCCCCCTCCGGCAGCGACTCTGCGGAGGGCCAGGCGGCTCTGGCTGCCCACTTCCCCAAGACCTCGTCCAACCCGACCAGCCTGATCTTCCGCTTTCCCCGGTCCGTGTACGACGAGCCCTCAGGCCTGGCCACCGTCCAGGCCGACCTGGCCCGGGCACCAGTGCTGAGCGCTCTGGTCGGGCCGCTCGACCCCAACGGCACCGCCTTGTCGCCCGCCCAGCTGACCAGCCTTCATTCCCGGCTGGGACCGCCCCGACTACTTCCACCGGCTGAGCCGTCCGGTCTGGATGTTCCTCTGGCTGCATACAACGCCTACCGAACCACTGCCGCGCTGGTGAGCCCGGATGGCCGCACGGTCCAGTGGGAGGCAGCCCTGAGTGCCGGTGACCCATCCACCACCGCCGCCCTGAACAGCGTCCCGGCAGTCAGGGCAGTCGTGAGCCAAGCGGCACGACACGCCGGTGCGGTGGCCGGCGGAGTCGCCGGCGAGGCGCCCGTCTCCTACGACGTGGGCACCATCTCCAGCCACGACCTGCGCCGGATCGTGCCCCTGGCCATAGTCTTCATAGCCATCCTGCTGGCCTTGGTCATGCGCAGCATGGTGGCTCCCCTCTACTTGATAGCCAGCGTCCTGCTCTCGTTCCTCGCCGCCCTGGGTCTGGCCGTGGTCATCTTCATCGACCTGGGCAGTGACAGCGGCCTTACCTTCTTCCTGCCCTTCTTGATGTTCATCTTCTTGTTGGCCCTGGGAGAGGACTACAACATCTTGATCATGACCAGGATCCGAGAAGAGGCCAAGGAGCTCCCGCTCGACCAGGCCATCACTCGGGCTCTCACCGCCACCGGGACCACGGTCACCTCGGCCGGGCTGGTCCTGGCGGGGACGTTCGGTGTGCTGGCCGTGGTTGGCTCGGGCAGTGGTGGATCTGACCAGCTGGTGGTCATCGGTGTGGCCCTGAGCGCCGGAATCCTGATGGACTCGTTCATCGTACGGACCCTCCTGGTGCCGTCGGTGGTGGCCCTGCTCGGACGCTGGAACTGGTGGCCGTCGTCGCTGTCGCGTCCCGACCACCTCGAGACCCGACCGACCATGATAGAGACCACTCAGTCGGTCGTCTGAGATGACCTGGCTCAGTGACCCCATGACCTCGGTGGGGGCCAGCCGGTCCTACCTGGCGGTGGTCGGCCCCAGCCAGGCACCGGGCCGCCTGGTCGACTTGGCCCACGAGGTCGGCGCGGCTGTGGCCGACGCGGGAGCGGTGCTGGTCAGCGGGGGGTTGGGAGGGGTCATGGAAGCGGCCTGCCGGGGGGCCCGGTCTGGCGGAGGGCTGACGGTGGGACTGCTCCCTGGGAATGATCGCTCGGCAGCCAATCAGTGGCTGGATGTGGCCATCCCCACCGGATTGGGTGAGGCCCGCAACGCCCTGGTGGTCAGGGCCGCCGATGCCGTGATTGCCGTCGGCGGCGAGTATGGGACGCTGTCGGAGATCGCCCTGGCCCTCAAGGCCGGCAAGCCAGTGGTCGGCTTGGCTACCTGGCAGCTCGTCCGGGGCGACGGTCGCCCGGACCACGGCATCGTGGTCGCCGACACCGCCGCCGACGCGGTAGCCGAGGCCCTGCACCTGGCCAGTGGTGACGTGGATTAGATCGTCCCGGTTGGCTCCGCTTCCTCTACCGCACTGCCGCTGCCACACCAGCGGCACCTGACCTGCTCGACCACCTGGGAGATGACTTCCTCGTCCTCGATCCGCAGGTCCCCGCCCAAGCTGTAATGGTGAAAGGCTCGGGTCCGACGGGTGACCACCAGGTCGAAGCGGGTGAGGTTGCCACAAGCCCGGCACCGGTACCGAGGGAGATCCATCAGACGATCTCGTACCCGAGGTCGAGTTGGCGGGCGCATGCCCGGATGCCGGGCCGATCATCTCGACCAGACACCATGATCGTTGCTGACAGCCGTTCGGCGGCAGCGACGGCCTCGGTTCCCAGTGCTGACAGGGCCGGCGCAGGCAAGGACATCTGTTCCGAGCTCGAAACCTTGAACCGCTGAACGTCAGCCACGCTGAAAGCCTCACTTGGTATTCTGGCCAACTTACCGGGTGCTCACACCCTCAGGTGGCTCTCCAGGGCTAGGGGGGACGGCGGGTAGGGTCTGGGGGCATGGTTCACGCCTTCGTCCTCATCGAGGCCGAGCCGGCCCGCATCGCCGACCTGGCCGAGGCGCTCACCGACGTGGACGGGGTCTCCGAGGCCTACTCGGTGTCGGGGGAAGTGGCCGACCTGGTGGCCATCGTGCGGGTTCGCCAACACGACGACCTGGCCGACGTGGTCACCCGGCGCATCGCCGGCCTGCCCGGCATCCTCGCCACCAGCACGCTGGTGGCCTTCAAGGCCTACAGCCGACACGATCTCGAAGCCATCTGGGACCTGGGGCCCCGGTAGCAGGACCAGCGGGATCATGCTCCTGCGGGATGCCGGGAGGTCCGAGCAACAGCACCAGTGCCGCCGACCTGGCCAACCGAGTGGTCTCCGTCATCGTGCGCAGCCCCACCTCCTCGACACCTGTGAAGGTTTCTACCCACCGCCGCCCGGTCCTAGCCGGCGCCGACGTCAGCTGCCTCCACGGACGCCGTTACCAGGCGTTCGAGCACCTCGGCCGCACGGCCGTCGTCGATGCTGGCCTCGGCCAGTCCCAGACCTTCGACCAGGTCCTCGGCTCGCCCGGCCACCACCAGCCCGGCCGCCGCGTTGAGCACCACGATGTCGCGGTGCGGGCCTGCCTCACCCCGCAAGACGGCCTTGGCTGCCGCCGCGTTGGCTGCCGCGTCCCCACCACGAAGGGACTTGAGATCGGCCGGGGCCAGGCCGAGCTGGCCAGGATCGACCACCAAGGTGCGAACGGTCACGGTCCCGTCCGGGCGGGCCACCAGGTCGTGCACGGTCGAGGGACCGGTGGTCGACAGCTCGTCCAGGCCATCGTGGCCGTACACCACCATGGCCCGTACCGACCCGTTGGCGGCCAATACACCTGTCATGGTCTCGGCCATGGCCGGATCGCTCACTCCGACCACCTGGTAGCGGGCCCGAGCCGGGTTGGCCAGCGGCCCCAGGAAGTTGAACACCGTGGCCACTCCCAGCTGGCGCCGGATCGGGCCGGCGTGGCGCATGGCCGGGTGGAACCGTGGGGCGAAGCAGAACCCCATTCCCGCGGCGCCCAGGCAACTGGCCACCCCTTCCGGGCCCAGGTCGATGACCACTCCCAGGGCCTCCAGTACATCGGCCGATCCGCTGGCCGAGGAGGCGGCTCGTCCGCCGTGCTTGCAAACCCGTGCCCCAGCCCCGGCCACCACGAAGGCCGCGATGGTGGACACATTGATGCTGCAGCTGCCGTCTCCGCCGGTGCCGCAGGTGTCCACCAGGTCGCCTGGGACATCCAGGGGTTGGGCGAAGTCCAGCATGGTGCGTACCAGGCCGGCCAGCTCCTCCACCGTCTCGCCCTTGATACGCAGGGCAGTAATGAAGGCCGCCACCTGGGCATCGGTAGCGTTGCCGGCCAGAACCTCGGCCAAGGCCGCCCCCGCCTCGGCCGCCTCCAAATGCTGGCCAGAGATGAGGCGACCGAGCACCTTCGACCAGCCCCCCAGCTCTGCCAGGGTCAGGGCGCTCAACCCGCTCCTGGTGACCAGCCGGTTGCCAACTGGGCCGTCTAGGCCGACTTGCGACGCTGGCGGACCAGCCGGCGCCGCTCGCGCTCGGTGGCGCCGCCCCAGACCCCATCGTGCTCCCGGTTGGCCAAGGCGTGCTCGAGACAGGTCTGACGCACCGGACACTCGGCGCAGACAGCCTTGGCTTCGTCGGCTTCCTCATCGGACACCGGGTAGAAGATGTCTGGGTCGAGACCCCGGCACGCCGCACGCTGGCGCCAGGACGAATTCATGCGGGAGATCACATCCTTGTTGCTGTCGACTCGCTGCTGTCGAATAGGTTTTGGTTTGGGGCCTACATCAGCGCCGCAGCGCCACTGAGGAACGACGAGACTCTGCCCAATCCAACTCTAGCAAATATACCGAGCGAGCGCCTCCGGGTCCAGGGTCTCGCGCCCGGCACCAGTATGGCAAGCTCGCCCAGAGACATGTCCGGCCCATCGCTCACTCCACCCGGAGCCGCCTTTCATCGTGCGTCAGCCCTCTCCGAGCTGGCTGACCGGACCTTTGACGTGCTGGTGATTGGAGGCGGTGTCACCGGAGCCGGCGCAGCCCTGGACGCCGCCGCCCGGGGGCTGCGCACCGCCCTGGTGGAGAGGGGTGACTTTGCCTCCGGCACTTCGTCACGGTCCTCCAAGCTGGTTCACGGCGGCCTGCGCTACCTACGTCAAGGAGAGCTGGGCCTGGTCCGAGAGGGCCTCACCGAGCGCCAGCGCCTGCTCCGCAATGCCCCCCATCTGGTCTCCCCGCTCGCCTTCCTCATCCCGCTGTTGGGCGCGGGCGGGACAATGGACCGGGCTGGCGCCCGGGCCCACGGCAGCGCCCTGTGGCTGTACGACCTGTGTGGCGGAGCTCGTATCGGCCATGTTCATCGCCGGATCGGGGCCCAGGAGGCCCGGTCCCATCTGCCCACCCTCCGTGTCGACCGCCTGGTTGGCGCATTCGTCTACCACGACGCCCGGGTCGACGACGCCCGACTGACGGTGGCCCTGGCCAGGACGGCGGTACTGGACCATGGGGCGGTGGTCGCCAACTACGCCCCGGTGGTGGCCCTGATGAAGGACGCCCGGGGCCAGGTGGCGGGAGCCAGGCTGGCCCCTCCGACGGTGCCCGCCGGCGAGGAGGCAGAGCCCGGTGCTGATCGCTGCGGGGCCGGCCGCGGGCAGATCGAGGTCAGAGCGTCAGTGGTGGTGAACGCCACCGGCGTCTGGTCCGACCAGATCCGGGCTCTCGACGAGGGCCCCCGACTGCGCCCCAGGCCTGGCGATCCGCCTGTCGGTCCGTCCATCCGTCCGGCCAGGGGTGTCCACGTCGTACTGTCCCGCCATGCCCTGCCCTGTGACATGGCGGCAGTTCTCCCAGTGCCCAATGACCGCCGCACCATCTTCGTGGTGCCGTGGGGCGACCATGTCTATGTCGGCACCACCGACACCGACTACGACGGGCCGCTCGACGATCCCCGATGCAGCCCGGAGGACGTCTCCTACCTGCTGGACGCGGTCAATGCAGTGGTCACCAGGCCGGTCTCCCGAGCTGACGTGACCGGCTGGTGGGCTGGACTGCGGCCCTTGCTGGCCGAGCCGGCAACTGCCACCGACCTGGCCGCCCAGCCGGGCGAGACGGTGGAGCCCACCCGGACCGCCGATCTCTCCCGGCGCCACCACGTGTGGGTCTCCGACGCCGGGATGGTCAGCGTCACCGGCGGCAAGCTCACCACCTACCGGCGGATGGCAGCCGACGCAGTGGACGCCGCCAGCGTCCTGCTGGGCTCGGCTGGTGGCCTCCAGAGCCGGCCGGGCTCGGCTGGTGGCCTCCGGAGCCGGGGGCGCCACCCAATCGGCCGCAGCCCCACCCGGCACCTGCGACTGCGGGGGGCGGATGGGACCGACGAGCTGCGAGCCGCCGGGGCGGCCGGCCGACTGGGAGTTGATCCGGGTACCCTCGATCACCTGGTGGCTCGCTACGGGGGCGAAGCTCGAATCGTCCTGGCCATGGCCCAGACCCATCCCGACCTGGCTCGTCCCCTGGTCCCCGGTCAGGCCTACCTCCGGGCCGAGGCTGTCTACGCCGTGCGCTACGAGATGGCCCAGACCATTGACGACGTCCTCAGCCGGCGCACCCGAGCCGCCCTGCACGACGACCGGGCCAGTGCCGCGGCCGCGCCCCAGGTGGCCGCGCTGATGGCGGCCGAGCTGGGCTGGTCCACCGACCACCAGGAGAGCCAGGTCACCGCCTTCACCAGCCGGTTGGCCGCCGGGCGAGCCTCGGCCGGACTGTCGGCGGAGCCGGCTGCACCTGGCGAAGCGACCAGCCCGGTCGGGCCCTGAGGGCCCTGGCCGTGGCCACACCTCCAACTTCGGGTCCTCCGGCTTCGGGTCTTCCGGCCTCCCGCCCTCCCATCGAGCTGTCCGGCCCTGCCCGATCGGCCCGGCGTCGTTTCGATGGACCCTGGGTGGAGGTCAACGACGCCTTGCTCGCCCAACTGCGCTCGGTGTGCCCTCAGGTCGATACCGACGACGAGTCCCGAGTGGAGATGGGACGTGACTGGTGGCCCCTGGCCACCCACTGGGCGACGGCCGGCCAGATCCCGGGACTGCCGGCAGTGGTGGCCCGGCCAACCAACGCCGCCCAGGTGGCCGCCCTCCTGAGCTGTTGCCACCAGGCCCGGGTACCGGTCACTCCGGTGGCTGGTCGCAGCGGCGTCTGCGGGGCCAGCGTGGCGCTGTTCGGAGGGGTGAGCCTGGATCTCTGCGGGCTGGCCGGCCTGGTCGACGTCGACTCGACATCGCTGGTGGTGGATGTGGCGCCGGGAACCTACGGGGCGGCCCTGGAGGAAGGGCTCCGAGGGGACCACGGCCTGACCCTTGGGCACTGGCCCCAATCGATGGAGATGTCCACCGTGGGTGGGTGGTTGGCCTGTAGATCAGCGGGGCAGTACTCGACCCGTTACGGCAAGATCGAGGACATGGTGGTGGGGCTGGAGGTGGCAACGGCCGACGGCCGCCTGGTGCGCACCGGGGGAAAGGCACCCCGGTCCGCCACCGGGCCGGATCTGACCCAGCTGCTGGTGGGCAGCGAGGGAACTTTGGGAGTGATCACCGAGGCTCGCCTGCGCGTCCATGCTGTGCCCGCCGCGCAGGCTCTGGGAGCCTGGGGCTTTGACACCTTTGGCGAAGGGCTGGAGGTCTGCCGGCGCATCCTGCGCCGGGGCGCCACTCCCGCCGTCCTGCGCCTGTATGACGCTGACGAGTCGTCCCGCACGTTCGGTGTCGAGGAGACCTGCGTGCTGGTAGTGGTGGACGAGGGGGATCCCATCCTGGCGGACGCCACGATCACCGTGGTTGAGTCGGAGTGTGCCTCTGGCGCGTGCCTGGGCGACGCCCTGGCGGCCCAGTGGGTTCAAGACCGCAACCACATCACTGACCTGGGCGCACTCACCAAGCTGGGGATCGTGGCCGACACCGTGGAAGTGGGCGGAAGATGGTCCGTGCTGAAGGAGCTCTATTTCGATGCCATGACTGGGTTGCGGAGGCTGGAGGGCACGCTGGCCGCTTCGGCTCACCAGTCCCACGCCTACCCTGACGGCGCCTGTTTGTACCTGACCTTCGCCGGCCAGGGGCCCTCCCCCGGCGACCTGGCCTGGGCCGGCCGCTACTACCAACGGGCCTGGGACGTCGTCATGGGCGCGGTGTCGGCCCACGGCGGAGCCATCAGCCACCATCACGGGATCGGCCTCAACCGGGCCCGCTATCTGCCCGAGGCCCTGGGCGGCGGGTTCGGGGTGCTGGAGGCGGTGAAGGCCGCCCTCGATCCCCACGGCATCCTCAATCCCGGCAAGCTGGGCCTGGCCAATCCGTTCGGCGCAGCCCCCTGGCCGATGAAGACAGGGTCGACGGTGGGGACAGGGCCACGCCCGTGAGCGTGCTGGTCATCGACGTCGGGACCAGCGGCGTGCGGGCGGCCGTGGTGCGCCCGGACGGCACCGTGACCCACGCACATCACCGCCCCGTCCTACCCACGTCGCCCGCTCCCGGCTTCGTCGAATTCGATGCCGCGGCGATGGCCGACACCGCCCTGGAGGTGGCCAACCAGGCCCTGGCCGGCGGCGGCCCGGTGCAAGGAGTGGGTATCGCCAACCAGCGGGCGTCGACGGTCGTGTGGGACCGGGCCACCGGCCAACCGGTGGGACCGGGGATCGGCTGGCAGGACCTGCGCACGGTGGGGATGTGCCTGGCCCTGCGGGATCAGGGCATCCGCCTCGCCCCCAACTCCACGGCCACCAAGGCTGCCGCCCTGCTGGACATGGCCGATCCCGACCGGTCAGGCGACCTGTGCGTGGGCACCATCGACACCTGGGTGGCCTGGGCCCTGTCGGGTGGGCAGGCCCACGTCACCGATTCCACCAACGCGGCGGTGACCGGCCTGCTACGGCCCGACGGTTCGGGCTGGGACCTCGACCTCCTGGCCGCTCTGCGCATCCCGGCGGACTGCCTGCCGGCCATCGTGGACTCGTCCGGGGTGGTGGGTCATGCCACGGCCCTGCCTGGCGCACCCCCCCTGGCCGGCATGGCCGGCGACCAACAGGCGTCGCTGATCGGCCAGGGCTGCACCCGGCCCGGCCTGGCCAAGGCCACGTTCGGCACGGGCGGAATGCTCGATCTGTGCCTGGGCTCGGAGCGGCCCGGCTTCGAGGCCAGGGGCGATGCCGGCACGTTCCCCATCGTGGCCTGGCGGCGCGGTGGCCAGCTGACCTGGGGCATCGAGGCGGTGATGCTGTCGGCGGGCAGCGCCGTCGAGTGGCTGCGCGACGATCTCGGGCTGATCACCTCGGCCGCCGAGTCCGACGGTCTGGCCGCCTCGTGCCCGGACTCGGGCGACGTGTGGTTCGTGCCGGCGCTGTTGGGGCTGGGCACGCCGGTGTGGGACTTCGGGGCCCGGGGGACCCTGCTGGGCGTCACCCGCGGCACCGGGCGGGCCCAGGTGGCCAGGGCCGTGCTGGAGGGAGTGGCCCACCGGGGGGCGGACCTGGTGGAGGCGGCCGAGGCCGACTCGGGGATGGGCATCGCCTCGTTGCGGGTGGACGGGGGGATGAGCGCCAATGCCACCTTTGTGCAAGCCCTGGCCGATGCCGTCCAGCGCCCGGTTGAGCTGTCGCCGGTGCTGGAGGCCACCACCCTGGGGGCTGCCTACCTGGCCGGTCTGGCCCTGGACATCTGGGCCGACGAGGAGGAGATCGCCGACCTGTGGTCACCTCGACGGGTGGTGGAGCCAGCCCGCGTGACCGACCGGGCTCGCTGGGCCGAGGCCCGTGACCGCTCGATGGCCACCATTGCGGAGCTGTCCGCCCTCGACTTCTGAGCGACCCCGGCGAATGGTGGCGGGTGCCAGCCGCGGTCTCCGGAGCCTGCACGGCCTGTCGTTACCGCGGCTACCGGAAGGCCGTACCTTACGAGCGCAGATCAGCCACCTGAACGTGATCACCGAATCTGGCGAAGTCGCCAACGTTCATGGTGACGACGGTGCCGATGCCGTGCACCAGCATGGTCGCCACGACGTTGTCATCGTGGACCTGTTTGCCCGCGCACTCCACCGTCTCGAGGAGCTCCAGCAGCCGGGCGCTCACCTTGGCCTCTTCGGCCAGCAGGTTGACCCGACCGAACGTCACCAGCACCCACCCCCTACACCAGCGTGGCCGTGGCCCGCCGGCCCGGTTGTTTGAGCACCTCGATAGCGCTGGGGAGCTGTTCCTTGATGTCACTGTCGTGGGTGATGACCAGGATCTGGCGAAATCTGCCCTGTAGCCTCTGCAGTGCTCCCAGCATCCGGTCCTTGCGGTCGTTGTCCAGCGGGCCAAAGACCTCGTCCAGCACCAGCAGGCCCACTGCTCCTCCTGACTGGAAGCCCACCTGCTCGCTCACTGCCACCCGCAGAGCCAGGTTGGCCAGGTCGGTCTCCGAACCGGAGAACCGGTCCATCCCGTAGAGGATCCCTTGATCGCCCAGCTGGATCTCGTACGTCTCGGGATTGACCTCCAACCGGTCGTACTCGTGGTCGGTCAGCTCCCCGAACAGCTCGGCCGCCTGAGCTGACAGCCGGGGCCCGATGGTGGCCACCACCGTGTCACGAAATCCGCTCAGCAGGTCGGCAGCCCGTCCCAGGTGGCGGGCCTCACCGGCCAGCGACTCGGCTTTGGCCCGCTGGGCACGCGCCTCCTCCAGGGCGGATGCTGCTCCCTCGGCTCGGGTCCTCGCCTGGGCGGCAGCCACCCGAGCCGCCTGGGCCCGGGCCCTGGCGTCGGCCAGCGCCTGACTGGCTCGGGCGCGGACCGCCTGAGCGGCTTGCAGATCCTCGGCCCGGAAGGCCAGGGCCCGCACCTTCTCCCGCAGGCCTTCCACTGCCTCTTGGGCCTGGTCACGACGAACCAGCTCCTCGGCCAGATCGGTGGCGATCGAGGCTTCCCTTTCGAGGCGCCCCCGTAGCCGCTCGCACTCCTCGGCCGCCCGACGGCCATCCTGCACCTCCCTCATGAGGTCCTGCACCAGGATCGTCCAGGTGTCGCTGGGCGCCACCCCACCCCCGCCGCCGGCGCTGCCGACTGCCGGCAGCCCCGAGGTGCAGGCCGCGGCCAATGCCGCGTCCAGCCGGGCCTGGGCATCCGACCGACGCGCCACCTCCCGCTGGTAGGCGTCCCACGCCCCCTGAGCGCAGCGCAGCGCAGCCTCCTCGTGCCTTGACCGAGCCCCACCGGCCTGGGCGGTGCCCTCCAATTCCCCGATCTGGTTAGCCAGGGCGGCGAGGCGCTGATCGGCCAGGTCGAGATCAGCCGCCCGGCGGAACACCACGCTGCGGAAAGCTTCCCCCAGGGCCTGGCCACACAGAGGGCAGGAGCCCTCCCCGGACATGCCACTGGCCTTGTCCCATGCCGCGGCGGCCCGATCCCGCTCTGCCTCGAGCGCCCGGCGCTCGCCCTCCAGCTCCGACTGCCATTCCCGATCCCCCTCGGCCATCTCCCGTGCCACCGTGGCCGGCTCCGGATCCGGCGGCGGAACCTCGATCAGGGCGCCCAGGGCCACCAGCGCGCCCCACGCCTCCACCACCGCCCGGCTCAGGCGCAGATGCTCCTCGGCGTCAGCCAGGCCAGCTGAGCGGTCGACCAGTGAAGACAGCCGGGCCCGGGCCTGGCCCATCTGCTCCTCCTCGGCTCGCAGCCCTTGGATACGACGGCTGGCCCGGTCAAGCTCATCCCGGCGGGTCTCGCCCTCCCGCACCAGCTCTCGGTACTGCTGGCCCACTACCGCCAAGCGCTCGTAGGCGGCCTCGGCCCGTTCCCCCGCCGCCCCAGCCTCCTCCTCGGCCAGCCCGCTCACCGCCGCCTCCCCCTCGGCGTCGTCCGCCGCCGCCTCGGCCGAGGCCAGGCGCTGCTCCAGCTGGCCCAGGTCAGCCAGCATCGCCCGCAGCCGGTCCAGATCCCCCCTCTTCTCCCTGGCGTCCTTGCGGGCCTGGTCCCGGGCCCCGTCCAGCGTGGTCACTCCCAACAGGCCGAGGACCAGCTTGCGCCGCTCGGAGGGGGCGTGGTCCGAGAAGGCGCTGAGCTGATTCTGCTCGGCGAACACCGATGCCCTAAAGGAGGCATCGTCCATTCCCAGGATGGACCGCACATAGCGGCTGGTGTCCGTCACCCCCCCGGCCACCTGGGAGCCGTCACAGTGGACCTGGGCCCGCACGGTGGCTGCCTGGCCGGCGATGACCCGGCGGATCAGGTAAAGGTGGCCCTCGTGCTCGAACTCCACCTCGGTGACACAGTCTCCCAGGATGCCCGATGTTCGGATCTCGTTGTTACGGGTGCGAGCGTTGCCGAACAAGGTCCAGCGGACCGATTCCACCAGAGTGCTCTTGCCTGACCCGTTGAGGCCGTAGATGCCGACCAGCCCGGCCGGCACCTCCAGCTCCAGCGGCTCCTCGTAGACCCGGTAGTTGCGCAGGTAAAGCCGGGTGATCCTCACCCACTCACCCGGCTCGGTCCGGTGCCCCGCGGCGACCGCCCTACACCCGTGCTCAACCGGCTTGTTCCACCGCTCGGGTGATGTACTCCTCCCCCAGCTTCTCCACCCGTTCCCGGTCGAAGCCGGTCAGGTCCTGGCCGGCCACATAGCGTGACCACCGGGCGGGCATGGAGTCCAGCGACACCATCTCCACCTCGGCCCGCACCCCGGCGAAATGCGGCTCCAGCTTGACGTGCAAGGCTCCCCGGTGGGCCTCCCGCAGCCCGTCGGCATCCAGCAGGCGCCAGGCCTGCGGGTCCACTCCCTCGACGAAGAGCCGGGCCACCGCTCCCTCGGGAACCTGGGTCAGCCGGTCCAGCATCTGGCCCTCCAGGTCCGCCGGGCTCATGCCCAGCGCCTCGACAGTCTCCAGCGTCATCAGCCGGCGCTGGCCCGGCACCGGCACATGGCGGCACTCGCCGGTGTCGGTGTCCAACACCACCAGCCCCTTGGGACGATCGGGCTCGTCGGCAAAGTTAAAGGTGTCGGTCGACCCGGCGTACCACATGCCCTGCTCCACCCGGGTGTGGTTGTGGTAGTGGCCGAGCAACACCAGGTCGGAGCGGATGAGCCCGGCATCCACCTCGATCTCGTTGATGTCGGAGTACCTGGGCTGCACCTGCGGCAGCCGCGGATGGGTGAGTAGCAGGTTGGTGCGATCCAGGCTGCGGGAGCGGTCAGCCTCGGCCAGGGCTTCCAGGGTGGCCTCCACGCTCATCATCTGGGGCACGGCGTGAACCACCAGTCCCGGGAGCTCGAAGCGCTGATAGGTGAGCCGATGGGCAAAGTGGAAGCCGCCGAAGGCGTCGGCCAGAGCCGAGTACGGGCTGCCGGTGCCCGGCAGGCGGGGGGTGTCGTGGTTGCCGCTGATGACCACGGCCACCACACCGTGGTCCCGGATGCGGGCCAGGGCTCGCTGGACCACCCGGAAGGAGCGGTAGGTCGGGCGGGGATGGTCGAAGATGTCTCCCAGCCACACCACCAGGCCCGGCCCCTCGGCCAGGGCGGCCTCCACCGCCGCCTCGAAGGACATCTCGAAATCGCGCTCGCGCTGGTTGACCCCCTCGGCGGTCACCGCCGGGTAGTAGGAGCGCCCCAGATGGGCGTCGCCCATGGCTGCGATCAGCACCCGAAGACCCCTAGTCCACCAGGGCAGCCACGTTGGGCGGGGCCGTGGGGCGCGGGACCGGCGGGGGGGGACAGGCTCGTACCGCCTCGTCGTAGAGGTACACCTTGGCCGGGACGGCGAACGGCGCCGACAGGTTGACCATCAGGCACTCTCCCGGCATGAGGGTCTGGATCTCCGGTCCCAGGGCCGAGAGGTCCTGCTTGGAGGAGGCCCGCAGGATGCTCCGGTCCTTCTCGTCAGCCAGGCCCAGCACGAAGAAGGTGTTGAACTGGCTCAACAGCTCGTCGTCCAACAGCTTGGGCTGCTGGGTGACGGCGCACAGCCCCACCTTGAACTTGCGGCCCTCCCTGGCCAGACGCGGGAACACATTGGACTCCTTGTCCTTGTTCGACCCCAGCACTCGCTGCGCCTCCTCCAGCACCACCGCCACCACCGGGAGGCGGTCGTGGCCGTCGGGGTCATCGAGGTAGGCGGTCGACCAGGCCTCCAGCACTCTTCGGGTGAGGAAGGAGGCGATCAGCACCTCCTCGGTGGAGCGCAGCCCACTCACGTCCACCAGCACCACCTTCCCGTCTCGCAGGTCGGTCAACACCGCATCACCCACCGACACCGCCGGGTCGGTGGCCACGCAACGCAGCTCGACGATGCGCCGAGCCCGCCGTTGGACCACCTGGAGAGTGGAGAGGGCCACCCGCCCGTGCAGCTCGACGTCGCGCAGCCCGGCCAGGTCATCGAAATGGGCAAAGGCCAGCAGCCAGGCCAGGCCCTCCTCGCCGTAGTGGCGCTCCAGCTCGTAGAGGGCCTCCTCCTGGGGCCGGCTCCACTCGTAGGCGGTGCGCAGGTCGTCGACCGACAGCTCGCCCAGGCTGACCCGTAGGGCCGAGGCGTTGGGCAGTTGGCGGTTGGCGTAGGTTCGCAGGCGCTCGGCCGCCCAGGGGTGGCGGGCCAGGGCGGAGCGGTACTCGCCGTGGGGATCCACCACCAGCAGCCCGTAGCGGCCCTGGCGGGCCATGACCGCCCCGGCCAGTACCTGCATCAGGTTCGACTTGCCCATACCGGTGGTGGCGAACACACCCACGTGGCTGGCCAGGCTGGCCCCCGGGATCCCGACCTCGACGTCCACCTCGTCCTCGCCGCTTCGCAGCTGGCCCACGGCCAGGTCACCCATCCGGCTGGCCAGGAAGGCAAAGTCGGCCGGCTCGGGCGCCACCACCCGGGAGAACTGGGTGGGCAGGCTCTTGGGCTTGCGGAACGAGGTGCCGTCGGGGCTCAGGTACCCCAGGCACCGGCAGTCGGCCACCCGGTAGGTGCGCCGGTCCCGGTCGTAGAGGGGGTGGGCGCCGGCCTCGCCCGCCGAGTCGTCGGCCAGGAGGGTGCCGGCCACCCTCTCGGCCCACCCAGGCTCGCGGTGCTCGGTGCCGTAGGTGACGTCCACCACCCGGAACAGGTAGCGCCGTCCGGTGGTCTCGTCCACTCCCACCAACAGCTCGCCCAGGAACAGGTCCTCGTCGGGCGCGGCCCGAAACGCGCCCTCCAGGACATTTTTTCCAAAAAGGCGTCCTCGCCCATGAGTCGTATGCCCACTCCAGTCAGTCCCGCCCGCGCCGTAGCCCGGTCGCTCGCTCATGGTCGCTCGCTCATGGTCGCTCAGGTCCACGGTCGCTCGCTCATGCTCGCTCCATGAGGCGGTGACGGTCGGCGAAGGCTCGCTCGCGCACCGCGTAGGGTACCCCTGACCGCTCCAGGGCCTCGTCCAGGACCAGTCGGGCCTCGTCTCTCAGCCAGGTGGGGCAGGCCGCCAGGCGGTCAGCCACGGTCAGTGGATAGGGGTAGCCGGGAAAGCCGGCATCGTCAGACACCGCCGCCATCCGACCTAGGGCCGTCTCCGGGTCGGCGTCCGCCGGCAGGTCGATCCGAAAGGCGAAGCGGGCGGCCGGGTCCAGCCGGGCGACCACCACCCTGACGTCGGCCCCGGATCCCTCCGGCCCCCGTATGCGGGCCAGCGGCGCCCACCACCGAGAGGCTGATCCCAGGGCCGCCTCGGCCTCCAGCTCCAGCTGGCCCAGCAGTGGTGCCCCGCCGCGGGACAGCGACGACCGCTTGGTCACCGCCGACACCAGGACTCCGGCTGCGGTCGCCCGCTGGAGCAAGTCGCCAACCAGGCCGGGCGAGATACGCCAGTCGGCCACCAGGTCGCCATCGACCAATACCAGGGCCCCGGGGTCGGCCTCCTCCAGGCAACGGCCCACTGCGTCCCACTCCCAGCGATCTCGGATCAGGTTGAGATCGATGGCGGTCTGGGGCGCCAGGTCCAGCCCCAGGCCGGCCAGGGCGACCCCGCTCTCACCCCCTCCCAGCAAGTGGGCGCGCAATGGCCCCTCGTCCTCCACCACGCAACATCCGGCCCGGAACCGGGCCCGAGCTGCCCTGGCCATCACCACCTGAAGGCAGCCGGCGTCGGCCACCACCGCCTGGCCGCCATCCACCGCCCAGACGTCGTGGGGAGCCGTGCCCTTGGACAGAGGGCGCAGCTCCACCACCGACTCGAATTCCATGGTCGACCCTCCTGGGTCAGCCAGCCCGCCACCGCCACTGGTCAGGAGCACCGACAACCGGGCCGCCGCGGCCTCGATGGTCCCTCCGGTGGTGCTTGGCGTCATGGTGGCAGCAGCCATACCCACCAGCCTGCCAGGAGAGTGTGACACTTACAAGCCTGTGATTCGGGGTACTGGTCCGGGTATGGGTTGCCACCGCCCGAACGGCTAGCCTGGAGCCGACGGTGAGTCGGCCGGGTGGCCGCGGCTCGATCCGCTCTCAGGCGGACACCGGGTCGAGGAAGGTCGGGGCTCCACAGGGCAGGGTGCTGGCTAACGGCCAGTCGGGGTGACCCGCAGGAAAGTGCCACAGAGAACAAACCGCCGATGGCAGGCCGATGGCCCGCACAGGTAAGGGTGAAACGGTGCGGTAAGAGCGCACCAGCGGCCGGGGCAACCCGGTCGGCTAGGTAAACCCCACCCGGAGCAAGGCCGAGACGTGGGACGGGTTGCCCGCCCGCTGCCCTTCGGGGCAGCACCCACAGGTGGGCCGCTCAGATGGATGGCCACCCCGCCAGCCAGCCTTCGGGCCGGCCGGCGGACAGAACCCCGCCTACAGGCCGGCTCACCGTCACACCGCCTCGGTAAGACCGCTAATGGGTGAGCGGACGGCTTCTGCCGGTCACCGTCGCGAGCACATCACGCGTGCACGCCCTCGTGTGGAGACCAGTAGACGGTGACCGACCAATGTGGACCCCGCTCGCTGACTCCGAGTGGACAGTGACATCCAGCAGCTCCATGGGTGTAATGCCCTGCTTCTCCATCTCGTTCGCGACCCGACGCAGGAGGTGAGGTAGGTCGGTGACGTCATCCGTGACGGCGTTGGCCAAGCAGAAGTGGCGGCTTCTCCACGAGTCGGCCATGCGTCCACCTTTGCACGCCGACGCCGACGCCCGCAGGGGGATCCCGTTGCGGGCATGGCCCTGAATGGTGATGGCAGGCTGAGGTGGTGGGTGTCGATCGCGCAGTCCTGTTCCGCCTGGCGACCAGCGAGCGGTTCGAGCGAACCGTCAAGGCGCCCCCCGGCGGCGAGCACACGGTGTGGCGGGCGGCGTCGCGCTACGTCGCCGGCCGCTCCCACGCCGAGGCGCTCGGCACCGCGACCGGCCTGCTCGAGGATGCGTGGCTGTCGGTGGACCTGACCCACCTGGCCCTCGATGTCGACCCGGCCGGCACCGCTGATCGGCTGGCGGCCATCGCGGCGGCCCTGCCCGCCGGGCGGCGGGTGCAGGTCGGCGCAGAAGACGCCGGACGCACCGACGCCGTGCTCGCCTGCGTCCTGGACGTCGCCGGACGTGGCCTGGCCGATCGCATCGGGGCAACCCTGCAGGCGAACCTGCTGCGGCCGACGCCGACAGCCTCGTCAAGTGTGGGGTGCATGTGCGCCTCGTCAAGGGCGCCTACGTCGAGGCCAGCGGTGCCCATCCCTACGGGGATGACACCGACGTCGCCTACCTGCGTCTCGGTCTCCGTCTGGCCGATGGCTACCCACGACGGTCGGTGTTCTGGGTCAACGTGCCGATCGTGGCTACTGCGATCGTGTGCACTGCCCGTTTCGTGCCCGAGTCCCAAGCCGCCCGAACCCGCCGGTTCGACCCCGTGGGCCAGAGCCTGGCCACTTTGGTGTTGGGCAGCATGGTGTTCGCGGTCATCGAGTCGGATGGTCCTGCGGGCAGCCGTCAGAGGTCGAGGACGAAGCGCAGTGCCTGATCGATGGAGCGCAGCTGGTTGGGTGCAACCATGCCCCGCCGGGAGGAAAGCCGACGGGTCGAGACCACTCGGAGCTGGTCGCAACGGGCGTAGGACGTGTGATCCAGCCCGCTGCTCCCAGGGCCTAGCTCGACATGACTGCGCAACCCGTAGGCGACGGAGCTGACCGGTACAACCACGACCAGCTCACCAGGACCGTTGTTCACAAGGTCGACGGAGACCACGACGGCAGGCCGCACGAACGCCGGCTCATGCCCGAGCGGCTGGCCCAGGTTGACGTCGTAAACCTCGCCTCGCCAGATCAAGCCAGAGCGTCCCACTCCTGACGCTCGGCCACGTACTGCTCCCAGAGCTTCGGGTCGTCGCGCAGGTGTTCGTAGTCCTGGTTGAGCCCGCGGAGGAACTCCTGACGCTCCAAGGCGTCGACCGCCGAGTGCAGCACGTCGACGACCGTGGTCTGGCGGGCCTTGGCGACGGATTGGAGGCGTTCGGAGTCCGACCGGCGGACCCGGACGGTGGTGGTGTCCTCTGAGGGCATGGCTACAGTGTAGACGATATGTAGTCGCAAGGTGTCTCACTCGTCCATCCGCTTACGGGGACGGTGGGCGCGATCCTGGAGCAGGATTTTGCCTACAGGCCGGCTCACCGTCACCGTCTCTGTCAGCCCGCAGCAGCGCTCAGGACGAGGGAGCCTTGAACCCTGCCTTGAAGCCGTCGAACGTCGACTGCATTGCGGCCCAGTCGACGGCCGGCGTCTGGAAGTTGAGGGCGAAGCCGTGGCCGGGTGCGACGAAGCCGAGGTCGACGGCGTGGAGGTTGGCCGTGCCCGCCGAGTAGGTGTACTCCCAGATGGCGGCCGGGAAGCCGTGGTAGGTCGTGGGCGTGATCTGGATTCGGTGGTAGTTGGAGTTCTGAGCGGCGAAGCCGGGCTCCAACTGGTACCACGCTCCCGCCGGCGATGGGCCGGGTGGCTCCTGGTGATCGACGCGTAGGTAGACGCTTGACGTCGGGTCATGAAAGTCGGTACGAGTGCCGCTGGTGGAGACTGTCCAGTTGGGCGGATGGGCAATGGAGAACCCGGTCGTCGGATCCCGGTAGGAGATCCATCCCTTGGGCGGGGTGCTCGCCTTGGTGACCGCGGGAGTGGGCGAACTCCGGCCCGGTGGGGAGGTGGCGGAGGTGGCCGCGGTGGTCGAGGCTGCCTTGGAAGCGCTGGACGGCCCCCCGCCGCGGCTCTGAATGGCGACGGCGGCGATCACTGCCACCACCACGACCGCGCCCAGGATGCCCACTGCCGCCTGCCGCCTGCGGTTCTTCCTGCCCACCGTGGCGGCCACGGCGGGCGCACCGACCGGCGACCGACGGCTGGGAGGCGGCTTCGGGGCCGACGATGGCTCCGCCACCGGCTCGGGGCCTCGCGTCGGAGGCGGGACCGGCTTACCCTCGGCCTCGCCAGCTAGAACAGGCGCGCCCGGCCCGATTGGGTCGCCGCCCCACAAAGATTGGGGACCGAGCTCCACCGTTGCCGTCGGGTCTGGCGGGCCCTGGGCCGCCGCCAACACGTCGGTCAAGCGGCGGCGAACGTCACCGGTTGCTGGCCGATCCCCGGCATCCTTGGCCAACAGGTCGTCGATCAGGGCGCCCAGCTTGGTGTGGCGTTGGCGCAGTCGAGGCTGGTCGTTGACCACAGCGGTGAGGGTGGCGATGACGCCTTCCTTGCGGAACGGGGGCTCCCCCTCGACCGCGAAATAGAGGGTGGCGCCCAGGCCCCAGAGGTCGCTGGCCGCGCTGGGCGGATCGTTGCGCGCCTGCTCGGGAGCCATGTACGAAGGCGACCCGGCCAAGGCACTCGAGGTTGTCACCTTGGGGTCGTCGAGCACCGATGCGATGCCGAAGTCGGTGAGCTGTACGTGGTCCGACGCTGACACCATGACGTTGGCCGGCTTCACATCGCGGTGGATGATGCCCTGGGCGTGGGCCACGGTCAGGGCATCAAGTATCCCCAACCCGATGGTAGCTACCCGGTCGTCGGAGAGTGGTCCCTCCCGGGTCACCAACTGGGCGAGGGTGGGCGCCTTGACCATCTCCATGACGATGAGGGCCCGGCCGTCCTCCTCTATGACGTCGAAGATGGTCACCAACCCGGGATGGTTGAGCCGGGCCGCGGCCCTGGCCTCGCGGAGGACCTTCTTGCGGATGGCGGCCCGCTCGGAGTTGCTGAGGAAGGGGGGCAGCTCCATGGCCTTGACCGCCACGTCGCGGCGCAACAAGGTGTCATGGGCCCGCCACACCACCCCGTAGCCGCCCCTGCCGAGCTGCTCCTGCCAGACGTAGCGACCACCGACGACCTGCTCGGAGCCAGCCGGCGCGGTCGTCTCCGGATCCTGAGCCATCACCCGCCCCAGCGGAGACAACCGGGATTGTCTGTGGCCGTTCTGGATCCCTCGGCCCCCGACCACCCCCACCCCATGCGGCTCGATCCTACTAGCGGACCGTCGTGACTACCCGTCGTTCGCCGGTTGCGGCCCTTGGCCCTTTCTTTGGGAACCCTTTCTTTGAGAACCCCTTCTTTGGCGCAGCTTCGCCACCAACAGACCGACGCCCACCGCGCAGGCCAGGTCGAAGGGCGATCGCAGGCGCGGTGGGCTCAGTGTCAGCAGGGCTCCGACGGCGAACAGGGCCGCCACCAACACCAGCAGCCGGGTGTCCTCCCTACGCCAGGCAGTACCGAGCCCGACCAGGCCGAGAGTGGTCACGACGTAGAAAAACCAGAGGGTGTGGCGGCGGAAGTCCAAATTGCGACCGTCAGACACCTCGGCCGGGATGTTGGTGCTGGGACGGATCTCGAACATGTCCCTGGCGTTGCGCCCCAGGACCTGGATCAGCTCCGAGGGGTGATGACGAAGTTCGGAGAGGCTCAGGTGAGTAAGCACCGAGTCCCAGGCGACCTCGTTGCGCTCGAGAGGCCAAGTGGCCCTGAAGCGGGGGTCCTTGGTGGCATCGACGAAGGATCCCGTTTGACGGGCCTCCGGTGAGTAGGCAGCAGCCAGGTTGAAGCCGTTGGAGGTGACCACGACGGGTGAGCCCAGCTGGATCCAATTGCGGATGGCCCAGGGACTCACCACCACGATGGCCACCAATGTGAACCGGAGGGCTCGGCGCCAACCCATGTGGGCCAGCGCCCACACGGCGAGCACCGGGACCAGGGGCTGGGCGCTGGCCCGAGCGAGGACCAGCAGCCCGCTGGCCAGGCCGGCCATCTCCAAGCGGCGCTGGAGCAAGAGAAGGATGGCTGCCAGCATGAGCAGGTGGCTGAGCGGCTCGCTCAGGGTAGTGAGGTCGTTGGCCAGCAACTCGGGACAAACCGCGGCCACGGCCGCTGCTGTCAGCCCGGCCGTGGAGCCGGCGATGCGAGTACCCAGACGGTCCACCAGTACCACCACCACCGATCCAAGAAGGGCATTGAGCAGCTGACCCAGGAAGAGATGGGCTCCGAAGGCGGCGTACAGCGCCCCGAGGACCAACGGGAACAGGGGCGGCCGCCACGCCGTCGGGTGCATGGTCAGCTGGGGAAAGGTGTCCGAGAACCCATGACCATGGACCAGATTGAGGGCGAGCTGGTTGTACTGGTTGGCATCGCTGATCGGCTGGTAGTGGTGAAGCAAGGCGGCCCAATAGATGGCCCGCACCACGAAGGCGATGACCCCGACGACCAGGACCCGTCGCCAGACCGGTGCGAGTACCCGACGATGGCGGGAGGCGGTGTCTCGGACTGCCGCTGCGATGGTCATGGCGCTCTGGCCGTCATGGCGTGTAGTGACCTGTGAAGGCGAGCACTGTAGAGAAGGCGAGCAGTCCGGCGCTCACACTTAAAGCGAGCAGGTTAGCCGTTCGCCGGCGGGTACACAGCGCCACCACCGCCCAAAAGGCGGCGAGCCGGTGGGCTCAGCGGCGCTCCTTAGCCACGTTCGCATATCAGGGCGCGTTTGATGGTTCCTTGGTCAGGAGAGTGGCATCCACTGGGGTGGAGCGCACTCCGTTCGGTGCCTTGAGCACCTGGCCGACCAGTAGCTGGACGTTCTGGGCGACCAAATCTTTGGTCTGTTGGCAGCGCAGCAGGATCAACGGGTGGAAGGGGTCATCTGGGGGCAGGGGCGTGATCTTAGGCTGCGTCCCTTTGTTGGTGGTTGGGGCGGTGGTTGTGGCGGTGGTTGTGGCGGTGGTTGTGGCGGTGGTGGTGGCCGTAGAACCCGCAGTGGTCTGACTCTTGGCGGCTTGATCCTGTGCCAGCCCGGTGGCCGCTCCCTGGTTCACTGGAGGGCACATCACCAACAAGTGGGCCCCCACGGGAAGGGCGCCGATTAGGGGCGGCAAAGTGTTGGCCGGGTTGTCATTGAGTAACCGGTCCATGCTGTGGCGCCAGTGAACGGTGTTCGGGTCAGCCACCAGCCCGGACGTGGTGGCGTAACGCAGGCCAGGACGCAGGTAGTGGGCGACCAGGGGCACCATCTGGAAATCGGGGAGGACCACGAGGTCGCCTGGGCGGAGCTGGGGCGAGACCTGGGCCGCCACTGCCTGGACGTTGCTCTTCTGGTAGGCCGGCCCCCGGACGGTCAGTGGGGCAGTCAGGAGGGCGGCTACCCCCAGAGCAGCAAGTCCCACCCGGCCACTGCGGGCGAGTCCGACGGCGACCAGCAGGACCATCGGCCCGACGACCACTGCCAGGTAGCGGTAGGCCCACACTGACCCGCGCCACCCGGTGACCAGGGTCACAACCGGGATTATGGCGAGCACGGCCACGGCCATCGCCTGACGGGTCCATCCTTTGCCCTGGAGCATGGCTGCCAGCCCGATCCCGGCTCCCAGTCCGAGGGCAACCAGCACCTCGTTTCCCCCCAGCGTCTGAAACACGTTATTGCGCACCAACACCAGGTCTGCGTTGCGGCCCCACGGCTGGAGGTTCTGGCCGATCTGATAGAGGATCGACGGTACCCACGGGGCGTACAGCACGGCTACCGCGCCGAAGCCCAGGGAGGCGTCGATTACCAGACGGCGGCGATCACCGCTGAGCAGGAAGAGCGGCACCAGGGCGACGGCTGCGCCAAGGCCCAAGAGGAGCCCCCAGTTGTGGGTGTACAGCAGCAGCGCCAGGCTGAGGGCGAACCAAGGCAGGTAGCGCCGGCGACCAAAGACGAAGGCGTGAATGAAGGTTGCAGTGGAGAGCACGGCCAGGAGAAGGACCATCGAGTACATCCGCGTCTCGGTGGCGTAGTAGGCGATGTAGGGGTTGATGGCGAACACCAGGGCGCACATCCAACCGGTGCGCCGGTCGAACAGGCTTCGCCCGGACCACCAGACGGCAGGCACTGTGGCCAGGGCGAAGAGCAGCGACAGCACGTGCACGGCGGTGTTGGACCCACCGAACAAGGACTCCCACACGTGCAGGAGCAGATAGTAGAGCGGGGGCGCAGATTCCTGCAGCACCAGGTGGGGGACGGCAGTTAAGGGATGGGATGCCACGCCTACCGCAATGCCCTCATCGAGCCAGAAGGACATGCTGGCGGCTCGGCCCCAGAGAAACCCGACCACCACCAACAGCACCGCCAGCCCTATGAGATCGACTCTCGCCGGGCGGCTCAGCCATCCTGGCATCACCCGCCGGTCGAACCCGGTCGAAAGCGGGATAGTCCCTTCGCCCTCCTCGGGGGGGGCCTCAGCCGTCTGGGTCATCTCTGCCTGGTCGGTAGTCATGGACGGCCAGGACAGGTGCCAGGAGAGCTACTTGAGGATGCGCACGGGAACTGGCGACACCGGCTGCCCGTGGGGGAAGACATCAATGCAGTGTTCAAACTGCCCAATCCGTTACCGGTCTCGGCGCGGCCTGCAGCCGGGTCTGCGCCATGGGGCGCCACCCTAGTCCGGGAGAGAAGAGAACGATAGTCACCGAACCCGTAGTTGCTCCGCGTCACGGCGTGTAGTGGCCGGTGAGTGTCAGCACTGAGTAGAAGACAAGCAGTCCGGCGCTGATGCTGACCGCAAGCAGAGTGGCCGTTCGCCGGCGGGTAGACAGGGCAAGGGCAATGATCAGTGGGAAATCGCTGTAGCAGTAGCGTTCGAGCGAGTCCAGAGTGCGAGCGGTCAGGGCGGCAGCCAGCATGACGCCGGCGAAGGCGGTATAGGACAATGGCAGCCGGCGCGCAGACACGCCAAGCAGAGCAACGAAGATCAGCACCACCGGCAGGTGCAGGATGGTCACCGGATCGGTGGCGTGGAGTAGCGCCACCACGCTGTGATGCAGGGGGGCCAACGGATCGGCGAATAGAGACGCGCGCGGCCCGTGCACCTGGTCGGTGAAGGGCAGCATGGGGTTGCCATAGGTGCTGGCCACCCAGGCCAGGTACCCAGCGCAGCCAGCGACAGGCGCCAGGACGGCCAGGGTGGCCCATGCCCTGGTTGTGAGACGTGTGCCACGCCAAGCGCGTAGGGCTTCGACGGCGGCGGGAACCGCCAGCAGCAACCCGACCGGCCTGGACAGCCCGACCAGGATGCCGGGGATGACGGCCCAGGCGAAGTGGCGACGCCGTAGCAGCAGGAAGACCAACACGGCGAGAAGACCGAACAGTGCCTCTGAGTAGCCGAGAACGAGCACGAAGCCGACCGGCGCGAGGATTGTGAGCCATACCGTCGCGTCGGCGATGCTGGCTTTGGTCCCCGGGAGCCTGGGCTCGATGTCACTTCGGATCAGGAACCAGAGGAGGGTGGCGTACCCCAGGGCCGCGACGTTACTGACCAGCAGGGCAGCTCCGGGTGGCCCGAGGGGGAGGACTCGACTCAAGCCTCGAATGGCCAGCGGGAAGAGAGGGAAGTACCGGACCAGGCCGGCCGAGTAACCGTGCCCGGCGATCAGCTGGTAGGTGTGGGCGTCGTAGACGGAAAGAGTTGGCGGGTGAGGTATGTGTCCGGGTGACAGTTGCACCACGACTCCCAGCGCCAACAGTGTCAACACGCGGGCGACGAACCAGGATGAGAGCAGTCCGGGTAGCCCCGACCGAAATGTGGTCAGACTGACTAACGGTGTCGCGGATCCGGTGTCTGGAGGCGGGCTACCCAAGCGGTGCACAGGCCAGCTCCATCCCTTGGGCTGAGCCGGATCAGGAACGGTTTCTACTGGTCACTGGCTGGTGTATTGACATCGGTAGGCGTGGGCTGGCGGGTCGGGAGGACTGGAGCAGAGCGGCCGGTACCACCGGAAGTGGGCCTGGATCCTTCCTCGTGATAATCCTTTTCGACATTCACCCTCCAGATGTCATGGGGCGGCGTCTGGCCCAGGATGTTCTCCACACTGAGCATGGCGGTGTACATGGAATGGTCCTGGTTGTTGTACTTGTGCATCCCGTTGCGGCCCACGGGATGCACGTTGGGGGCGGCCTCGGCCAGCCACTCCCGGACGACGTCCACGTTGTGCTGGTAGGAACCGTCGTAGACGGGATAGGCCTTGGGCATGCGAACCACGTAGCCGGCCTGAACGGTGTCAGGCGGCAGCAGGCCGAGCGATACCAGCTCGGCGGTGGCGAAGGGGATGAGCTGGTCATCCGGGGTCATCCACAGCTCGTCGCCCACGTTGACGAAGTATTCCAGGCCCAGGCAGGTCCGGCCGTCCTTTACCAGGAAGGGGGACCAGGAGCCGAAGTTCTGGATGCGGCCCACCTTGACCCCCGGGCTGTGGATGTAGATCCAGTTGTCCGGGAAGCCGTGCTCCTCGGGGACCACCAGAGCCACGGTCAGGAAGTCCCGGTGGTAGAGGCCCTTGGCTGCCTCCTGCACCCTGGCCGGGGCCGGAGGGTCCATGGCCATGACCAACTCGCCCAGGGGCATCGAGGACACGACGTGGTTGCACGGGTAGCGGGTCTCTCCGCCCTCACTGGCGACCGTGACGCCGGTCGCGCCCTTCGCGTCCAGATGCACGGTTGCCACTCGGGTCTTCAACAGGACCTTCCCGCCCCCGGCACTCACTCGCTCCAGGCATCGGTCCCACATCAGCCCAGGGCCGAACATCGGGTACTGGAACTCCTCGATGAGGGTGGTGATCTCGGTCTGTTTGCGCTTCGGCAGCAAGGAGTTGATGACCGCGGTCAACAGCGAGAGGTTCTTGATCCGCTGGGCGGCCCAGTCAGCCTGGATCTCGGTGGCCGGCATACCCCACACTTTCTCGCTGTACGTCTTGAAGAAGATGCGGTACAGGCGCCAACCAAAGCGAGCGGCCACCCATCCCTCGAAGTTGGACTGGTCCTGAGGGGGTCGGATCTTGACCCACAGGTAGGACAGCACGCACTTGGCCGCCTCGATCAGGCCCAAGCCGAACAGGGCATTCTTGGCCTGGAGCGGGTAGTCGAAGAGCTTCCCGTCGTAGAAGATGCGGCTTTTGCGCTGGCGGGTCAGGAATTCGTCGTCGGGCAGGATCTCGTGCCACAAGGCCTCCACCTCGGGGACCTTGGTGAAGAAGCGGTGCCCACCGAGGTCGAAGCGCCAGCCGTCTCGCTCCACCGTTCGGCTGATGCCCCCAACCACGTCGTCGCCTTCGAAGACGGTTACCTCGACACCTGCCCTGGTGAGCTCGTAGGCCGCCGTGAGCCCCGCCGGGCCGCCTCCAATCACTGCCACAAAGCCGGGGTCTGCCACTTGTGCCTCCAGGGTTCCAGGCGCGCTGGGTATCGGTCGGTCGTTTGTGTGCTCGCAGAGTGCCTCTGGACCGAGGACCCAGTGCGAGGGCCATCTCATACTAAGCCAAGCCAGTCAGTCGGCCAACGCAGGCCAGTAGGGTTTAAACCCATGACGGCCGGTCCCGACCTCGCCGACCTGGGCCGACGGGCCCGGGTGGCCGCCCGCCAGCTGGCTGTGGCCACCACCTTGGCCAAGGATGTCGCCCTCCGAGGTGCCGGGTATCTGCTGGCGGATCGGGCGGACGAGGTGCTGGAGGCCAACGCAGTTGACCTGGCCGTCGCCCAGGCCCTGCCCGGCACCAGTGGGACCGCCCTGGACCGGCTGCGTCTCACTCCGGCGCGTCTGGACGCGATGGCCCACGCCCTGCGCCATGTGGCCGCCCTGCCTGACCCGGTGGGGGAGGTGACCGAGGGTCGGGTCATGCCCAACGGCCTGCGGGTCAGACGGGTGAGGGTCCCCCTCGGGGTGGTCGGCGTCATCTACGAGAACCGGCCCAACGTGACCAGCGATGCGGCCGGGCTGTGCCTCAAGTCCGGGAATGTGGCCTTCCTACGGGGGTCCTCCACCGCCATATCCTCCAACCGCGTCATTGCTGGCATCCTGCGAGAGTCGGCGGCCAAGGCTGACCTGCCGGAGGATGCGGTGCTGCTGGTGGACGACACCAGCCGGGAGACAGCCACCGCCTTCATGCGCCTGAGAGGCGTCATCGACTGCCTGATCCCGAGGGGCGGTGCCTCGCTGGTGCAGGCGGTCATCCAACAGGCGACGGTTCCCTACGTGATCGATGGTGACGGCAACTGCCACCTCTATGTCGACGCGGCGGCGGACCTCGACATGGCCACCTCCATAGTGGCCAACGCCAAGATGAGCCGGCCTGGAGTATGCAACGCGGCGGAGTCCCTCCTCGTCCATGAGTCAGTGGCGAGGGAGTTCCTGCCCCGGGTGGCTACGGCCCTGGAGGGAGTAGAGCTGCTGGGCGACGAGCGCACCCGGGCCATCCTTCCCGACGTCGGCGCGGCTACCGAGGCCGACTATGCCACTGAGTTCCTCGACCTCAAGCTGTCGGTGGCAGTGGTCGACGACATCGATGGCGCTCTTAGTCACATCGCCCGCTATGGCTCCGGCCACTCGGAGGCCATCATCACCAACGACCTGGGGGCGGCCGGCCGCTTCACCCGGCAGGTGGATGCGGCGGCTGTCCTGGTGAATGCCTCCACTCGCTTCGTCGACGGCGCCGAGCTGGGTCTGGGAGCCGAGATCGGCATCAGCACCCAAAAGCTCCATGCCCGTGGTCCGATGGGCCTACGAGAGCTGACCACACTCAAGTATGTGGTCGAAGGAGACGGGCAGGTCCGTCTGTGACGGACGTTCCCGGCTCGGCCGCGGACGTCCGCCAGGCGCTGGCCCGGGTCGGCTACCTGGCCGATGACGCCATCGCCGGGGTGGTCTACCTGGCCGAGCGACTGGGCAAGCCGGTACTGGTCGAGGGCCCAGCCGGCACCGGCAAGACCGAGTTGGCCAAGAGCGTGGCCCGCATGACCGGCGCCCGCCTGATCCGCCTGCAGTGCTACGAGGGCCTCGACGAATCCAAGGCCCTCTACGAGTGGAACTACAAGAAGCAACTGCTGCGGATCCAGGCCCAGCGTCTGGCCGAGTCGGCACCTTCTGGGGCGCCACAGGCCGGGGCGCCTCAGACTGGGGAGTCACAGGTCGGGGACTCACAGACTGGGGACTCACAGTCGCTGACCCCCTGGGACGACATCGAGGCCGACATCTTCAGCGAGGCCTTTCTCCTGTCCCGCCCGTTGCTGGAGGCCATCCGGGCCACCGACCCGGTGGTGCTGCTGGTCGACGAGGTCGACCGCCTGGAGGTGGAAACCGAGGCTCTCCTGCTGGAGGTCCTCTCCGACTACCAGGTCTCCATTCCCGAGATGGGCACCGTCAAGGCCACACAGATCCCGATGGTGTTCCTCACCTCCAACAACACGCGGGAGCTCTCCGAGGCATTGAAGCGCCGCTGCCTCTATCTCCATATCGGCTATCCCGACATGGACCGGGAGAAGGAGATCGTGAGGGCCAGGGTGCCCCAGCTGGGCGACATCCTGGCCGATCAGGTCGTGCGGATCGTACGTTCCCTGCGATCAATGGACCTCAAGAAGCGTCCTTCGGTCTCCGAGACGCTCGACTGGGCCCGCACTCTGCTGGTCCTGGGAGCAGGCACCATCGACGCCGAGGTTCTCCGGGACAGCCTTCACGTTCTGCTCAAATATCGCACCGACATCGACCGGGCCGCCAAGGAGCTGTCGGCCTCCGAGGGGATCCCCGCTGGGGCCGGGGCCTCCGATGGAGCCTCGGACGGGACATAGTCCCAGGCGCCGTTGACAGATCTCCTAACCGGCTTCATCGCTGAGCTGCGCCGAGCGGGTCTGCCTGTCTCGCTGAGCGAGGACATCGACGCGGCCCAAGCTCTCGGGCACGTCCGTTTGGAGGACAGACGGGCGCTCAAGTGTGCCCTGGGCGCCACCCTGGTCAAGACCAACGCCCATTGGCGAGCCTTCGAGACCATCTTCGACGTCTATTTCGCGCTGAGCGGCCCCCAGCTGGACCTGGTTGTCGACGACGACCACTCGGTGGCACACGGAGAAGACCGCCTGGCCGTCTGCCAGGCGGTCGAGACCGGCCCCGGCCCGGTCCTCGACATGCTGAGCGACGCCCAGCTCATGGAGGTGCTCCGCCGGGCGCTCACCGACGGCGACGAGGCGATGCTCGTCGCCCTGGGCCGCCAAGCCGTCGCCCTCCACGCCGGGATGGAGCCGGGACGGCCGGTGGGCGCCGCCTACTACCTGTACCGCACGCTTCGCCGTCTGAGCCTGGACGCGGTGCTGGCCGACCTGATGGATGCGGCTCATGCCCAGGCCAAGGGAGGCCTGACCTCGTTGGAGGAGCGCCTCGCCCGGGACGAGTACCAGGCCCGGATCGACTCGCTGCGCCAGGAGGTGGAAGCCGAGATCCGTCGTCGACTGGTGGTGGATCGGGGCGCCGAGGCGGTGGCCCGGTCCCTGCGCAAGCCCCTGCCCGAGGATGTGAGCTTCATGCATGCCACCCGTGAGGAGCTGGCAGCACTGGGCCGGGCCGTACACCCCCTGACCCGCAGGCTGGCGGTTCGCCTGGCCCGAAGACGTCGTCAGGGCCACCGGGGTGCCGTCGATTTTCGCAGCACGGTGCGCCACTCGCTGTCCTATGGGGGGGTACCGGTCGATCTCCGACTTCGCCATCCCCGCCCGGCCAAACCGGAGATGGTGGTGATCGCCGACATCTCCGGGTCGGTGGCGGCCTTTGCCCGCTTCACCTTGCAACTCATGTATGCCATCAGCGCGCAGTTCTCCAAGGTCCGCAGCTTCGTGTTCATCGACGAGGTGGACGAGGTGACCAGGTTCTTCGAAGAGTCTGAAGATTTGAGTGAGGCGATCCGCAGGGTGAACACCGAGGCCGATGTGATCTGGGCCGACGGTCACTCTGACTACGGTCACGCCCTGGAGGCATTCTGGGGGCGTTGGGGCCATGAGTTGTCCACCAGGTCGAGCGTGCTCGTTCTGGGCGATGCCCGCAACAACTATCACGCCGCCAATGCCTGGGTGCTGGCCGAGATCAGCCGGCGTGCCCGCCATCTCTACTGGCTCAATCCGGAACCTCGCTCGTACTGGGACACCGGCGACTCGATTGTCAGTCAGTACGCCTTGCACTGTGAGGCAACGGTGGAGTGCCACAACCTGCGCCAGCTCGAGGCCTTTGTCGAGCAGTTGGCATGAGCGACTCCGCGGCGGCATCGGCTCAGCCCTTCGCCACCCGCCTGTCGCTGATCAGACATGGTGAGTCGGAGGCGCAGCGCCTGCGAGTGGTGGGTGGCATACGAGGTTGTACCGGGCTGTCCGCCGATGGGGTGGCTCAGGTGCAGGCTCTGGCCGACCGCCTGGCGTCCACCGCTGAGCTGGGGGGGGCCAACGCCCTCTACGCCAGCGTGCTGCCCCGGGCCATACAGACCGCAGAGCTGATTGCGCCCTGCCTTGGTCACCTACCCGTGATGACCGACTGCGGCCTGTGCGAGTTGCATCCCGGCCAGGGTGACGGCCTTTCCTGGGCCGACCTGGAGGCCACTTACCCGGTGCCCGACTTTGTGACCCATCCCGACCTGCCGTTCTCTCCGGGCGGGGAGAGCTGGACCACCTTTCTCGCCCGGGCCCGAGCAGCCCTCTTGGCCCTGGTCGGGCGCCACCGGGGCGAGCAGGTGGTGGTGGCCACCCACGGTGGCGTGATCGACGGTTCGCTGCTGAGCTTCCTCGGGATCAGCGGCGTCCCCGGCAGGGCGGCCGGAGGCGGTGCGGCCCTGGGGGCGACCAACGCGTCGATAACCGAGTGGGAGCACCAGGCCGGGCGCTGGCGGTTGCTTCGCTACAACGACACGGCCCATCTCCCCCGACGGGGCTCGAAGTAGGGTCCTGATCGTGGACCGCCAGGAGTTGCAGGCTCAGCCTCAGCCGGCTCAGTCTCAGCAGGCTCAGTCTCAGCAGGCATAGTCGCCGTCGAAGGCGCCGGCATCGAACTGGGTGAACCAGATAGGTCCACCGCCAAAGCCAGAGCTCGGGCCGCACTTGGAGCCCGGGTTGGAGCTGGGGGCGCCGGCCACCCACACCGGCAGCCGGGGTGAGAACCCTCCAGCGATGAGACGCCATTGGTAAGAAGTGGAATAGATGCCGACATTCATGCCCCTGGCCTGCAGGCCGGCGATGGCTCCGGCAATGGCGCTGGCGTTCACTGACTGATTGGAGGTCCAGTAGGTGTCGTCCGAGCTGACCAGTTCGACATCCAGCCACCACCGGTGACCCAGCACCCCCGAGGCGTTGGCGTAGGACACCGAGTAAGCAGCCGCGTTGTAGCCGTAGTTGTACGCCAGACAGGCCGGGTTGGCGGCTGAGCACCTCCCAGCCGGACCGTTCTGATCGTGGCTGTTGGGCGGCCCAGGGGGCGGGGCGTTGATGTTCATGTAGGAGCTGGGCGCCCCCTGGGCGGACCAGCGGGCCTCACTGGCCAGGCACGGATTGCCGGTGAAGGACCGTCCGTCATTGATGCCGATGATGGCCATGTTGAATGGCGTCGCCGGATAGGCCTGCCCGCACTGGGGCCAGGAGATGTCGTAGCCCCTCGAGAACGCCCGGTACGGATTGGGGCCGGCGGGGACGTAGGTCGCCGCCCTGGGCGGGCCTTGGGGTGCAGGGCTCTGGGAGGCCGCCGGGGGCTGCGCCCCACCGCCCGTCGCGCCGTTCATGGCGCCGCTCAAAGCTGAACCCAGTCCCTGCTCGAGACCTCCGAGGAGACCGCCCTGGTTGGCCACCACCGCCAGCTGAGCCCCCGCCCCCGCCGCACCGGCGACCGCGCCCGCCGGGACGGCGACTGCCACTGCCGCCAGGCCAGCCATCGTCAGCGCAGCCATCGGGAGGGCGGACAGGGCCCTCCTCAGAGCAAACGGGCCACGTACCCATCCGTGGCGTGATTTCCTCAGCCGTCTAGCAAGCACCCTGCCTCCTCGAGTTGGCGGCCGGTGCCTCCCGCGCTGGGACAACTGGCTCGCGGCAATAATCAGTTCGCCTGAGAGTATGGCGTGTCAGCGCCATACATGCCCCTCGGGCCTTTCACACTCAGGGGCTCCGCCCCCACTCGGGGGGCTCCGCCCCCACTCGGGGGGCTCCGCCCCCCGAGAACCCCCCGAAATCAAACGCTCG
>JAABUJ010001467.1_pt1 | contig 34772 bp, 33 predicted proteins | sample 5559131 | NCBI WGS metagenome assembly JAABUJ01 (sample SAMN10711875, study PRJNA513366) | rock metagenome | isolation source: Antarctica rocks | place: Antarctica: Victoria Land, Mt New Zealand nord | collected 2016-01-07 | reverse complement strand
CCCCAGGCGCGAGGACGGTGGTGCAGCCTCTGTCAGCTAAGGCCGCCTAAGCGGCCAGCCCCTACATGGGGAGCTGGCTGCCTGTGGGGGTGAGCAGGGCAGCGCCAATAAGGCAGACCCCCACCGGCGCCTCTCTTCGCTATACATTTGGATTTCATGTGATCTTTGTCGCTGTCTCTTTCTGCTTCTTAGGGCTGCGTAGGCGGCCATCCCCCGCATGCTTACCCCGAATGCATCACCTCACGGTAGACTTGCTTTTGCTTTAGTGGCTCCCACGCAGTGGTGAGCATTGTGCGCTTTTCGTATTCTTTGCATTCCCAAGAGATGCCCCTATTTTTTTCCTCCTGGAGGCAAACCTGCGTGCGGCGGAAAGATGGCATGGCCTCGCCCCAGTGCTACATATAGGCATGCGGGTATGGCACGCCCTTTGTCAACACCATACGTAGAGTCCAGATTAGGTACGCATGATTACAGTGTTGCCAGACCTCCATGACGGAGGACGACGTGAGGAGTTCCAGTAGCCCTTGCTAGGGCTGCTCAAGCCTGAGCTCCATGAGGCAGGTTCGTCCTATGGGTTACCAAGCGGCCTGAATGATGACCACGTACGTACTTGATTCTTGTAATAGCCATGCATGCAAGGTTTGATGCGCAGCAGTGCGCTGCTGTGTCAGCCGAAGTGCGCACAGAGACAAGAAGGCACCTGACTCAGGAATGAATGTGACGGCACCAGTGGCTACAGAGCTCGCCATTGTGCCTGCAATGCAGCCTGCGCTGAGCTGCCTATGCCCTGCGCCAGAAACCTGTCGTAGGCAGTCATGCGTTCAACAGCACTGCCTCCCCTTGCCAATCACAAGCACAGCAGCAGTTCCGCAACAGTTACAAACCCCACCAGCCAGACCTGGACCCTGGCTCCGCCCCAAAGCAGCTTAGAGCCAGCCCCTCGAGGGCACACACGCCCGCCGCACGCCGGACGGCTCGACCGCCGCGAGCGACAGCGGCCGCGCGCTCTTGCTCACTCGCAGCCGGTGAACGGAACAATTTAGAACATTGGTTGCTCACACAGAGGAGAGTCACATTCAATAAGGGGCACCGCCCGCGTCTCCGGCCCTACTCCGCGTCGTCGTCTATCTCGCCGGCCAGGCCCTGCTTGCGGCTGCGGCGGCTGACGCGGCGGTGCGACTTGGAGTCCAGGCGCGCCTCCTCGGCCGCCTTGCCGCCCGCGCCAGACTTCAGCCGCACGGTGCCCTCGCGCCGCTTCTTGCCGGTCGCGCGCCAGCGCGCCAGGTCGTCCGCCGCGCGCACCTCGTCCGCCAGCTCCGCATACCTGCGCGAGGGTATGGGTTAGGGAGAGCGCATGGCGCATGTGGATAAAGCGCACGTAAGTCGGGCGCCAGCCAACACGCCGGGTCGTGCGCGGACCCGCTCCGCCGGCTGTGCACACCTCTGTACACTACTTATGAGAGCACAGATTTCCTCTGCGGGGTGTCACTTGCTAAACTTGAGCACCGCCCATCCCCAGCCTGAGAAATCCCGCACAATAGGCGCCCCTGCATGCGCTCTATGCCAGCTGCGCGCTAAGCGCCCCTGTCACTGCTCTGCCGTGCATGCCCCGCCAAGTAGCTGGTTCACACAACACATGCGCTCGTAAGTTTCCTTCCCGTCGCACGACTGAGAGGGGGCGCGCAAAAGCCTCGCAGGGCCGCCGCGGGCCCTGCGGCTGCACACCCGCTCAGAGAGGCCCACCCGAGCGTGGACACAAAAGAAAGACAAGAGCGTTCGACGCACCAGGGGTGCCGCAGCCAGTCTTCGCGCACGGCGCAGCCGGGCTCGGCCAGGTGCGCGCAGTTGGCAAACGCGCAGCTGCGCGCGGCGCAGGGGGCGCAGTCAGCACCACTGCGGCGCCGCCCGGCAGGGCCAGCAGGGCAGCGGCTCGTGGCTCGCTCCGGACGGCGTGCACGCCGCCGTGTGCCGGGGACCTCAATGACCGCGAGCGTGCTGCGGCAGGTTGACATTACCGTATGGATCACAGGACGCTCACCCCCAGTGAAGCAAGGACCACACGAGCCAGAACACCCAGGGGTGCCCACGTCAGCATGTGCTGGGCCGCGGTCGCCAGTCTGATGCAGCAGGCTGTGAGCCCTACCCTACCCTGCACTCAAGCCATGGGCCACGCACTCGCCCAGGCGGCTGCGGATCTCTGGGAAGCACGCGGGCAGGTCCGCGGCCGTGATCGCCTCGAACGACGGCTGGTTGAAGCCGGGCGTGTCGGCGAGGCGCCCGTCGCCGACCTGCGCGCCGCCGCCCACATATCGCAGGGCGCGCACGCAGGATGGCATTGGGTGCTTTCAGGGTGCGCGCCCTGTGCGATGCGACACATTCAGAACGCCAGGGAAGGCAGAGGGCATGTTTCGGCAGCCTGGCATGACGTGCAGAGTCACAACGAACGCGCTGTGTCAGGGCGGCGGGCGCGGGGTGGGGCGCGCGCCTGCAGCAGCGACACGTGCCGCGTGGTGTGCTTGCCGCGGCCGTCGCGCTCGCTCACCTCCCCGATCGCCTGCAGGCCGAGCGCGGCCGCGTCGGCCGCGCCCAGCCATGCGCCGCTGCCCAGCGCAGCGGCCTCGCCGCGCGCCGACCTAAGCCCCGCCCTCTCCGCCGCCGCGCCGCGCGCCGCGCCATGCGCCGCGTCGCCGCCCGCGCCCTTTCCGTCCGGCTCGCGCGGCGCATGCCCGCCTGCGGACACAAATGCCGCTCGCCGCCGCCTCCTGTTTAAGCGCACGACCCCGCCAGCGCCTCTGCTAGACAGCTGGAGAGGCGCGGCAGGGGGCTGGCGAGCTGGCGCGGAGCAGCGAGCGGGAAGTCGCCATGTGCCGGCAGGCGGCCATCTCAAAGGGGACAGAGGGCGAGCAGCGGGCAGGGCCCGGACAGGGGTGCCGCGCAGCGCAGGCGCACCCGCAGCACGCACCGTGAGCGCGTTAATTAGCGCAGACTTGCCGACGCCGGACGGCCCGGCCAGCACGGACACGCGGCCGGCCAGCGCGCGCGCCAGCTCCGGCAGCCCCGCGCCCGTCGCCGCGCTGACCGGCAGCGCCTCGTAGCCCCAGCTCTCCACCTGCGCGCCCATGCGCGACCTCTCCGCCTGCGGCGCCGCCACCGTGCTGGCCCTGGCCCCGGCGCCGCGCTCGCGGCAGCGCCGACTCACCACCCGCGCGCCGGCGTGGCGCCTTAACATGCGGCGCCGGCCAGCAACCCCTTCGGGCGCCCACCCAGGGTCTTCCAGGGTGCGCGAGCCCACCCGGCGCGGCCGCCGCATGCGCAGGGAGGCGGGGGGCGGCCGGTCACGCGGGGAGCCGCGCCTCTGCGATCACGGCCGCGGCCGCCGCGGGCGGCACCAGGTCGGTCTTATTGAGCACGACGGCCACCGGCAGGCGCCCGGCCTCCGCCGCGACCAGGAAGCGCGTCGCGCCGCGCGGCTCCCAGGCCGGCCGCGACAGCGCAAACACCATCAGCACCTGCCGGCCCCCGGTGGCCGCCCGCGCCCGTGAGGGCCTAGGGTACAGTGCCGCGGAGCACGCCGGCGGCCGAGCGCGGAGCAGGCCGCCGCGGCGGCCGGCGCGGCGGCGCCAGACAGTGGCAGCCTCTCTGCGAGGGAGATGACGTCCAAGGACCCAGACAGCAAGTTGGGTGTCACGTGCAGAGGGGCCCGGACCTGGTCCACGTTGGCGACGCGGGGGTCGGGCAGCTCGCTGCGTCGCGGCAGCACCTCCTCCACCGTGCCTGCGGGCCAGGGTAGGGTTGGGCACAAGTGCGGGCCCGCGCAGGCACATGTGGGGGCCCGCGCAGGCACATGTGGGCGCCAGCGCAGGCGCGCGTGGCCGCCTCGGGCGTTGCCTCCTGCCGCATTCGGGGCTGCCCCATGAGGGAGGCTGGCATCGACACCGCATGGCGCCGCGCGGGGGGGAGCGCTTTGCCGCTCCTGGCGGCAGCGGCAGGCTGCATGCCGGACCCAGTGCACCTTGCCGAGGAAGAAGCAGTGGCACGTCACTCGGGCCAGGTCCGCGGCGCGCTGGCGCGGCAGGCGGCGGCGCCGCTGCGTCAGTCCGCCCAACGGCAGCGGCGGCACGCGCGCGACTGCCCCGCCGGCACGCTGGGTTTTGCGCTCGCGGGCCAGCTCTATGGGGAGGGCGCGCCGACGCGGCGGTCGGGCGCACCGCTGCGGTCGGCCCAGTCGACGGCGGCGACGCGCACGCGGTCGCCCACCAGCACGCGGCGGTCCATCTTCTTCAGCAGCCCGCGCACGGTGCACAGCAGCTCCGCGCCGGGCGCGCCGCCGCCGCCGGCCGCCGCTGCCGGCCTGCGCGCGTCCCGGCGCCCGCTGGGCGGCAGCGCGGCCGGCGCTGCTGTGCAGGGCGTCTGTCTGACACCGCGCGGCTTTGCTGCCGCCCTGCCGAGCACTGGCAGCCCGGTGCTACGCTTGAGCGTGCTGCTCCGCCCGAGCACGCAAGCAAAAGTGCTGCTATGCGCTGACGTTTGCGCAGGGACGCGTGTAAGGCTGAGCGGCGCACATGGGCCCCGTCGTCGAGGCGTCCGGGTCCTCGGTCTGCACGCGGACAAAGTTGGCCTGGGCGCTCATCACCTGCGCGTTGCGCGGCGCCTGCTCAGCTGGACGGCCCAAACCGCACGGCGGCGCCCAGGACAGCCGCGCGCCAGGATACTGGCTGTGCCAGGCTCCTTAGCCTGCACGTGCGACCCAAGCAGGCGCTGCGACTCGCACGCGCTCGCAGCTTGCGCACGCTGGCCTTGGAGCGTGCGCGCTGCAAGCCTGCCCACAGCAGCAGAGCTAGGGAACCAGCAGGCCTGTGCGCGCGCCTGTCCGAACACGTCGACGGCAGCAGGCGCTGCGAGCGTGGCCTCGTCCGTGTTTGCCAGCGCGGCGAGCACCGCGCGCCGGTGCGCCGCGTGCCGGGCTCGCGCGTGCAGCGCACGCACGATGCACGCCTGCGCCCGGCGCCCGGCCAGCATGCGCGCTGCGGCGTCCGCCGCGCAGCCGCCCGTGCACGCCCACATCCTGGCTGTCAGTCAATCTCTCTATCAGCACCTTACAGGCCTCCCAGCGGACACGCCAAGGTTATTTATATACACGCTATGCATGTTATTATACACGCAAGACTCGATGAAAAACCTACTAGGCTAGGCTTCCCGCCAAACTAAGGTCTCACAACAGATCTCGAGTTGAGATGTGTCTGCTCTGATTAGCAGTCCAGTCAATAAGCCTCGACCTACGGCGGCCCCTTCGTCTTGACGGAGTGCCTGGTGTATACTAGTGTGGCCCCACAGCTTGTCTCAGAGAGTCTCGCACTTGCTTGTTTCCCTCTCAGGCGCAGCCTTGACGTTCCTGTGCCGTACGCGAAAACTAGCGCCGGCTCTGGACCTGCGCCAAGTTTTGACGGCTGCTGTCCCCACACGACGCCCCGAGCGGCTTGGATTGGCACTCTGATCAGCGTTCGGGCAAGAACAACGAAAGGGGCCGAGCAGCGGTGTGCCCCTCTTTGGCACTTCTGCGCAATGCACACGATGCACGTCACACGCTCAAGGCAGTGGCTGCCACAGCCTGATACATGCAAAGATTGTACCCATGCATTGCTGCAGCAGGGCATTGCTTTCCGGGCACTGGGCGCTGCTGAAGGCCGCGTCCACGCGGCACTGACCATACCATTCGGCGTTCAGGCAAGCTCAATGGCGACGGTCCTTGCGTCCACCTATATTGGCTCTCCGGCAGTTGTCGCCTCGCTCTTCCACAAGGAGTTTGAGGTAGTCCACTCCGCAGACCTTAGTTCTGAGCTCGCTGTGCACCAGCTGAGCACCTGGGGCGCCGGGCGCTCAGAGCGCAGGACTGCACCTCCTGCCGAGATGCCTTCCCTCCGCGCGCAGAGCATGGACGTGGTCGACGGCCTGCGCGCGCTGCAGACGCGCCTGCGCACTGTGCCCGCCGCCGCGGGCAACTTCCTGCGCGCCGGCGGCATCAGCGCGCTCCTGTCGCTGATGGCCAGCTCGCGCGGGCAGGCCGACACGCAGCTGGCCGCCGCGTCGCTGCTGACCGCACTCGTGCGCAAGCAGCCCGCGGCCGCGGCCACAGCGTTCAGGTGGCGGCCTGCGCAGCTCGGCGCGTTCGAAAATCTCAGACCTTCATGCTGCGCTTTGACACGCCCGTGCTGCGCCCGGCCGCCGCTGTGCACACAGTTAACTGCGGTGATGTGTTTGCCTTCAGCACGCTGGTCTATTGGCGAGTAATCCGCGCATTACTTGTCCCATGACGCTGTGGCGTGGCGTGGCGGTAGCAAAGGCGGTGGTGGCTGCATGAGCCAGTTCCTGCTGCACTAGTGTCCACAACCACGGGTAAGATGCGGCGCGCAGTGTGTGGCGTGACTGGCTGATGTCGTGTCACTCCCGCCATGTCGTAACTGCCGCCCCGGGCACCGCTCGCGCAGCGAGCAGGGCGGCATGGCCGCGCTGGTGGCGATGCTGGTCCAGCCGGCGCCCGACGCGTCCGCGCCACAAACCGAGGCGGCAGCCAAGCTGCTCAACGCGCTGCTGGGCGTGGACGTGCTGGCGGCCGGCGGCGACTTCTGCGCCGCGGGCGGCATGGCAGCGCTGCGCGCGCTAATCAGCAACGCGCCGGATGGGCCCGCGGTGCGCATGCGGCGCTGTTTGCGCTCCCCGTGCGTGCACCCTGTGTGTCACCCGTCGACACGTAGCACCGCCCAGGGCCCGCCGTCCACTCACCACACACGTTGCGGTGCCAACCCTGTGCAGCCCGGCTTGGTTGATATCAGAGCCGGCCCTATCAGCCCTTGGCCACGAGGCCCGGCCGGGCTGGCGCACTGCCTGCTCCTGCGTCTGGCAAACCGGCGCTGTAAACGCAGATGCAGCGTCCCAGATCAGCGCGCGGGCGGCGCGGGCGGCGCGGCGCTCGCTGGCCGCGGCGACAGGCCAGCCCGCCTGTCCCCACAGCGCTTGTGCACAGCTCGTCGGACTACTTGTAGCTGCTGCTGCCACTCTCATCATGAAGCTGCGTGGACCGTCACGGCCTGCGTATACGGCGACACCGGTCGAGCGAGCGGAGGCCAGGCCGCCAACCCGCGGCCGGGCCGGCAGGCCGCGCAGGTGGCCGTGAGCCTGCTGGCCGCGCTCGTGAGCGGCGGCCCCGACTCCGACGTGGAGGCCATGGCCGCATTTGCCGACGCGGCGTGCGCGGGCGGCCTGCTGGCGCCGCTGCTGGAGCTGGCGCGCAGCGCGCAGGACTCCAGCGCCGAGGTGGTGCGCGCCCTGCACAAACCTCGCAGCGCGCCGCAGCACTGGGCTCCATGACGTATTACATCTGGTTCTTACCGTATCCTGAGCCTATCTGGTTGTTACCGGTAATGTTTGATTAGCCGGCTGAGATGATTCTTATTGTTGAGGTTGGCGCTCGCGCCGCACAGCGCATGCCCACGGCTGCCCAGGCCGCGCCGCCGCCGCGATGCGCGCATGGCGTCTGGCAGCTTGCGCTGGGCAGCGCCGCCGCCCTCACTGAGCGTGAACACATGTCTGCCTCAGGCCCCCGCGTCCTTCCGTGCTCACACTGAGAGGCCCCTGTTGTTCAGCACGCCTGCTGGTGGATCCACCTCGCAGGCGTTGGAGGTGCTGCGCAAGCTGGCGGCCAGCAGCGACGCCAACCTGGGCGCGCTGCGCGCGGCCGGCGCGCTGGGCGCGCTGCTGGAGCTGCTGGCTGCCGCGCCGCCCGCGTCGGGCCGCGCGGCGGGCGCCGTGCACCTGCTGCGCGACCTGGCGCTCTACGCGCCGGCCAGCCGGTGCGCGTCGCATGGGCGTGCAGGGTTTGCCATGGAAAAACTGAGCTCTTGGGCACACGCTTGTGTTGAGATCGCCAGGCGCGCGGCCTGGCGCTTGGCAACAGGGGTTCTAGAGCGTTGGCGTAAGATTAGAATACCATAGTGCCTGCTGCGCTGTGTGCGGCGACGTGGCGCGACGTGTCACCGGGCAGGTACCAGCTGTGCGCAGGGGCGGCGAGCCGCTGCTGCGCTTGCGCCCGGCAAAACCCTATCAGGTTTCATCGTGCCGTGATGCGGCGATCTGTGCTGTCTCCCGGATCCGATGCGGCGCTCGGCGCAGGGATGGCATGCATGCGGGCGGCGCGCCGGCGGCCTGCGTGCGCGTGATGGCCGGGCTGCCGCTCGCCGCGCCCGAGGCGGCGCGCCCGGCCGCGCGCCTGGCCGCGCACACGCTCGCGCTGCTGTCTGGCGGCGCGCCCGACTTTGCGAGCCAGGTGCGCCCACCGGGAGCCGGCCGTTCCGAGGGGCGGCGCGGGGGCTGGAAGGCACGTCGCCCGCCAGCGTGCAGAGGCGCTTGCGCTTGCGCTTTTTGCGCCCTCTTCATGCCCGCGCCGACGAGCATGGCTGCCGCGCATGACGCTTCGCAGGTGCCACGCCACCAGGAGCGCGCCGGCCCCATACCCCTGTACGCCCCAGTAACCCTATGCCCTGCGCCCAACCGGGACCGCGCGCTGACCGGGTGCGCTCCGGCAGGCCGGCAAGGGCGCGCTGCACTGGGCGGCGCAGTATGCGCTGCCGGGCGACGAGCTGGCGCGGCTGGCGCGCGCGCCGGGCGCCGCGCGCGCTGCCGACGGCCGCGGCAACACGCCGCTCATGCTGGCCGCGCTCGGCGCCTCGCCCGCGCACCTGTGCGCCCCCCGCCGTGCATTGCGCCAGCATGCGGGGGAGCTGGTGCTCGCAGTCCGAGCAGCTCGGCCAGTCGCTGTGAGGCAATGCCCATCGCAAGCATGCTTCCAGGCAGACAGTGGCGGGTGTGTGCATGCACCTGCATTTGGGCGTGCTGCGCGGCTGCCGTACAGGGTTCCGCTGCCGCCGAGGCTCACGCTTGCGCGGCCTGGATGGGCGCAGGTGCGCGCGCGCATGCAGCACTTCCGTGTACATACGCACATGGACGTGGGCATGTCGTGACAGAGTGGGGCCCGACCGCGCATGCATGGCATGCAGCACTTTGCATACACGGGAGCTACTCCGTGCTGAACTGAGCCGCCTGCGCGCGCGGCAGGGAGGCGGTGTGCGCGTTGGTTGAGGCAGGCGCAGACACGCGCGCGCGCAACGCGGACGGGCGCACCGCCGCCGAGCTGGCCGCGCAGCCCGCGGCCGCGCGCCTGCTGGCGCGGGAGGAGGCCTGGCTGGCCGCGGCGACCGCGCCGCGCAGCTGCCACGTGCTGTTCGCCGGCGCGCCCTGAGGCAGCGCCCGGGCTCGAGCGGTCTGCGAAGTGTGGGCGGGGGGCGTTGCCCTGCCAAGAGCGGCGTCGGTACGGCGGCGACGTTGCGCTGCTCGGGAGCCTGGCGCCTGGCGCCCTTGCGCCGTGAAACACTCGATCTGCGCGCCGCAGGCGGCGGCGCCGGCGCGTGGCAGGGCCCCACCAAGTGCCGCTTCGACGCGGCGGCCGGCGCCGCGGTGCTCGCGGGCGCTGGCGGCTCGCCGCCGCCGTCGCCGGTCAAGCAGAGCCGCCTGAGGCGGCTGCTGGGGCACGCCAAGGCGCGCGCGGCGCCGGGCGAGCAGGCCGTGCCGCTGGACGGCGCGCGCCTGGTGGAGCTGGACGCGCGCTCGCTCAGCGTTGACCTGCCGCGCGCCGGCCGCCCCGGTGCCGCCCCTGCCGCGGTACCCCACCCTATCCTAAGCCAAGAACAAGTGTGCGCAGACGCTGCGCTATGGCTGCTGACGAGGCGCTCGTCGCATGCGTGGCGTGTGCGGCGCTGCGCAGGGTGCTGGCGCCAGACTCGTGAGCTTCGGGTACATCCAGGGTGCTGCCCTGCTCAGGGCCGACCGTGCCTCGGCGCGCGCGCTGCGCGGAGCGCCTGCGCCGGCACAGCCGGTCAACCCTGTACACTATACCCTACCCACAAAATCTGACCCTGAGCCCCGCCTTCCGCGGCCGCAGACGCGAGCGTGGTCGCGGAGCCGCAGCCGCGCGTGTCGCGCCTGCTGGTGTGGCTGAACGACGGGGAGGGCGACGCGGGCGCTGTGCGCGCCTCGCTCGAGCTGCTCGTGCGCCGCAGCGGCGGCGCGCTCGCGCAGGCACGCACCCTTGCTGTGAGTTTGGTGCGATTGCGGGTGTTGCACTTGGTGCTTGCTTTTGCACTCTTGCCTTGAGCTTCGACTCAAGGTGAGTTTGCAGTCCTGCGTCAAAGCTGCACGCCTTGCTTGCGCCGCCCATCCGCGACAGCGGCTGTAAGGCCGCGCATGCAGGTCAGCACCGGCGCACACGCGAGCCTGCGTTTTTCCCGGTCAATACGGTGGCTGGTCACAGTCGCATGTGAAGGCGGCGTTGTGGCCAACATGGCGGTCTGCTGCGGTTGTCATGGGGCGCATGCTGCCCCTCGCATGGTAATCGGATATATTACTTTTCCACTAATTGAAGTTTATTCTTTACCCGCGCAGGCCAAGCCGGACGACACGGGTGAGGTCGCGGCGCCGGCGGCGACGGTGTCGGTGACGCGCATGGTCAAGCAGCTGGAGGCGACACTGTCCGTCTCCTCCCCGCGCGGGCCGCCGCCGCACTGCGCCGCGCGCGCGCTGCTCCGCGCAGCGGGCTCGCCGCCGGGCGCGCCGCGCGCGCCGGCCGCCTCGCTCCCGGGCGCGCTGGCGGGCGGCGCGGGCAGCCCGGCGCGCGCGTCGCCGCGCGGCGCGCGCCCATGCGCGGCCACAGCGTCGCGCGACGCTGCGGGCGCGGGTGCGGACGAGTCGCCTGCGCGCTTCAAGCCCGACGCCGGTGCCGCGGCCGCGTTGCCGCTCGGCCTCGCCGGCAAGGCGCACGCGCGCGCGCGCGACTCGACCGCCGCGCGCCCAGACAGCGCGTCGTCGCTGCACGCCGCCGCTCCTCCGCTTTGCGGGTCGCCGGTCAGCCTGTCGGGCAAGCATGGCGCAGCGTCAGCAGGGGCCGGGGTCGTGACCCTGCAGGGCCCGGCAGAGGCGCCGCGCGCGAGCCCCGCAACGCCCTCGGGCGTCTGGCGGTTCAGCGCGCCGGTGGCAGCGGCCGTGAGCCGCGCGCATGTGCGCGTGCCGCGGCCGGCGTCTGTGGTGCGCAAGCTGGGCGGCGCCGGGGAGTTCGGCAGCCCTCTGGCGCCCGTCACGCCCTAGGTCACCGGCTAGGGCTTGTGTGGGGCATCAATGCCAAAGGCTGGGAGCGCGCACAGGTGCAGGGCAAGATAGGGCCCGTAAGCTGAGGCGGCCGGCAGGGGGCCGGAGCGGGCCCTGCTCCTGCACGTGGGAGTGCACGGCGGCCGGGGCCCTGGGGCATGTGGCCGAGGGCTGCTCCTGGTGCCGCGGGTGCTGTTCCCGCACAGCGCATGGGCAGGGCCATCTGTCGGGAAGGCCAAGAGCTGGGCTGGTCCTGCGAGCGGTGCAGGCTGGCCGGCTGGTCGGCGCTGTGTGAGGCCAGGAGGGTTGAGAGGTACCGGCGCGTGGACGAGCCTTCTGCCGGAGGGTGGTGTGAGGTGCGTGCAGGACTCTGAGTCATTTAGACAGATCTGCAGGGTGGGGGAGGAGAGGGCTGCCGGGAACCTGCTGGCGTGCCCCCTGCATTACATAGGGTAGGGGGTTTACTTTGCTGTCCAGGGCGCTGACATGCGGGCTGCGCCCCACCATGAGGCTGCGGCAAGCACCGCCCAAGTATCTGGAGGGCCGCGCATGCGCTGACGAGCAGGGCGTGAGCGTCCGGGGAAGGACCGTGCCACGGACTGTACACAAGCGCTCACAGCGCGAGCTGCGAGCGCTTGCCAGCCTGGGGTTGTGCTGTGGGAAGTGGGGAGCATGGCCAGCTGCGGGGCCCGAACCAGGGCCGGCGGGCGTGCTTGGGGTAGGAGGTAGGGTAGGTTGCTGAGGGGCCACGCTGCGTCGAGGCTGCAAGGACTGTCAGCGTGCAGCTTGTTTGCATTTTGGGTGGTTGATGGCAGGGGCAAGGAACCCTTTACGGTTGACCCGCATCCGCGCGCTGTGCTGGGGACTGCGCTGACGCGGCGGGTTGCAGGGCCGCTGCTCAGGCTGTATGCGAGCCGAGCCCTGCATGCTGCGCAAGCACACGGCAGCATGCAGGCGGCAGCGCGCTGCCTGCACGCCCGCCGCAGTGCAAGCCAAACAGCGTCTCCCATTTTATTGTGCTTGTGCTTAACTTGTCGACGCCCCCCTGGCGCGTTTTGGTGATGCTGAGAGCTGTGTGCACTTGCCCGCGCGGCCGCGAGCCGCAAGTTTTTGTTGCCTTTGTCTGCTGTTGCATCCGCCGCGGCGCGCAGCTCCCGCGGCGGGGTTGGCGCCGCAGTGCAGCGCGCTGTTTGTTTGCCTCCAACCCCGTTTTGTTGTCCCCGGGAGGCGCGCACGCTCTTTCGACCAGGGCGGGACGTCGGGGCGGGCGGCCAGGCCTGCCCTTTCCGGACACTCTCTCCCCTGGGGTTTTGGTCCCGCGTCTAGTTGTTGCGCCCTGCTGCCTGTGTGCTCACAGCCGGGGAGGCCGCGGACGCCCGCAGCCCCGCTCGTGTGTGCGCGGCCGGCGCAGCCGCAGGGTGCGGCCTGAAGGTCACCTGCGCGACGCCGGCTGTGCGCTACACCTGCCGCAATTTCTCTCGGGTTGTTGATTGACGGGTGGGGGAGGGGCGGCGGCCCTGCTGTGGCGGGCGCGCCTGCCTCCCCAAGTGCCGCGAGCGCTCGCGCGGCGCGGCGGGGCATGTGCAGGGAAAAAGTGGTCCGGCAGGTGGCTGTGGCGCTGTGCGCGCAACGCCCCTGTAGCGAGGTGGGTAGTGGGGCATGAGCAGTTGACGGTGGGCCGGAGGCAGGGGCGGTCGGGTCTGGAGGCGGCCGGCCCGGCTCCGCCCCGAGGTGGTCAGAAGGTTTCTGACATGCTGGGCGGGTCGGCAGGACGTTGGGGGTGCAGCAGCTTGCAGCGACCCTGGCAGCCCTGTGCCACCAGGCAGGGTTGCCATGCGATGTGTCGTGCGTATTGCATGCAGACCAGGACTGCTTTTCCCGTCCTGCCTCAGATGCCTACGAGCCTCTCAGTGCACCATCTCTATGCAGTGGGAGCTCTTCGTTTCTGTAAGCTGTATACGATATACGAGGATGTGTAGCATATAGAGGTGCTGCAGAGAGCAGGAGGTTGCTGTCAGGACACGTGACCGCTTCTGGTAACTGGGTCAGTGGGGCTCAAGTACCCCTGCGCCTTGTGCGCATCAGTAAGTACGCCATGTACCTGTCTGTCATGCATACTCTGGGGGAGAGGGTGCCTGAAAGGGCTGCTGGGCGAGACATAGGTGCGGACTGGGCTGGGCAGCTCGCTGCATGTTGGTAAGCACGGCGCAGGATGAGCTGTAAGTAGGCTGCCAGAGGGCAATGAGCCATTGCCACTGCCTGCAATGCGTCTAGAGTCCAACTGTAGACTCGCAGTCACCCCAAAACGAGGCGCCTGCCACATGTTTCATGCGTACAGCAGCACATGGGCAGTGATGTCGCACAGCCTTTCACAGACGCAGGCAGCCTGCAGCACCCAGCGCATGCGGCCCCTGCAAGTGCTACGCGCTGCTCCGCGACCGCACGTACTGCCGCACGTGGTCGATTGCACCACCCTAACCCCTACCCTACCCTGCTCCGCGACCGCACGTACTGCCGCACGAACTCGACCTGCGCCGGCGTCTCGGGAGAGGCGCGCCCTGCGCCGGCACCCGGGCCTGTCAAGAGTGCCCACCCAAGCTGGCGGCCTGCGCCCCGCGCCCGGCCTGGCCCCACGCCCAGCCGCATACGGAACGCGGCATGCGGAGCTCAGCACACGCGTGGGCAGTGCCGCGCGAGGCTAAAAGGTCCACCTGAGCCGCAAGGAGGGCGCCACAAGGGGCGCCCGAGCCATGCGCGCGCGGCGCCGCTGATCGCCCCGAACCGAGCGCGGGGCGCGCACCGTCGTCGCGGCGCGTGTCGAACGCGGCCTGCACGCGCGCGAGCGCCTCGTCCGCGGGCAGGCCGTACAGGGTGGCGAGCGCGCAGGCGCCGACCGTGCCCGCGCGCCCGCGCCCGCCCCAGCAGTGCACATACACGCACTCGCCGGCCGCCAGGCGGCCCCTCACATCTGCCAGCGCGGCGTCCATCCTGCGCGCGCGCACGCGGGCTCGCCAACCAAAGCTCGGCGAGCAGCCCTGGCGTCCCATGCCTGCAGGCCTTTGCGTCGCGGTCCGTTGCGCGTGAGCGGCTCCCCTTTGCCCAGCCACGCAGCGCGCGCGCATCTTCAGCCAGGCCCCCTCAGGCTCGCATGCAGGCCGTGACAACGCCACTCCACAGGGGCAGCGCGGCAGTGGGTCGGCCAAAGGCAGGGGCGTGGCGCGCACAGCTCCGGCGCAGGCGTGCCCAGGTCCACGATGGGGAAGCGCGGAAAGTGGAGGCGCGACCGCGGCGGGCCCGGCTCGGGCGCGCGCCGCGGCGGCGTCCGCCGCGGCGGCAGGAAGGAGTCGAGGTACTGGTTGCGCAGGCCCTCCACCTCCTGAAGCGTCTGGGGTTGGGGAGGATCTGCCCATGCAGCCGCTGCTGTTGTTGCAGCATCACTGCAGACAGGGCCCCGCATGGCTCCAGGTGAAGTGCGCGCCCGCATGACAAGGTGTCCTGGACGCTGGGAAACCCGCGTGCGTACCTTCATGCAGACCGGGGCGCCGCAGCTTCCCGCATGATGTGCATGCACCCTAGGGAGAGCTGTGCGGACTCAACCAGCCCAGGAACGCTGCGGGACTCTGCCGTTCGTACTCCTGTGTGCGGCCCCATCTTTCCCCGCACGCAGTGACTGCGCACGAGGGCGCTGCCAAGCGAGAGCGGCGCGCGCGCCTCCATGCCGGGCGGTGCGCCCATCGCGGAGTACAGCAGCGTGGCGGTCGGCGCGTAAGGCAGGAACCCTCCCACGCCCCCCACGCGCAGCGTCTCCTGCGCGCCCACCTCCGCCTGCGCGCTCGCGCAGCATTTTGCATAACCTGACTGCGGGGTTCTGTCCTGCTCTCCCGCTCAGGGAACAACTCTGGTCCATGACCGCTCACCAGACCTGCAGAAAGCGACCGCCGCGCAGCGGGGGGAGCATGAGGAGCATGACGAGTGAGTGAGGGCATTTTGTGTGATATCGCGCTCGAGCGTCAGACTTTGTGCGTGTGTGCGCGGAGGCACGTGCGCGCGCGGCGCGGGCGCGCGCCTGCAGGGCCATGAAAGCCGTGACGCCGGCCTCCAGCAGGCGGCGTAGCTGCCGCTCGCCCTGCTCGCGCGACCTGCGGGGCAGCTCCAGGGCTTTCACACCTCACGGCATTCACCAGAGAAGCCTTGACAGCACAGCACCTCGCCTGCATGTGTGACGGCCGTGCGCGCACAGCAGAGCTGTCCGCTGGACGACGGGCACGCCCGCAGTAGCAAAGCTCTGAAGCGTGCAAAGTGTCTGGTGCAGATCAATCAGAGGAGCACTGCATGCTGCGGTAGCGTGGCTCATGTGGCACGCACAGAGGCAACGTTTGCCGGCCACCACTGCATCAGGGGCATGAAGCAGGCCAGCCTTCGCCTGACGTCCTGCGTCGTGGCCACATCGGGTGGGCGCGGACCTGCAGCGGCTGGGCTCAACATACGGGTACCGCCCGGCGAGCAGGCGCCCCGGTATCAGCCAGTGCGCGTAGCTGGCAAATGCGTGCGCGTCCGCAAAGCCCCTGTCTGCACGGGCCAGACCGGAGCAACTCGTCAGAACGCGTGCCCGTGCTGTCAGCTCCCTGTCTTGTATTGCTGGTGAGTAGCTGGACGCACACATACAACAGCCTGCGCGACGTGCACAGCGCAAGCAGACACCAGAGGAGGCAAGCGCGTGAGGCGTCGCGGGGCGGCACCGGCCGCAGGCAAGCGCGTGCTGGGGCGACCTCACGCTGGACACGCTTGGAGATCTCCGAGCAAATGGGGCGTGGGCGGGTGGCAGGCAGCACTGCAAGGGCAGCACCTTCTATCGGCAGCAGCGGCGGGAGGCCAAGCGCCGGCCCGGGCCCTTCGAGCTCGTGCACGGACGCGCCCGCAGCGCGCGCAGCCGTGCGCCTGGCTGCATGCACGCGCCGGCAGCCAGGTCGCCCTGTGCAGGCAGTTGAGTCCGCGGCCTGTGCAGCCCTGCGCCTGGAGCGCGTGCAGCAGCCAGGCCACCCCGTGCCGCGGGCTACGCCTGCGGCCTGCGCTGCCGAGCGCATGGCGGACGCGCATTGGCAGCCAGGCCGCCCCGAGCTGTGTGCTGTGCGGCCCGCGGGGTGTCGTATGCGCTGCCAGGTCGTCGGCTTGCAGCATTGCCAGGCATGCATGCGCATGGGCTCCGCCGCGCGGACGTGGCTGGAGTGCTGCGGCATGCTGGTGCCCCACAACGTCTTCATAGCTGCTTTATGTGGGCTGACGAGCTCACGGGCGACGGGCCGAAAGACGGCAGCTTGCTACTTTACCAACGCAAGCTGCAAGCGTGCACAGTGGCAGTGCTCCGGTACTCAAGGAGGAAAATTGCGTCGCTAGGTAGCCTGCACTCACCACGCCAGCCTCTCCCAGCGCCATTCTTCCTGGAATGCCCTGAGGAAACCCGGCTGCGCAGTCCTCCTCCCGCTCGGAGGAGGCTGTTGCGGAGTCTGGTTGCAACTGCTGGGAAAAAACTACAAGACGTGGCGACGGAGCAGGTGTCAGGATGCCGGCGCTGTACCTGCTGCACGAGACGGCGGCGGGCTATGCGCTTTTCGACGTGCACGGCGTGGACGAGCTGGGGCAGGGCACGGAGGCCGTGCAGGCGTCCATGACCGACCTCGCGCGCTTCGGCAAGGTCGTCAAGCTGCTGTCGTTCAAGCCGTTTGCCAATGCGGCGGACGCGCTGGTGCAGGTCAACGCCATCTCGGAGGGCAGCGTGACGGACGAGCTGCGGCAGTTCCTGGAGCTCAACCTGCCCAAGGCGCGCCAGCTGAGTCGCTGCGGCGGCCCCGCGCTCCAGCCTCACCTCTCTTCGCCGCAGGGGAGCTAGCTATCACGCTAGTCTCACCTCTATGTAGGCAAGTGGCTTTGTGCAAGCGGCCCTGGTGATATGGAGAGTTCCAACGCAAGCAGGGAGGTGGGTGTGTCGTCGGGCGGGTGCGGGCTCGGGCTGCGGCTGCACGCCAGACTCTCCGGCAGCACACACACACGTGACATAGCAATGGACAACCAGACAGGTTGCAGCGGAGCTGTGGGGCTGCAGTCGCGCGCTTTGTACCTGGACGGCGCGCGTCTCGCGGGGACCCAGCGGCTCGAGGAGGGCGCGGGACCGAAGCGGGCGCACACGCGGCTTTAGCGCACCCTCTACCTATATTGCGACGCTAACTCACCCTAACCCTGTACCGTGCTGCAGGTGAAGAAGGCTAAGCCGGGCAAGGAGGCCAAGGCGCAGCTGGGCGTGGCCGAGTCCAAGCTGGGTGCGGTGATCCAGGAGGAGACCGGCATCCCGTGCGTGTGCAACGAGCTGGTGGGCGAGGTGCTGCGCGGCGTGCGCCTGCACGCCACGCGCTTCCTCAAGGGCCTGGAGCAGGACGCGGACCTGCGCCGCTCGCAGCTGGGCCTGGCGCACTCGTACTCGCGCGCCAAGGCGCGCCCCCGCCCCCGCCCCCGCCCGCGCCCGCGCCGGGCAGGCGCCTCGCACGGGCGGCTGTGCTGGCAGCAGGCATGGCCTGCAGCTGCAGCGAATGTGCGCTCGACGACCACGGCGCGCGCGCAACGCACGGCAACCACAGGTTTCGAGGACGTTTCAGCATGCTACAATACTGAGCAGATTGAATGCAGTGCAACACAGGTTGCCACCCGGCCCTGCACACACCCATATGGTATGCCGGATGCAGAGGAGCAAAGCGCTTATCATCGCGTCCTGTGCGGCGCGCGCGCGTGCCGAGCACGGCGCGAAGCGCGCGGGCGGAGCGGCGCCGCAGGCGCCCGCCCGCCACACGCGCTGGACCATGTTGAGGTGGTCGGCGGCGCCAGCGGCGACCGGGGCAGCGCGCGCGCAGGTCAAGTTTAACGTGAACCGTGTGGACAACATGGTTATCCAGGCCATCGCGCTGCTGGACACGCTGGACAAGGACATCAACACGTTCGTGATGCGCGTGCGCGAGTGGTACTCGTGGCACTTCCCGGAGCTGGTGCGCGTGGTGGCCGACAACTACCTGTATGCGCGGCTCACGCTGCTCATCCGCGACAAGGCTGCGCTGTCCGAGGCGATGCTGCCGGGTGCGGCCCGACCCCAACCCTAGCCCGCAGTGGACTTCTCTAGAACCCCGGGGCTGCGCGGCGCAGCCGCGCGCCGCAGCCGCGCGCCGTACCGGGGCGCTCGCGCATGGTCGTTGGACGAGGGCGTGCAGCTAATGACTGGGATGTCGTACAGCCACGCGGGGGCCTGACGCCATGGTGTCCGGCAACTGCTGTAGCTGTGCATCATCCGTCCCTGACACATCAGAACTGTGTATGAGGCATGACCGCGCATGCCTTCTGCCCGGTCGTGGTCGACGTGCGCTGCATGTCGGGTGCGCCCGGCGCGCACGGCGCCGCCTGAGCGAGCGCGCGCGCGCGCGCGGCGGCGCAGAGCTGACGGAGATCACCGGCGACGAGGACCGCGCGCACGAGATCCTGGAGGCCGCCAAGACGTCCATGGGCCAGGACATCAGCCCGATCGACATGATCAACATCGAGACGTTCGCGCGGCGCGTCATCTCGCTCGCCGAGTACCGCCTGCAGCTGCACGCGTACCTGCTGGACAAGATGCACGCGATCGCGCCCAACCTGTCCGCGCTCATCGGCGAGATCGTGGGCGCGCGGCTCATCTCGCACGCGGGCGCGTCCCCTCCGCCTCGCCAAACATGCCTCAAAAGTCGTACCTGCGACCGGGCGCCGAGGCGATGGGGGCAGGACATGGCCGGCAGGGTGCCGCCGGACAGCACGCGCGCGGCGCCGCCCGCGCTCACGCGCATGTGGCGCGCCGCGCTCGCGCGCGCTGAGCGCGGCCGCCCTGCGCGCAGGCTCGCTGACCAACCTGGCCAAGTACCCGGCGAGCACGGTCCAGATCCTGGGCGCCGAGAAGGCGCTGTTCCGGTCCGCCCGCCGTTAAGCTTCATCGCCTTTCTGCCTGTCACCTGAACCGCCCTCAAGGTCCTCGCATGCGGGCGTCTGCTCTCTCGCGCGACGTCGCCGCTCTCTGCCTGCACGCGCGGCAGGCTTGTTCCAGAGCACTTTCCCTCAGGCGCTCTGGCTGGCGGCCAGGCATGGAGCACGCGCAGCGATGTGCACCCGGGCCCGCGGTGCTCGCACAGCCGGCCTCGCCTTCCACCCCGGCGGCGAGCGAGCAGAGAGGGCGGGGCGCGCAGGGCGCTGAAGACCAAGGGCAACACACCCAAGTATGGGCTCATCTTCCACTCCTCGTTCATCGGGCGCGCCAAGCAGAAGAACAAGGGCCGCATCAGCCGCTACCTGGCCAACAAGTGCTCCATCGCGTCGCGGTGCGCGCGCGCGGCGCCGCCCCAGGGTCAGGGTATGGTAGGGCGCCGCCCCGGCCACTGCGCCGCTGGACGCCGCCTGCGGCCCCGTTCCGAGCCAGCTGGGACCCATGCCACCCCAAGCAAAGTACAGAAGAGCTTGTGTCGTGCTTTTCACGGGCATGCGCAGGCGCGCGCTGGCGCCGCAGCCTTGCCGGTGCGCGCCCCGCCTCGGCGGTCCTGCCAATTTTTGTGGCTGGGTGCCTCGTGCAAGGCCGCACGTCGCCGCTCAGCCGGCGTGCGCATGCTTGGACAGCTGCGCAGCTGTCTGCCTGCAGCACATGGCGTCACGGTTCCGTCTGTGAGCATATCAGATCAAGGTTGGGGTCGAGGGTGGTCAAGGCGCGCCGTGCCCGCCCGCGCGCCTGAACTCGACCGTACACCCCATGCAAACCCTGAGAGCGGCACGCCAGGAGGACTGCTTGCTGGCCGCGGCGAGCGCGTGCTCGGCAAGTATATGAAGGAGCAGGCAGAGGAGCGGCTGTGCTGCTATGCCGCAAACCCCCGCCTAACCTTTAGCGATCCGCGCGCCAGGATCGACTGCTTCCAGGACGTGGAGACAGCGGTGTTCGGCGAGCGCATGAAGGAGCAGGTGGAGGAGCGGCTGCGCTTCTACGACGACGGCGTGGCGCCCACCAAGAATGTGACCGCCATGCAGGCGCGCCCCCGCGCGCGCGCCGAAGCCCCGTTCTGTGTGAGGGGTTTTGCCCAATGCCCAGCAGTGGCGGCGCGCCTGTCATGGTGCGGCGCCCGTGCAGGGCGCGGGGTGTGGTCTGTGCACGAGTGTTCGTCCGTGCGTGCACCCCATGTTCTGTGCTTGAACAGAATGGCGCAGGCAGACAGACAGGGTCCGCACCATCAGAGTCCTTCGTTTCACACGTATCTGGTGTAGCATGCGCGCTGGGCCGACGATCACACACCAGGCAAGCGCAGGGCAGGCAGGGGCGGCGCCGCGCACCAGGCGGGCCGTGCGTGGCAGCAGCCTGGCAGAGGCCCGCGCCATCGCGCATGCACCGACCCGATCAGTGCTAAGCCGCTTCCCCTGATGGGTAGAGGTCGCGCGAACAACATTGTGGTCACCTACCCTAACCTCATCTGAGCGGGAAGAAATTTACCAATGTGCCCCCTTACACTGTCATAGTTGCGCAGGAGGCGATGCTGGCGGTCGCCAAGGGCGAGCTGCAGGAGGCCGCGGGCATCACGCCTGCAGACGTGGCCGAGAAGAAGGCCAAGCGGGCGAAGAAGCGCGCCGCCGCGGAGGCCGCGGACGGCGTATCAGGTCCGGGCCGGCGCCGCCTGCTTTGCAAACTAGGTTGCGCGGCCGCCAGTGGTCTTGCGCCGGGTAGTGCTTCCTGGCACCGATGTTGAGGCTGAAGTGCTCAAGTGCTCTGTCAGCGCGACCTGCGGACGTGCGCGTCAGGCGGCGAGAACGGGGCGGCGGCGGCGGCGGAGGAGCCCGCCAGGAAGACGAAGAAGAAGAAGCTGGAGAACGGGGCGGCGGCGGACGCTGCCGCCGCAGACGGGAAGGCGAAGAAGAAAAAGAAAAAGGCGCCGGCCGAGTGACGCGGCCGCGCTGGGCGCGCGCCGTTGCGAGTGGTCTGCATTCTGTGTGTCGGGGAGTGGGCGTTGGGTGTCGGTTGTTTCAGTGTGTCGCGGCATGTCATGCCTTCCGCTTGTTGCCGAGAAAGACTATCACATGGTCATGCTTGTGTCCCAGTGCATAATCTCGCACGTGCATGCAGCACAGATGTTACAACACGGGTCATGCCACGTCAACTCTGAAACACACAATGTTTATGGACGAGGTTTGACGGGCCAGCACCCGAAAGACACACAGTTCCTTTGCATGCATACTTTTCTATTTCAAAGTGCCTAGCGGGCCCCCGCGGCCTGCTCCGCCTCGGCCTCGTCTTCGACGTACTTGGCCTGGAAGAGCAGCTGCACGGGCGGCACCAGCGCCGGCAGCATGGGCAGATCTGTGACGAGGCACACACGCGTCACAGGCTATGGTGGTAATGGGCATGCACACAGGAACAAGGCATGTCAGGCACATCGCGCAGCATGGCTGAAACGGTCACAGCCAGTTGACATGGAATTGCGTCAGCATGGTGCCCCTGCACCACTCCCCTGAGAGGTGCAATGCCTCAGGTACGGAGGCATTGCTCAGCAGCAGGACATCCACAGACAGTTCCCGGGGCGCAGGAGATGGACCAGCACTTTACAAGCATGCGAGCACTGGCACAAGTGCAGGAGCTGTATTGGCACCCGTCACGGACCTCAGAGCACACGCGCTCAGACAGCCCAAGGTTGAATCCATTATCAAAGGTTGCTGCGCGCGCGCGCGCCCAGGGCATGTGGCCGCGGGCGCACCGGCCAGGTTGACGGAGAGCAGATCGAACGCGATGCACGTGGACGCGGTGAACGATGCGCCGATGGCCGGGATCTTCGGGTAGCGCTGGCTGAAGTGCGTGAGGATGGTGCGGAACGCGCGCGCGCGCGCGCCGATCTCCACCGCCTCGCCTGTCATGCTGTGCCGCTTGGCCAGCGCCACCTCGCGCCAGTCCGCGCCGGGCGCCGGGTCCTCAAACGTGGCCTCGTGGATGAGCAGCGTCGCGTCCGCGGCCGCCTCGGCCTGCCGCCGCGGCGCATGACGCGCATGAAAGCTGGATGCTGCACTTACAGGTGGCTGTGTCTACTTCTTGGCTGCTGTTACTTGAGCGGGGCAAAGTCCTGCCGATTCCGCCTCGAGCGCTGGCCTGCTGCTGGGACATTCGCGAGCGGGCGCCGTCGCATCCGCAGCCACCCCTGCCTGCTACAGCCAGCGGCAAGCGCGCTGCCCTGCTCTGCTCCGCTGCCAGCGCCCACCGTGCATGCTTGAAAAGGAGGTGAGCACAGGCCAGCAGGTGGGACTCAGGCTGCCTGTTGTAATTCTAGGCCTCGCGCGCGTCCCTGGGCGCTGGCGCGCGCGCGCGCCGCACCAGCGCGTCGCAGGGCCGCGTGTCGCCGCTGAACGCGAGCTTCCAGCCGGCGCGGCCGACGAGCACGACGCCAAACGCGTGCGCGCAGTGCACCACGCGCACGCTCGTCAGCGACGCCAGCTCGGCGGCCGCCAGCGCCGCGCTGACCGCCGCGCCGCCGCACCCGGCGTCCGGCGCGCCCGCCTCGGTGGACGCGCAGTCGACGAACGTGAAGGGGAGCGGTTCCAGCGCGGCCTGCGCGGCGAGCACGGGCCGCAGCGGGCGCGGGCCGATGACGAGCAGCGGCGGCGCGCCGGCGCCCAGCATGCGGCCGCGCGCCGCCAGCACCCTGCGCGCCATGCAGGAGACAATCGCAGCCGGCACTCTGCTCGGAATTAAAAAAAAAAGGAAAGTTGTGGGCGACCGCCCGGCACATGGCCGCGCGCCGCCAGCACCCTGCTCGCCATGCAGGAGACAATCGCAGCCGGCACCCTGCTCGGAATCTAGAAGAAAAGGAAAGTTGTGGCGACCGCCCGGCACATGGCCGCGCGCCGCCAGCATCCTACACGCCCAGGCATGGCGCAAGAGACACGCATCCCATGAAGTGTCTGCATTATACAGTCCCTGCAGGCTCCCTAGCACTGCGCGCCAGCTGCGGCCGGCGTCGCTGCCTGCTCGAGCGCGCGTGCACAGAACAAGCGGCAGATTTCCACATGTCTTAACAGACCCGCAAGGCCATGCGCAGCATGTGATGGAGGATGAGGGTTTTGGACCAAAACATCACAGCCGCTCCGTAGGGCCCCGGGTGGGACGCCCATGCGGGGGGGCGCGCCGTGCGAGGCCGGCGTGGTGGTCGGCGTGGATGTGGCTGATCCAGATCAGGCGCAGGCCGGCCAGCACGCCATCGGCGCCCTCGGCGCCATACCGCCGCACGAGCTGCCCGTACGTGCCCTCGCCGCAGTCCAGCAGCAGCCCGCCCGCGCCGAAGCGGTGCAGGTACAGGCCGGTCACGTTGCGGTACTTGCTCGGGATGCTCGCGCCCGTGCCCAGGAACACCACCTCCAGCTCCTCCCGGCCCGCGCGCGCCACGCACTCCGGCACCGCCGCGCCGCCGCTGCCTAACCCTAACCCTAACCATGAACCTGGCAAAGCCCCTTCCGCCGGCGCGTCTGCGGCTGCGTCCGCCTCGAGCGCGCCCGCGCGCGGCTCGGGCCGGCCGGGGCCGCAGCCCGTCGCGGGCCCTATCCTGCCCGCCAGCGCATCAGCTGCCGCGGCCGCCTCGGGCGCGCTGGCGCGCAGCTCGGCCTGCGCGGCGGCGACATCCAGCACGGGCGGCACCTCGCTCGTGTCGACGCCGGCGCGCGTGGCCGGGCGCAGCAGGAACTTGAGCAGGTTGCGGCCGGGCACGGCCGCGGGCGGCAGCGCGGCCGGGTCCGCGCCCGCGCCCGCCAGGCGGTGCAGCGGGAAGAAGCCGGGCGTCAGCGCGTTCAGCTGGGCCTGCGCGGCATAGGGTTAGATCATAGGGCCGCGCTCCGCGCCGGACGCTCAGCATAGGTTTAGGGTTGTAGGGCCGAGTATTGCGCCGGGCGCTTAGAGTGCGCGTCGGCTGCTCGTTGACAGACCCGGGCGGCCATCCGGCCTTCAGGGCCGGCGCCCACTGACCAAGCAGGCAAGCAGACTGTGGGAGGACATCTACGGGGGCTTGGAGTTGCCCCTGGACACCATTTGAGAGGCGAGACGGAGCCCTTACGCTGCCAGGGGCCGAGCCGGCCCCAGGTTGATGTCAGGCCTGCAGCAGTGCGCATGACGGAGCACGGCGTGCGTCACTGTGACTGCCTGGCTGCCGCTACTGCCGCAATGCCGTGCTCCTGAGACGCGCGCGCGTCTCGACGCGACTGACAGCGGCGGGCCCCCACCAGGGCGGTCTGGCGTCAAAATATATGCTTGGATGCCCCAGCCGCAGACAGCACGCAGGGGGCGCGCCTGCAGCAGCGCCGACGACAGCATGACCGCTTGGCCGCCGCCGCCGCCAGCCGCGGCCACAATGTGCTTTGTGGCGGGGCTGAAGCGGGCCATCCAGGAGCGGTACTCTGGCAGTGCCACCACCTGCGCACGCGGGATAGGGTAGGGAACACACAGCAGGCGCGGATCGGCACGCGTGCGCCTGACAGCGCCCAGCAGCGCCGGGAGCGCAGGGTCGCAGGGTGCCGCGGCAAGGCGGCGCCCCGCGCCTGGTGTGTGCAAGCATGCCGGGCGCACCTGGCTGCCTGTCCCATGCGCAGGTTGAAGCATGGCAGCGCTTGGTGCCACAAGCTGAACCAGGACTCAGGACTGAGCCCTCTCTTTGTTCTCTTGAAGCGCCTCCAGCGCAGCGCAGGCGGGCCTGGAGGGGGTCGCACGCCTGCGCGGGCGCGAGGTGGATGACGCAGGCGGCCGCGCCGTCGCCCGCCGCCGCCGGCCCGCCCGCGCGCGGCTCCCGGCCGCCGCCGCCCATGCAGCGCGCGAGCGCGGGCGAGGCTGCCAGCGCGGGCAGGTGCGCGTGCGTCGGGCAGTCCGCGATGACCACCACCGGCCCCGGCGTGTCTGGCTGCATCACCTGCCGCCCGCAGGCGCACGCCGCTCGGACGCACGCGTCCCTGCACACCTCCTGCGGGGCGTGACCGCACGGGCAGACAGCGCGCGGGCTTGCGCGCGAGCCGCCGCGGCACGCAGACACCCCCCCACCCCATGCGGCATCGCCGAGCCGACAGGGTGCGCAAGCCGCCCGCCGACGCGCCCCTCACCGCACCGCTGGGGCGGCGCGGCTGGCAGCCCCCTTTTTGGGCCCCGGGCGCACAGTCTAGCTGGCCGCCGGCGGCCCTCGACCTGCCCGCGCCGCCTGGCCGGCCAGGTCGAGCAAGCCCTGTTAAAACCCTATGCACTGCCGCCGAGCGCACCTCTGCTGGCTGCACCAGCCGGCCGCCGGCGCCCCGCACTGCTTCGCCGGCCTTCAGCCGCCCAAACTGCGGCCCCGCGGGAACGCCCGCCGCGCGCGCGCGCTCCGGCAGAAACCTGCGCTCCGCATGCCCGCGCGCAGTCGCGCGCCATCCAGGGCTCCAGCATCAGCCCTGCAGAGGCTCAACGGGCGAGGGGCGCATCTCCCTGGCTCTGCGCCTCACACACGGGCGCCTCCACGCAAAGCGGCCGCGCACAGCACCGGGCCTGGCACACAGGCCCCCCTCGCCAGCAGGGCGGTGCCGCCAGCACCCAGGCCTGTATACTCCCCGCGCCGCGCCTGCCAGGGATGGCGGCCAGCTGGCATACATAGCAGGCGGCCGCGCGCTCCGGCGCGAGCGGCGCGGCCACGCCGTCTTCGAGCCACGGGGCGCCGTGCTTAAGCCCCTCCTCCAGCCCAGGGTCTGCGTGCCCGGAGAGCCCCCGCCCAGGGTCTCCGCCCGGAGTGTCGCCCGGCTCGAGGCCGCCGCTGCCGGGGTCCCCAACGCCTGCAGCCTCAAGCCCCTCTGCGCAGTCGCCGTCCGGCGGCGCGCGGCTGCCGCTGCAGTCGGCGGCGCCGTGCGCAGCGTCGCCGGCATCCGCAGCGGTGCGTGCGCGCTTGGCTGCGGGCTCGGCAGCAGGCCCGGCAGCTCCCTGCATACCAGGTGAGCCCCTCGTGGACCAGCCACACTGCGCAGCTCCGTGCGCGAGCCTTTGATACCGCATCAGCAACAACTCGCTCACGGAGTTGCCTGCACTGCGTGCGGGAGGTCCAGGCACAGGCAGCGCCCAGAGCATGCTCAGCTATGTTACAGGCGGGCACCCCAAACGGCATTACAGGCACACATGGCATGCAGGGAGAACATGCTTACCAGGTGATGCACATGCCATTCACGCATTCCTGCACTGCAGCCACATCGTTGGCTCAGGGCCAGGCGCATTCGGCGCGGCCGCTAGCGCGCCGGCTGCTCCTCCTGCGCCACCGGCGTTTCTGCCGAGCGAGCGCAGGGACGCTTCAGCTAGCACGGCCTCCCTGTCCATGCCGCGCGCGGGCGCGCCTGCTCCGCGCCGCGCGCCTCCAGCAGCACGGGCGTGATGGTGACCAGCTCGTTGTCGACCACGGGCGGCAGCTCGCCGCCGCCGCCGCCGCCGCCGAACTCGGCGACATCGATGCGCAGGTAGTGCATGCTCAGGAACTTGTGCAGCGCGCCCACCAGCAGCTCTAGGCCCTGCCGCGCCCGCTGCGGCCATGTGGAGCCCGCAAACAGCCATGGAAGCCCTAACCCTACCCTATGCATGCTCAGAAACATGTGCAGCGCGCCCACCAGCAGCTCCAGGCCCTGCCGCACCAGCGGGGCCGTGAGGCGTGCCAGCTTGGGGCCATGTTGAGCCCGCAGACAGGCACAGAAGCGCGCCACGGTGCCAGTGAGCGCGTGGGTGCAGCAACAAGCAGGCACCTCCCCACTCCCTGGCTTGCAGCAACCGTGTGGCGGCTGCCATATGGAACTTATGCAGGCCTTAATAGCATATGTGGGCCTGAATGAGCCGAAAACGGCCAAGACCAATGCACGTGCCCCGGCGGCACGGGCCATAGGGCATGTGGATCCATACATGACGTGATAGAGTTCTGTGCAAAATACTTCCATGCTAATGGTAATGAGAGGCAGATGTCTATAATAAACATGCTGTGTGGCCCGATAGGAGCACAGCCGCTCACGAACTTATGCTGGCGGGAGCATGCTCGGCTTGCTCACCAGCTCGCATGCGCAGGTAGGTTGCTTGGGCGCGCACCCAGGGCCCATACAGCTGCAGGGAGGGCTCGTCTCCGCCCCGCCCGCACGGCATGTCCGACATGGTCAGGCACATGCCTGCATGCATGACGCTGCTCAGCTCCTGCAGGTCACCGCATGTGCTGTACCTCGCGGCTGCTTGGCGAGGCGTGAGAGGCAGAGACCTGGCATTGTGCATGGAGACTGTGAGGGCAACACTGCTGTGACCGCCAACTGCTGCCAACTGCAGCGACTCCTGAGGCCCGGAAGCCATACACTACCTGACAGCTTCGCCGGAGGCGCTTCTGCTCCGGGGCAGGGCAAGCAGAATGTAGACGGCCACAGACTTCACTGGCCGAGCGTGGTCAGCGTTTACGAGCTCAAAGCCTACCTGGCAGGCCGCCGGCGGCGTCGGTGGACATGCGCGTCAGCAGCACGCCGCTCAGCTTGTTGAGCTTGATGCCGTACTCGTTCGCGTAGCGCTGGAAGCCCTCGCCGGCGTTGAACAGGTACCTGCGCGCAGTCGGCGCGCTGCAGCCACAGGCTCTGTGGCGCTGGCGAGCCGCTGGACAGGCACCTGCGGGGCGGCGGTGTGTTGCAGCCGCAAGCGCTTGCTGCTGGCGAGCCACTGAACAGGTAGCTGCGGGGCGGCGGTGCGCTGCAGCCACAGGCTCTGTGAGGCTGGCGAGCGCGAGTGTCCGTGCGCCGTGCTGAGGCGAGCCGCGGCGCACCGTTCCTGGTCAAAGAAGAGCAGCACGGAGGGCGTGGTGTCGCCGGTGTCAGTCCCCAGCCCCAGCATCTGCGTCAGTGGAGCTCACATCAGCCGCGTGTTCACGGGCAGGCTGCGCCACTGTAGCGACGTGCTTTGCCCCTTCAAGCCAAGTTCCAGCACTAAGAGGAGAAGTAGACACACTTTGCTAGCAACTTGCAACAACATACAGCTACAACAGCGCCGCCCACAGATGCTCACTGCCGGCGCTATGCGCTCCTCACTTGCACACTTTATAGTGCAAGTGGATCTCAAGGCAGGCAGAGTACAGCTTCACAAGCGCACGCGCCTGCACATAGCTGCTAGTGTTCACGACTCCGCCGCCCAGCACGTGCTGCCGCGCATGCTTCTTCTTGCCCATGGCTCGGCCTGCGAGCGCCCGGGCCGCCTGCGGCACCGCACACGCCCGCCGGACGGGATGCGCGGCTTGCCTGAGCGCGGCCTGCGACAGCGTGCGGAGGCCAAACATCCGCGGGCGGCCCGACGGCCGCCCGCCGAGTGCCGAGCGGCAAGGCTGTCAGCCAGGTCCACCGGCCCGCATGGATTGGTTACTGATGAGCGTTGATGAGCTGCAACAAGGTGTGAAATTGGAAGAGCTGAGCAGAAGAGCTATTTGAAGCAAGCTGCATGCTGTGGTACACTTGCCAGGAAGCTCGGCCAGTCACTCCACAACTCAAAACTGCCTCAGTGATGCACAGGAAGCCTGATCCACAGACATGTCAAAATGGTGTGCTTACACAGACGCACCGCCCAAGTTGACACATACGTCGCACACGCTGCACATTGCAGCTGGGCCACCAATACCAGGTAAACGTACAAGCGACTGCTCAACGATGCGCCCAGCGCACTGTACAATACAATCTATTACACACGCTCACGGAGTCGCCCCCGCGCCAGGCTGCACAGGCTCGGCCCCTTGTTCCAGCGCAGGGTGAGCTGCTCCCCTCCGCACCAACCCCGGTCTGGCTGGCTCAGCATGGGGGCAAGCGGCTCCAGTTGCCGTGCGATCCACAGCAAGCCCGCCGGCCAACGGCCCCGCGCCACAGGCCTGCCCCTCCGCACCGATGCGCCCTACTTCGTCCAACCTGGCGCCCAACTGCACGAGCACCTGCTCCGCAGCCCGGCCGCGCCCGGCCTCAAGCCTGCCGCTCGGTGGCACGCAACCGCTCACGCTGACCGCCTCGTCGAGCCTACCGCTCTGCGGGCGCCGCGCCGCGCGGCCGCTGGTGCTGCCGCCATCATCGAGCGGCGCGCTCGGGCGCACGCTGCGCGGCGCGCCCGCGCTGCAGCACTCCTGGCCCGACGCCGCCGGCTGCGGGCCCTCCGGCGCCGGCCCAGCCGCCTGCGGCCCCTCGTACCCAGACACGGCCGGCTGCAGGCCCTCCGCCAGGCCGGACGCGGCCGGCTGCAGCGCGCGCGGACTGTCGCTCGTGCGCTGCGTCGCGCTGCTCACCGTCGGCACGGGCTCGGGCGGCGTGAGGCCCGTGCAGCTGCCGGACGGCGTGCGCATGCCCAGCGCCTCCAGCGCGATGCCGGCGCTGTCGGCGCGGCTGTGCGGCGGGCTGCAGCTGTTGAGCCAGCCCCACACGCGCGCCGTGGCCTCCCTGTCCCTCAGGCGCACTCGCATCACTAGCGGACGGCGGGAAAGCACTGCTTGCGCAAGCTACCTCTACAGGGCCTTGCACCCAGAGTTGCAGCATTGACAGAGCGCTCGCACCGCCGCGTGCGCTTGCTGCCAGGCAGGCACTCACGGCCTTGCGGCTCCGAGCACAGGTCAGCAGCCTGGTGCGCCGCCTTTCGCTTCAGCCGTCCACCCGCCGCTGCAGGCGGGTTCATGTCCACGCCGCCGCCACGCGTCCCTGTCACCGCGGCCTGGCAGGCCGCCCAGACCTAGAGCGCCTTCGTGCGCACCGCTCCTGGCACAGACGCCTGCGCTCTCAGAGCACGCATGGCAGGAACGAGGGTAGGATTGCACGCGGCAGATGCACAACGCTGGGTCAGAGTTCGATACCCGCACCCAGCTAGCTGCAGGCCCCCTCAGGGCTCACCCTTCGCTCCATCGACCGCTGGAGGACTGTGCTGTGATGGCCGGATACTGAAAAAGGAGCAGCTGCATCGTCGCCAGACAGCAGTGTTTGTACCAGAGGTCGTAGCATTGTTGAGGAGTTGCGGTCTCTACTGAGGCTTGTGCACGCTTGGGCATACGCGTCACGCATGGGGACCGTTTTGCAGAATATATTTGGGAAGGGGAAAAATAACTATGGTGACGTAGAGTTCTGGCATGGCGCCGAGCGCGCAGGCTGGCTCATGAAGCAAGGTGGGTTGTCTGCGCCCCCACTTGCTGCGCCTGCACACGCCTCTGTTGCACAAGCTGAAGCAAGCATGGCCGGGGTGTGCAGGCGAATACATCAAGACCTGGCGACGCAGGCAAGGCGCCTGAAGCATGCACTGGCCAGTACTGCATTAGCAACGTCTGTGTGCAGCTGGTAGGGAAACCAGTGCTTGCTGAGCCACCTGCTTGCCTGCAGGTGGTTTGTGCTCAAGCAGGGCAAGATCTTCTGGTTCAAGTCAGACATCATTACGCCGGTGCGCGCTGTTCGCTCTTGCTGAGCAGCGTGCAGCTCTCTGTGACCTCACGGTTCTGTTCACTGTTGTGCTGCGTGGCAGGACTCCGTCCCGCGCGGCGTTATTGAAGTGCGCCGTCCCGTGCTGCTTCCCGGCACCCGCCGCGTCCCCCGCGCTTTGTGCATAAGCGGGCCCCTGTCATGCGCTTGGGAGCAGAGCGTGCTGTGTTGCGCTTCTGCCTTAACAATTTGGTGGCATGAGGCAGACGTGGCGGCACTCGAGCAAGCAAAGTGGGGAACCTTGCTTTGCCCTGTGTTGCTTACGTGAAGACGCCGTTTCGCACCGGTGGCTGCTGACGGCTTGGCTGTCCGGCTGCTGCTGCTGCCGCCTGCCTGCGCCGCTCGTCACCGATGCGGCGGGCTGGCTGAGGCGACGCGGCGGGCGGGCTGAGGCGCGCGGCGGCCCGCGCGCAGGTGCGGCGGTGCCTGTCGATCAAGGGCGCCGAGGACCTGCTGAACAAGCCGCACGCGTTTGAGATCTCCACCACCGACGACAGCATGTTCTTCATCGCCGACACCGACAAGGCGCGCGCGCTCCCGCGCATCCGTCATTCTTGGATAGCCCTGCGTCCCTGCGTCGCCATGGTCAGCAAGACGGGCATTGCTGCCCATTCATTGCGCTTGGGCGGTCGTTTAGATCACTCACGCTCCCGCTGCCCTCGGCGCCTGCCCGCTCGCCCTATCAGGGGGTGCGGAGCACCTCGCCAGCGGTCCGTCCGACCTGAGCATGGTGTCATACCTGCTGTGTTGTGCGGTCTGTTTGCAAGCTCTGGCTTTGTCTTGCGTGGCATGGGGCGAGTGGCGCACGCCCGCGTGCCGCAGGAGAAGGAGGACTGGATAAATGCGGTCGGGCGCGCGATCGTGCGCCACTCGAAGAGGCGCGCCCCGCGACATCGCACAGGCGCAGGGAGCATGAGCGAATGTTCGTACATGCCCGGCGCCGGCCGTGCCGGCGGATGGAGCCCCAGGGGAGCAGCTCGCCCCGTGAGTCACCTGTTGATCAACTGCTGTGCATGAGGGGAAGCCACTCACCATCTGCCTGGCCACGTCTTGCCCGTACATCATGCATGTCTCTGCTCTCTTGACCATGCGCGCACACAAGCATGCATGCGGCGCCCTGGCCAGAGCGCGCCTGTGCTGGGCAGCCGCCGCGCGCGCTGAGCCGCCCCCGCCCGCGCTGCGCAGCATGCTGGAGACCGACGAGGGGGACTACACCACAGCCGTGCGCTGAGCGCGCCGCGCGGGCGCGTGCAGCCGTGGCCGGCCCGCACCAGGGCGCATGGGGTCGGGCGTGCAGGCAGTGCTACGGCGGGGCCGCCGACGCGCGCGGGGGGGGGGGGGGGCGGCGTGCAGTTCTGCGCTTTCCGGACGGGGGGGGCAGTGTCATGCGTGGGCACCGATCATGCAGGGCTGTGCCTCCGATGCATGGCAGGGCGGCTCGTGCGGCACTCCGTGTGGCGCTGATGCTCCCAAGCTGTGGTGCTTCTTGCGAGGATGCGGCGCCTGCAAACAGCAGCGCAGTGCCAGCATGGGCTCAGCCGTTGATTCAGTATGCATGCCTGTGGGTGCACTCCTGTGGAGCGCCGTGCCATGGCGCACGCGTGCACTGCACTGCGCTGGGGTGCAGCGCTTGTTGGCCCTCACCCACACCCACTACAACATCGGTAGCGGTGCCATTAAATAGACGCTCTCTGAGGCGGCGCCGCTGGATTTGTTCTCCCAGTAGCATGTCTGGTGAGACGACACTGTCAGGGGCAGACATCAGCGGTTTCAGTACCTTCTGCAAACCTCATCAGGTTTGAGGGTTCGGTCAGGGCCACGTAACTCAAGTGGTCCATGAGTGAGCCGTCCGTCTTCAGATGTTAGGTACCTGTGCGCTATCCAGTGCAGGCCGTCATGCCCCTGTGATGTGAGAGCGTGTCATATGGCATGAGATCAGCTCAGGCATACGTCCTCCTCGTACATGCTCAAGGTGTGCCTGCAGTGCAGGCCCTGTATGTTGAGGAGTGAGGGCATCAGGCTGCGCGAGCCCGAGTGTGGGCGGCCACGGGGTAGGTCATGCCTTGCTTTCTATCAGTCACACTGTGGCCCCTGCGAGGCAACCAATCATCTTACAGTCTTCCGAACAGGTGCGACCAGGCAGTTTCTGGACACAATATTGTTCCCTGGTTCTACCTCGCTCAGACATGCTGCGCACACGCAGCCCTTGCCCCGCACGCGCGCATGACCCACAGCGCTCTGTACTGCATGAGGGAAGACTCACAGCCTAAGCCTATCGCGCTGCAGGTATGTGCAGGCCCATGGGCACAAAAGCAGCAGTCAGCGTTGCAGCAAAGCATTCAACCGGACAGGGCATGCATGCGCTGCCTCTCAACACACAGGCCGACGCCGGCCATGGGACAAACAGAGAGGATCGGCAGCCTGCACAGCGGGCGTGCTTCACAGGAGCTTGCTGGTGCACCTCCGCCCGATCTCCGACCCCTGCACAGACTGGCCGAGCAGTGCCCCCCATCCAGCGAAACCTAGCTGCCAGGGCCCGCTCACGCAGCGCTTCAGAGCGCGCGCGAGGTCGATGCCGGTGGATGGGGGCCAGTGCAGGGCCTGGCTGTGCAGCATGGGGGCGCGGCATGCGCGCTTGCGGCACGCATGCCTGCAAGCGCGCCTGCCGCGCATTCATCATGGAGGGTCTGCCCGGCGGGGCTGGCGCCCAACATGCAGGGCGCAGGCCGCAGGGGCAGCACAGCAGACAGCTCATACGCACATATGAATGCAGTGGTATGTACGTACTGAGCCTCTCGTGTGCACCGTGCAAAAAAACACGCACGCACGTGCCGACAAGCACATAGGTTTGCGTGATACTGGGTAGACAGACTTGCGGTGCGCGCGGCACGCGCTCTGGCGGCACAGCGGCCGGAGCTCGGGGCCATGCGCACGCAGGCTTGCCAGAGCGGCCACCGGCGCTTTTCAACTGGAAAGCAAAAAGTTGCGGTCCCCCAGCTCGAACTGCGCTCGCCATCCACGCAACTCAGGACCCCCAGCGCCTCCCCGATCACGCTGGTAGCTCGCTCGGTGCCTTGCTCGGGCGTGGCCAGCCGAGGCATGTGCCCTGCACGCGTCCCAAGCCTGAGCGCAAGCGCTTGCGCAGCAGCAAATGCAGCACAGCCGGCTTTGCGGGCGCAAGGTCAGATCGGGCTCAGCACACCTGGCACGCGCTGCTTGCGGAGGCCGTCAGCCCGCCTTGGCAGCTGCGGGCGCGGGGGCCTTTGCCGCGGGCTTGGCGGCGGCCGCGGGGGCCTGGGCGGCGGGCTTGGCGGCGGGCTTGGCGGCGGCCGTGGGCGCCTGGGCGGCGGGCTTGGCGGCGGGCTTGGCGGCCGACGGCGCGGGCGCCTTGGCCGCGGCCAGCAGGTGGCGGCCGGCCTGCGCGGCCGCCGGCGCCTTTGCTGCGGCGTACTTGGCGGCATAGGGCGCGTACGCCTTGGCAGCGGCGGGCTTGGCGGCCGCGGGCGCAGGCGCCTTGGCGGCATACGGCGCGTACGCCTTTGCAGCGGCGGGCTTGGCGGCCGCGGGCTTTGCAACGGCAGGGGCTGGTGCCTGGGCCGCCGCCGCCAGCAGGTGGCGGCCGGCCTTGGCGGTCGCGGGCGCGGGGGCCTTGGCAGCAGGCTTGGCGGCGGGCTTGGCGGCGGCCGCGGGCGCCTGGGCGGCGGGCTTGGCGGCGGGCTTGGCCGCTGACGGCGCGGGCGCCTTGGCCGCAGCCAGCAGGTGGCGGCCGGCCTTCGCAGCCGCGGGCGCGGGGGCCTTGGCGGCAGGCTTGGCGGCGGCGGCGGCGGGAGCCTGGGCGGCGGGCTTGGCGGCGGGCTTGGCGGCAGCCGCGGGCGCCTGGGCAGCGGGCTTGGCGGCAGGCTTGGCAGCGGACGGCGCGGGCGCCTTAGCCGCAGCCAGCAGGTGACGACCGGCCTTCGCGGCCGCGGGCGCGGGGGCCTTGGCAGCAGGCTTGGCGGCGGCGGCGGCGGGGGCCTGGGCGGCGGGCTTGGCAGCGGGCTTGGCGGCCGCCGCGGGCGCCTGGGCAGCGGGCT
>JAABUJ010001463.1_pt1 | contig 34804 bp, 31 predicted proteins | sample 5559131 | NCBI WGS metagenome assembly JAABUJ01 (sample SAMN10711875, study PRJNA513366) | rock metagenome | isolation source: Antarctica rocks | place: Antarctica: Victoria Land, Mt New Zealand nord | collected 2016-01-07 | reverse complement strand
AGAATCTGCCACTCGGCATCGGTGAGGTCGGTAGGATAGAGACGGGGAGGCGAGGTCATATGAGACTCCTGGAGTGTGGTACTTCCAGTGTCTCACCTCGTCACCCCCTTTTCAGACAGTTTCTAGGTTCGGCAACGTGTTCTCCACGTTCCGCTTGGTGCCCGGGGAGGAACATAGCGCGAGTGAGTGCCGTGGACCTGGGCCAAAGACCTGCTTCCGCCAAATAGTACTATTGGTTGGCCAGGGTGAGAAGTCGTTCCCGACCGCTCAACCGGCAGCTGGTGCCAGACTCCGATCTTTCCTTTCCGGTGGTTACCACGAAAAGGATATGCCTCAGCCGAATGCAATGGGGATGACCCTGTGCTCCCGCTGCACGCGCCACGCGGACCGGCCACACCGGTTGCCGGGCTCACAGGTGAAGGTGTAACTGCCTGATGTTGACAGACAACGATCGCGCCGAACGCTCGACCGAGTTACTCCAATCCCGTTCACAGGATCCGTCGATACAGGCGATCGATCTCGCATCTCTACCAGCAAACTGGGAGCTACTTCGCCTCAGGCGCGTCGCCACCTTCCGCCCTTCCCCGAATGAGATGTGCGGGGTGTCTGCCACCGACGAGGTGACTTTCCTACCGATGGAAGCCATTTCGGATCGCGGTAAGATCGACCGTTCGAGCACACGTCCCGTGGCGGACATTATCAATGGGTATAGCTACTTCCGTGAAGGGGATGTGCTCCGCGCCAAGGTTACCCCGTGCTTCGAGAATGGAAAAGGGGCAATAGCTACCGGCTTGACGAGAGGATATGGTTTCGGCACGACAGAGCTCTTCGTCATTCGGCCCGGTCCACGTCTCGATGCTCGGTTTCTGTACTACCTCACCAACAGTGATCGATTCACGAAGATCGGCGCCTCGACGATCTATGGAGCGCACGGTGTAAAGCGCGTCGATGACGCCTTTGTCCGCAACTTCGCCTTCGGTCTTCCTCCCCTCCCCGAGCAGCGCGCCATCGCCGCCTTCCTCGACCGCGAAACCGCCCGCATCGATGATTTGGTAGCCAAGAGGGGAGAAATGATTGCCATGCTGGGTGCACGACGATGCGCTCTCCTTGAACAGACGATACGAGGAGAAGCCAAATCAGGCGTACCCGCTGTCGAAACAGGTAATCGATGGATACCTCAACTTCCTTCAGACTGGTTGCTAATCCGGGCGCGTCACGTTATCGACTACATCAGCAGCGGGTCTCGAGGTTGGGGCGACTACTATGCAGATGAAGGAGCAGTGTTTATCCGCAGCGCTGATCTTCAGCGTAATTCGGTGGAAATTCATTTATCGGACGCGGCCCACGTAATTTTGCCCCGGGAAGCAGAGGGAGTACGCACACGCGTGCGTCAGCACGACGTGCTGGTGGGAATTACCGGTGCTAATGTGGGGTATGTCGGGTACATTCGCGATCCTGTCGGAGAGGCTTATGTCAGCCAGCACGTAGCGCTGGTCCGTCCGCGGCCTGACGTGTATGGAGAATGGCTCGCCTACGCTTTGAGCACACCGTCTGTCGCAGCCCAACTTGTGGCCGAGCAATATGGGGGCACAAAGCAGCAACTCTCGCTAGAGAACATCTCGAACCTTTGGTTGGCATTACCGCCGCAACTAATTCAAGCGTCCATCGCTCGTCGCATTGGTAAAGGCATTGGTCGAACGGCGTTGATTGTTGCCAGTCTTGAGAGGTCGATGAAGCGGCTGCTCGAACGCCGCCAGGCCCTCATCACCGCCGCCGTCACCGGCCGAATTGATGTGGCGTAAACTGCAGCATGACTGAAGTCCACAGCACGCCTAACCTCGAAGTGACCGTTGCCGGCAAGCCACGCACTCCCACTCGGCCTGAGTATGACAAATTTAGGAAATGTTGTTGATCGAGCAGTCACCTCCTGCCTCCGCGTTGCGCGCGTTGCTTATCGCTGACATTCGCGGGTATACGCCTTACACGGTAGAGCATGGCGATCAAGCGTCGAAAGCCCTGGTCCAGCGCTTTCAGCAAGGAGTCCGCGAGGCAATCGGGGATGAGGGTGTGGCCATCCAGTTCCAGAAAGGAGATGAGTGCCTGTGCGTCTTTCCATCGGCTCACGCTGCGCTTCAAGCCGCCGTTGCGCTTCGGCAGCGATTCGAAGGCGATGCTGGGATCGGGGAGCACATCCCCGTGGGCATGGGACTCAGTGAGGGTGAGGTGGCGGAGACAGAGGGGCGCTATGAGGGAATGGCCATCATCATCGCATCGCGCCTTTGCGGCGTTGCAGAGGTAGGACAGGCGCTGGCAGACGAGCGTATCGCGGCGGTCGCTGCGTCAACTCCCGGCGTCCGCGTGGTCCCTCGGGGGGAACGATACCTTAAGGGGATAGCGTCGCCCGTACAGATATACGCCGTCTTCGGTGCCGACGAGAACACTGAGCCGTCTTTGGCCGAACGCGTTCTAGTTGCAGTCGCGGAGTACCAGAATCGCAGCGAGCGGAACTTCCACATTGGCATTCCGAACTTTACTCTCGTGCTTCCAACCATGCTCGAAATGGACGAACAGAGCGAGGAATGGATCATGGCTAGAGACGCTGTCGACGAGAGTGTGCGGGAAGGACTGATTGTGCATGGTGGATCAAATGCTATTCGGCTTACCGGTCAGGGATGGCACCGTGTTCAGGGGCGCGTGCCCGGCAGCGAGCGAGACAGTGAGACCATACAGGCGATCGTCGCGGCATGGAGGGATCCGAGCGTTATCAAACAGCAGCAGCGATGGATTCCCATGGACAATGTATACGAGCGCATGCACCGAGCTTGGGATAAATACGCTGCACTAAATGACGTTGAGCGTCTCTACGACCAAGGTCTCCTCGACCGGCCTAAAGAGCAGCAAGCTGTCTGGGTACGACCTAAAAAGCCCGCCTGTGACCTCGTGGAGAAAAGCGGCCCTGCTTGAACCAAGCCAACCACTGGTTTCCCGTTCTGCAGTGTTACTCTCCGTTATGGAGGAGATGACGAAACCATGACTGCCATCCACACCGAACGCGCCTTCGAGGAGGCGGTCGCCGATTACCTGATCTCCCACGGCTATCATCGTGGCGATCCGGCCGACTTCGACTCCGAGATGGCCATCGACACGGTGCAGCTCTTCGCCTACATCGAGCAGAGTCAGCCCAAAAAGTGGGCTGCGCTGAGCAAGCGGCACGGCGAGGGGCAGGTGCGGCAGCGGTTTCTGCACCGACTGTGCAAGCAGCTGGACGAGCTGGGCACGCTGGAGGTATTGCGCAGGGGCGTCACCGACTACGGGGTCAAGATCGAGCTCTGCACCTTCCGGCCGGCGCATGGCCTGGCCCCCGAGGTGCAGCGGCGCTACGAACAGAACCGCCTCTCCGTCACCCGCCAGCTACGCTACCATCCTAAAACCGAGGAGACCATCGACCTGGTGCTGTTCATCAACGGCCTGCCCGTGGCCACCGCCGAACTGAAGAATCAGCTCACCGGCCAGACCGTCGAGCACGCCATGCGGCAGTACCGGCAGGATCGCGACCCCAGGCAGCCGCTGCTGGCCTTCAAGCGCCGCGCGGTGGTCCACTTTGCCGTCGACACCGACCAGGTCTTCATGGCCACCCACCTGCAGGGACCGCGCACCGAGTTTCTGCCCTTTAACCGGGGGCGTGGCGATGGGAAGCACACCGGCGCCGGCAATCCGGACAACCCGACCGGCTACCGCACGGCGTACCTCTGGGAGGAGATCTGGCGGGTCGATTCCTGGCTCGATATCCTGGGCCGGTTCGTCCTCCTGCAGCGCGTGGAGACGAAAGATCGCGACGGGAAGGGGACGCGGGTCGAGGAGTCGATCATCTTCCCCCGGTACCACCAACTCGACGCCACCCGCCGGGTGGAAGCCGATGCGCGCGATCGAGGCGCGGGGCAGAAGTATCTGATCCAGCACTCGGCCGGCAGTGGCAAGAGCAACACCATCGCCTGGCTGGCGCACGGCCTGTTCCGCCTGCACGATGCGGCAGATACCCTGCTGTTCGACACGGTGGTGGTGGTGACCGATCGACGCGTACTCGACCGGCAGTTGCAAGGCACGGTGGCCCAGTTCGAGCAGACGCCCGGCATCGTGGTGGCCATCGACCAACACAGCAGCCAGCTGGGCGAGGCCCTGGCCGAGGGCCGCCACATCATCATCACCACCCTTCAGAAGTTCCCCTTCGTGGTGAGCCGGGTGGCCGAGCTGGCCGGTCGCACCTTTGCCGTGATCATCGACGAGGCCCACTCCTCCCAAACCGGTGAGGCGGCGCGGAAGATGCGCCAGATCCTCTCGGATGCGGTGAACCCGGCGGACGCGACCGAGGAGATCGAGGGCGACTGGGAGGATGAGGTGGGCGAAGCGGCGCTCGCCACCCGTCCCAATCTGACCTTCGTGGCGCTGACGGCCACCCCCAAGTTCAAGACCATCGAGATCTTCGGCACGCCGGGCGCCGACGGCACCCCGCACCCCTTCCACCTCTACTCGATGCGCCAGGCCATCGAGGAAGGCTTCATCCTGGACGTGCTGAGAAACTACACCACCTACGGCCTCTTCTGGCAGCTCCAGCGCAATGCGCCGGAGGACCCTGAGGTGGACTCGCGCAAGGCCCGCGCCGCCATCGCTCGTTTCGTCTCGCTCCACCCGTACAACATCGCCCAGAAGACCGAGATCATCGTCGAGCACTTCCGAAACTTCAGCCGGGACAAGATTGGCGGCCGGGCCAAGGCCATGGTGGTCACCGGTTCCCGACTGCAGGCGGTCCGCTATAAGCTCTCAGTCGATCGCTACCTGCGTCAGCGCGGCTACACCGACATCAAGGCGCTGGTGGCCTTCTCGGACAAAGTCCGCGATCCCGATCTCGGCGGTGAGGAGTTCACCGAGCCGGACATGAACGGCGTCCCCGAGCGCCGGCTTCCCGAGGTGTTCGCGGGGGAGGACTATCAGCTGCTGCTGGTGGCCGAGAAGTATCAGACCGGCTACGATCAGCCGCTGCTCCACTCCATGTACGTGGACAAGCGGCTGGACGGCGTGAAGGCGGTGCAGACCCTCTCCCGCCTGAATCGCATTTCCCCCGGCAAGGAGGACACCTTCGTCCTCGACTTTGTCAATAAAGCGGAGGATATCCGCCTGGCCTTCGAGCCGTACTACGATTCCACCGAGATCGCCCAGACCACCGACCCGAACCTGCTCCACGACCTGCGGATAAAGCTGGATGGCTACCAGCTCTACAGCCAGACAGAGATCGACGCTGCCTACGCTGCCCTTGCCGGCCGGGAGACCACACGCACGCCGGCCAGCGCGGCGCTCAACCAGGCCATCGACCAGGCGGTGACGCGCTGTTCCGGGCTCGACCGGGACGATCAGGAGCAGTTCAAGCACCTGCTCACCGCGTTCACCCGCCTCTACTCGTTCCTGCTCAACGTCCTCCCCTACCGCGATCCCGGCCTCGACCTCTTTTACGAGTATGCCCGCTTCCTGCTCCGCAAGCTGCCCCGTCAGCAGCTGACCGACGCCTTCCCGGTGGAGGAGTACGTGGAGTTGAGCCGCTACCGGCTCTTCAAGCGCGCCGAGGAACAGCTGATCCTGGGCGAGGCGCCCGGCGACTATGCCCTCTCCGGCCCCACCGAGGTGGGCGCGGTGCAAGCCGTGGAGGTGGTGAAGCAGCAGCTCTCCAGCCTGATCGAGAAGCTGAATGAGGTCTATGGCGCCGATCTCACCGAGAACGATGCCCTCACCATCACCCAGCTGGTAGAGCAACTGGTCGCCGATCAGCGACTCGCCGAGCAGGCCCGCGCCAACGACGAGGAGCACTACTCGGTCGGCTTCGACGACGCCTTCAACGACGCGGTGATCGACCTGGTCCTGCGCAACCAGCGCCTCTTCGCCAAACTACAGGATAACCCCGGCTTCCGGCGGCTGGTGAAGGAGGATATCCGACCGAGGGTGTATGGCCGGCAACGATCCATTGAAATAGGAGGAGGGGCAAGCCCGGGAAGGAGAGGTCCGGGCTTGCCCCCAGGAGCAAGGAAAGGAGATTGATTGGATCTCTTGTAGTACACCATCTGCACGCCGTCTCGTAGAGAGGCAAAGGTCCCATCTTTCGAGGGACTTTCGACCGGTGGACGGAGTTGTTCGCCAGGATGCGCAGACGGACGCGAACCGAGTGGCGTGAAGCGGCCTCACATATTGTGATGAAACACCGTGATCACGCCAATCACAATGACCACCACCGTCGCCAGGAGCAGCACCAGACAGCCCAACACCAGGATTGCTTTGGCACGATCGTGCTGTGGATCGGATTCTGCTCTGGGGGGCACGGGGCGAACCGGGGCAGCATCTCGCCAGTCGCCGATGCGGCTAACCAACTGGTAGGCGCCGCCGGGTTGACGCCGGTATTGCCACACGGCGCCGGCATCGGTACTCCCACGCAGGTAGGCGGCCACCGGCTCGCGCATGACCCGCCAGAAGTGCTGCTCAAGCTTCTCGACCGCATCGCGGATGGAAAAGAATCCGATATCCCGGATGAGTTCATCGGGATCGTCGGAGCGAAGGTCACCGTGCCATCCGGTTACCTCAAACACGAAGACCGTCAGGCTCTGGCCCGGCTCCGGCAATTCACCGATCAGCGCTGGTTGGTCGGTGGGATGCTGCAGCTGAACGGTATAGAGCAAGGGGCCGATCTGGTCGATCTCCAGCCCGGTTTCCTCCCGGACTTCCCGCCCCAGTGCCTCGGTCAGCAACTCGCCGCTCTCTAGCATGCCTCCCGGCAGGGCCCAGGCCGGACCCGGGTCCTGGGGACCCTGTTGCTGGACCAGCAGGACCTGGTCGCCCCGGCGAACGAGCGCGGCCACGACGAGACGGGTTCCTTCTGATCGGCTGGTGTCGGCGCTCTGGTCCACGATCCGCATGCCCCTACGGCGTACTACTCATCACAGCGCTCAAGGCGCCCGGCAGGTGAGACGGACTCATGCCTACCTGGGCGCCCAGTTCAGCCGGCGTTACAGTGCCGGCACTGGTCGCAATGACCCGGCATGTCTTCCTTATACAGCGTAGCTGTTCTGCGCACAGGGTGGCTGTTTTGCCACCATGATCGTCACCTCGTTCCTGACGGTGCATGAAATTATCTCCCGAACCCAGCCGTCGGTGGAAGTTCCGGAGGTAGGTGTTGTCCCGCACGGTGCTCACGCGGCCTGCGTCTGGTACCATCGCAGAGGTGCCCAGAGGGTTGCGCAGGGAGGGAAGGCGATGGCGCGGTGGTCGAGGCTTGTCGTGCTCCTGGTGGCCTGCGGCGTGCTGGTGGCGCCGGCACGGGCCCAAACCGTTGTCCCACGATCGTCGGTGGTTACCGGCGCGATCGCCTACTCCCAGAACTTCAACGTCTATCAGATGAACACACTGGGAGGGAACCGGCACGCCCTCACTGCCCGCGGCACCGGCTTTCGCGGGATCAACTATCCGGCATTCTCCTATTCGCCGGATGGCAAGTACCTGCTTCTGGTGCGCTCCGATCACGGCGCCGGCTCGTTGCTCCTGCTGAATCCCAATGGCTCGGTACTGCGCACGCTGGCCCGTGTTCCGGTGGACACCGATTTTGCTCCCACCTGGGCGCTGGACAGCGACAGAATCGTGTATATCGCCTCCGAGCCGCAACAGCGCCGACCGGCGCGGGTGGCAGTGGACAGCGTCGATCTGCTCGGGCGAAAATCGTATCTCTGGAGTTATTCCAGCGCGGGACTGTGCGAGGATTACACCTTCGATCCGGCGGAGCTGCTGTATGACGAGCAGACCGGTGGGGCTGGGTATATGCCCACCGTGCAGTGGAGGGTGGCGAGACATCTCGCGGTCTACACCGGTAGTTGCGGCGGTGGAACTGTGTATGTGGCCAATACCCGATCGCATGTCAGCAGGCTGCTGAACACCAGGTGGGCGGAGGCGGCTCTCTCTCCGTCGGGTAGGCTGGCGGTGACGCAAGTATCGCGCGGCAGCTCGCACGTGCTGCTGACCTATGCCTATCCGGGCGCTCCGGTGCGCAACGTGGCCCCCGGCGAGCTGCCCCTGTGGTCGTGCGACGGAAAGTTTCTGTACTTCGTGAATCGAACGTCCGGGATGATCCTTTCATTGCGCAACCCGGCGAGGCAAGCTGTTACCTCGCGGACCTACACCAGTGCAATATTCCGGGCCAATGGGAACGGTGGCCACCTGCTTCGCCTGGTGTCCGATGATGCCTATGGCTTCGGCCCGCTCAGCCTCACGCCGGATAACCGGTCGTTGGTATTCAGCCGGGTCGACAACCTCTGGCGACTGTGGAACCATCGTCTGCTGAACGGTTCCTACACTGATGCCCAGCTTCGCCAGTATGGTCCGCACGTCTCGATCCAGCGCTTCATCAGCGGCCAAGCAGCCCTGACACTGGCGCTGAATGCCGGCCGGCCAGCCGTGCAACCGTGATGGTGTTGAGCGTGTTGAAGAGGTTCTGCCGAGCCATGATAGGTTGATAGTGTTATGGCAGGTAAAGTGTTTCAAGTCGATACTCAGATGGTGCGTATAGAGCCAGAGCAACCTGGGCTCCGCCTCTATATGCTCATGGACGATCAGGTGCTCGATTCCGAAGAGCAGACGCAATACTTGGTCCTCGCGTTCTTTCTCCCGGCAGACAGTTCGCCACTTCAGTTTGGCGAACCGTATACAGGTGACCAGTTGGTGGAGTCCGCAACGGTGGACGGCAACCAGACCGATCGTGCCATGTGGGCGATAAGCGGATTCATGCCCGTGGACCGTGAGCGATGGAAGTATTTGGGCCAGGACCAAGGAGGGGATCGTCTATGCCCGATTCCCTGGGATGAAATTCGTAGGCGCACATTCACGACCGACGGGTCGGTCTATGAATGCGTCCATCGAGCAGTGGGAGCCGCCGTGGGTGTGGTCATGTACCGCGGCAGGATTCCCCGGAACCATCGAGACCAGGCCCCTCTATGGCAACCCTGCCCACCTACAGGAAAGTTGCAGTGGGACTATCCCTACCCAGACGTAAAAGGATACCACTACTCGCTCGGCGTCGCGGCGAACGAGGAAGTAATGGGCAGGAGCGCGCGTGAGTGGATGCGTGAGCGCCTACAGTCTCATTGATCACGCTCGACACCTCAGCGCTAGTGACACTGGCAAACAGGCTGGATCCAGACTTTGTCCAGGTGCAGGATGCGCTGTACGCGGAGCCGTTGCCGTGGCTGATCCCTGCGGGCATCTTAGGTGAACTGGGCTACATGTTGGTGGAACGTTTAGGAGATCATGCGCTCCGCGCCTTTCTGAGCGACATGCAAGGTGTCTATATGCTCGACTGCGGGGAAAATGATTTTCCCCGAATAATGACGCTTGTGGATCGATACAACAATCTCCCCCTTGGCTTTGCCGACGCAGCCGTAATTGCATGTGCCGAGAGGAATGGTGGTCGCACCTTGGCGGTGGACAAACACTTCTTCATCGTGGCAGGTGAGGGAACCATCGCCGTCCAGCCAGGCATGTGATCGCTCATTGGTACTCAGAACCCTGAGAGCGTGTTAAAAAGCAGATAGATCCCTGCCGCGCGACGCACGATCTGGCGCGCTTCGGGTGGCACCGGCGCCGTATCGATGGTTTGGAGTAGATGGTCGCTCATGGACGGTTGGCGGCGAGACCGATGCGCAACCCCTCCCGGACCGAGCGCAGCGCGGCTGCCACGTCGTAGCCTTGGGCGCTGGTCAGCTCCAGCGTCTCCACGATCAAGCGTTGATTGACCTCGACCGCGTGCTGTAGGTCAGTCAGGGTGAACATCTTATTGGTCTACCCAGAGGTTCAACTCGATATCCGAGAAATCATCAGCCTGTCCCCGCGCGGCGGAACCAGTGAGGGCGATCTCCTGACCCAACTCTGCTGGGCAGACATCCGTCAACCTTTGGGCCAGATCGAGGCGCAGACGGCTCGCTGCGGTTGCATCGCTGGGTAGCTGGTTCATAGTATGGTCCTTCCGGCCGCCAGGGGAACGAGTCTGCAGCGGAGCCAGCAGCCACTGTTCGCTCGATGACCGGGGCTACTCCCCGGTCATGAGCCTCGGGCGTCCGCTATCCGCCATGCCGAGTGCGGCCCATTGCACGATGTCGTGCCCAAAAATCAGACGGGCCTTCTCGTCTTCGGCAATGTGGTGCAGGCGGGCGATGCTGGTCCGGGCGGATGCCACATCGTCCACCGCGCCGAGCTTGCCGGTGCGCCAGTGCTCTTCGGTGTACACGGCGTCCCAGGTGAAGAGCCAGGGCTTTTTCCCCAACCGTACCAGCATAGACTGATGGCCCGGTGTGTGGCCGGGCGTGAGCAGCATCTCAACACCGGGCAGAGGGCTCCAATCGCCCTGCACCGGACGAAACTGCAAGCCGGGCGCATCCCACACCGGCAAATACTCCTGGTCACGAGCGACTGCCAGTTCCGCCTCCTGGACGGCAATGGTCACGCCCGGAAAGAGCGCATTGCCGCCCGCATGATCGAAGTGCAGGTGGGTATTTACCACCAGATCGAGATGTGCAGGGTCGAAGCCGGCCAGGCGAAGCTGGCGGTCCACGCGCTCTTCAGCGGTCACGTTGGGACGAATCCAGCTCGGGTCGATATCGTAGTCGCGGTGCAGAGCGTCCGGGTCGCCGGCCGTGCTGGGAGGGAGGCCGGTATCGACCAGCACAGCGTGCCCATCCCGCTCAAGCAGCACCTGCATACAGGGCAGGGTGACGCGCCGGTGCGAGTCATCGCCCGGATGGATCACCGAGCGATCGGCATCCAGCGTACCGCCGGAGAGGAGATAGAGCTTTAGCTCTCCCACTCGTCGCCCTCCTCTTCCTCATAGAGACGGTCCAGGCGCTGCTCCAATCGGGCCACCGTGGCCCAGAGGGTCTCCACCGACGCTACCAGATGGGCCAGCACGCGTAACAACTCGACCACGGCCGGCTGTGCCTCTTCCCAGGTACTGGATTGCAGGTCGCGAATTTGTTGCAACAGGTAATCACGATCGGCCGGAGCACCTTCGGCCTGCCGAATCGTGGCCTGGCGCAGCAGGCGATCAATCTCCTGCTCACTGAAGACGCGCCGCAACTCCTCCAGCACCTCGTCGAGGGGTCGGTTGGTATCCATGATCCATTATGGGGCCATGGCCACCGGGTGTGCGGCGGACTACATCTGACATCCTCATCCAACCTGACCGGGTACTAGATGAACGCCAGTTTTGACACCACCACCTGTGGTTGCTAGTGTAGAGTCATGCAGCACGATCGTGTTATCGCCGACCTCACCAAACTTGGCCTGACCAGCTACGAAGCACGCGCCTATGCCACCCTGACCGGGCGTGATTCCTTCACCGCCGCCGAAGTCTCGCGGGTTGCCGGCCTGCCCCGTCAGCGCATCTATGATGTCCTGGCCAGCCTCCTGGAGAAGGGGTTAGTCTCAACCCGCCCCGGCACGGTCATCAAATACTCCGCCACCGAACCGACGCTGGCTATCGAGCAATTGCTCTCAGTTCGGCGGCAGCAGATGGAAGCGCTGGAAGAGCAGGCAGCCACACTGGTGGACGAGCTGGCGCCGGCCTATCGCGCCGGAAAGCAGGAGACCGACCCCCTGCAGTACATCGAAGTACTCCGCGACCGCGGGGCCATTAACGCTCGCTTCGACGAACTGCAGGCAGGAGTGCAGCGCGAGATTCTGGTCTTCACCAAACCGCCGTACGCCAAGATGCCGCAGGAGAACGTCGAGGGACTGCGGGTAGCACGGACGGTCACGGCCCGCAGCATGTACGAATACTCCCTGTTCGACGATCTGGCAGCCACGGAGGGCGTCCGTCGCTTCGTTGAGGCCGGTGAGCAGGCGCGGATCGTCCCCGAGCTGCCGCTTAAATTGGTGATCATCGACGAGACGATCGTCATGTTTGGGATGGAAGATCCCATCGCCGGCAGCTCCGATCTCACCATCGTGGTCGTGGATCATCCATCGCTGGCCACCGTGTTGAAGATGGCCTTCACCGCATACTGGAATCAGGGCGTGTCCTTCGAGCAGACCTACGAGCGCCTGGTGCTGGCCCGCTGGCAAAGCGCCTGATCCTCCCCGAGACATCGTGCCACGGCGCCGCTTGTTCCAGGGACACCAGACAGTCATACTAGAAGCTGTCGATCCAAGAACAGCACGGCGCCTTCCTGCATCCGGGGTGATGGTCGCCGGGGAGAAGCAGCGATGCCCGATTCACCTGGCTCCGTGATCCGCCATCCAGAACGGCTCGCCGCGCTGCGGGACACCGCTCTCCTGGACACACCGGCCGAAGAGGCCTTCGATCGACTCACCCGTTTAGCGGCACGGATTCTCCATGCGCCGGCTGCCCTGGTATCCCTGGTCGACGAGAACCGCCAATTCCTTAAAAGTCGCCTGGGGCTACCTGAACCGTGGGCGTCGCTGGGTGAGACCCCCCTCTCGTATTCGTTCTGTCAGCATACCATTGCGTCCGGCGAGCCGCTCATCATCCAGGACGCTCGCGACCATCCTCTGGTATTCGACAATCTGGCGATCGCCGAACTCCAGGTTGTGGCCTATGCCGGCATTCCCCTTATTACCTCCAGCGGACAGGTGCTGGGCAGCTTCTGCGTGCTCGATGACCATCCACGCATCTGGAGTGAGGACGAGATCGGCATTTTGACCGACCTGGCCGGTGCAGTGATGAGCGAGATCGAACTGCGTGCCGCCACCCGTGAAGGACAGCGGCAGATGGCCGCGCGTTACCAGCTCCAGGCCGAGCGCGATCTGCTGTCGTCGAGCGAGCAAGAAGCCCGCATGCGCGCCGAAGCGTCGGAAGTGACCCTGGCCGCCGTGGTCGAGCGTGTGCCGGCTGGCATCGTTCTGGTCGACCGCGACGGCAAGGTCCTGCTGATCAACGAGGCCGGCCGGCGCATCAGTGGCGAGGCATCGCCCGGCTCGCTTCCCATCCTGGATCAGGTCGACCTCTATCGCCCCCGTGAGCTCGTTTCAGGACGGCTGCTCCAGCCAGAGGAAACTCCCCTCGGTCAGGCCTTGAGCGGTACGGTGGTCGAAGGGGGCGAGTACGTCTTCCAGCGCGCCGGAGATACGTCGGATGTGTGCCTGCAAGTGTCGGCTGTGCCGCTGCTGAACGCCGGGGAAGAGATCATGGGAGCCGTGGCCGTGTTTACCGATATCACCAATCGCCACGTGCTGGAACAGCAGAAAGAGGCGTTTCTAGCCAGCCTGGCCCACGATCTAAAAACACCGCTCACCTCCATTAAGGGCTTCGCCCAGTTGCTTGAGCGGCGACTGGGGCGTGAGGATACCATCGATCTGGAGCGGACCCAACGCGACGTGGCTCAGATCGTGGCCACCTCGGCCCGCATGGTCGCCCAGATCGACGAGTTGCAGGACATCGCGCGACTCCGGGTGGGCGAGACGTTAGCCCTCAATCGCTGCCTCACCGATCTCCCCACGCTGGTGGAGCAGGTGCTCGACCAGTATCAGTCCATCATCGGCGACCATACCGTCGTCCTGAACGCGCCACCAGCGCCGGTGATCGGGACCTGGGACCCGGTCCGGCTGGAGCGTGTGGTGGTAAACCTCCTCTCCAACGCCGCCAAATACAGCCCGCCAGACAGCAGCATCACCGTGGAGATCGATAACGAGCAATCGCCGGACGGCCGCTCCTGGGCGCTCTTGCGCGTCAGCGACCAGGGCGTCGGGATTCCTCAGGCCGAGCTGTCCCGCGTCTTCGAGCGCTTCTACCGGGCCAGCAACGTACAGGAAACCATCCCCGGCGCCGGCATCGGCCTGGCCGGCGTCCGCCAGATCATCGACCAACACGGCGGCGCCGTTACGGCCGCGAGTCCCGAAGGCGCCGGCGCCACCTTCACCATCCGCCTCCCCCTCGACCAGACAGATACCGCGGCACGCTAAGCTGCAACCCGCCGGAGCAGATCCCCTAGAGCCACTCCACACCAAAGCAATGGTAGGGGCCGTACCCCATGCGGGGCACAAGTTGGCTCCGCCCGGCCCTCCGGAGCAGCCCCCATAGCCGCTCGAAGACAGGGTTGGTGCCTGTGAGCCCCGTCAGGTTGGTCTCGTCTGCTCCACCCACCGCGCCCGCCACGGGGCCGGCTCAAAAGGATCGGGCCAGTATTCGGTCTGCCGGACGATCCGGCCGTCTCGCACCTCCGAGAAGGTTATCGCCCGACCGGAGACCGCCCCGTCCGTGACTGTAGCATCGGTAGCCACGCCGCTGCTATCCGCCACCAAGCGGTGCAGCGTGAAGCGCCAGCGACCGGCCGCCGGATACTGCTCGTTGATCGCCACGAAGTTCCCGCGACCCCGAATGCGCTCGCCAGACTGTGGCCACTCCAGCACAAAGTCGTCGTGCAGCAACTCACCGGCTGCCTGGAAGTCATTCTCTCCCATAGCCGCCCAGAACCGCTCGACCACCTGCCGGCCCGCCACGTCGCTCATCCCTCCCACTCTATCACTGTCCTGTGCAAGATGATGAGCGCACAGGCAACTGCTCACGTTGTGTGAGAGTACCCGGCCAATGACTCAGATCTGAGCGGCTGGAGCGCGCGCATCAAACGCGGCCGGTGGAGCGGCTCACTACGAACGTCCGGGGGGGAAGCTCTGGCAGAACGTCGGAAGCGTTCGGTCTTTCCAGCGCCGCCACAGGCGCACGTCCGTATGATGGAACAGGCACAGGCGCGCTGATCGGTCGCTAGAATTCCAACGCTGAAAGAGAATGGAGGTACCGGTGCCCACACAGGTGCTACAAGGCTCACTGGTCCTGGCTGATCGGGTCGTCAAGGGAGGGCAGGTGGTGATCGAGGGTGGCCGTATCCAGGGAATCGTGACGGAGGGACCGCGCCATCGGCCGACCGACGACTACGGCGAGGCGTTCATCCTGCCCGGCCTGATCGACCTGCACGTGCACGGCATCGCCGGGGCCGACGTCATGGACTGCTCGCGGGAGGCACTCGCTCTCATGGCGCGGCGCTTCGCCGCGCATGGGGTGACCGGCTTCCTCCCGACGACCGTGACTCAGAGTCTGGGTCTGACGCGCCGGGCGATGGTCGCCATCCGGGACTGGATGGATGCGCCGGGGGATGGAGGAGCGCGGGTGCTGGGGATCCATCTCGAGGGGCCCTTCGTCAACCGCGCCTTCAAGGGGATGCAGAACGAGGCATATATCCAGCCCCCCGACGAGGATACGGCCCGTGATCTCATCGCCCAGGCTCCTGGGCGCGTGTCCCGCGTGTCGCTGGCGCCCGAGTTGCCGGGGGCGGATCGCGTCATCCGGCTGCTTCGGGCCGAAGGCATCTACGTCTCCATCGCGCATACCGGGGCGACCTACGAGCAGGTACTCGATGCCATCGGTCTCGGCGCCACCCAGGTCACGCACTGCTTCAACGCCATGTCCGGCCTGCACCATCGCCGGCCGGGTGTGGCCGGCGCTGCCATGCTCCGCGACGAGCTGTATGCCGAACTCATCGCCGACGGCGTCCACGTTCACCCGGCCGCGATGCGTCTCCTGATCCGGCTCAAGGGGCGAAAGCGGGTCATACTGGTGACCGACTCCATGTCCGCGGCCGATATGCCCGACGGTCGCTATACGTTCGGCGGCCATGACGTCACCGTCCGCGACGGTGTGGCGCGTCTGGAGGATGGCACCCTGGCGAGCAGCACCCTGACCATGGACGCCGCCGTGCGCAACCTGGTCCACCTCTGCCAGGCGCCACTGGTGGATGCCGTATACATGGGATCGACCACTCCGGCCGATGCGATCGGTCTGGGCGCAAGGAAGGGTAAGTTGGTCGACGGTTATGACGCTGATGTCGCGATCCTCGACCCAGCGCTCCAGCCCGTCGCCACGTGGGTAGAAGGCCGGCAGTGCTGGCGTCGGGACGGGCCGCTAGACCCATCATCTTCGGCAGGTCTCACTGGGTGATCCGGTCTATATGGTCGAACGGGATGGTGTACCGCACGAAGCCGTCGGCCGTCCCGAAGCGGTCGTAGAGCTGGCGCGCCGTCGTGTTGTCCTCCCGCGTCATCCAGTACAGCCGGCCCCAGCCCTGCTCCCCGCCAAGCGCGATCAGGCGCTCGATGAGCGCACGCCCCGCGCCCCGGCCTCGCGCTTCGGGGCGCACGAAGAGATCTTCCAGGTAGCACGCGGGCTGGTCGCTCCAGGTGTAGGGGTGGAGGACGTAGTTCGCGAACCCCAACGCGCCGCCATGGGCGTCCGTCGCCAGGAGCGACTCAATCGGACTGCTCGGATCGAGGATGCGGGCCCAGGTCGCCGCCGTCACCTGTTCGGACAAGGCGACCTGGTAGAAGGCCGCGTAGCCGTCCCACATCTCCGCCCACGCGGCGCCGTCCGTCGCCTCGGCCGATCGAATCAGGATTCCGTCCGTCGTGTCGGGTTCCCCGTCCCGGCCGTGCTCCACGCTCTCTCCCCTGGCCCCGGTGCGCCCGCCCCTCCCAGATGACCGTATCCTCCATAAGTATGAACTATCTGCCGGTCTGGGCGGAGTGGTTTCCGCTACGCTGCGCACGACTCCGCATGACCAGCGCGATCCTCGCCCTCCGTGTCACGCACTCTCTGCCCGCGTTGCAGTTCGACTCATCGCACGCAGCCGTCCCTGCGAGACAACCACGCCCAGGATGACGACCAAGGCGCCGACCGGCTCGTACCAGGTAAGCGGCTCGCCCAGGACCAGGACCCCGGCCACGGTGGAGAAGAGCGGGATGAGATAGGTGACGGTCGAGGCGACGGTGGGGCCGGCATCTCGAATCAAACTGTAGTTCAGGAGGTAGCCGATACCGGTTCCAAGGATCCCAAGGACGAGGATACTGGCGATGACCTTGAGCGGCAGAACGGGCGGAGCGTGGGTCAGAAACGGCGTGATGATCGCGAGTTCCATCGTGCCGCACAGAAGCTGGCCGGTGGCCAGGGCGAGCGTCGATTCGCCTCGATCCGCCAGGTATTTGCGGGTGTAGGGGAAACCGAGACCGTAACTGGCCGCCGCCCCGAGGCACAGCAGGTTCCCCAAGAGGGCGCTGCCACCGAGGCCCTGCCAGACGCCAAGCACGATCAGCACCCCGATGAAGCCGAGGGCCAGGCCGACCAGCCGATCCCGCGACAGGCGCTCCCGTGGCAGCATCAGGATGGCGAGCGGGGCCGCGAAGAGGGGCGTGGTCGCGTTCCAGATGCCGGCCAGGACCGAGGTGGTGTGCAGTTCACCATAGGCGAAGAGCGAGTACGGCAGGGCGTTGAATAGCACGGCGGCCACGGCGAGATGCAGCCACACCTGACGACCGCGCGGCAGGCCCTCTCGCCGGATGGCCAGGATCAGGAGCAGGGTCGCTGTGCCGAGGATGGTGCGACCGAGCGCCACCTGCAGGGGCGCGAGGGCACCGTCCCCGACTTTGATGAAGAGGAAACTCATGCCCCAGATGGCAGCCAGCAGGATCAACCGAGCCTGCCACGGAATGGCGAAACGGGATATGCCGGCTTCTCTCGGTCTATTCTTCTCAGCATCGTCGAGCCGGCGCGGTGGTTGGGACATAGTTTCGTCCTTGATAGCAGTCACCGTTATCTCAGGCCCGGCGCCGGCGACCTGGCAGGTGTGCGTATGACCCGAGCGGACGTCCTCAGAGGACTCGTCACAGAGAGGAGCCGGTCCCCATTCCGGGCAAGGCGTTCGAGATCGTCATACTGAGGCGCACGCCTTCCAGTTGGAGAAGGCGCTCTTTGAGATCGAGACCGCCGCCGTAGCCGGTGAGGCTCCGGTTACTACCGATGACGCGGTGACAGGGTACGACGATCGGTACCGAATTGTCGTGGTTCGCCATACCCACGGCACGGACGGCGCGTGGCCGCCCAATGGTGTTGGCGATGTCGGTATAGCTGCGCACCTCGCCGTACGGGATCTCGCCGAGTGCGTGCCAGACGTCGAGCTGGAACGGCGTGCCGCGCAGGTCGAGCGGGAACGAAAATTGGTGGAGCGAGCCCTCGAAGTAGGCAGTCAGCTCGACCGAGAGGGCGGCGAGGGCCGGATGGTCGCGGAGCAGGTGTGCCCCCGGCTCACGGCTGTGGATCCACGCCTCACACCCTTCCAGCGCATCCGCGGGGAACGTGAGGCACGCCAGGCCCCGCTCGGTGAAGACGGCGCCGAAGGGGCCCATCGGCGTACCGGCCAGGCCCAGGACCATCGCATCCTCGGGGATGGCGGGGAACGTGGTTGGCGTTTCAACGGAGCTAATCATCTGAATCCTCCTGAATGTGGACGTGGCTCAATAGTGCCCCGACGCGGTCGCCCCGGCCCAAGGGTAGCATCGGGGACGATCCGGGCTAGACGGCGCGTGACAGGACATCGGTCTGTGCCGACAGGCTCTCCCAGAGGTACAGAACGGCGTAGGCGCGCCAGGGCCGCCAGCGCTCGGCGTACGCTTCCAGGCGGCGTGGACTGGGGTCGAGGCCCAGTTGCTCGGCCGCGCGGCGCACCCCCAGGTCTCCCGACAGGAAGGAATCGGGATCGCCCAGCGCCCGCATGGCTATATATGAAGCGGTCCAGGGGCCGATGCCGGGCAGGCCGAGCAGGCAGGCCTCGACTTCCTCACGGTCGGCGCCTCGGTCGAGCATGATCTCGCCTCGAACCACGGCGCCGGCAAGGCCGCGCAGGGTATTTCCCCGGGCGCGGGTGATGCCGAGTGAACTCAGATCGGCTTCGGCTACCGCTTCCGGCCGGGGGAAAAGATGGGTGAGATGCCGTTCCGGCTCCGCCAACGGGGCGCCCAGCGCCGCAGCCAGACGACCGGCGAGCATGCGTGCGGCCGTGATCGAGACCTGCTGGCCGAGCACGGCCCGGACGGCAATTTCCCAGCCATCCACCATACCGGGCACGCGGAGTCCAGGCCGTGCGGCCACCAGGGGCGCCAGGACGGGATCGGCGCCGAGGACCTCAGAGACCGCGTCCGGATCGACATCCAGATCAAGCAGGCCCCGGCAGCGCTGCACGACAAGGGCGAGATCACCCAGCTCATCGAGCCGCAGCCGTAGCCGCACCACGGCGTTGCCGGCGATCGGCTCCAGCTCAATGGAGCCGACCGAGCGGCCGAGCGCAATCGTGCGACGGTAGCGTCCATCGACCACCTGCTCGACTCCCGGCACGGCTCGGCGCCCGAGATAGGTCAGCAGCGATCCGGCATCGAAGGGCAGGCGATGAAAGAGACGCAGCGTGATCTCGCCCCTGGCCGCCGGAACCGGTTCCATTCGCCGGCGCAGATCCGTTGGATTACAACCGAAGGCGACCCGCATAGACTCGTTGAACTGACGGATGCTGCCGAAGCCGGCGACAAACGCAATCTCGGAGAGCGGCATGCTGGTTTCGTCGATCAGGAGGCGTGCGGTCTGCGTGCGACGCGTGCGGGCCAGCGCCAGTGGGCCGGCGCCGACCTCCGCCAGCAGCTCGCGGTGGAGATGGCGCGGACTGACGGCGAGCCGCCGCGCCAGACCGGAGATGCGATCGGTATCGACCGCTCCCTCAGCGATGAGCCGAAGGGCGCGGCCCACGAGATCCGCCCGGATATTCCAGTCGGGTGAATGGGGAGCCACATCGGGGCGGCAGCGCCGGCACGCCCGGAAGCCGGCTGCCTCCACGGCTGCGGCCGACGGATAGAAGCGGACGTTTTGCGGGAGCGGCGTCTGCGCGGGACAGATCGGGTGGTGGTGTGAGCTGGGTCGGGGGGAATGAGGGACCGCAGGATGCGGAGGCTCCTCGGGGGACCCGTGCCTTGGTACTCACGGGCTGAGATCGGGGACAATGGCGCAGATTCGAGAGGAGCTGAGCCGTGCCAACCTATGAAGGGCGTGTAGACCTGGGGTGGACCAACGAGCCGCCGCGGCTGCTGACCCACGAGGACGGCTCCAATGAATGGGCGCCACCATCGAACTACCGGCTGGACGAGGGCCGGCTGGGACGCTGATGAGGTGACCGAACTGCTCCCGAGTCCTGATCGTGGCGTCCTCCAGCCCGTACTCGCCGGCATCGTCGCGTCCATCGTGGGTTTCGCGGGCTCGTTCGCCATCGTGCTCGCCGGGCTTCGCGCGGTTGGCGCCAACCCCGACCAGGCGGCCTCCGGCCTGCTCGCGCTGTCGCTCGCCATGGGCCTGACAGGAGTCGCGCTGTCGTGGCGTCTGCGAATGCCGATCTCCGTCGCGTGGTCCACACCCGGCGCGGCGCTGCTGGTGTCCGCGGGCGCGGTGCACGGGGGCTGGCCGGCCGCCGTCGGGGCCTTCGCGGCCGGCGGGCTGCTGGTGGTTCTAGCGGCAATCTGGCGGCCCCTGGCGGGCGCCATCGCCGGCATCCCCGCTCCCCTGGCCAACGCCCTCCTCGCGGGGGTCCTGCTCTCGGTCTGCCTCGCGCCTGCGCGCAGCCTGATCGCCCATCCCGCCCTGACCGCGCCGGTGATCGTTACCTGGCTCGTGCTCCTGCGCGTTGCGCGCCGCTGGTCGGTGCCGGGTGCGCTAGCGGCTGCCGCGATCGGGGTCGCATTGGATCCGTTGCACAGCACGCAGCACACTCATCTGCTGCCGGCACTGACGCTGACCATGCCCATCCTGGATTTTCGTGCGCTGATCGGCGTCGGGCTTCCGCTGTTCATCGTGACGATGGCCTCACAGAACGTTGCCGGCCTGAGCGTCCTGCGCAGCTATGGCTATGCCCCGAACTTCGGCCGCGTCCTTGGCACGACCGGCGTGGCGAGCGTCGTCGTCGCCCCGTTCGGTGGCCATGCGATCAACCTCGCGGCCGTTACCGCTGCCCTCGCTGCCGGCCCCGTTGCTCACCCGGACCCGGCGCGGCGCTGGATCGCAGCGGCGAGTGGCGGGGCGATGTACGTCGTGCTCGGCCTTGGGGCCGGTTTAGCGACGGTGCTCCTTGCCGCGTCCCCGCCGGTCCTGATCGAGGCCGTGGCGGGCCTCGCCTTGCTTGGCGCGCTCGGCGGCGCTCTGGCGGCGGCCACGGCGGATCGGGCGCAGCTCGACGCCGCGATGGTGACCTTCGTCGTGACGGTGGCGGGCTTCACCATGGCCGGCATTTCGGCGCCGTTCTGGGGCCTGGTGGCCGGACTCGCTCTCCGCGCGGTCACCCGCAAGACTGCGCAAAGCTAAGTCCCAGGGCAGGATGGGGCTCACGTCTCGAAAGCCGATCCTCTACCGCGTCAGATTTGCGCTTACTTCGAAGATGGTCTCAAGCCCGTCCTCGTCATCCCACTGCTCGCCCACCTCGACGAATCCGTACTGCACCACCAGCAGGCGGGAAGCCGTGTTGTCCGGTCGGATCGTCGCTCGAACCGTGCGGACCGATGGTTCGTGCTCGGCACGGTCGAGCAGTGCCACGAGTGCCGCACGGGCGTACCCCTGCCGGCGGTAGGTCGGGTCCACGGCATAGCCGACCTCCACCATGCCGGCAGAATCTGGCGGCCCGTGATAGCCGGCGCGACCGACGGCCGCCTGCTGGCCAGCTTCGACGATGGCACGGGCGATCCATCCGGTAGCGGTAGGGTCCGCATCGACCTGCCTGCTCCGCCGTCGCCAGGTGCTCCTCCACTCCGGCCCCAAGAAGTACGGCGTCAACGGGACTGGCGCGGCTCGGTTCGCCGCGCTGAGATCGTCGGCGGCTAGAGCGTGGATCACCGCGGGAGCCAGCTCAACGAGTTGCACGACCTTCTCATCACTCATGACGCCTCACAGGGTCAGTTCCGGCATGCGGCCAGTTTAACATGATGGGTGAACGCTACCGACCGGAAGCTTGACGGCGCCCGACCGTTACGTTGGATGGGTATCCCTGTGCGCAACCGCCGTGGGCTGCCGGCTCGCGCCCCAGGATCCTCAGCCTCCTCGCGTCTCGGAGGCGCGTCCTCTTACCGATGCTCCACCGCCAGGCGCAGACCGAAGCCCATTAACATCAGGCCGGATGCCTGCTCGAGACGGCGACGCGCGGCAGGGCGGGACAGCAGCAGCCGGGCGCGACTGACGAACCAGGCAAGCAGCGTATACCAGGCGATACCCACGACCATCTGGATCAGCGTCAGCAGAAGAATGGTGGCGAGCACTGGCGCGTGCGGCGGCACGAACTGGGGGAGAGCTGAGCGCCGTCACGGCGCCCACTGCTCTCAGGGCCAGGATGAAGCTTCGGAGAGTGGTCCCAGGGGACTCGAAACGTGGTAGGCTGGCGCTGACGACCGGGCGCTTGGGGCGCGGAGGCGCGCGATGCCATCTCCTTTCCCTGGTATGGACCCATATCTCGAGGGCGAACTATGGCAAGAGTTTCACGAAACGCTTGCCGGGTCCATCCGCGCGCTGCTCATGCCCCTGCTGACCCCGACCTACGTAGCCCTGTTGGCCAAGCGTTACGTGCTCGATCGGCCAGCCCTGGGCGTGTTCGATGTCCCGCCGCGCGCTGTCTATCCCGATGTTCATGTGGTCCCAGTCGGCGGCGGGGCGCCGCTCGCCGTGGCCGAGGGCACGCCAGGCCTCACCGCGCCATCCGCCGAGCTCCCCAACTATGTCGAGGCGCCGCAGTTGAGCATCGAGATACATGACGTGGCACATCGTCGTCTTGTCGACGTGATCGAGATCATCTCGCCGGCGAATAAGTACGGCGACGGCGCCCGCGAATACCTCGACCGGCGCCGGGAGTTGCTGCGCGCCAACGTGCATCTGCTGGAGGTCGACCTGGTGCGCCAGGGCGCGCGCATCCCGCTGGCGGGCGCCACGCCGCCCGCCGCCTACTACGTCTACCTGAGTCGCACGCAACGGCGTCCCTTTACGCAGTTGTGGGCCATGGCCCTGCCGGACACCCTGCCCACGGTCCCCGTCCCACTGCTGCCGCCCGATCCCGACGTGCCGCTCGACCTGCAGGCGGCCGTCGACGCCTGCTTCGCCCTAGTGGGGTACGAGCGGTTGATCGACTACACGTCAACGCCGCCGCCACCAGTAATGCCTGCGGAGGATGTCGCGTGGGTTGACGCGACGCTGCGGGCGGTGGAGCTGCGCGCGTAGTGTTGGTACACATCGCCAGCGCTGCAGCCAGCCGCGCGATCACCTACCGCCGGGTGCGGCCCTGACGTACACCGTACCCAGCCGCAAGGAGTGTGGCGCAGCTGAACAGCAGTGCGGCTGACGCCGTGCCGATCGCCAATCCCTCGGCATCCACGATAACGCCGGCGGCGATTGGGCCGATCAGCTGGCCGACGGAGAAGATCGCCGTCATCAAGCTCAAGCTGGTAGCGTACCCCTCGCCTGGAACCGCGCGCTTGAGCAGCGCGGTCACGATGGTGGGCGCGCCGAAGGATCCCATGCCGATGAGGAACGCGCCGACGGACTCGATGGCCAGTTGCCTGCTGAGCGCCGTCACGGCGCCGGCTGCTCCCAGGGCCAGCGCCATAGCCAGAATGAAGCCGCTCGGCCAGCGATCGATCGCCCGCCCCCAGGCGAGGCTCCCAATGACGCCGCCGACACCGGCGAGCGACCAGACCAGACCCGCCAGGAGCGGAGGCAGGCCTTGATGGATAACCAGGGCGATCACAAACGTGAAGTAGATGATGTATGCGAACGCGGCAGCGAAGTACGCCAGGGTCAGGGCGAGCAAGCGACTCGGATGCAGCAGCTGAGTCAGGCCGGAGCGCCACTCCGTGCCGGCCCTGTCTGGTTGCGCATCGGCTCGCCTCTCACCACCCAGTCGCGTCGCATCGACGGAGCCATCCTCCCGACGCATCACGCCGCGAAGTGGTGGGCGAGAGCTATCGGGACGCAACGAGCGCCGGACGCCCCAGGTCGCAACCAACCCCACCATCCCCATTCCCACCCAGAGGAGGCGCCAGGCACCCGGTAGGCCGGCGCCAATGACCAGGGGAGCGAGCGCCCCGGAGACCGCCAGGCCCGCTGAGCCGCCCATCCAGAGCACGCCGGAGGCCTGGCCCCGTTCCGCCGGCACAACCCGCTCCAGGGTCAGCGTGATCGTCAGCACCGTGGCGAACGCCGACCAGACGCCGATCAGCAGCCGCCAGAGCGCGAGATCGATCAGACTGACGCTCAGCGCCGAGGCGATCATGGTCAGGCTCAGAGCCAGAAGCGCGAGGGTGTTGAGTCGCCGGCGATCGTGGATGTGGCTCAGCAGGAGCGGAACCAGCAGCATGCCGAGCAGATAGCCGCCCAGATTGGCGCTGCCCACCAGTCCAAATACGCCATAGGAGCCGTGTAGATTGGCGCGGAGCGCGGGCAGGACCAGGCCGTAGGAGAGGCGCGAGAAGCCGACGATGACGGCAAACGCCGCCGCCGCCCACAGGGTGAGCGGACTGTAGGCGCGCTGAGAGCCGGCCTGGGATGGCGGAGCCGGGTCGGGATCGGCTGGAGGCAAGAGTGTTCGGTGCGGTTGAATCATAGATCGTGTCCTTTTCATTCCATGTGCGGCGAGGAGAGGGTGACCCTTACTGCGGTCACTTCCACCGTACGCGCTTGTGCTATATTCATTCAAGATGAAGTATCTGAACTGATTGTTCATTCAAAGTGATAGGAGGGCCGGATGGAGCTACGCCAACTGCAGACCTTTGGGACCATCGCCGAACTCGGGAGCTTTGTTCGCGCCGCGGAGGCGCTGGAGTACGCTCAGTCGACCATTACCCTGCACATCCAGCAGCTAGAGGCGGAACTCGGAGTCAGCCTCTTCGAGCGCAAGGGCAAACGGATCAGGCTTACCGAGGCCGGACGTACCTTCCGCGACCAGGCAGGCCAGATCCTGAGCCACACGGCGGCGTTGCACCAAAGCATGACCGATCTGGTGGCCGGGGAGGCAGGGCACCTGCGCGTCGGCGCCACCGAACCCACGGCCAGCCTCCGGCTGCCGCCCTTGCTGGCGGCGTTCTGCTCGGAGCGGCCCAAGGTCCGGCTCACACTCGAGGTTGCCGCGGGGAGAGGGACCATCAGTCAGCGCGTTGCCGCCGAGGAACTGGACATCGGCCTCTGCGCGACACCCTCTGCCGTCCCCGGGATCATCTTCGAGCCGTTCTTCACCGAGGCGCAAGCCCTGCTCCTACCGGCGACCCATCGGCTGGCCTCGAAGGACTCGGTGTGCGTCGCGGACCTGACCGGAGAGCGACTCCTACTGAGGGAAGAAACCTGCGCCTATCGTCAGGTGATCGAGCGGGAGCTGCTCCAGCACGGCATGAACCCGTTCGCCGGCATCGAGATCGGGAGCCTGGCGGTGCTGCAGCGCTTTGTGCAGTGCGGGCTGGGTCTGGCCATTATCCCGGTTGCCGCTGCCAGCCCACCGCTGGCTGGAACGATCCTGCGGGAGCTGTGCGATGTGGACCTCAGCCTCTGCCTGGGATTGGTCCGCCGTATGGATGAGGGCGGATCAAGCCCGGCAACGGAGGCGCTGGTGGATTGTCTGCGCCGCGGCCTATCGGTCTCGGTGGGTGTAAGAAATGAAGTATTTCTGGGACCGATAGTGAACGGCTGAGCCGGTGGTAGTCTGGGGAACGCTAACCACCTCTCAGTTTCTACGGTCTCTTCGCCGGCATGCAGGGAGAGACGTTATGTGCCGACTTCACCCGGCGGCGTGGTGGAGCAAGAGCCGCGCGGGCTCGTCGGGGTCGGTACGACCGACACACGAGCTTGAATCAGAATCGCCGGTTCCCCCTCCAGTGATTGCGCCTCGATCGTGGCGGCTCCCAAGCGTTGCAAGGCTTCATACCATGCGATCCGCTGCCGTAGTTCGTCCAGACGGCTCTGCGTCGCTCCATGCATGGCTTGTCTCAGTTGTGTGGGGAGCTTCGTAGTCTCCCTATCTTGGCGGCCTGTAGCGCCTCCACCACGTTCTGGAGTCCGGAGAGCAGGCAGTCGCGCCGCGAACTGCCCCCCAGGCGAGACCATAACTCGGTCCAGGACGCGTTATGCTCGCCAGCCGGCAAGTTCCCAGTCTCCTCGTGTGCGGGTATCACCATCCCCACTTATCTGTTGTGTCGACCGGTGTCAAGTCCGAAACCCATGTTAGGAAGAGCGAGAGGGGCAAATGGCGATGCTCACCCCTCTCGCTCTTGGAGCGTCCGAGTTACCGGCTGGCGGCTACCGATGCTTCGCGCAGTTCGCGGGCGGCCTGGACCATGTTGCGTAGGGCCGGCTCGACCTCCTCCCAGCGGCGGGTCTTCAGGCCGCAGTCGGGGTTGACCCAGAGCTGCTCGCGGCGGAGCACATCGCTGGCGGCGCGCAGATTGTTCCGCATCTCATCGGAGTCCGGTACCCGTGGCGAGTGGATATCGTACACGCCGAGGCCAATTTCCCGCGGGTAATCGAAGCGTCGGAAGATATCCAGCAGCTCGAGGTTGGAACGCGAGTTCTCGATTGAGATCACGTCGGCATCGAGCGCGGCGATGCTCTCGATCACGTCGTTGAACTCGCAGTAACACATGTGCGTGTGGATCTGGGTGGCCGGGCCGGCCACGGCCGTGGCCAGGCGGAAGGCCTGCACCGCCCAGTCGAGATATTCCTGCCACTCACTGTGGCGCAGGGGCAGGCCCTCGCGCAGCGCCGGCTCATCGACCTGGATCAGGCCAATGCCGGCGTTCTCCAGGTCCCGGACCTCATCGCGGATCGCCAGCGCGATCTGTTTGGCCGTCTCACTCCGCGGCTGATCGTCGCGTACGAAGGACCAGTTGAGGATGGTGACCGGGCCGGTCAGCATCCCCTTCACCGGCTTGTCGGTCAGCGACTGCGCATAGGTCGACCAGCGAACCGTCATCGGTTCGGGGCGGAAGACGTCGCCGAAGATAATCGGCGGGCGAATATAGCGGCTGCCGTACGACTGGACCCAGCCGTGGCGGGTGAAGGCATAGCCCTCCATGCGCTCACCAAAGTACTCGACCATGTCGCTGCGCTCGAACTCGCCATGTACCAGCACGTCGATGCCCATCTCGTTCTGCAGATCGATCAGTTCGCGAATCTGCAGCGCGATAAACTCGTCGTGCTGCTCCTGCGAGATGCGGCCCCGCTGCAGATCGTTGCGGTTCTTGCGCACCTCGGGGGTCTGGGGGAAAGAGCCAATGGTGGTGGTGGGAAAGAGCGGTAGATTGTGCCTCTGGCGCTGTGCCCGGCGCCGCTGTGGGTAATCCATGCCACGATACCCTTCCTGCTCGCCGGCGGCGGCGGCCCGCTCCTTAACCTCGGGGCGGTGCACGCGGCCGGACTGGCGGCGGCGGTTGAGGGCGGCTTCGTTGGCGTTGAGCGCCGCGGAAGCGTCCTCACCGTTCAAAGCCCCGGTCAGGGTCACCACCTCGTCCAGCTTCTGCTCGGCGAAGGCCAGCCACTCAACCAGCTCGGGATCGAGATCTTGCTCCAGCCGCACGTCGATCGGCACGTGCTGCAGGGAGCAGGACGGATTCACCCACAGGCGCTCACTGGAGACCGTGCCGGCCACCAGGGCCAGCACATCCAGCGCTGCCGGCATGTCGGTGATCCAGATGTTTCGGCCGTCCACCACACCGGCCGCCAGCACCTTGTTCTGGGGGAAGTCGGTGGTGAGTACTGTGTCCACGTTACTATCGCCACGCACGAAATCGAGGCCGATACCCTGCACCGGCAGCGCGACCAGGGTACCGTAATTCTCGGCCACGGCGCCGAAATAGGTCTGCACCAGCAGATTGGCGTCGCCGCGATGGACAGCGAGTGTCTCATAGGCATATGTCAGCGCGGCGCGCTCCTCCTCGCTGCGGTCCTGCACGAAGCAGGGCTCGTCGAGCTGAATCCACTGGGCGCCGCGCTGGGCGAGGCCGGCGATAACCTCCTGATAGACGGGCAACAGCGCATCGAGCAGGTCGAGCGGATTGAAGCCATCCTCCCGGCTCTTGCCCAGGAGCAGGAAGGTGAGTGGCCCGACCAGCACCGGCCTGGTCTGGATGCCAAGCGCCCGGGCCTGCTCGTACTCGTCAAACATCTTGGTGGAGGAGAGTTTGAATCGCTGTCCCACGGAGAACTCGGGTACCAAATAGTGATAATTGGTGTCGAACCACTTGGTCATCTCCAGCGCCGTGACGTCGAGTCCCTCGCGCTGGGCGCCGCGAGCCATGGCGAAGTAGGTGTCGAGGTCGACCATGCCACCCTGCCAGTGGTACCGCTCCGGCACTGCCCCGGTCATGGCGATGGTGTCCAACACCTGATCGTACAGGGAGAAATCGTTCGATGGAATACAGTCGATTCCCGCCTCACGCTGCGTCTCCCAGTTGGCCTTTCTGATCGCCGCGGCGGTTTCCGTCAGATCCTCCGCGCTCACTTTACCGGACCAATAGCCCTCGGTCGCGCGCTTCAACTCGCGGTGTTTGCCGATACGCGGATAGCCCAAAATGTTTGCCTGTGCCATCTGATCCCCCAATTCCCCTTAAAGCACAACGAAGCCCCTGCTAGGCACAGGGGCCTGACTTCAACTCCATTGCCGTCGAAGGGATTGTAGCATCGCCAGAAATGCCTCGACTAATGGGCTTGCACGAACGCCCGAACCGCTACGTGCTGGTTCGCGTCCAGCAGTTGGAGTTCGTACCGGGCGCCGGCGCGCCCGGATCGATCGAGGTACTGGGCGACGTGCCGAGTTCCGGGCCCAAGGGGTTGGTACCCGCCCTGCGCGTTCGCTCGCAGCAGCCGATAGGTATTCCCCGGAGGGGACGCGGCAACCGCCCAGGAGAGCGCCACGTTCTGCCCAGATGCCGAGGCCGCGAAGCGAATGATCTGCGGGTCCATGGGGCGGAGCAGCCGGCTATGCGGAGCGCCGGCCAGGCTCAGCGCCGGATCTCCCAGGATCTGATAGACGGTGGCGGTGTACACGGTGGACGGGTCGGTGTGCACGGCGAGCAGATCCTGTTTGGCCAGCTGCAGCGACACCCCGACACTGTAGCCGGCGGCGAGATAATCGTAGAACCCGCTCATGCCGTCGGGTGAGGTCAGCCGAACGGGCGTCTGCCCCGGGGCAATCCCGGCCAGCCGGGAGTCGACCGGATCGTTACCACCTCCGGCGGCGCCGAGGGTCAGGGCCGCGCCATCCGGCCGCCCTCCAGCGCCCGTGGCGGCCAGCAGGGCGCGGTCGATGTTGGGTATTGCGGGGTTTGCATAGTCAGCCGTCCCGGTCGACCACTGGAAGACCAGGGAGGGACGACTGAGGTTGGTGAGCCCGGCCACATCCTGAGAGGTCAGCAGAGCTGGCCGGCCCCATTGCAGCGCGCTTCCCTCGCCAACATAGTTCGCGATTTCCTGGCCGCGATTCAAGGCGGCTAGCAGGGGAGCGTGCAGCGCCAGGTCATGGGTCAATGCTCCCGTCTCGTGATACCGGTTGGGCTTGAAGCCGGGCGCTACCATCAGCGCGCTGGCAGCCCCGTCGATGGCTGAAGGCCCAGACGCGTAGAGCGCAGTGTGCCGGTACCGGCTGACCCACCCGGCCCAGTGCGTGGACTTGGTCACTTCGGTACGAAGTTGGTCCTGAGTGCTGACCGGAAGACGGCCGATCGCGACGTCCGGCCATGCTCGCTTGAAGTCGATGGCCCCCGCACCCAGGGTGTGTACAGCGAACAGGGTGTCGGCGGCAGCCAGGCCGCCGTGTGGATCGTTGATGTACAGCGAGGGTATGAAACTCTGGTTCCTGGCATTGGATTGGTCGCAGGCGCCGCTGGTTGGGCAATTGTAGTAGTTGTGATAGTCGTAGGTGTCGCCGCCCACCAGCAAGACATACTGCGTTCCCAGGTGATCGTGGGCGTAGGTGATATAGGCACGGATAGCCTCCGGATTCACCTGGCCGTGGGAGACCTGGTCGTAGATGGTGTTCACCTTCACCACCTTGACCGTGAATCCCTGCTTGAGGCGATAGCGCACCAACGGCGTGAGCCCCGAGGCAAAGTTGGGGTGCGTGATGATCAGATACCGGGCCGAGGATGCGGCGCCGGCCGTGATAGCAGTGACGTCGAGCGGCGCAATCGCCGCCGGCAGCAGCGGTACGGCGGTGACAAAGTAGCGGGATGAGGCAGTCGCGGTGTTGCCAAAGGAGATATGATAGTGGCCGCCGGGGCAGAGTCCCGGCTGGCCATTGCTAAAATCCACACCGAAGCCCACCAGCATGGTCGCCACCCCATTGGTCAGACGCCACACGGTCTGAGGCGGCACTGAAAAGCCGGCGACGGTGAACGAAGTGGATAAGGTGGAGTGGGCGTGTCCGCTGTATACATGTCCGCTGTATAAAGGTACGTTCTCGAACTCGGCTGCAATGGGCGTACTCTGGATGGCCGGCTGCGGGTTTGCGTCCTGAGCGCAGAGCCGGCGCGGATACCCGACTTGCACCCCGCGGACCAAGACCTGCTCCACACTGGTCCCGCCCTGCGCGGTGGTACCCACCGTCAGGTGGTTGAGCTCGGCGGTGGTCGTGTTGTTGGTGAGCCAGGTACAGGGAAAGGTGGTGCGCACCGTGTAGCCGGTGGTGTGCCCCAGACCCCGCCCGTTCCAGCGAAAGGGACTGCCCGGCACCGGGCGAACCACTCCCCGATGGCCGGTGATGCCCACCGTCAGTTCGTGCTGGAAAACAGATCCCTTGCCCCGCTCGGCGATGGCCCAGATGGGCAGCACCAACGAGCACGGTCCAGCGGAGGAGTTCGAGACGCCATACAGCGGGAAAGAGATCACCCTGGACACGGTGGGCGAGAGGCCGCTCTCGGCGCCCGCCACCAGGGACGCTTCATACCAGTGCGGGTCGCCATCGGACGGCCACGCGTTACTGGTGGTATACGCAGCATGGACCGGCGCCGCGGTCCACCGATCGCTCCGGCTGAGATCGCGGAAGTCGCCAAAGGCGACGGTCGTGGGCGATTTGGCGGGTTGAATGGGCGCCACGCTGACGCGTGCCGGCCGGCGGACATTGTCCGCCAGCAGGTAGACATTGGTCGAGGTATAGGTGTTGTTCACCGGATGGGCGTAAAACTCGATAAAGTCCGATGGCGCGAAGCTACTGCCGGTGGAGGAAACATAGATCGGCACCGGCACGCCGCCATCGGACAGCCCGAGGGCGGCGGGCGCCACCGCGTTGATGCTAATACCCTTGCTCTGCAGGTAGGCGCCAGACAGCCGGTACACGCCCTCCTGTCTGATGGTCAGCTTGATGGGCCGCGAGCGGAGCGAGGAGGGATGAGTCCCAGCGCCGGCGTGCCCCGCGAATGCGGGCAACGTGTGCCGTGGCGTCACAACGGCGGTAACCAGGAAGCAAGCCAGGATGAGTGCGCGCCGGATAGGCATTCAATGCCCCTTCACATGGAGTGTACATAGTATGATCCGGCGCGCGGACAAAAAGAAAGGGGCCGCATCGTGTGCGGCCCCGCGCTTGGTAAAGCGCCTGGTTACGGCTCTATGAGAGCCAGCTCCGTGTTGATGTCTGGAGCATAAACGCGACGGAAGCGTCAGCCGTCGCCCGTGGCACGCCCCCCTAATCGTTTAGAGGGGCTAAAGCCAGCCGGCCCGAGTCTGTCCCATCACCGCCATAGTAAGCCTCCTTACTTGCTGTCGGCGTGTCTCTAGTTCATTCTGCTCCTGGGGTCACGGCAAAGTCAAGGGATTTTTCAAACGAGATAACGACAGATTTATCACAGCGCATAGCATGGAGCATGGCAGACCCAGATCACGCGGAGCGTACCGCCACCAGACGCCTGTTACGCCTCGCCCGTCCCTACCGAAAACATCTTGCCGTGGCGGCGCTGTGCATGGTGATCTCGACCCTGGGCTTTTTGGCGATTCCGTATGCCTTCCGGCTGGTCACCGATAGTGTCTTTCTGCACCACCGCGCATCGCAGCTCAATCGTGTCTCGCTCTTGCTCCTGGGGGTGGTGATTGCGACCGCTGTCCTCGGCTTCGGCCGCGGCTACCTGCTCCACTTCGTCGGCGGTCGCATTGTCGCCGATCTGCGGCTGCAGCTCTATGGCCATCTCCTCGATCAGCCGCTGATCTTTTTCGACGAGCGGTGCTCGGGCGATCTGCTCTCGCGCCTGAGCGCCGATACGACCGTCGTGCAGGATGTGCTGAGCGACGATCTGTTGACCTTGTTCCAGAACGTCATCACCGTCGTCGGGGTAGCCGTGATCATCCTGGTCCTCGACTGGCGCCTGGCGTTGCTCACCATGGCCGTGGCGCCGCTGGTGGCCGGCCTGGGCATGATCGTGGGGCGCCGCACCCGGCGCCTGTCCCATCAAGCACAGGAACAACTGGGCGAAGCGGCCAGTGTGCTGGAGGAAACGCTGACGGCGATGCGAGTGGTGAAGGCGTTCGTACGCGAGCGCTTCGAGATGGCGCGCTATCGAACCGCGGTGGAGCAGTCTTTTCGCAGTGAGCTGGCCGCCAACCGTCTGCAATCGATCTTCCAATCGGCCATGATGACCGCCGTCTTCGCGGCGTTTGGCGCGGTGCTGTGGTTCGGTGGCCGAGAAGTGCTGTCGGGACGGCTGACGCCGGGTGGTCTGATCTCGTTTCTGTTCTACCTGACCATCCTGACCGGGCCCCTGCAGAATCTCAGTGGGATCTACACCTCGTTCCAACGCGCCGCGGGCGGCGCGGCCCGCATCTTCGAGGTGCTGGATACGCCGCCTGCCATCGTCGATGCCTCCCATGCCGCGACGCTGCCGTCGCCACGCGGTCTGGTCGAGGTATGCGACCTCTGGTTTCATTACGTGCCCGAAGCGCCAGTGCTGCGTGGCGTGAGCTTGATCGCTCGCCCCGGTGAGACCATCGCCATCGTCGGTCCCAGCGGCGCCGGCAAGACCACGCTCGTGTCCCTGCTGCCGCGCTTCTATGAGGCCACCAGCGGGGAGATTCTGGTAGATGGCCGCAACATTACGGGCGTAACCATGGAATCATTACGCCGGGCCATGGCCATCGTACCGCAGGAGGCGACGCTGTTCGGCGGCACAGTCCGCCAGAATATCGCGTATGGCCGCGCCGACGCCGGCGACCACGAGATCGACCGTGCAGCTCGGGTGGCGAACGCGCACGACTTCATCCGTGCCCTGCCACGCGGCTATGACTCGGTCATCGGCGATCGCGGCGTCAAACTCAGTGGAGGCCAGCGGCAGCGTGTCGCCATCGCCCGTGCCGTCCTCAAGGATCCGTGCATTCTCCTCCTGGACGAGGCCACCAGTTCGCTCGACAACGAGTCGGAGGCGCTGGTGCAGGAGGCGCTGGAGCGGCTGATGCGGGGACGCACGACCCTGGTCATCGCCCACCGCCTGAGCACGATCGTCAACGCGGATCGCATCGTGGTCCTCGATCAAGGGCAGGTGGTCGAAGAGGGTTCACACTCCCAACTGATGGCGTGCGACGGCCTGTACCACCGGCTCTACCTACGCTCCTGGGAGCAAGACCGGAACATCGCCGGAGAATAATGTCCAACCCCATTCCGGACTGAGAGAAAGCCATGCCCGATCCTACCTTTGATCAACTGATCGACCAGGCGCAGCGAGAGACCTTCTCCGGCTGGGACTTCTCACCCATCGCCGGCAGGATGCAGGAGAGCGCCGTCGAGTGGGACTTTGGCGCGCTGCTACGCCATCCGCTGGACTCAGTGGACGCGGTGCTGGATCTTGGCACCGGTGGCGGGGAGTTGCTGTCGTCGCTCGCGCCTCTTCCCGCCCGGACGGTGGCGACCGAGGCGCACCTGCCGAACGTGGTGGTGGCCCGTCAACGGCTCGCGCCGCTGAACGTCACGGTGGTGGAGGTTACGGGCGCACCGGACAATATCACCATTGCTCCCGACGAGGGCCTGAACACGCTCCCGTTCACGGATGCCGCCTTCCCGCTGGTGATCAACCGGCACGAGAGCTACTATCCCTCCGAGGTGTTCCGCATCCTGCAAGCAGGAGGGAGCTTTCTCACCCAGCAGGTGGGCGGGGCGCACCATCAGCAGGTGAACCAGTTGATGGCCGCACCACCCGGATACGACCAGCGGTGGGACCTGGCCTTTGCCGCACGGCAACTGGAAGCAGCCGGCTTCCTGATCCAGGATCGCCGGGAAGCCTTTCCCCAGACCGTCTTCACCGATGTCGGCGCCCTGGTCTATTACCTCAAGGCTGTGCCCTGGCAAATACCGGGGTTCAGCATCGAGTCCTATCGCGACCGGCTGTATGCCATCCACCAAGGAATCCAGGCAGACGGCCCCATGCGCATCCAGGGGCACTTCTTCTACCTGGCGGCGGTCAAGGGTTGATAGTGCGTAGTGCGAACTGGGGCCATCGGCGACTGAGAAAACTGGACGAGTTGCTGGTGTTTGTGTAGTTCGAGGACAAGTGCCCTCTCGCGTGATGCCCAGGCCGCTGCCGTTGATATTGTGTGGGCTGACCTGCCACAAGATCGACCGGCGTTTTGTGACCGTCACCGGCGACGAGTCGTGTTGGAGTTCTAGCTATACTGGGCATGGCCTTGGCATGTGCACGCAATCCTCTGCCATGAGTTGGCCCATGCGTAGGTCGGGACATCGAAGGAGCAGGCGCATTGGTGGGAACTCCGACGATGTGGGGACGTGGATGCGATAGACGCGGTCTAATACCAAACTCTTGTGTTGATGTCGTAAAATCGGGTCAGACAGGAGGGACCCGAGATGGCACGGCGAGGACGGCCGTTTGTGGTGGCATGGCGAGACGAGGATACCGAGGAGGCGTTGCGCAC
>JAABUJ010001460.1_pt1 | contig 34831 bp, 20 predicted proteins | sample 5559131 | NCBI WGS metagenome assembly JAABUJ01 (sample SAMN10711875, study PRJNA513366) | rock metagenome | isolation source: Antarctica rocks | place: Antarctica: Victoria Land, Mt New Zealand nord | collected 2016-01-07 | reverse complement strand
CTCCCCATCCACACTCGCCTCCATCTCCAGCCCCCACAACCCATCCCCCTCCCAATCCACCCTCATCCTCCCCACCAACCCCAACGCCCACTCCAATGGCACAAACCAGCAACCTCGGCGGCGGCGGCGGCAATCCCTCCAGCGCCCCCATCCTCCCACCGACCTTCTCCGCCGCGGTCCTGCACCACCTGCAGCGCGCCTACGCCGCCCAGCCCCGTCTGTGCATCCCCTGCACGTCCCGATTCCGGCCCAGCGTCTCGGAAGACAGCGAGCACGACGGGCCAGGCTTTGACGCTTTCCTGGCATACATGAGCTTGGCGGTCGCGGACGCGCAGGGACCGCTGGTGTGGGAGGCAGGGGGCCAACGGGACAGAATGGTGAGGGACGGTAGGGAAGGAGAGGGGGAGGAGGAGGATGAGGAGGGGGGCCGGGCGAGGTTGGGGTGGCCGATGTCGAGTTATTTCGTGTCGAGCAGCCATAATACGTATTTGACGGGGAACCAGCTGTCTAGTCAGGCGAGCGGGGATGCGTATCGGAATGTACGTGTTTTCTTCTCCGTTTTGTTTGGGCGGAGGGGGGGTGAGTTACTTGGCTATGATGGGGAGGGGGGAGATGGATACTACTACTTTATTGGTCTGATGGACGTGTGCTTTTCTGTTATGTTGTGTTCAAGTTCGATTGGTATGAGGATCGAGAGTTATTCTGAGTGCTGCCTCTGGAGAAAGTAGGTGTTGCTCCGCGGCTGCAGGTGTATCGAAATCGACGTCTGGGACGGCGAGCCGAGGTCTCTGACAGACGACACGGGAGAGGATCATAGCGGAGAGGAGAGACATCACCGCTTCCGAGCTCATATACCCTCAAGGTTCTCGTCTCACTCGCGCGAACGCCAAACTCGAGGAGTATCGCCTGGCCCTCCACCGCCGACAGGCGAGACTCTAACACTACCGACGCCGTGGACGTCAGCCTCGACGGCGATGAGAGCGGAGCCACGGGTGCTGCACGGACACACGCTGACCAAGGAAGTCTCGTTCCGCGAAGTATGTACGGCCATCCGCGATGCCGCGTTTGTCACAAGGTTAGCTCTTTGCGGGCACCAAGAGTGGAGAGCGGGACTCTGCTGAACGCGTTAGTGAGCTGCCGGTGATTGTCAGTCTGGAAGTCCATGCGGGCTTGGAGCAGCAGCAGATCATGGTGGACATCATGAAGAAGGTTTGGAGTGGCCTCCTCGTTGATGAGCCCTTGCGTGCGATTGCGCCTGAGGAGAGGCTTCCAAGCCCTGGAGAGCTTTTGCGAAAGATCCTGGTAAAGGTGAAATATGTAGCTCCGGAGCCATGCGAAGATGGGCCGTCGGCGCTACAACATGTAAGATCGAGCTCATCGACTTCCGTCTCGGAAGATGATGCAGTATATCCCACTGGTGAGGGTAAGAACAGGAAGAAAATCAAAGTGCTGGATGCGCTGAGTAGAATGGGTATCTACACCAGGGCTTACCACTTCTCGAATTTGTCGCAACCTGGTGAGTACTGAAAGGTGCAACTTCGCATCGGACTGACTGACGATCGTTGCGCAGAGGCAACGATGCCGGCGCACGTCTTCTCGTTGTCGGAGAAAACGCTCATGGAGGTTCATCAGAGCCATGGCCCGACGCTATTCTCACACAACCGGAATTATCTCATGCGAGCGTACCCGTCCGCGTTGCGGGTCTCGTCCTCGAACCTGGATCCGTCCGTATTTTGGCGGAAAGGTGTTCAGATGGTCGCCTTGAACTGGCAGAAATGGGATGCAGGGATGATGTTGAATGAAGGCATGTTCGCGGGCGAAGGGGGATGGGTCCTGAAGCCCAAAGGCTACAGAAGTATCAATCAGCAGCGGGGAAACGCTGCAATCTCCCACGAATCCCAAGCGCATGCGATCGCCCACAAGACCTTGGACCTTGTGATTGAGGTCTACGCCGGCCAGGCTATACCCCTGCCGATTGGTGACGAGAGCGTCAAAGGATTTCATCCTTACGTGAAGTGCGAGCTACACGTCGAGAAACCGGAAGAGAGAACAGGGGCACCGATCGAAAAAAGAGGCAAGAGCAAGGATGGCGAGCACAAGAGGCGCACGAAGAAAAAGCAAGGAATCGAGCCGGACTTTGGTGGGGAATGGTTAGAGTGGGTTGGGATCCCCTATGTCGTCGAACAGCTCAGCTTTTTGAGGTTCGAGACCCCCATCAATTTCTTTCAGATGCCTAGTTTCATGCAGAGGACCGTCATGATACACCATCGACACCAACCGGGCTCGTGTTTCCTCAGGAAGTTACGACCAGGTGTCGCATCTGGCTCGGCTACCAACATGAGCGGGCCGCTGCACTGCTGACTCCCGCTCATTTGGGGGCCGAGGTCGCAGGAATATCGTCTGATGCCGTCTTTACAGCCAGATTCGCTTTGTGAAGGAAAGACAAGCTTGCTGACGTCTCTCATGTCAACAGGTTTAAGATCCACGACGACGAGATCGGCAAGGACGACCTCGCCGCTTGGGCATGTATCCGGCTGGACCGTCTACAGCAGGGCTTCCGCTTCGTGCATCTGCTGGATGCCAGGGGTGAACAGACAGCTGGCTTGTTGTTGGTAAAGGTCACGAAATCCTTGACCTAATATGTAAAGATGTGTACTCGAAGCGTGGGCGACAAGGAGCCGGGCGAACGTGTCTTCGCAAGTGTAATGTCCCCTGATATCCCAGTCATGCATGATTTGGTAGCGCATGGGTCTGCAGCATCTGTGTCTGCTGGATGGGGACTCTTCAGCATATGATATGACCAGTCGGCCGGTATCGAGAGTTGTACGGAGTAGGTTATTACATTCTTCGTAGTTCGTGTCTCGATCCGTCGACAGAGCACACGCGGACAACCAACCAGCTTCGGAGTTGGCTGCATTGCCTTGCTCAGGAGTGATAATCGGTGCATGCACCATTGACCGAGACGGCCTGACCAGGTCAAGTTTCGTCCGATGCCTTTTCGAGATACTTGTAGGTTTTGATGGCTACATAAAGGACGCATGCGACGGACGGGGTTTAGGACCGGTGGGCGAGCTATCATATGTGATGCCACGACTGACGAGAGTATCAATGTGCGAACATCATCGTGCTGAGTGCACCCACTTATCCTAGTTACCCACCCACCTTACCTATCGGAATCTTTCAACCTGACCGGCCAGTTAATATGATGTTGCCTAGGGGAAGCGGATATGAAGGGAGATAGTGGATTGTGTTTGGTGGTGATGGTGATGGTGATACACAGGCAGGGTGAAACTGTGTGACTGTGTCAGTTCATCGAGGAGCGATGGGGTTGGCTCACATTAACTTACGACTAGCAACCAGCGGATCTGCCGGCAACCGAGGTAAGGTATGGTACAGTACAGATACAGTCCTCTGCAGGTACTGTACGTAAGAGTACCTTAGGTGCATTGTTGTCGTCGGGTCTCGCTGGGTACTTTCCCTTAAGTTACCGTGACGGTCAAACGGTCGAGATCCCGGTGAAGTGGCTTTCGTCTCCCCACATTCAGTGCTTAGGGGTACCTTAGTGAATCCCAGCCCTTGACTTAGGGGTCCCTCCCGGCTCAACCTGCCGCAGGGCAGATTCCGGTAAACCTAATCCCCCAACACAGGGTAACACTGTAATGCGAGTTGACTGCACTCTTGACTTATCATCAGCGGGGCGGTGAGCTTCTGTGGCAGTACCAGTAGCGTAACGTTACGTGCAATGTGCGTGTGTCTTCCGCGGAGTACCAGACTGTCCATCAGTCCCTTGCCTCAATCAAGACCTCCGTCAACCTTTCCTTACCTTACCTTACCTTACTTGACCGTACCGCCCTCACATCGCAGAACAGGGACTCCGGACAAATACACGGAACGGATGTGTAGGTCCCTGTACCTTGTTAGCTTGAGGATCTGTCATCTCCACTGACGACGCTACCTGGTACAGTACAGTAGGTATGAACAGCCCTCAGCCCTCAGGCCACAGTGACTTTGCTTTTGCTTTTGCTCTTGCTTTTGACTTTGACTTTGACTTCTGCCTTGCGGCCCAAACCAGAGGGGATTCGCCGAAGGTCCCTGTTGTAAGAAGTCCCGGAACAAGCACCGTCTTCCGGTAGCATGGTGAAAGAACCGCGTAACCGTCAGTTACTGGGATCATCGGTAAGCTAGAGAGCAGCAGGTATGGTTAGGTCCTGAAATGAGCAAAAGATATTCGTACTCGTCTTTGATATTCCATAACATAGGTCCATCATCAATTAAAAACAAAAATATTAAATATTATCATCATCACCGGACCAGCGGTGTACGGTACTGGTAGGTATGTTGCCGGTAAGTCGACTGCTCTCCGGTCAAGATGGATGCATGCGCAACGGTCAAACCTGCAGGCTAAGTCAGAGATGAGAGGGTCAAGCGAGCATCGTAACAAAAGTTACAAACGCGTACCTTACTGTGAGGTTGGTTTATTGACTAATTCCACCCGGAAGAGCTATCACTCGACAAATAATAAGTCAATAATAAGTCAATAATAAGGAACGAATTGACTTCATTATGATTCCCAAGGAACCTCCAACCCGCGTATCGGGCAAGACGGGAGTTTGCGCCCTAAACAAGCTGTAGTCATTATACCTATACGAGTAAGTCCACTTCTTGCTACTGTACAAACTTGCCAGCAGATCGGTAACTTATCGGTCGAAATTCTTCCATGACAGGACGCCTGGTTTGCTGTCGATGATCGAATGTGTGTAAAGCAGCCGATACACAGAGTATAATAACGTTAACGTTAATCTTGAAGGCGGTGTGTAGTCGCCCACTTCGTTTGCTGCAAGTAATGTATTATTGCTCGATCGTCAAACCGATGGGATCCAATGAGTACATTTCTACTCTCAGGTTTTAAAAAGATTCGTCCCGTTATGCTGTTCGTCCCTGCAACGCATCATGTCAATTGCTGCTGAATTTCCTCTGTGCGCCAGGGCATCGTTCCAAGTGCAGATTGTCCTTTCTTCGACTCCGAGATCGCACTGGCACTCGAAGCAGTGTTGCGTCCTCATAGTGGCCGTTGTAACCCTCAAGTGCTGCGATGCACTGCCGGTCATTTCATTTGCTATCTTGGTGTCCCCATAATGAATCTTTGTGGCTGCACTATTTGGTAGCTCGTCCTGAGGCGGCTTGTGCTACCATCGCCGAACTGCACCTAGCCATGGGCTAGACAAGCCCGGCACTAGGGACCACTTTGAGAGTATCTGAGAAATCAGCCCCGTTCCGGTGAGAGGCAATAATATCATCACAATCACCCTCCGCACAGTGTGGGAATATACTAGAGGTATCGACCTCGAAGTGATAGCCGGGGTATGCTCGGTCCGGGGACCCAAGCTATACTCAAGAGTCTACTACATGGTCCGGCCGACCTGACATGGCCCAACTGACAAATGGGATCCTGCAGAGGGATGAGCCTCCCTGCATCGAACGCCAGACCCCTTTGTTGCATGCTGAATTACTTGAGGAAGCCTGCATCACGGAACTCTGACCGGTGAGGTTATTAGACGGCGTACGCCTACTTTTTTCTGTCAGTGATCAACGCAACTTCAGAACTTTCATACGTCCACCGTGGTCTCGAAACTACCGCCTACCAGATACTAACCACGTGCTTTGCCCAAAGACCCCAATCATCCACTGCAACCTGTGTCGAGTAAGAAGACTCGAGATGCCATCGCAAGACCACGAGATCACGAGGCTCGCCGCAACGAGCGAGGGGATCAACAGTTTCCCATTGCCCTCTTGGGTCAAATGCCACGGTTCGGATTCAGGATGTCTCCCTCGGTCGTCGCCCGTGAGTGAAGGACCTGTCTGTGCTCAAGCAGAACCCCGCTGACTGTTGCAAGAAGATGCCCGGGGTTCGATGTCCCTCCTGCGCCAGCCGCGGCGAGGAAAGCTGGGTGCTGCCTGGAAAACATTGCCCCCGTTGTGGTACCCCTTGCTGAACATGAGCAAGGTAGGATATTGCCCGTTCCAGCTGCACTTAGAGTTACTGACAACGGTGCTTGTAGAAGCCCTTGACAATAGACGAAATGAATCAGTCAAAGGTAAAGAGCGCCTGACTGGGAAGCTCAGGATTCTCTCTTCATCCGCTTGAGGTTAGGAGTCAACAGTCATCCTGAGCTGGTGGTTTTCGAATGTAGTTGCACATCTAGCCTGGTTCTGGCCTGTACTTCCTATAAGTATTTCTTAGGCTTACTCAAACTTGAGAAGCTCATTCGCCATTTGAAGTGAACTGTTCACCTGTTCTCAAGTAAATGACAGTCATGTTATTTATGGATATGGTTTGACCAAAACAGGTAACGCATTTCCCTGTTACTCAGGCAACCCCCCCTGTCGGGTCACCTCGCTGTCACTTATTTTGCGATGTCAAAACAGCTAGAATTATTGAAATATTCACATCACTAAACTAATTACATGAAAACTGAATAGTTCATGACCATTTTCTTTCAAATCAGCTTCACAAATTCAACTTTATTTCTTAATGCATGATATCTAACTAATTTAATAGTCAATTTCTTTACTTTATTCTCTTCTTTCTACATCATAACTCTACTCTCATTGACTGTGAGAACTCAAACATCTTTAACAGTCTTTTATGATTGCTTCTTTCATTGCTGCTACTGTTTCTTAAAAAAATTTTAATTAATCTGTTGTAAAACTGCTCTATCTGTCACAGCTGTTAAGACTGTATTCTTTAGATCTAAGATATGTAAATATAATAATGAAGTCATATTAACAAGAATCTCATTCACAAACTGATTGATTTGAATTGCTGTATAAGATATGACAATAATGTTGATCTGAACATCATTGAAATTTGTAAGAGATGTAAAGAAAGAAGTTGTTGATTAAGAAAGATTTAAAGTAATAATAAAAGAATTATATAAAATAAGTTCAGCAGCTCATTATGCATTAAGAACATTTCTAGTTGTAATAGCTGTTAATTTAATCTTTTAATAATAATGCAGAAAGTTCATTTTACTGATGTTGACAGCATTATAATGAGAGTGCTTATGCATCAGTTTCTTATAGATCTTAATTAATGAGTCAAAGACTTCAACATTCAGTGACTGTAATAAATGAGTTGAATGAGAAGAAAGATATAAAGTGATGATGCTGTAATTACAGCAGTACTGAATAAAGTCATTAAATACATAACTTTCATAACTGTTCAGTATTAAGAGTTGATGAATTTCTTAAGTTTATGTCTTAATGTGTAGATCAAAGATCTTTAATCATTAAAGCTTTAATTCATTAATAATTCAGTCATTTTCACTGATTAATAAAACAGTCTTATCATTCTTAATAGAATTTAACTAAATCTGCTATATGTTCTTGTTCTTAAAGATAAAGTAGAGAAAAAGAACATTATTATTAAAATATATATACTCAATAAGAAATATTCAGTTTTAATTATTAGCTTAAATACTGAAAGCTTATCTTTCTATGCATTATATTAACACTTTAAAGCTGTCAACAATGCTCATAGTGAATTTCTTTTCATTTATGTTATATATATTTGACTTCAAGATATCATGCTGAATTCAAGTGAAGTTGTATAGATTAAATTATTTCTAAATGAATTTAATATTTTCAGCATTCTTTCAATTCTGATTGAAATTGCAACTATATTGAGTCTTAAATTCTGAATGTCAACACAGAAAACTTAAATATTAATTGTGTTTTAGAGATTTTTAATCATTCTTAGTCTTTATAAGCTGTTTAATCATGAATTTCAGCTGAGCAATTCATGAAAATCATTCTTAAATCATTATAATATTAATTCACTGAATTAGAGCATTCTTCTTATGCATTGACAGCTGTTATTAAGTAATGTAAAAGATCTTTACTGATCATCTTTCTTTTCATTGAGCTTGTAGAGTAAATTGAGATAGATTATAGATTTAAGTAATTTTGTAAAGAGAGACTGATGAATTACTATTTAAATTAGTTAAAGCTAAGAAATATTAAGTGTCAATATTAGAAATTGACTTAGTCAGTTCATCTAAAGTCATTGTAAATGTATAATGACAGTAAGATGAGTAGCAGTATTTACTGTAACAAGATAGTGTTATATCTCAATCAGAGGTTTCTCTGATATAGAAGCTAGGAATTAGAGCTTGTGATATAAGAGAATTTCAGGTGTGTTAAGTTAATCAGTAGTTAATAGTATGTTAAGTAATGATTGCATTGAACATGCTCATCTTCTTAAGAGAGATGATCTGTATATATATTAAACTGCTTATCTTGCTCACTTATGAACACTGTAAGTCAGCTTACTCAGCTCATCTATGAGCACTGTAAGCTTACACTGAGCTGTACATCTTCAAGATATAATTCACTGAATCTACACATTCAATGAGTTTATCAAAACAATGATCATAACATCATTCTCTCTTTTCAGACACTAATTCTCTAAAGCTTATTTAAATGAAAGTTTCTGCCTTTGTAATCTGCAAGCTTTCTATGATGAAGTCATTCAAAACATGCAATTATCTTTGTCTTTATCAATTCATTAATAAAGATAATGATTCAGTGTTGACTGTCTGTCTTTACTGTTTTAATCTCTTAATTCTTTGCATAAAAATAAAGAATCATTCTAAGTATGCTGAGTATGTTCATCACAGTTGCTCATGTATCAATGTGTTGTGAGAATCTCTCAATCATATATGTAATAAACTTAAGTTCAATCTGTCTGTTGCTGAGAAAGAACTGACATGAACTTTTGCTAGAGTTGCTTGTCTTTGTAAGACATTAAAATATATAAAAGATAAAGTTGCTGAGAAGATACTCTGTCTTGCTCATAAACTTATCAATGATAATGATGATGTTTCTGAAGATAAAAACAATTCTAATTCTTTAAATCTCTTATTCTTAAATTTCTAAGATGATCTTATCTTCACAATCTCTTCTTCTCAAACTGCTGAAGCATTCTTACATAGTTAAGTAAGTTATTCTTAAGTTTTCATATGCTTTTTAAAGCATCATATTCTTTTCATTTAACAAGATAATGAGCTTTCTCACTAATCATTCTCTTTTTTAGAATGTTCTCAACTTCATATTTAATTTTAGATTCAACAGATGTTAATTTGATCTGAAGTGATATGAACTGATTGCATTGCTGAAGCATTGATGTGTAAAATACTGAGTGTATTTACATTTCTTAAGATAAATCTAGCTCATAACTTAGCTTCTTGATGTTTCTCTTGATCATAAATGACTCAATGTTCTTATTTATAAGTTTCTTGCTCTTCTTCTTCATTTATATGTTATTCATTCATAAATATATCTTCTCATCAATCTCAAATAATTTTATCTTTATTGTTCATCTCTTCTGCTCTTCAATTCTCTTCATAAGATCAATATGCAGTTTCTTAAGCTTCACAATGTTCAACATTGCTTTCTGACTTTAAGATTCATATGCTTGTGAATCTCTTCAAATCTTCAGATAATATTTATAATTCACTTTAAATGACATCTTTCTCATGATTTCATTTCATGCATTGTTGTACATAAACTGTGTCATCAGCAGCAGTTGTACTTAATTGCTCTGTTTAACATTGACATAATGTCATAAATACATTTTGACTGTCTGATTCATTCATTCACTCTATTCATTCATCTATAAATAATATGCTGTCAACATCTTATGTTTTATCTCAAGTTCTGCTGTAAGCATTTCTCAGAACTTGCTTGTGAACAGCTTGTCTCTGTTGATGATAAACTTCTTTAATAGCTCATAATTGCTAATTAATTCTTACAATATAATGTACATCAATACTGATGCTGTTGCAGTCTCTCTGAATGAAATGAACATCATGTACTTCATTAATTTATTCACTATAATCAATATGCTGTCAAATCTGACTTCTCATGCTGAATCCTTGAACTTTAATAACTTAATGATAAAGTTCATAATAACAGACTCTCAGAATGCATTCAGTGCATTTAATTGTGTTATTTTATTGTAATGCTTATCTCTCTGAATTTTATTGTATCAACATGAATTGCATCTGACAATGTATTTCATAATTCAATTGCAAAGATCATCTATGTTGCACTTTCTTCATACAAAATCTTCTGTACATTTAACTTCTAAATGCCTGTCAGCTCTGCTGTCATAACATACTTTAATGAGTTCATCATTCATTAAGAAAGCATTCTTCATCTTAAATGTTGCTGCTAAGCCTTTCATAAGTGTTTTTTTCTTATCTTTGCACAGAATTTCAGCATGAATTATTTTCACTTCTTTGTGATTAAATTATCTACTTAAAGTGTCTGCATCATCATTCTCATTATTCTTTTTATAATAAATCTAAAATTCAAAGTCTGCTAACTGTTCTGCTCAGCAAATCTGTCATTGATTTAGTTGCTTAGTTATTGTGAAGTTTCTCAGATTCTTATGATTCATAAAGATCTGAACAGACTTGCTTATATCTGTAAGATAAGATCTTCAATCTTGCAGTGCTTTCACTATTGTAAGAAGTTTCTTATTATAAATCTTATATCTTTTCTCAGATTCTGACAACTTTCTAAATCAATACATAATAGACTTTTTCTGCTCATCTTCAATCTGATATAGGCATGCTTCAACTGCAAAATTCAATGTGTTGATTTTCAGTATCTTTTTACATGCTTAATTAAGTATTCACAGATATGCAGTTTCACTAAGACTTCTCTTTAATGTGCAGAATGCATTCTTCTGTTTTTTATCTTAATGCTATCTCTCATTCTTGCATGTCAAACACATAAGAGATTTCACAATTCTTGTGTAGTTAAATATGAACTTTCAATAATAGTTTATTAATTTTAGAAAGACTTGTACTTTCTTAATCTTTTGCAGTGTAAATTAGTTCTGAACTGTCTCTGTCTTTTTGAAATCTTTTTTAATCTAATTAGATCAAATAACATATTTTAGAAACTGTATTTTCTTAATTTCAAATCTGCTTTTCAACTTTTTCATATACATGACTTGTTTATTGAGCTTTGCTAGAACCTTATGCACATATTTATGATGCATTTCAAGATTGTCTAAATAGATCAGAATATTGTCAAGATATGTAATTACAAAATCATCAAGATATTCTCTCAACATGTTGTTGATAAGTCTCTAAAAGATGACTAAGACATTTTTGAGCTCAAATGACATAACAATGTATTTATAATGTTTATATCTTGTTCAGAATGTCATTTTTCATTCTTTGTTCTTCTTTATGCATACACAGTAGTATGCTTTCTTCAGATTTAAACTCATAAATCACTTAGCTTTTTCTAGTCTGTCTTGCAACTCTTTTATCAGTGATAAAGAATAACTGTCTCAGCAAATTATCTTATTAAGTTGTCTATAGTCAATACAAAGTTGCTTGATGTCATCTTTCTTTGATATAAACAGAATTGAATATTCTGCTGATGACTTTAATAGTTTGATGAATTCTCTCTTTAAATTCTCAGCAAGATAGTTCTGAACTTTCTTTAACTGATCTTCACTCATAAAATAAAGTGACATTCACTTTGACTGTCTCTCATCAATAAGTGATATCTCATAATCTTAAGACTTATACTCTGATAAGCTCTTTTCTAATTGTTTAAAGACATCATATGTGTTCTCTGTCACATAGAGTTCTTTGTTAATTTAATTAATCTGTGAATTCTTTTTGCATAATCAGAACATCTTTAGTATAGCATCATACTTGACTGACTTAAGAATATCTAGTCTCAACTTTTGTAAATCATTTCTTATTATGACTTCAATATGAACTTCTTTATAAATTCATTTGTATTCTTCATTGATCATATATATTTATATGAACTTAAATACTCATCACAGTGTTAGTTCTAGTTGTTCAATTGCTTTTTGCAAGATAAAGTTATTGATTACTTTCAAATCTATCATTGCTTGAAGTTATCTCTTCAGCAGTATCTCAACATCAATTTATATCTTTTAATCATTATTAATTTATTAAGACATTAAAAGCTTCTTTATTTCTAGTCTTGCTGAGAAAGCTTAAAGTTTTTTAACTTCTTTAAACTTTTTGCTTCTATCAAAGTTTCTTAAGCTCTGTCTGTGCTTCAAAGTTCATCTTATGATTCAGTGAACTTTCTTCATAATTCTTTAAATCATACTGATTCTTCATCAATTATAATCAGTTTTGTATAGTCATCAGTTTCTTTTCTGACAATTCATTCTGAGTGTCAGTACACCTCATACTGATTATATTTACATTGAATAAGATTCTTTAATGCTTTCACTTTGTTGAGAAACTCAGATGACATATACTTTTCTGTATACATTTAACATTCTTCTGTGAGCATTACATAATCTGTAAATAGACATATCTCAATTTCATGATCTTTTCTTGATCACTCTGACATTTCTTAATTTCATATTGCAAATCATATTATTGTCATCAGCTCTTCTAGCTGTACAGCTGTCATTTTCACTTCATATCATTTATTAGCAATAACTTCTTCTTAAAGTGTCTGCTACTGTTCTTCTAACAGACTTTTGCATCATTCTAAACATCAATTCTTGAAGTGCTCATAGTTCTGCTTAAGTTTCATGTCAACTTTTCAGTTATCAACATTCTCTGAGTTCACATTCAAATTCAGATACATTTAGATAAGATCTTCTTGTTCTTAAGCTTCTACAATGTCTATCTTCTGAGTTCTGCAAATATCAATCTCTTCAATCTTATCTGAGTTGTCTCTAACAACTTTCTTTAAAATAATTAATCTCTTCAATTCACTCATCATAACATAATCAATACTGTGTCTCTTCTTAAGCTTCTGTGATCATCATTCAGCTTTATCTTTACTGCTTATGTACACAAAGCAGTTATCATCATAGCAGGCTGTTCAGCTCAGTTAATTATGCATTATCACTGAGTTCATCATTACAACTTCTTTTCTCTGTTATTGAGGTTTCTTGCAATTTCTGACAAGATATTCAGATTTATCACAGTTATAACATTCATGAGTCTCTGCTTGTTGAGTGTAAAACTTAATGAGTCATTTATTATAACACTCATGCTCTACTGATCTAACTTATAACTTCTGATCACACTTCTCAATATTATTAAGATTCATTGAGTCTTCTTATGTTCTAATGATGAATCATTATTCTCACATTTTTAAAGCTGTATAAGATCTCATCTTCTTCATTCATCATTCTCACTGTCAACTATCAATGTTAATGAAGATATTTATCATCTCTTAAAGTTCTTCAGAGCAATCTTTTCAGACTATCTTATCTTTAATATCTTTACTTAATTCTCAATAGTATTGCAATATTAAGACATCATCATCTCAGTCAGTTAAGGCCACAATGTGCTGAAACTTTGCTGAGTACTTAATCACTAACTTGTTCATCTTTAATGTGTAAAGTCATTGTTTCACTGCTCTTTTCTCATCAATCACTTCAAAAGTCTTTTAAAGTTCTTTCTTAAACTTCTTGAAGTCACTAAAGATTAACTCTTTATCAGTGTCTTGTTTCTTCAATGACTTGTCTAGAAACTCATGCAGTTTAAAATTGACTCAGTTGAATGCTGTATCTTTAAGATAGATTATTGTGTATAGATCTTTATTCATTTTGAAGTTGAACTTCTTCTGATTGAAATTTATGTACAGATTAAGCTTTGTTAAGAAGCTTCATAACTTTTTACATTCATTACTGAATGCATTCAGCATCAATATCTTCAGTATATTGTTTATCTTTTGTAGATCTTCAAAACTCTGAAGATTGATTATACTGATAAAGACTGCTTTCTGTGTGCTGAAGATCATGCTTATATTGTAAAAATATTCAATATGTTATGTCTTAATCAGAGATTTCTCTGATATAGGGGCTAGAGGTTAGAGCTTGTGATATAAGAAAGTTTCAGATGTGTTGAGTTAATCAATAGCTAATAGTATGCTAAATAATGATTGCATTGAACATGTTCATCTTCTTAAGAAAGATGATCTGTATATATATTAAACTGCTCACCTTGCTCACTCATAAGCACTGTAAGTTAGCTTGCTCAGCTTATCTATGAGCACTGTGAGCTTACACTGAGCTGTACACCTTCAAGGTGTAGTTCACTGAACCTACATGTTCAATGAGCCTATCAGAACAATGGCTGTAACAGGTGGCCTGAATAGATAAGTGACTTAAGTAACAGAGAAATTTGTTAATGTTGATAAGAAGAAAGCAAGAGATGTAATGATACAAGAAATGTAACTAAATTTAGCATGTTATGTAATTAATATCTGCAAAAATCTTCTATCTAAATTACACAACATGCTAAATTTCTCATATCATCACACCTCTCACTTTCTGAGACACAGATCAGATGATCTCACTAAAATCTTAAATGATCTTATGTTAATTCTTTAAATTAAGGTTTTTTGTAAAGCTAACAAGCACAAAATTAAGATTATAACTGTGTAATTTATTAGTAATTTATTATAAATTGATTATAGATTCTTTCATAACTAATTAGTGATTAGAAATTAGTGTTAAAGAGTTAGATAATTAGGTAGTTAGAATTAGAAGTTAAAGTTAGCAATATAAAATATATTAAGAATGCATTTAAGATATATTAGATTGTTAAAGTGTTAGAGATTAAGTTAAAGCTAATATATTATAAATTAATTAATAATATATTTAAAGAAATTAAACATCAATTAATCTTAAGATATTTTAGAAGATCAGATAGTTATTTAATAAACTTTATTAAGACTTATTTAATATTTTAATAAAATTATTTAACATATATAGTTCTCACTTTCTTCTTGTCAACATTGATACAATCAAGTCAAAATTATATAAGTATCAGCAAAGCTACTTTAAAAACTTAAATTAATATACTTTAAGTTATGCTTTTAATTAGCTTAAGTAAAGAACTATGCTGAAGTCTTTTAAAGATAGAGTGAGTTTTAAAGTTAGTAGAATTAATTAAGTAGTGTTATTAATTTTATTATTATAAGAGTGTTTTAAAAGATTTTTTGATGAAAATTTAATAACAAATAGATCTCTTAAAACTCTCTTGTAATAATACAAAGAATCTATTTTCTGATGTTAAGATAGCTTAAAAGAAATAGATTAATAGCTAAAGTAACTATTAAGTTAAGTTAATCTGATAATCTTATTAACTTAACTTATACTTAGTTTAAGTCAGATTAAAATTCTTAACTTATTAAGTTAAATTAAAGTTAAAAACTTAATTCTGATTTAATCTGCAGATTAAGTTGAGTTATATATAAGTTATACATAAGTTATATATAATTGCATAACTATTGAAAGAAAGTAGATACTCATACTATATTATGTCATTTAGTGAAATCTTTAAACTGTATTGTCTATGAGCACATCTTGATCAAGAGAGTTACAAAAGAAGTAGAAAGAATGTTAACTGCAGTTAATGTAAATAGAGTTTTTACTTAGTCTTTAATATTAATTTTATTTTACTTAAGAATTTAACTAATCATTAACAGTAAATTTTATAAATTTAATAAATCACTTAAAAATCTGTCTAAACAGAAACTTAATAAGTCTGTCAGCAATCATCTTTTAATTAAGTATAAAGTTTATCTGAATTTAATTGCATTTATGCAGATCACAGATGTTGTAATAAAAGATATTAATGTACTTTAATTATTTATGTATATATACATTCTTAATCAAGATCAAGACAGCTTAATTGTCTTTTTTAAGCTAAATAAATGAAGATACTTAATGAGCTTTATTCTTTTGAATGTTTATACAGTGTAAATTAACTTCAAAATATTTACTTATATTTATATTTCTTAATATCTGTTTAAGTCAGATCTCAGTCTTTATACACATTGACATAACTATGTATTCAGTCTCAGTGATTAAGATAATGACAAACTTTTATTTTTAACTTATTTACAATACTGATTTATCTTTAAGCATATAAATATACTTTAAAATTGATTTTCAATTCTGCTTATTCAAAGCATAGTTAAAGTCAAAGTATTTAAGTATTGCTTGACTTTCATTAAAGCTGTACATGATGCTGAGATTGATAATTAATTTTACATATTACAATAATTTCTTAAATGCATATTCATAATGCTCTGCAAAATCACTGAGATATTGACTTAATCAATTTAATATGAAAATGATGTTTAATTAAATATAAATTACTATATACATTAAACTTTCAATTATCTATTAATACTATCTTTAATCTATTCTTTAATCAGTTAAGTCAGCAGAACAAAAAACATCATATTTGTTAAATAAAATGCTGATGACTCTATACTTATTAAATTACATATGAAGATTCTTTAATATCTTATTTACATAATAAGTCTAATTTAGATGCAGAGTTCTCATTTTGCAGTTATGTATAATTTAAATGTCAAGAATTTTCTGTATCTTTTTTAAGTTCTTAACTTTGAACATGTTCATAAGAGCTTGCTTAAATTAAAGAATGTATAATAAATTTGTTGAAATCATGACAATATTGTTTATATAAAGAAGCAGCATAATTCTTTTAATGCTGTAAAGAAAAAGACAGAGATCAGTTTTGCTTTAATGAAAACTTAATTTAAGTAGTTTAATGATACATTATTCATATCAGTTTTATGCAACTTACTTAAGATCATAAAGGCTGTGCAGTATGTGCAGAATATGATTAGATGCAATATTGATTTCAGAAAAAAGTGTTATATAAATTGTTTTTTTTAGAAAGAATTTTATGAAAACATTATTAACATTTACTTAATGACATTCTAAATTCTTAAGTGCAACAATAGTCAGAAAGACTCACAGAGTGTTAAACTTAATAATGAGAATAAAAATATTCTTATAATTAACATTATATGTCTGTAAGAAATTTCTTGTCACAAATCTTGCTTTAAACTTGTTTAAGAATTTATAAATATTCAGCTTAAATTTAAAGATTTATTTGCTGATTATAATGTTAATTCTTCTTAATGACACAGTCTCTTCTTATATTTCATTTATCATCAAGACTGTCAGCTCTACATAAATAATGTTCTTTTACATTTCTTCTTAAATTAAGTCTCTCACTGCTTCAACATAGATAATAAACATCAGAATGTTAGATCTGATCATAGAGTCTTCTTTATCTGCAGAGAATGCTGTAAGTTGTTAAGAAGTAATGTTTTAGCTGCTTTTATGAAGTAAGATAGAATTAGTGTTAAAGATTAAATAAAGACTTTACTTATATTAATTGCAGTTAACATTCTTTTTACTTCTTCTGTAACTCTCTCAATTAAGATGTGCTCATAGACAACATAATTTAAAGATTTCACTAAATAACATAATATAGCATAAATATTTACTTTCTTTCAATAAATTATAAGCTCAAATTAACAAGAAGCTTCTCAGAGAAAGTATATACTTCTAATGTAATAACAGCTAAGTATGTCAGCTATTGAGGTTCATAGTTAATTTAGTTTTAGCAATATCATTAATTATTAAGATTTGTGATAAATCTGACTTTAACAGAATTAGCACACTGATGATAGCTGTGTACACTAATTATTAAGATTTACAGTCAATTTAGCTTTAACAGTATCACTGATTATTGAGATTTATAATAAATCTGACTTTAGCAGAATCAGTATTTTGCAACAATTGAGTATGTTTAGCTTAAAAGATTTATAAAGAATTAATTTTAACAAAAATTAACATTTATAGTTACTCAGAAAGTACTGTTCTTCAGCAGCTTAATATGAGTCATTAAGATGAATAAACATTACTGTTTTATAAAATAAAAGATATAAAAGCTTTCTATTTATTTTATTTATATTATTTTCAATGTATACATTATTATTTTACTTTATTCACTTCTTATACTACATATCAACTATTGTCATCATAAACTTCAACAACTTCTTTATAAAGCAACAATTCATTTCAATTCTCACTTGCAAGAACTGCAATCAATAATTTATTTTTATAAAAAGATAATTGATAAAAAAAGATCTATAAAATGTTGTTAAAGTCTTAACAATCAATATACTAATTAATAAATTCTTAGACTCATTTCTTTTCAGCAGTCTCAGCTTTAAAAATTAAAAAATTAATATAAAAATTTTATATTGATTTATTATCTGCATGAATGCAGATAATCAAGAATATTTGATGAACAAAATCAGTATAAAGAAGGTTTAAAATACATTAAAGTTTAAGTATAAAGAGAAGCTGCAGATGACTGAGAGACAATATTTAATGAAGTTTATTAAATATAAAATGTTAAAAAATATATTCATTAAAGAAATATAAATTTATTTAAGCAAACTTAACAGAAAGATTGCTGCAACTCAGTCTGATATGACTGAGTTGCTTAAATTAGAATGATAATTTTAAATATTATTTTAAATATTATTAATTAAGTATGTTATGATCTGCAATGTCATTAATGCTCAGAATAATTTAGATATCAAGAAAGATTTATAAAAGCTTTAGAAAAAAGAGATACAGCTTAAGACTGATAAGACTGATAAGACTGTTATTATTTTGTAAATAAATAAATAAAAAGAAAATTAATGTTTAATGAATTAGAACTGCAGTTCATTGAATTATTATGCAATTAATATTAAGCAATATTATTATAGATTATTTAGCTTAAACAATAATCATCTTTTTTGCTGCTTTATTAAGTACTTTCTTTATAACAACTTTTACTTCATTAAAGATTGTGAATTTCTTTCTGATGTTAAGCAAAATATTTAAAAGAAGATAAGCAAATCAATTACAGTTAAGCTGCACAGATTGACTGCAGTTAAGTTGTATTAAAAATTAATTTATAAAGAAAAAGAAAAAAAACATAAAATCTTTAATGCAAAAGTCAGTAACAGTAATGATGATGACTTCTTCTCTGAATTTAAAAAGAAAAAGAAAGTTAATAATGAAATTGCTGCTTTATTTAAGAAGACTGTCAGTAAAATGTTTAAATCTGAATGAATTGTAGACTTTAAATTCTTTTTATATATAACTGATTAACTTTAACTCTTCAGTGACTTTCTTATATGAATGAGATGTTGATAAATTAAAGTTAAAAAAGAACATTTATACTTTTATTATTGTGAAGTAATCATTATACAAGTCAGATTAAAAAATTCTGTAAGACTGAGTTCAACACTCTATATATTTAGACTTGAGATTAATTTTCTGTTAAAAAAGTGAATGTACAAAATGAAACTGCATAAAAGCTTTGATTAACACTGTCTTTAAATGTATGATAAGCATGACAAGACTATAATAGAAGTGTTAAAGTGAGATAGAATCTATATAATTAAATATATTGCAAAAAGTTTTAATGAATTTGCTTTAATATCTGCAATATACACATCATATTCAAAGATTGTCTTCTTTATTACTGCTTTAGATATAAGTCTGTATATTTAGATTTATAAGTATAATCTTATAACTAACTTTTTAGACATTGACACTGTGTCATTAAATAAAAAGATCAAGATTTACAGACTTTAACATTAACAATTTGTTTATTTTGATTCTGCAAAGTTGCATAATCTTTACAAGATGATAACTCTTGAAAAGTCAATTCTCATTATTAAGAATAATAAAAATATATATGAGATTTGTGTTCTGATTAAGTTCATCAACAAATAAAATCACACTGTAAGTAAAAGAAAGATTAACATTCTTGTTCTTGTCTTCATTAATATATACAGCTTATTACTCTTGTCATTTAATGAATATCAATACTTTCTAAAGATAATAGATAATCACTCTCAGAAAATATGAACAATACTGTTAAAGTGATATAATGAGATCTTATAAACATTATAAGAATGATGATTAAAGACTGAACTTCAGATTGATGCAAAGATTCTTGCTGTATAAAGTGACAATAAAATGAAGTTAAAGTTCACTTTAAATGACTGATGTAAATCTCTTAACATTACATTGCAATACACAGTGTTTTACATATCAATTTAAAATGACATTGCTGAAAGAATCATCTGAATCACTAAGAACTCAGTGTGCATCATAATTAAAGAAATATAACTGTCAATAAAGTTCTGAGTGCAGACAGCATAAATAGATATTTATTTTCATAATTGAACAGCAATTAATCTCTTAATTAATGATAAGTAGATAACTTCTGAGAAAGTTTTCATCAGTGTAAAGTTATTCATCAATTACATTTATATATAAGAATGTAAATGCTACAGCTACATTGATCTTAAGTTATTATCTAAAGATAGATGTAATAAATTCATAAATTAAGAATAAGTAAGAGTCTTTATAAGCTACATTGAGAAAATCATAAAGCAGTATTAGCTTTAAGCTTCAGATTTTAAGTGTATCATTAAAAATTATACTGTGAAGTTTGCTAAAAGTAAGAAGAAAGACACTGTTAATTTTAAACTGCAACAATAAATATTAAATGTTCTTCTGAACAGAAGATCTGTTGAATGTTTATAAAAGAAGTTAATTATTATAAAGATTACAGCTTTAAATCAGATATTTATGATTTAAAACAGTAAGATACAGTCTAACTTAATTATGATTAAGATTGATAAGTCTTAAAATAAATAATATGAAATTAAGTTAACTGCAGTCAATCTAGATGAGTTGTTAAATAAGAAGATCAATACTGATTAAATTAAGATAGTGACACTTAAAGAAGTTAGAATCTTTTTATGCATTAAGATTTTAAAATAAAAGAGAGATAACAATGACAATTAAGATGTAGATAAGCTCTTAATCAAAATATTAAGAATTATACTGATACTTACAGCATTCTTTACAGATAAAAAAGACTCTATGATTAGATCTGACATTTTAATATCTGTTATCTATGCTGAAGCAGTGAGAGACTTAATCTGAGAAGAAATGTAAAAGAACATTATTTATGTAGAGCTGACAGTCTTGACAGTAAATGAAATATGAAAAGAGACTGTATTATTAAGAAAAGTCAACATTGTAATCAGCAAATAAATTTTTAAATTTAAGCTGAACATCAATGAATTCTTAAATAAACTTAAGACAAGACTTGTGACAAGAGACTTTTTACAGACATATAATGTTAATTATAAGAATATTTTTATTTTTACTATTAAATTTAACATTCTGTAAGTCTTTCTGACTATTATTGCACTTAAGAATCTAGAATGTCATCAAGTAAATGTTAATAACATCTTTATGAAATTTTTTCTAAAGAAAACAATCTATATAACATTTTCTTTTAAAGTTAATATCACATTTAATTGTGTTCTGCACATACTGCACAGCCTTCATGATCTTAAGTAAATTACACAGAACTGACATAAACAATGTATTATTAAACTGCTTAAGTTAAATTTTCATTAAAGTAAAACTGACTTCTATCTTCTTCTTTACAGCATTAAAAGAATTATGCTGCTTCTTTATGTAAACAATATTATTATAATTTCAATAAATCTGTTATACATTCTCTGATTTAAGCAAGCTCTTGCAAGCATGTTTAAAGTTAAGAATTTAAGAAAGATACAGAAAATTCTTGACATTTAAATTATATATAATTACAAAATGAGAACTCTGCACCTGAATCAGACTTACTATGTAAATAAGATATTAAAGAATCTTCATATGTAATCTGATAAGTACAGAGTCATCAGCATTTCATTTAATAAATATAATGTTTTTTATTTTGCTGACTTAACTGATTAAAGAATAAATTAAAGACAGTATTAACAGACAATTAAAAGCTTAATGTATGCAGTAATTCATATTTAATTAGACATTATTTTCACATTAAATTAATTAAATCAATATCTCAGCAATTCTGCAGAGCATTATGAATACACACTTAAGAAATTACTGCAGTATGTAAGATCAATCATTAATCTCAGCATTATGTACAGCTTTAATGAAAGTTAAGTAATGCTTAAATACTCTGACTTTAACTATACTTCAGACAAATAAAATCAGAAATTAATTCTAAAATATGTCTATATGTTTAAAGATGAATCAGTGTTGTGAACAAGTTAAAAACAGAAATTTATCATTATTTTAATCATTAAGACTGAATACATAGTTATGTCAATGTGTATGAAGACTGAGATCTGACTTAAACAGATATTAAGAAACATAAATATAAGTAAATATCTTGAAGTCAACTTACACTGTATGAACATTCAAGAGAATAAAGCTCATTAAATATCTTTATTTATTTAACTTAAAGAAGATAATGAAGCTGTCTTGATCTTAATTAAGAACATATATATATATGAATAATTAAAGTACATTAATGTCTTTTATCATAATATCTATGATCTGCATAAGCATAATCAGATTCAGATAAACTTTATACTCAATTAAAAAATGATTATTAACAAGCTTATTAAGTCTTTACTTAAATGAATCTTTAAGCAGTTCATTGAATTCATGAAACTCACTATTAATGATTAATTAAATTCTTAAATGATTTGTTAAACTCTTAATGATGCATTTAGTTATTTGATGTTTGTCATCAGTGAGAGTTAACAGATGCAGCCTCACTGAGTGAAAGTGTTGAGAAATGATGTTTTAACTATTTCTATAAAATAAAATAAAATTAATGTCAAAGATTAAGTAAAAACTCTATTTACATTAACTGCAGTTAACATTCTTTCTACTTCTTCTGTAACTCTCTTGATCAAGACATGCTCATAGACAATATAGTTTAAAGATTTTACTAGATAACATAGTATAGCATAAGTATCTACTTTCTTTCAATACAAGTGTCAATAACACTTTTAATATTTTAATTAAGAACTTATTTACATCTTAATTATCATTGTTGTCTCTCTTTCATTTTAAGATCTTGACACACAGAAAGATTCTGACTTCTTTAAGTGTCATTATTTTAATTTAATCAGTATTAATCTTTTCATCTAACAACTCATTTAGATTGACTGCAGTCAACTTAATCTTATGTTGTTTATCTTAAGACTTGTTAATCTTAATTATAATTAAGTCAGACTATATCTTACTGTTTTAAGTTATAAATGTCTGATTTAAAGCTGTGATCTTCATAATGATTAATTTCTTTCATAGACATTTAATAAATCTTCTATTTAAAAGAATATTTAATGTTTACTGTTACAGTTTAAGATCAACAGTATTTCTCTTTTTACTTTTAATAAACTTCACAGCATGATTTTTAATGATGTACTTAAGATTTAAAGCTTAAAGCTAATACTGCTTTGTAATTTTCTCAATATAATTTATAAAGACTCTTATTCATTCTTAATTTATGAACTTATTGTATCTATCTTCAGATAATAACTTAAGATCAATGTAGCTGTAGCATTTACATTCTTATATATAAATGTAATTGATAAATGACTTTACATCAATGAAAGCTTTCTCAGAAGTCATTTATTTATCATTAATTAAGAAATTAATTACTATTTAATTATGAAGATAAACATCTGTCTGTGCTGTCTACACTTAGAACTTTATTAATAATTATGTCTCTTTAATTATGATGCACACTGAGTTCTCAGTGATTCAGATAATTCTTTTGACAATGTCATTTTAAATTGACATGTAGAGCACTGTGTATTGTGATGTAATGTTAAGAGATTTACATCAATTATTTAAAATAAATTTTAACTTCATTTCATTGTCACTTTATACAGCAAGAATCTTTGCATCAATCTGAAGTTTAGTTTTCAGTCATCATTCTTATAGTGTTTGTAAGATCTTATCATATCATTTTAACAGTATTATTTACATTTTCTGAAAGTAATTATCTACTATCTTCAGAAAGTACTGATATTCATTAAATAATAAGAATAATGAGCTATATATATCAATAAAGACAAAAATAAAAATGTTAATTTTTCTTTTACTTACAGTGTAATCTTACTTATTGATAAACTTAATTAGAGCACAAATCTCACATATGTTTTTGTTATTCTCAACAATGAGAATTGACTTTTTAAGAGTTGTCATTTTGTGAAGATTACACAACTTTATAAAATTAAGATAAGCAAATTATCAATGTCAAAGTCTATAAGTCTTGATCTTTTCATTTAATGATGCAGTGTTGATGTTTAAGAAGTTAGTCATAAGATTATGTTTATAAATCTAAATATATAAGCTTACATCTGAAGCAACAGCAGAGAAGATGATCTCTGAATGTAATGTATATATTATAAATATTAAAATAAATTCATTAAAACTCTTTGCAATATACTTAACTATATAGACTTTATCTTACTCTGATGCTTCTATTATAGTTTTACTGTGCTTATTACACATCTAAAGACAGTATTGATCAAAGCTTTTATGCAGTTTTATTTTATACATTTGCTTTTTTGACAGAAGATTGATCTCAAATTTAGACATATAGAATGTTGAACTTAATCTTACAGAATTTCTTAATTTAATTTATATAATAATTACTTCACAATAATGACAGTATAAATGTCTCTTTTTAACTTTAATTTATTGATGTCTCATTTGTATAAGAAGATCACTGAAGAGTTAAAGTTAATTAATTATATATAAAAAAAATTTAAAGTCTGCAATTTATTTAAATTTAAATATCTTACTGACAGTCTTCTTAAACAGAGCAGCAATTTCATTATTAACTTTCTCTTTCTCTTTAAATTTAAAGAAAAAATTATCATCATTATTGTCATTAATTTTTATATTAAAGACTCTGTATCTCTTTTCTTTTTCTTTATAAACTGACTTTTAATACAACTTAACTGCAATTAATCTGTACAGCTTGACTGCAGTTAATTTGCTTGTCTTTTTTTTAAGCATTTTACTTAACATTAAAAAGAAATTTGCAATCTTTAATGAAGTGAGAATTATTGCAAAAAAAGCATTTAATAAAGCAATAAGAAATATGATCACTGTTTGAGTTAAATGATCTGTAATAATGTTGCTTAATATTAATTATGCAATAATTTAATAAATTGCAATTCTAATTCATTAAATATTAATCTTCTTTCTGTTTATCTATTCACAAAACAATGACAGTCTCATTAATCTTAAATTGTATCTCTTTTTTCTGAAATTTTTATAAATCTCTCTTAATGTCTGAATTATTCTGAATATTAATGACATTACAGATCACAACATATTTAATTACTAGCACTTAAAGCAGTGTCTGAAACTGTTATTTTAATTTAAACAACTTAATCATATTAAATTAAGTTACAACAATCTTTCTGTCAAGTTTACTTAAATAAATTTATATTTCTTTAATAAATACATTTTTTAACATTCTATATTCAATAAACTCTGTCAAATATTGTTTTTCAATTATCTGCAGCTTCTTCTTATACTTAAACTTTAACACATCTCAAACATTCTTTATGCTGATTTTGTTTATCAGATATTCTTAATTATTTATATTTATATAAATAATAAATTAATATAAAGTCTTTACATCAGTTTTCTGACTTTCAAAGCTGAGATTACTGAGAAAAAATGAGTTTAAAAATTTGCTGATCAGCATATTGACTACTAAGACTTTAATAACATTTTATAGATCTTTTTTTATTAATTATCTTTTTATAAGAGTAAATCATTGATTGCAGTTCTTATAAGTAAGAATTGAGATGAGTTGTTGCTTTATAAAGAAGTTGTTAAAGTTCATGATGATGATAGTTAATATGTAGTATAAGAAGTGAATAAAGTAAAATAACAATATATACATTAAAGATAATATAAATAAAACAAATAGAAAGCTTTTATGTCTCTTATTCTGTAAAATGATAATGTTTATTCATCTTAATAATTCATATTAATTTATTAAACTACTGAAGAACAGTGCTTTCTAAGTAACTGTAAATGCTGATTTTTGTTAAAATTAATTTTTTATGAATCTTTTAAATTAAACATACTCAGCTGCTGCAGAATGCTAATTCTGCTAAAGTCAAATTTATTATAAATCTTAATAATTAGTGATACTGTTAAAGCTGAATTGACTGTAAATCTTAATAACTGATATATATAGTTATCATCAGTGTGCTGATTCTGCTAAAGCTGAATTTATTATAAATCTTTTATAAATCTTAAAAGTTAACATACTCAGCTATCATTACATTAAAAGTATATACTTTTTCTGAGAAGCTTCTTATTAATTTGAGCTCATAATTTATTGAAAGAAAGTAGATATTTATGCTATATTATGTCATTTAGTGAAATCTTTAAACTATATTATTTATGAGCACATCTTGATTAAGAGAGTTACAGAAGAAGTAGAAAGAATGTTGACTGCAGTTAATGTAAATAAAGTCTTTACTTAATCTCTGACATTAGTTCTATCTTACTTTATAGAAGCAGCTAGAACATCACTTCTTAACAATAACTTTAAATTATATATATACTTATGCAATGTTGAAGTAATATAATGAAGCAATACTGCAATAGAATATTCAGAACTTAAGTATAATTAAATATATTTTAATTATTATTTATTTAATAGCTTAAGCTTCTAGATATACTCATTTCAATAAAGAATCATTCTTTTTCATTAAGATATTAATATTATATAAATGTTTATTATAATAATGTAATGTAAGCTCTTAATACAATGCATCTAGATCTTATATAGTTGACATTATTAAATTTAAAAAGTTATGTAAATTATTTTGCAGTCAGATTTTTCTATATAATTTACATAACTCTTTACATTTAGTAATATTAACTATATAAAGTTTAAACATATCATATTAAGAGCTTGCATCACATCATTGTGATAGATATTATATATAATTATATGTATAAGTTGATTAAGACTCTTCTATTATGATGAAATTGATGCATCAATGTTTCATAATAAATTTATTATATAATATTGTTGAAAGAAAGAAGATACTTATACTATATTATGTTGTTTAGTGAAACTCTATGATCATGTATCTATGAGTTGTGATGATCATAATTAATAAAGTTAAAAAGAATGTTAACTGCAGTTAATATTGATAAAGACTTCACTTAGTCTTTAATGTTAATTTTAATTAACATCATAAAAATAGCTAAAACATTACTTTTTAACATTTTTACTCAGTAAGATTGCATCTATTAACTTTCACTGACAGCAAACATTAAATAACTTAATGCATCATTATAAGTTCAATAAACTATTTAAAAGTTTAACTAATCATTAATAGTAAGTTTTATAAGTTTCATGAATTACTTAAAGATTCATTTAGACAGAGATTTAATAAGCTCATTAATAATTATTTCTTAACTAAATATAAAGTTTATTTAAATCTGATTTTGCTTATGCAGATTACAGATGTTATAATAAAAGATATTAATGTATTTTAATTATTTATATATATATACATTTTTAATTAAAGTTAAGACAGCTTAATTGTCTTCTTTAAGCTAAATAAATGAAGCTGTTTAATGAGCTTTATTTTCTTAAATATTTATACAGTGCAAGTTAACTTTAAGATATTTACTTATATTTATATTTCTTAATATCTGTTTGAGTCAGATCTCAGTCTTTATGTATATTGACATAATTATATATTTAATCTTAATGATTAAAATAATAATGAACTTCTATTTTTAACTTGTTTGCAACACTGATTTATCTTTAAATATATAAATATACTGTAAAATTAATTTTTAATTCTGCTTATTTGATGTATAGTTGAAGTCAGAGTATTTAAGTATTACTTAATTCTTATTAAGATTATATTGTTACATTCTGATCAGAGATTTCTCTGATATAGAGTCTAAAGATTAAAGCTTGTGATATAAGAGAAGTTTTAGATATGTTAAAGTTAACTAATAGATAGTAGATGTTAAGCAATGATTGTTATTGAATACAATTGTTTTCATAAAAGAAACAATTCTACTATATAGTAAGCTTGCTCAACAATGCATATCTATGTAATTTGTTAAGCTCATTAAGCTGTGCTCACTCTGCTTACTTTGCACATTATTAAGCTCATTAAGCTTATCATACTTATATTTAAATATACACTTCTGTCTTAACAGCTTACATACTGACTGCATTAATAATTCTTTCTTAAACTATAATTATAACATAATTTTTTCTTTTTTAAATGTTAATTCTCTAAGTCTTATAAGTGAGAATGTCATTGTTATCATTATCAGTAATGATGCTTTCAAAAAGTTCAAATTACTTAAGAATCTTAAAGAAAATTCAGATAAATAATATCTTTACTTTTTTTTCTTGTGACTTCTGTGTCAGTTGCAGCTTGAATTGTTTTGTCATGAAATCTTAATTAAAAGTGCAACAAATGCACTTGTCATAATCATCTATGTATTAATGTGTTATAAAAGTTACTCAATAGAACTTGCTTTTTCTTATGCAAGAAAATAAGTAAAACAATGAAAGAGATAAATAAGACAAACAATATTTTAGTAATTAAGCACACTGAGCTTATTGCTTTTTCATTGAAGATTATATATTTTTAAAAGACTTTAAATTAAATAAATCATCATGCTTTATAGAAGACTGACTGTCTAGCTGTTGAGCTTGATAGTAATAATGATGAAATAAAGAATAAAATAGATTTTTTGTTGCAATTTATAAATTTTATATTATCATTCTTTTAAGATTCAATTCTAGTCTCTTTTTAAAACATTAAAGCATTCTCATACAGTTCTTAAAGTTCTTAAATATTTTTTAAGATACTATGATCTTTTCATTTAACAAAATAATAAGCTTTCTCATTAATTATTTTCTTCTCTAAAATGTTCTTAATTTTATGTTCAATTTTAAGTTCAACAAGCATTGATGTGATTTGAAGTAATATGAACTGATTGCATTGCTGAAGCATAGATGTGTAAAATACTGAGTGTATTTACATTTCTTAAAATAAATTTAATTTATAACTTAACTTCTTAATATTTCTCTTAATCATAAATGACTCAATGTTCTTATTTATGAGTTTCTTACTTTTCACTTTTGTTTATATATTATTCATTCATAAATATATCTTCTCTTCAACTTCAAATGTTTTTATCTTTATTATTTATTTCTTCTACTTCTCAATTCTCTTCATAAAATTAATATACAGTTTCTTAAACTTCACAATATTCAATATTGCTTTCTAACTCTGAGATTTATGCATTCATAAATCTCATCATATCTTCAGATAATATTCATAGTTCACTTCAAATAACATCTTTCTTATAATTTCATTTCATGCATTGTTGTACATAAACTGTATCATAAACAGCAGTTATATTTAATTATTCTATTTCACATTAATATAATGTCACAAATACATTTTAACTATTTGATTTATTCATTCACTTTACTTATTTACCTATAAATAATATACTATTAACATCTTATGTTTTATCTTAAGTTCTCTTGTGAACATTTCTTAAAATTTACTCATAAATAGCTTATCTTTGTCAGTAATAAACTTCTTTAATAGTTTATGATTGCTAATTAATTCTCACAGTATAATGTACATTAATATTAATGCTGTTGCAGTTTCTCTGAATAAAATGAACATCATGTACTTCATTAATTTATTCATTATAATTAATATGCTGTCAAATCTAACTTCTTATGCTGAGTTCTTTAACTTCAGTAGCTTAATAATGAAGTTTATAATAACAGACTCTCAGAGCACATCAAATACATTTAATTTTATTATTTTATCATAATGCTTATCTCTTTAAATCTTATTGCATTAGCATAAATCACATTTAACAATGTATTCAGTAATTCAGTTGCAAAGATTGCTTATATTGTGTCTTCTTTATATAAGATATTCTATACATTTAACTTCTAAATGTTCATCAACTTAACTATTATAACATATTTTAATGCATTCTTCATCTATTAAGAAAGTATTCTTCATCTTAAATGTTGTTGTTAAGTCTTTTATGAAAGTTTCTTGCTCATCTTTATGTAGAATTTCAGCATAATTCATTTTTACTTCTTTATGATCTGATCATCTACTCAAAGCATCAACATCATCATTCTTATTATTCTTCTTATAATAAATCTGAAATTCAAAGTCTGTCAACTGTTCTGCTTAGCAAATCTGTCACTAATTTAGTTACTTAATCATTATGAAGTTTCTCAAATTCTTATGATTCATAAAGATCTAAATAGACTTCTCTATACTTATAAAGTAAAATCTTTAATCTTGCAGTACTTTCATTATTATAAGTAGTTCTTTATTATAAATCTTATATCTTTTCTTAAGTTCTGACAGTTTTCTAAATCAATATGCAATAAACTTTTGTTACTCATTCTTGATTTAATACAGATATGCTTTAACTGCAAAATCTAATGCATCAGTTTTCAGTATTTTCTCACATGCTAAATTAAGTGTTTATAGATGTGCTGTTTCACTAAGACTTTTCTTTAATACATAAAATACATCTTTCTATTTCTTGTCTCAATGTCATTTCTCATTCTTGTGTGTCAAACACATAAAAGATTTTGCAATCTTTATATAATTAAATATAAACTTTCAATAATAATTCATTAACTCTAAAAAGACTTATATCTTCTTAATCTTTTTTAACATCAGTCAGTTTCTGACTGCTTTCATCTTTTTAAAGTTCTTCTTAATTTAATTAAATTGAATAACATATCTTAGAAATTCAATCTTTTTTGTTTTAAATCTGCTCTTTAATTTTTTTACATACAGAGCTCTTTCATTAAGCTTTGCTAAAATCTTATATACATATTTACAGTGTATCTTGAGATTGTCTAAGTATATTAAAATATCATTAAAATATATAATTACAAAATCATTAAAATACTCTCTTAACATATCATTAATAAGTCTCTAAAAGATAACTAAGACATTCTTAAGCTCAAATAACATAACAGTGTATTCATAATGTTTATATCTTGTTTAAAATGTCATTTTTCATTCTTTATTCTTCTTTATGCATACACAGTAGTACACTTTCTTCAAATTTAAACTCATAAATTACTTAACTTTTTCTAGTCTGTCTTATAACTCTTCTATCAGCAATAGAGAATAACTGTCTTAATATATTATTTTATTTAATTGTTTATAGTTAACACAAAGTCACTTAATGTCATTCTTCTTTAATACAAAAAGTATTAAGTAATTAACTGATGACTTTAATAATTTAATGAACTCTCTCTTTAAATTCTCAGCAAGATAGTCTCAGACTGTCTTCAGCTAATTTTTATTTATTAAATATAAAGACATTCATCAAGAATTCTTGCTGTCTATAAATGATATCTTATCATTTCAAGACTTATACTCTAATAAGCTCTTTTCTAATTGTTTAAAGATCTTATATGTGTTCTTTATTGCATAGAGTTCTTTATTGATTTAATTAATTTAAAGATTCTTTTTGTGTAATCAGAGCATCTTTAATATAACATTATACTTAATTGACTTAAAAACATTCAGTGTTAACTTCTGTGAATTATTCAGTATTATAACTTTAATATAAACTTCTTTACAGATTCATTCAAATTCTCTGTTAATCATGTATACTTGCATAAGCTTTGCCACTTTTTATAATGTTAATTTTAGCTGTTCAATTACTCATTATAATATAAAGTTATTGATCACTCTTAAATTTATTATTGCTTGAAGTTATTTCTTCAGCAGTATCTCAACATTAACTTATATCTTGTAATCATTATTGTTGTCAATTCATTAAAACATTAAAAGCTTCTTATTCTTTAATTTTACTAAGAAAGCTTTAGATTTTTTAACTTCTCAAAGCTCTTTGCTTCTATTGAAACTTATAAGACTCAGTTTTTATTTTAAAATTCATTAAATTCTTTTTAAGATTCTTTAAACTTTATTAACTTTACATTTTCTTGTTGCTTCTAAAGATCATTAATTATCTTTTATAAATAACACTGTTCTCATTTCAGTTCTTATTGCTGATTTTTAAGTATCTATTGTCACATCTTAATGCATACATTCTCAAAGTGCTCATATTTATTTTTAAGTTTTATGTTAACTTCTTAGTTATTGACATTCTTTGAGTTCACATTTAAATTTAAATACATTTAGATAAGATCTTCTAAATCTTTAATTTCTGCAGTATCTTTCTTCTAAGTTTTGCAAATATCAATTTCTTTAATTTTATTTATATTATTTCTAACAACTTTCTCTAAAATAGCTAATCTCTTTAATTTATTCATTGTAGCATAATCAATGTTGTGTCTCTTTTTAAGCTTTTATAATCATCATTTAACTTCATCTTTACTACTTATATACACAAAGCAATTATTATCATAGCAGACTGTTCAGCTCTAGACTGAGTGTGCAGATTACCTATAGATTGCATGGGTCTGAGTTGAGTCTGAGTGTTGAATCAGATAGAATAAACTTTTTTTGACTTAAATTAAGTGCAGATTAACCTGACTTGACTCTGTGTGAATTGCAGATTATTTACAGGCTAAGTAAGCAAGAATTAGTCTGACTAAGCAAGTATAAGTTAGTATAAATATGTGAAAGTTTTTGTCAGTTAGTTTGATAGTGTGCATGTTAGAATTATGCATTAGAAATGAAGATTTCATCTTAAATTATAGCATGTACTATTCTTTGAAAGTGCATAATGATGTTGTCACTGACTATGCTATAACTCTATACTACAAAGTCTAATCAGCACTTAGAACAATTATCATCATTTACTGATAAGAATTTATCTTTATTCACTGTTCAAAGATCTATATCTTTCAACATCAAGAGACTTAAGACACAAATAATTATTATTTAACATCACTCTATTAACAGAGTAATATTAGACATTGCTCTGTCAATGAAGATTGAGAATTCTTAATTATGTAATTTTATCTAAGATTGAGAGCTCTTAACTATGTAATTTTACCTGAGGTTGAGAGCTCTTAACTATGTGATTTTATCTGAGGTCAAGAGCCCTCAACTATGTGATTTCATTAAAGATCAAGAGCTCTTAACTATGTAATTTCATCAGAGGTTGAAGATTCTTGACTGTGTAATTTCATCAGAGATTGAAGATCTTTAACTGTATGATTTCATCAGAGATCAAAGGTTTCTGACTGTGTGATTGAGTGATGTGATGAATGATAAAATAGTGAAGCATGAAGAAAAAGTGATGTAAATGAAGATGATGTGATTAGAGTTAATTTAATATTCACTATTAAGAGTTAGCATTATTCACTGTCAAATTACTCTTATATGAATTTGCTCATTACTTATCTCTCTTCATTCTCTTCTTTCTTTTCATTCTTCAAATACAAATGTTCTTTCTAACACACAATGTATTTCTTTTAAAAGCAGAGAAGTTGACATTGTGTTCTGAACAGATTGTAGTTTCATGAATTTTTTGCATTTATTGACATAACTATTAAGCAAATCTCTTCTGACTCTCTTTTTAAGATGAGCTGAGAGAATTAATAGTGTAGTTAGTTGTAAAGATGCTGTAATATTAATTAATTCATCTAAGTTGCAGCATTTTAATCTTTTAATGAGAAATTCTAACATACATGCATCAGTCAGCTGTCTTCATAGATATTGAGTCTCATATCTTTGTTTAGATCATCAGAGTCATCATTTAAAGTATTGTGAGAATTGCATTTCAGAATGTCATAAATGATTTAATTCAGAGTATCAGTCAGGCTATTATCTGCAATGTTAGAAGAGTTGTAATCTGAGATAAATATATAAGATAGATGTTCTGTATCTATATTAACTTCATCTAAAAACAAGTCTTCTACAGCATTCTTTCTTTCAGTTATGAGATAATTCAGTTTCTAATGTTGAAGTAAATTGAACTTGATCATCATAATGATCTTAATGATAACTTTATTTAATCAATTTCTTCAATAAATAATGACATCTCAAGCAAGATTGAACAGTCATTCAATCTCAATATCAGCAATAAATATAGTAAGAACATTCTTAATCATTGCAGCTAATGCTGAAAAGATCATAATCTGTAACTTTTAATACTTTAGAATGTTAAGATCATTCTTATTGACTGAGTATAGTGAAGAATTTAAATATTGATTGACTTCTAAATTAATAGTTATGATGTCATTAAGTTAAGTCTTGAATTGCTGTGCTTTTGTGATGAGATTTATGAATGATTTGATGACAGATAATGTTGAATTCTAAGTATAATTATGTGACAAAGCATTCTCATATAAACAATAATGATCTTTATAATAAATCTGAAACTCAGTTCAATACTATACATAATATGTCTGATCTTACTCAGCTGACTGCACACCTCAGTAATTAATGATGCATGTTAAAAATATGTATTAAAAAGATCAGTAGAAAATATATCTGATATAGTGAAAATTTCTGTATAAAGTTAAGAATGATGACAATGTTATATAATAAGTCACTTTCATCTTCTGTTTGCACATAATACTTCTTCATCTTAATTAATGCTTTCTCAATAGCTATCTTTAGCTTTACTGTTCACTTCAAGATTAAGTTTAATCTCTTTATGTTATTCTGATTCTTCAGATAATTAAAAAGATTGATGTACACAAGAAATGTCTTATACATAATTAAATTATATATTTAACTCATTGACTCTGTGTACTTCTTGAAGAGTTGAAAAAGCATCATTATATATAGACTGAGTGTGCAGGTTGCCTATAGGTCATGCAGATCAGGGTTGAGTTCAGATATTGAGTTGAGTTGAGCTAACTTTTATTCAGCTGAGTCAGGTGTGAGTTAACCTGACCTGACCTGTGTAGGGTCATGGGTTTTTTGTGAGTTATATATAGCCTTAGTAAGCATGTGTATGCGCTTAGTAAGCATGTGTATGCGCTTAGTAAGCATGTGTATGCGCTTAGTAAGCACATACACATGCTTACTAATGTGTGTTTCTAAC
>JAABUJ010001459.1_pt1 | contig 34836 bp, 29 predicted proteins | sample 5559131 | NCBI WGS metagenome assembly JAABUJ01 (sample SAMN10711875, study PRJNA513366) | rock metagenome | isolation source: Antarctica rocks | place: Antarctica: Victoria Land, Mt New Zealand nord | collected 2016-01-07 | reverse complement strand
GCGCATTGCGCAAGATTCCCCACTGATGCCTCCCGTAGGAGTCTGGGCCGTGTCTCAGTCCCAGTGTGGCTGATCGTCCTCTCAGACCAGCTACCCATCGTCGCCTTGGTGAGCCGTTACCTCACCAACAAGCTAATGGGCCGCGGGCCCATCCCGATGCGGAGGCCGAAGCTTCCTTTCCCCAGCGGCCTTGAGGCCGGAGGGCACATTCGGTATTAGCCCGAGTTTCCTCGGGTTGTCCCAATCATCGGGGCAGGTTACCCACGTGTTACTCACCCGTTCGCGGCTTTGCCCCGGGCCGAAGCCCGGTTCGTCGCTCCACTTGCATGTGTTAGGCACGCCGCCAGCGTTCGTCCTGAGCCAGGATCAAACTCTCCGTGAAGAACTTCGGCCTCGCCTGACGGCGATTGCCTCGAGAATCGCCTGGCGGCGATTCTCTGACTTCAACGTAGAGTCGTCAGGAATCCCGTCTTCGGTCGCGACCCGAGGGCCGACTACCGATCACGGGCTCAAATCCTGGGCCCGTCCCTGGTGGGACCGGGCCCTTGCATCCACACGAGGAAGCCCGAGTACACGGTTGGGCTTCGGGACGCAAGACGGGGTCAATCTTGGCACCGCCGCTCGAAGGACTCCGGTGAAGGTGTCAATCGATCGACGGCGTCGAACCTGGACACACTCCCTCGATCGAGGTAATCGATCGAAGGGTGCGCATGCTGTTGAGTTTTCAAAGACCGTCGCACCCCTTCAGGAAGGTAGTCCTCCTCAAACGGCGCGCCCGGAACCGGATGATCCCGGGGCGGACCGAGGAGTATAGCGCTGAGACTGGGGCTGAGGCGATTTCTCGCTCGTGCCCGTCCTCCAGCGCCGCTCGACGGTGGCTCAGCATAGGACCTGGACGAGAACCGTGCGTTGTCGCGACCGCTCGTCGAAGTCGATCAGCACGATCTGCTGCCAGGTACCGAGGACCAAGCGCCCATCGACGATAGGGACGGTCTCGGACGGCCCGATCAGCGAAGCCCGCTGGTGGGCGTGGGAATTGGAGTCGTGGTTCAGGCGGTTGTGCTCGTAATCGCCAGCGGCGGGAATCAGCCGGTGCAGCAGCGCCTGCAGGTCGGCGACGCCGCCGGGCTCGTACTCCATCGTGGTCACCGCGGCCGTGGAGCCGACCACGAACACCGATACGATGCCGCCGCTCATCCCGGCGGTGCCGACCACGCGTTCCACGCCCTCGGTCAGATCAAGGATCTCCCCGTGCCCCGCCGTCTGAAGAGCCAGCTTGCCGCCGTGAACGGTCACGTCCGCGGTCGCTCCGGCGCATGGATCGGCGCGTGGGCCGGCATACGGGCCGGCGCGGGGCTCATGCCGGGTCCTGATCGTCGAGTAGTCGCAGACGAGCAAAACGGCGCTTGCCCAACTGCAGGACGCGACCGTCGAGCTCAACACCGGGGAGGTCGAGCACCGAGACGGACTCGCCATCGATGCGCACGGCGCCCTGGGCGAGGCTGCGCCTCGCGTCGGAGGTCGAGACTCCGAACGCGCGGGCCAGCAACGTCGGCAGATGAACCGCCGCACCGTCGGCGGCGACAGACACGACCGGCATCTGATCGGGCGCCTGACGGCGAACGTGGATCCGGTCGAAGTGCTCCTCGGCCGCCCCGGCGGCGGCGCGGTCGTGAAATCGCTGCACGATCGCCCGCGCCAGCGCCCGCTTGGCGTCCCGCGGTCCGAGGCCGTCGGGAGGCGCGGTACCGAGCAGCATCGAGTACCAGTTGTCCAGCGAAGAGTCCGGGATGCTCAGGGTGCGACCGTACATCTGGGCTGGGGTGTCAGTGACGCCGATGTAGTTGTCAAGCGATTTTGACATCTTGCGCGCGCCGTCGGTCCCAAGCAGCAGGGGCAGCGTCATGATCACCTGCTCGGGCCGACCATAAGCCCGCTGGACATCGCGCGCGAGCAGCAGGTTGAACTTCTGGTCGGTGGCCCCGAGCTCGACGTCCGCACGGACGGCGACAGAGTCATAGCCCTGCAGCAGCGGATAGAGCAACTCCAGCAGTGAGATCGGCTCGTTGGCGGTCAGGCGCTTGGCGAAGTCGTCGCGCTCGAGGATCTGGGCGACGGTGGCCGTTCGCAGCAGCGCGAACAGGTCAGCAATCGTCATGTCCAACCACTCGCCGTTGAAGCGGACCTCGAGGCGCTCGGGATCGGCGTCGAGCACCTTGAGCGCTTGGTCGCGAAACGTGGCGGCGTTGGCGTCGATCTGGGCGGGGTCCAGCACCGGCCGGGTGCTCGAGCGCCCGCTGGGGTCTCCCACTCGAGCGGTGTAGTCGCCGACGATCAGGACCACCTTGTGACCCAGATCCTGGAACTCGCGTAGCTTCTGCAGGACGACCGTGAATCCGAGGTGGATGTCCGGCGCGGTGGGATCGATGCCGAGCTTGACGCGCAACGGCCGCCCCGAAGCCAGCTTGCGCTCGAGCCCGCCCTGGGGAAGGCAGTCGACCGCGTTGCGACCCAGCCACGCGGCCTGCTCGGCGGCCGTGGATGACTCGGAGGGCACGGGAGCCAATGCTAGAGTCTGATCGCCGCCACGGGAAGCGCCAGCCTGCTCAGCTCAGGTCCCGGCGCGTCCAGAGTTTGCGGTCGCACCGCCGCCCCGGCCGGCTCCGTCGGCCCCGAACATCGATCGCATGAGCGACGACGAACCCATTACGCCCGAGCGTCGGGATCCGCATGCGCCGATCCCATTCGCCCCTCCGCGTCGTCGCTGGCGGCGCGATTGTCGCGGCCGTCCGGTTCGCCCTCGCGTGCGCAAGCTGCGCCTGCTCTCGATCGTCGTCGGCCTGGGGACGCTGGGCGCGATCTCCACTGTGTTCGGGATGATGCTGGCGGTCGCCTCCGACCTCCCCCAGCTGGAGAACCGCCAGCAGTACAAGGCGCAGGTCAACTCCTACCTGTACGACGACAGGTGGCGTCCGATTGGCATCTTCTCGCCCCCCAACAACGTGGTGATCGACCGCTATGACCAGATCGCGAAGTGGATGCGCAAGGCGATCATCTCGGTCGAGGACAAGCGCTTCCTCACCGACCCCGGGGTCGACATCCGGGGGACCGCGCGCGCCTTGGTCGCCGACGTGACCGGCGGCGCGCGCCAGGGCGCTTCGACGATCGCCCAGCAGTTCGTCAAGAACGCCCTGACCGAGCAGGGCAACCGGACGATCTTCGAGAAGCTGCGGGAGGCGGCGCTCGCCTTCCAGCTCACGCACAAGTGGAGCAAGGAGAAGATCCTGCGCGAGTACCTGAACTCGATCTACTTCGGCCACGGGGCCTATGGGGTCGAATCGGCGGCACGGGTCTACTTCGGCAAGGTGCACGGCTTCGGGCCCAGCGCGGCCACCAGCGGCAGCACGGGCGGCTGCGGGGACAGCACGCCGACGCAGCACCGCCTCGCCTGCGCGCAGGTCCTGGCGCCCTGGGAGGCGGCGCTGCTGGCCGGGATGGTGGCCAATCCTTCGACCTTTGACCCCCTCGCCCATCCTCGAGCCGCGCGGGAACGGCGCGATCTCGTCCTCTCCGACATGCTCCAGCAGGGCTACATCACCCGCTCGCAGTATCGGAAGGGCCGCAGCGAGCCGGTGCCCAGCGCCAACGACATCGAGCAGCCCGAGGAGCCGACGGCGGCACCCTACTTCACCAGCTGGTTGGCGCCCCAGATCCTCGCCTCGATGGGGCTCGGGCACGGCGTATTGCCGCGGGTGGCCGAGTACCGCGCCTACTACAGCGGCCTGAAGATCCGCACGACGATCGACCTGCCGATGCAGAGAGCCGCCGACCAAGCGATCTCGGCTGATCTGCCCAGCGGCCCGGGACAGCCCAACGCGTCGCTGGTGGCGATCGACAACCGGACCGGTCAGGTCCGGGCGATGGTCGGCGGCCCACTCGTCAACGGCCAGGAGAACTACCAGCAGTATCCGTTCAACCTGGCCACCGAGGGTCGCCGTCAGCCCGGCTCGGCGTTCAAGCCGTTCACCCTCGCGGTTGCGCTCGCCTCCGGCCAATATTCACCTGACTCGGTCTTCGACTCAAAGCCGTTGGACCTGATCGTCCCTAACAGCCGCGGCAAGGAGCACTTCATCGTCCACAACTTCGGCAACCAGTACTCGGGGCCGATCACGCTCAACGACGCGACCGCGTTCTCCGACAACTCGGTGTTCACCCAGCTGGGACTGTCTCCGGGGGTCGGGACCCAGCGGGTGGCCCGGATGGCCCGGGCGATGGGGATCCGCTCCCCGGTCTCGACCAACGACGCGATGATCATCGGCGGCCTCAAAGAAGGAGTCTCACCGCTGGACATGGCCCACGCCTATGAGACGCTCGCCGAGGGCGGGCGGCGCGTTTTCGACCCGGCGCTGGGCGCACCTGACCGCGGTCCGACCGGTATCGCCCAGATCCAGTGTCGAATCGTCACCTGCCACGGCAGCCGGAATCTGGTCGGCCAGCCGCGCTACAAGCGGGTGATCCCGGCGTCGGTGGCGCAGACGATCCACGACATGCTGGCCGGGGTGGTCTCCCACGGAACCGGCACCGCCGCGGCGATCGCAGGCGTCGACGTGGTCGGCAAGACCGGGACGACCAGTAACTACGGCGACGCCTGGTTCGTCGGCTGGACGCCGCAGTTGACCACGGCGGTGTGGGTCGGCTTCCCGAACAAGCTGGTCCCGATGACGACCCTGTACAACGGTGGTCCGGTGGAGGGCGGCACCTTCCCGGCGGTGATCTGGCACGACTTCATGACCCAGGCGCTGCAGATCTTCGCCAGTTACCAGGCCAGTGCCTCGAAGGGCAGGTCGGGCGCCGGCCAGGGCTCTGGGTCGAGCTCGGCCGGTTCGCAGGCCGCCCCGTCTAACTCAGGCGCCACGACGCAGAGCGTCTCGCCGCCGAGCGCCGGCGGTGGGGGCACCGCAACCGCGCCGGCCAACGGTGGCGGTACCGGCGGTGGCACAGGTGCCGGGACCGGCGGTGGGGGCACCGCAACCGCGCCGGCCAACGGTGGCGGTACCGGCGGTGGGGCCGGCGGTGGGGCCGGTGGCACCGGTGGCGGCACCGGGGGTGGCACAGGTGGCGGGACCGGTGGCGGCACCCGTGGCGGCACCGGGGGTGGCACCCGTGGCGGGACTGGCGGTGGCACCGGTGGCGGGACAGGTGGTGGCACAGGCGGCGGTAGCGGAGGTGGTACCGGGGGCGGTACCGGTGGCAGTGGCGGGACCGGGCTCGGCGGCGGCGGCAGCGGCGGCTAGCCCCGCGGGCACCGCAACCGCGCTCAGCGTAAGGCGCGGGACAGGAAGCGACTGCCGACCGCGCAGAAGCGCCACGGGAGCTCGACGGCGCGGGTGATGCCGATCCGCACGTCGCTCTGGACCTGGACTTCGCGCCACGCCGCCGGCCGGCCCGAGACGACGATCGGGCCGTCGCGCAGGTCAGTCTGGTTGTGGTGCAGCTCGATGGCCAGCGCCTGGGTCAGCTTGCCCGGACCCGAGCAGAGCTGGCGCAGGGGCTCGACGCGGCGCCGCGCCCGCATCAGCTCGATACCCTCCACCGGCTCCAGCGCACGGATCAGCACGGCCGCCCCGACCCCGCCACACTCGCTCACGGCGTTGAGCAGCGCGTGAATCCCGTAGGAGCGGTACACGTAGGCCCGCCCTGGCGGCCCGAACAGGGTGCCGGTGCGCTTGGTCAGCCCCACGTAGGCATGACACGCGGGCTCGGACTGGTGATATGCCTCGGTCTCGACGATCACTCCCGAGCAGCCGCCGTGCGAGACCGTGCAGCCGATCAGGTCCCGGGCCACCGCGACCACCGGACGGTCGTAGAAGGCCGGATCCACTTCTCTACTGCAGCGCGGCGCGAGCGCGCTCGAGCTGCTCGCGGACGCGGGCGAGGCTGGTGCCGCCCTCAGACACCTTGGTCTCCAGCCACGCGCCCCGCTCAAGCACGGCGTAGAACTCGTCGTCGAGCAGCTCCGAATGGCCGGCCAGCTCCGCTCGGGGGAGGCCGGACAGGGGCCGCCCGAGCTCGAGCGCACGGCGAACCAGGCCGGCGACAACGCCATGGGCCTCGCGGAACGGCATTCCCCGGCGGACCAGCAGGTCGGCGATGTCGACCGCGGCCAGGAACTCGTCCCCAGATGCCTCGGCGAGCCGGCCGCGCCGAAAGGCGATCGACCCGAGCATGCCGTCGGCGGCCTCGAGGCACAGCTCGAGCGTGTCACAGGCATCGAACAGACGCTCCTTGTCCTCCTGCATGTCCTTGTTGTAGGTCAGCGGCAGCCCGTGCATCACGCCGTGAAGCGCGACCAGGTTGGCGACGATCCGCGGTGCCTTGGCCCGCAGCAGCTCGGCGGCATCGGGGTTCTTCTTCTGGGGCATGATCGAGGAACCCGAGGCCCAGGCGTCAGACACCTCGCAGAAGCCGAACTCCTCGGTCGACCAGAGCACGATCTCGGCCCCAAGGCGGGACAGGTGGGTCGCGCACGTGGCTGCGGCGGCGAGGTAGTCAAGCACGAAGTCGCGGTTGGACACCGCGTCAATCGAGTTCTCGGCCACCGACTGAAAGCCGAGCTCGGCGGCGACGGCTCGACGGTCGGTGTCGAAATTCACGCCGGCCAAGGCGCCGGCGCCGAGCGGCAGCTTGCTCGTCGCCGCGGCGACCGAACGGAAGCGATCGCGGTCGCGCACCAGCATCCATACGTAGGCCAGCAGGTGGTGGCCGAGGTACACCGGCTGGGCCCGCTGGAGATGGGTGTAACCGGGCATCGGCCAATCCACATGGCGCGCGGCCAACTCGATCAGCGAGCCCGCCAACCGCGTGGTCTGCGCCACCGCTCCGAGCGCGTGAGCCCGGACGTACATCGCCACGTCGGTGGCGACCTGGTCATTGCGCGAGCGCGCGGTGTGGAGCTTGCCTCCCACCCGCCCGACGATCTCGGTCAGCCGCCGCTCGATCGCCATATGGATGTCCTCGTCTGAGTCGGCGAACTGAAACGAGCCATCGTCGAGCTCGAGGCGAACCTGCTCGAGGCCCCGGTGCAGCTGGTCGCGCTCCTCGAATGCGATGATGCTCTGGGCGGCGAGCATCGAAGCATGGGCGATCGACTGGTCGACGTCGTAAGGACTCAGTCGCCAGTCGAAGACGATCGAGTCGTTCAGGCGCCGGAAGGCGTCGTGCTGGGGTTCGGTGAACCTGGAGATGGCAGCATTATGGATCAGCGGCCGAGCACCGCTCGGAAGGCTTGCACCACCCGCCCCACCTGGCCCTCGGTCATCGCCGGAAAGAACGGCAGCGCGACCGAGCGGGCGGCCACGTCCTCGCAGACCGGAAACTGACCGACACGATGGCCGTAGCGCTCGCGGTAGAAGCTCATCAGGTGGATCGCGGGCAGGTAGGGCTTGCTCTGGATCCCGCGCTCGGCCAGCGCGCGCACGGTCTCGTCGCGATCGAATTCGCGCGGGAGTTGGATCACGAACACGAACCAGCCGCGCCGATCCCCGCCAGAATCCGGGCACGGCAGCTCGAGCCCATCCACTTCAGCCAAGGCGTCGCGGTACAGCTGCGCGACGGCTGTCCGGTCGGCCAGCATCGCGTCCAGGCGCTCGAGCTGCCCGAGGCCGATCGCGCAGGCGATGTCTGACAGGCGGTAGTTGAAGCCGAGCCGGTCGTGGTCCAACCAGCCCATGTCGGGCGAGCGCCCCTGGTTGCGCTCGGAGTCGACGCACACCTTGATGCCGGCGTCGGCGGTGGTGATGATTCCTCCCTCGCCGGTCGTCAGCTGCTTGTTGGGATAGAAGCCGAACACCGCCGGATGGCCGCGAGCGCCGACCGCGATGCCGTCGCCATGCACGGCCCCGAGCGCCTCGCACGCGTCCTCGACAATCGGCAGCCCGAGACGCTCCAAGGCCGGCAGGTCGGCGGGATAGCCGAATATGTGGACCGGCAGCAGGGCCGTCGTACGCCCCGTCACGGCGGCGGCCGCGGCATCCGGGGCCAGGTTGAGCGTCATCGGGTCGATGTCGGCGAACACCGGCCGAGCCCGCTCGTAGATCACCGCGTTGGCGCTGGCCACGAACGAGAACGGGCTCGTGACAACCTCGTCGCCGTCCTTGACTCCGACCGCTCGCAGCGCCAGGTGCAGGCCGGCCGTGCCGCTGGAGACCGCGCTGGCGTGGGCGATCCCCAGCCGCAGCGCGAAAGCGCGCTCAAACTCGGCCAGCTGCGGTCCCAGTGAAAGCTGGCCGGAGCGCAGGACCGCCAGGACGCGCTCCTCCTCCTGGGCCCCCAGCACCGGCTGGGCGAGCGGAACCGTCTCCGGCTCGGCCTCGATCACGTGCCCGCAGCCGAGGCGGCCTCGCCCAGCGAAGACAGTCGGCCGCCCTGCACGCCGTACTCGAGCGAGTCCACCAGCGCCTCCCATGAGGCCTCGATCACGTTCTCCGACACTCCGATCGACCCCCAGACGCGGTCACCATCGCAGACGTCAAGCAGCACCCGGGTGACCGCGCCGGTCCCCTTGTTCTCGTCGAGGATCCGGACCTTGAAGTTGACCAGCTCGATCTCGCGCAGGTGCGGGTGGATCTCCACCAGCGCCTCGCGCAGCGCCCGGTCCAGCGCGTTGACCGGTCCGTTGCCCTCAGCGGTGCGGACATAGCGCTCACCGTCGACCCAGATTTTTATCGTCGCCTCGGTCTCCACACGCCCATCCGCCCGCTGCTCGACGATCACCCGCCAGGACTCCAGCTCAAACAGCGGCTCGTACTCTCCCGTCTGCTTGCGCAGCAGCAGCTCAAACGAGCCGCCGGCCGTCTCGTAGTGATACCCCCTGTGCTCGAGCTCCTTGACGCGCTCGACCACGTGGGTGGCCGCCTCGTCGTCGAGCTCGATCCCGGCGTCGCGCGCGCGGGCCTGCACCGTGCCCTTTCCCGACAGCTCGGAGATCAGCAGCTCGCGATGGTTGCCCACCACCTCGGGGTCGAGGTGCTCGAAAGTGGCCGGGTCCGCGGTAACGCCGGCCACGTGCATGCCGCCCTTGTGGGCGAAGGCGTTGCGCCCGACGTAGGGCGAGTCCGGATCGGGTGTGAAGTTCAGCAGCTCGGCGACGTAGTTGGCGGTCGGGGTGAGCGCGGCCATCTGCGCCTCGGTCAGGCACCGGTAGCCGAGCTTGAGCTGCAGATTGGGGACAATCGAGATCAGGTTCGCGTTGCCGCAGCGCTCGCCGTAGCCGTTGACGGTGCCCTGGACGTGGGTCGCGCCCTGCTGCACGGCGGCCAGCGAGTTGGCCACCCCGCAGCCGGCGTCGTCGTGGCAGTGGATCCCGATCCTCACGCCCTCGGGCGCGAGCGCATCCACCACCGCTCGCATCGAGGCGCCGATCCGGTCGGGCAGCGTGCCGCCGTTGGTGTCACAGCAGACGAGCGTCTCGGCCCCGGCCCCGGCGGCGACACGCAGGCACTGCAGACCGTAGGCGCGGTCATCGGCGAAGCCGTCGAAGAAGTGCTCGGCGTCGTAGATCACGCGCTTACCCTGCCCGACGAGGAACGCCACCGACTCGGCGATCATGCGCAGGTTCTCCTCGCGGTCCACCTTGACCACCTTCTCGAGGTGCAGCGCCCAGGTTTTGCCCACCAGCGTGCAGGCCGGCGCGAAGCAGTCGGCGATCACCCGCAGCGCCGGATCGTCCGCGGCCCGGATCCCGCGGCGGCGGGTCATCCCGAAGGCGGTGATCTGGGCATGGTGAAACGTCTCGGCGCCGAGCAGCGCGAACAACTCGAGCTCCTTGGGGTTGGAGCTCGGAAAGCCGGCCTCGATCAGGTCGATGCCGAGCTGGTCGAGCCGGTGAGCGACGCGCAGCTTCTCACCCGCCGACAGTGACATGCCCTCGCCCTGCATCCCATCACGCAGGGTGGTGTCGTAGAGCTCGATCTGACTCATCGTGCCTTCGACGGCACCGCTACGACGTCCAACCACTCGGAGTAGCGCTGATCGCGCCCGTGCAGGGCGTCGTCGAACACGCGCTGCAGCTCGGAGGTAATCGGTCCCCGCCCGCCCCTCCGCCCGCCCCTCCGCCCGTCCTCCGCTCCACCCTCCGGCTCGCCCCGGGCGCCGTCGTAGGTCCCGATCTGGTGGTCATCGATCTCACGCACCGGGACCAGCTCCGCGGCGGTCCCGGAGAGGAACACCTCATCGGCCAGGTACAGCTCGGCTCGGGCCAGGTTGCGCTCCACCACCTCATAGCCGAGGTCGCGGGCGATCGTGATGATCGACCGGCGACTGATGCCGTCAAGGATCCCGGCCGTCTGCGGCGGCGTCAGGATCACGCGATCGCGCACGATGTAGATGTTCTCGCCCGAGCCCTCGCTGACGAAGCCCTGGGCATCGAGCAGGATCGCCTCCTGGTAGCCGGACTTGGTCGCCTCGACCTTGGCCAGCACGCTGTTGAGGTACTGGCCGCTGGCCTTGGAGTGCGGGATCAGAGAATCAGCCGAGATCCGCCGCCAGCTCGATACCTTGGCCCGGATGCCTTCATGCTTCGAGTTCTCGCCGAGGTAGGCGCCCCAGGGCCACGCGGCGATTGACACCGACACCTCGCAATCGAGCGGATATAGGCCCATCTGCCCGTAGCCGCGGAACACGATCGGGCGGATGTAGCACTCGCGCAGCTCGTTGGCGGCGATCAGCTCGTGGGTCGCCGCGCGCAGCTCCTCGAGCGTGAACGGGACCGGCATGTAGTAGAGCTCGGCGGACTTCAGCAGCCGCGCCAGGTGATCCTGGTGGCGGAAGATCGACGTACCCTGCGCGGTCTCGTAGGCGCGCACGCCCTCGAAAACGCTGGTGCCATAGTGCAGGCCGTGGGTCAGTACGTGGACCTTGGCGTCCTCCCAGGCAACGAGTTCGCCGTTGTGCCAGATGAGGTCCGCTTGTTCCACGACTGCTCCTTATAGGTGTTGGAGAACGTCCAGGGTGGCTCGCGCGGTGCCGGCGTCGCCTCCGAGGTCGGGTGTGCGCAAGCCGTCGGCCAGGGCACGATCGACGGCGGATTCTATCGCCGCGGCCTCAGCTTCCATGGCGAATCCGTGGCGCAGCATCATCGCCGCGGAGAGGAACATCGCCAGCGGGTTGGCGATCCCGCGCCCGGCGATGTCCGGCGCCGAGCCGTGCACCGGCTCGAACACCCCCGGGGTGGCATCGGGGTGGGTGGGTGGGAATCGATTCCCCAGCGACGCGCTGGGCAGCATCCCGATTGAGCCGGTCAGCATCGCCGCCTCGTCGCTGAGGATGTCACCGAACATATTCTCGGTCACGATCACGTCGAAGTGCCGCGGAGCGGCGACCAGCCGCATGGCGGCGTTATCGACCAGCAGGTGCTCGAGCTCCACGTGGGGGAATTCAGTCCCGTGCACCTGACGGACGACCTCGCGCCAGAGACGGCTGGTCTCGAGCACGTTGGCCTTGTCGACGCTGGTGACTCGTGACCGCGCGGCGCCGAAGGCCACGCGAGCGATTCGCTCGATCTCTGCGCGCGTGTACACGCACGCGTCAGACGCCCGATCGGCGGTCCGTGTCTTGTCCCCGAAGTAGATCCCTCCGGTCAACTCGCGCACCACCAGCATGTCGGTACGCTCGATCACCTCCCGGCGCAGCGGGCTGGAGTCATACAGGGCCGGGATCGGCTTGACCGGGCGCAGGTTGGCGAACAGGCCAAGCCCCTGGCGCAGGCCCAGCAGACCCTGCTCGGGACGCGGCTCGGCGGGGTCCGTGGTGTCCCACTTCGGCCCGCCGACTGCCGCCAGCAGGACCGCGTCGGCGCTGGCACACGCGTCGAGCACCTCGTCGGTGAGCGCAGTTCCATGGGCGTCGATCGAGGCGCCGCCGAACAGCTGCTCCTCATACTCAAACGAGACCCCGAGCGCATCGAGCACTTCGACGGCCGCAGGCATGATCTCTGGACCGATCCCGTCTCCGGCCAGCAAAACGACGCGGGGTGCCATAGCGGCCCGCCACGCTATCCGATCCGGGTTGGTTCGGCGTCCACCCGGCCCGGCCCCGGCGACCCGTTTGCCATCGCCACCGGGCACGGCCGCCGCCCGAACCTGATCAGACGCGCCGCGCGAGCATGTTCAGTCGCACGTAGTCGAGCACCAGCGGCTCGCCGGCGCAATCCAATACCCGGTCGACGAACGCCTCGCGCAGCTGCGCCGGCAGCGGGTCCAAGTGACGCACCAGACACACCGTCTCGACAAAGCTGCGAGGCTCGGTCAGCTGCACCGGGCGATCCTCGAGCCAGCAGCTGAGGTCCTCGAAACCGGCGCCGACGAGTCGCCGCTCGGTCTGCTCGGGGGTCGCGTAGTTCCACGGCGGGACGAAATCGGCGAAGTACGCAGAGAACGGCTCCTCCGCGGCCACCGCATCGGCGGTGATCCGGAAGGCGTTGATGTTGCCGCGTCCGCCGCATTGGGCGATCAGGCGAGCGGCCGGCTTCATGTTGCGGTGCAGGGCGGCGAACAATGCCGGGTGATCGGGGATCCAGTGGAAGGTCGCGTTGGAGAACACGACATCGACCGGCTCGGGCAGAGCGAGCTCGGCCAGGTCCTGACACAGCACGACAGCTCGGTCACCGAGCGCCGCCTGCGCGTGACGGGCCATCGATGGCGCCGCGTCGACGGCGTAGACGGTGCCGTGCGGGACCCGATCGGCCAGCTCCCGCGTGATCTTGCCCGAGCCGCAGCCGGCGTCGAGCACCACCTCGCTGCCCGCGAGCTCCAGCCGCTTCAGCTGCTCGGCGGCCCAGGCCTGCTGCGGCGCAGAGATCCGGTCATACGTCCCGGCGTCCCAGTCCGGGGCGCTCACAACGCGGACGTCAGCGGCCCTGAGCGCACGCGATCGGACTCGTAGGCGCCGATCGCCTCCTCCTGGTCAAGCGTGAGCGCGATGTCGTCGAGCCCGTTGAGGAGCCGGTGCTTGATCTCGGGGTCGATCTCGAAGTGGGCCGCGCCTCCCGGCCAGCGGACCTCCTGCCCGGCCAGGTCCACCTGGGCCTCGCCTGACGCGGCGATCGAGGCGCACTCCTGAGCGGTCAGCTGAACGGGCAGCAGCCCGATCTTGGTGCAGTTGGAGCGGAAGATGTCGGCGAAGCTGGAGGCGATCACCGCTCGGAAGCCGTAATCCTCCAACGCCCACGGCGCGTGCTCGCGGCTGGAGCCGCAGCCGAAGTTGCGTCCGGCGATCAGGATCGGGTTTCGCGGCAGCTCCCAGCCGGGCTCCTTGGCCCAGTCGAAGAACAGGAATTCGCCGAAGCCGGTCCGCTGCACGCGCTTGAGGAACTGCTTGGGGATGATCTGGTCGGTATCGACGTCGTCGCGATCGAGCACACTGACTCGACCGGTGATCGTCTCGATCGCGTTCATGCCGCCTCCCACTCTCGGATGTCGACGAAATGGCCTTCGATCGCCGCCGCGGCGGCCATCTGAGGCGAGACCAGGTGCGAGCGCGCCCCGCGGCCCTGGCGTCCTTCGAAGTTGCGGTTGGACGTCGAGGCCACCCGCTCGCCGGGCGCGGCGATATCCGGGTTCATGCCCAGGCACATCGAGCAGCCCGCGCCGCGCCAGTCAAATCCCGCGCGGCGAAACACCCCATCGAGGCCCTCGCGCTCGGCCTGAGCCTTGACCTGCGCCGAGCCGGGTACGACCATCGCATAGACACCGTCGGCCACCCGGCGGCCTGAGACCAGCTCGGCCGCAGCCCTCAGGTCACCGATCCGCGAGTTGGTACAGGAGCCGATGAACACGCGGTCGAGCTTGATCTCCGAGACCGGCGTACCCGCGTCCAGACCCATGTAGTGAAGCGCCCGCTCGTCCTGCTCAGAGTCCGGTTCGGGCACCCGGTCACCGACGCCGATCACCATCTCGGGGTTGGTCCCCCAGGTGACCATCGGGCTGATCGCTCCGGCATCGACCACGATCTCGGAGTCGAACTGCGCCCCTGGATCGCCGTCCAGCGAGCGCCACTCGTCGGGAACCTCGCGGGGGGCGCCCGGTCGCCCGATCACGTACTCGAAGGTCGTCTCGTCGGGAGCGATCATGCCGGCGCGACCGCCGGCCTCGATCGTCATGTTGCACACGGTCATCCGCCCCTCCATGGACAGCGAGCGGATCGCGGGACCGGCGAACTCGACCGCGTGACCGACGGCGCCCGCGACGCCGATCTGGCCGATCGTGGCCAGGATCAGGTCCTTGGCGCTGACGCCGTATCCGAGCTCGCCCTCATAGCGGATCAGCATCGAGCGCGGCTTGGCTCCAACCAGGCACTGGGTGGCCAGCACGTGCTCCACCTCGCTGGTGCCGATCCCAAAGGCCAGCGCCCCGAAGGCACCATGTGTAGCTGTATGCGAATCCCCGCAGACGATCGTCATCCCCGGCTGGGTGACGCCCAGCTCGGGGCCGATTACGTGGACGATGCCCTGCTGGTCAGAGCCCAGCGAGAACACCGGGATCCCGAACTCTTCGCAGTTGCGCTCCAGCGTCTGAACCTGCACGCGGGACAGCTCGTCCTTGATGCGCTCGGCGATCGGGGTCCCGTCGGTGGGGACGTTGTGGTCGGCGGTGGCCAGGGTTCGATCGGGGCGCCGGACCGAGCGTCCGGCGAGGCGCAGGCCCTCGAACGCCTGGGGACTGGTCACCTCGTGGACCAGATGCAGGTCGATGTAGAGCAGCCCGGGAGCGACCTCGTGGGCCTCCCAAATCTTGTCGAACAGGCTCTTGGGCATCGGTGTCGCTCAGCTCCTTCGCAGGCCGGCGCTCACCACGGCGAGCAGGACGGCCGGCTGGTCTCCGGGATTTTCGAAATGGTGAGAAAGGTCGGCGTCGAAGGTCACGCAGTCGCCGGCGGCGAGCTCGTGACGGGCGCCGTCGCAGTGCAGGATCATGGCGCCCGACTCCACCAGCGCCGTCTCACGGCTGCCCGGCTCGTGCATCGGCGGATCGCCGGGGCCGCCGGTCACGGCGCCGGGGCCGAGCGTGTGGCGCGAGAGCTCGGCCCGCTGGCCCGGCAGCGGCGGGGTCAGGATCTCATACCGATGCCCGACCTTGCCTGCGGGGCCGGTCCGGCGCTCGCCGGCCCGGACGATCGAGACGGCGCCGTCCTCGTCGAGGCGCAGCAGCTGAGAGAGCCGCAGTTCGAGTCCGTATGCGATCCGGGTGGCGACGAGCAGCGTCGGGCTGGTCTCCCCCCGCTCCACCTGTGAGAGCATCGGCGCACTGACGCCCGAGCGGAGCGCGAGGTCTCTGAGGGACAGGTCCATCGCCTCGCGCAGTGCGCGGACCCGGTGTCCGAGCAGATGAGGTTCGGTGGTCGGCTCCTCAAGGATCGACATACAACCGTACGCTATCACGTACGGTGCGCTCGGCGCCGGCGGGCGCGGAATCCGCCGTCGCATCCGCATCCTCTCCGACGTCACCGTGGTCGAGTACAGCGGCACCCGTCTCTCCACCCGCCCGCGAGGAGCCGGCGGCGGCCAGGCGGGTCGGCCGGGCCGCTGCTGGGTGGAGCGGCCCGACGGCAGCGTCGCTGACCGCAGCAGCGAGACCGAGTTTGCCGTCTCGGCCGGCGAAGTCCTCGGCGTGGACACGCCAGGCGGCGGAGGGTACGGGCTCTGGGCGCTCAAAGCAGACGACGTCGACGCCTCGATCGCCGAGACTGGCGGCGGATAGCCTGACCGCATGCATACCCGGCCTGACGTGCTCGTCCTCGGTGGCGGCGGCGTGCTGGGCGAGGCCTGGATGATGGGTCTGCTGGCCGGCCTCGAGGATGCCACCGGCGTTGATCTGCGCGACTGCGAGTCCTACGTGGGCACCTCGGCCGGCTCGATCGTGGCCGCCCACCTGGTGGCGGGGCGTTCGCCGCGCCGCCCGTCGATGGTCGGCGAGCAGCTCGAGCTCGCTCTGCCCCAGCCGGTACGCGGCCTGGCCCTCGCTGCCGCTGGCGCTGCCCGCCGCGCCGGCTCGGTCGCGCTCGCCGCCAGCTCCACCTTCGCCCCGCTCGCCCTCGGGGTCGCGGCGCCCGGAGGGGCACTGGTCCGCTCACTGCTGCTGCGGCGTCTCCCCCGCCCGCCCGACACGCTCTCCCAGCTGCGAGCCCAGGTCGAGAAGTCCACCGCCCGCTTCGACGGTCGGCTGCGAATCGCCGCCGTCGACCGGAGCTCGGGACGCCGCGTCGTGTTCGGCAGCCCCCGGGCACCGAAGGCGACCGTCGCCGAGGCGGTCGAGGCCTCCTGCACCGTCCCGTGGCTGTTCGCTCCGGTGCGGATCGGCGACCGCGAGTACGTCGACGGCGGCGTCTGGAGCCCGACCAACTTAGACGCCGCCCCCGCCGGGCGCGGCACGCATGTCCTGTGCCTGAACCCGACGGCGAGCCTGTCGACCTCCCATCCGCTGCTCGCGGTGATGCGCAACGTCGCCCGCTCCGCCGTGTCAATCGATAGCCTGGCCCTGCGCCGACGCGGAGCCGCCGTCAAGACCGTCGCCCCCAACACCGAGTCCGCGGCCGCGATGGGCTCTGACTTCATGGAGGCCGAGCCGCGGATCCGCGTGCTCGCCGCCGGCTACCGCCAGGGACTGCGAGCGGCCGCCGCCGAGAACGACTCATAGCGCCACGCCAGAGATCGATATCGGCCTAGCTAGGGCGTCGGCACCGCTTCCGGCGCGGCGACCCCGGCGGCATCCGCCTCGGCCCGGATCCCCTGACGGCGTATGGCGTTGGACAACGCGCGCACGTAGGCGCGGGCGCCGGCCTCGAGGATGTCGGTTGAGACGCCCTGTCCCGAGCCGGTCACCCCGCCCACCTCGAGGACGACCGAGGTCTCGCCCAGCGCGTCCTGGCCGCCGGTGACGGCGTCGACCCGGAACTCGCGCAGCCTTGCGTCGACTCCGGTGGCGGCGTTGATGGCGTGAAAGATCGCGTCGACCGGACCGTCGCCGGTGAACGAGCCGACCAGCTCCTCTCCGGCCGGGCTGCTCAGCCCGACGGTGGCGTGCGGCGGCCGCCGAGTGGAGGCCTCGACGTCGAACCACTCGAGTGCGTAACCGGCGAGCTCCTGACGCAGCTCGTCGGTGACCAGTGCCTCGAGGTCCATCGCGGTGACCTGCTTCTTCTTGTCGGCGATCTCCTTGAAGCGCCTGAAGGCAGTGACCAGCCCCTGGCCGGAGAGCTCGAAGCCCAGCTCGGCCAGCGCCTGCTGGAGCGCGTGGCGACCCGAGTGCTTACCCAGCACGATCGAGTTGGCGTCCAGGCCGACCGTGGTCGCGTCCATGATCTCGTAGGTCGTGCGCTCCTTGAGCACGCCGTCCTGGTGGATGCCGGACTCGTGGGCAAAGGCGTTTCGTCCGACGATCGCCTTGTTGGGTGCGATCGGGTAGCCCGTCAGCCGGGAGACCATCCGGGAGGTCCGGGCGATCTCGCGCGTCACCGCGCCGGTGAACAACCCGACCTCGGCCTGGCGGGTGTGCAGGAGCATGATGATTTCCTCTATCGCCGCGTTGCCGGCCCGCTCGCCGATCCCGTTCACGGCGCACTCCACCTGCCGAGCGCCGGCCTGCAGCCCGGCGAAGGAGTTGGCCACGGCCAGTCCCAGGTCATCGTGGCAGTGGACCGAGAGCAGCACGTCGCTCAGCGCCGGCACCAGCGCATAGAGGCCACTCAGGAGCTTTGCATATTCGTGCGGCATCGTGTAGCCGACGGTGTCAGGGATGTTGATCGTCGTCGCGCCCTCGTCGATCGCGATCTGGCACACCTCGGCGGTGAACTCGAGCTCGGCGCGGGTGGCGTCCATGGGCGAGAACTCGACGTCCTCCAGGTACTGCTTGGCGTGGGCCACGGCCGCGCGCGCCTGTCCCTTGACGTCCTCGCGCGTGGTCTGCAGCTGGTGGACGATGTGGATGTCCGAGGTCGATATGAACGTGTGGATCCGAGGCCGTGCGGCGTCCTTGACCGCATTGAAGGCGGCGTCGATGTCGGCCACGTGCGTGCGGGCGAGGGCGGCGACGACCGGCGGGAGGGCGGGCCCGAAATCTGCCCGGGCGATCGCCTGCACGGCCTCGAAGTCGCCCGGTGAGGTGATCGGGAAGCCGGCCTCGATCACGTCGACGCCGAGTCGGGCCAGCTGCTGGGCGATCTCCAGCTTCTCCTGTGAGTTGAGCGAGATACCGGGCGACTGCTCGCCGTCGCGCAGCGTCGTGTCGAAGATCAGGACCCGGTTTGGATCGTCAGGCTTGGTCATGTCGCAGCTTCCTTTTAGCTCGAAACTTGGCTTCTTCTCGGTGCTGAGTTCGCGGCTACGTGCGGCCGCCCACGCGCTATTCCCCCCGAGGGGGGAGGAGAAGAAGTCGGAGTTCGAGGCACGGCGACATACGCTGCTAAGGGTAGCAACGCCTTCCGGCGTCGAACGCTGGCATGCTTTTTGCGCCAGAGCAGCTCTCCCAACGTGGCGCCGCGGCCGCTGCCCCGATCTGGCCGGGTCGCGCGGCGCCGCTCAGCGGCATCTGGTCGCGCGCCGCCGCGATCGCGGCGTGACGTAGTCGAGCCCGGTGCGGGTCGAGGTGGCAACCGGCACGCCGGCACACCAGTCGATCTCGAGCATCTCCCGCGAGTTGCGCAGGGCCGGCAGGAACGCGACGCGGCGGAAGCTGACCGTACTCACGACGCCCCCAGTGTCGCCGACGTAGACAAAGCAGCCGCTGAGGCTGTGCTGAAGCCAACCGTCGCGTTCGCAGTCCACGCTGCACTCGGACTGGTCACCGGCGAACGAGTGCGACAGCCTGATGTCCGCCAGGCGGCTGGGGGCGTGCTGGGGAACCCCGCTGACGTCGAACACGTGCACGTAGGCGTTCGGAGTGTCGAGGACCCACAGCTCGCGCCCGTCCGGCGACAGCGAGATCCCGTGGCTGGGCGCGGTCAGGGGAAACGTCGCCGGGTCATAGTGAAACCGCCGCCCGAACTTCACCGAGCGAAGCACGCGGCCGGTGACGATGCTCGAGACCTGAAACCCCAGCAAGCCGGTCGCCGTCGTGTAGGCCAGCGTCTCTGACCCGTTGATCGTGAACGGTCGGACGCCTGAGAACAGCGGGCCGATCCGTTTGATGACCCGGTCGGTGGCGGTGCTGGCGACCGTGAGGTATGGGGAGTTGCGCGGTCCCAGGTACACGCGGCGTCCGCTCAGCCCCACGATCGTGTTGTGAGGTCCGTCACCCCCGCGGATCCGGCCGATGACGGCACCGGTGCGCGCGTCGACCACCGCCCAGATCCCGTCAGTCGAGAGCTCCCCGTCTGGCAGGAAGAGCCTTGAGCCGTCCCGACTGACCGCCACGCTGTCGACGCCATGGTCGTAGCGCACGTCCCAGATGACGCGGTTAGTCAGCAGATCGTACTTGGCCAGCGAGCCGTGGCCGTTGCCGCCGCCGTCGCCACCATGGCTGATGTAGAGCATGTGCGTGCGGAGATCGGCCGCGACGCCGCGAATCTCGGCGATGCCGGGGAGCGAGCGTTGCCCCACCAGCCGCTGGCCGTGGTCGATGTCATACACGTACATCGCGTAATCGACGAACACGTACTCGTAATGTCGTGTGGCGCTCCGGGGCGTGGACGCTGCGACGCTCGCAGGCTGAGGGCCGGCTCCGGGAGCCGCCCGCGCCTGGACGCCGCACCCTGCCAGCAGCACCAGCAGCACCAGCAGCGTCAGGAGCCCGGCGAACCGTCCCCGGCGGCGCCGCCACGCACGCGGCACGGCGATCATCCTGGCGCCTCGCGCCGCGCCGTGACCACCAGCCTCCCCCGCCGCACCGGCTCGGCGGCGGTTCCGGCGCCCGACGGCAGCGTGCGCAGCCCGACAGCCTCGTATAACGCCTCGATCTGCCCCCGGGTGTAGGCGCAATCGACACCGCCGTGAGTGCGGCGGTGGCGAGCCAGCCGACGGACGGTGGCGAGATGGTCACGGGCATCACGCACATCGTCGATGGTAAAGAAGTTGAACACGCACACCCCGCGGCGGACGAGCACGCGATGCACCTCGTCGAGCAGGCCGAGCAGCTGGTTAGCGCCCAGGTAGCCGAGCACACCCTGGCCGAACACCACGTCGAATGTCGTGTCGGGGAACTCGGCAAGGGTGAAGCCGTCGGTCGTCGCGACTCGGGCGTTGGTGAGCGCCAACAGGTTCTGGCGCGCCTCGGCCACCATCGCACGCGACTGGTCGGTGCACACCAGCTCCGAGATGAGCGGGGCCACATGGCGCGATATCCGGCCGGCCCCGCAGCCCAGCTCGAGCACCCTGCCGGCGGTGCTCAGATGCGGCGTCAGCGCGTCGAGGAACGGTCGCTCGTCATACCAGCCCACTCCGGTCGCCGCGTCCGGGACCGCCTCGCGCGCCCGCGCGCCGTCTAGGAGCGAGACCAGCGAGTTGTTGGCAAAGATGGACGCCCGTACGGAGCCGCCCACGAGCCGCACCCCCTCGACAACCAGGTCCGGACGGCGGAGCAGCAGCATCAGCGCCGCACGAGCGCTGAGGGTGCCCCGGCGGGCGGCGGCCATCCGCTCTAGCTCCTCCGGCGAGACGTCCCACCGGCGGGCGCGACCGGTCATCTCGCCTCCACCACGACCGGGCTCACAGGTCGCCTACCCGCGATCACGCGGATGCTGAGGCCCTGACGCCGGCGAGCACGTAGTGCCAGCCGGCGCCGCGCAGCCGCCAACGATCAGCCGCCGCCCGCTGCAGGCGCTCGTCCAGCGCGGTCCCGATCCTGTCGGGCAGAACCGGCCGGCCCAGCGCCGTGAACGGCCCGTATCCGACCGTCGTGCGCCACGCGACGGCGATCCCGGCGCCGGCCAGCAGCTCGTCCACCTCGCGCGGCCGGTGACGGTGGGAAGAGGCGCTCGTCGAGCCGTTTCGGGATCCATGGCGGAGCGCTCGCTTGACCGGTCGCAGCGGGCTCAGAAGAGGGTTCTCACGCGGCTCGACGAGCCGATTGAGGCGATGGCGGTTGTCGGCAGTGAGAATCATCCAGCCACCGGGTGCGAGCACCCGTGCCAGCTCGGCGACGGCCGTCGCCGGATCGTGTAGCCACGGCAACACCCCGAGCGCCACGACCAGCTCGAACTCGCCGTCTGCGAACGGCAACCGGTGGACGTCGGCCTGGCATAGCGTTACCGACGCCGCGAGTCCCCGCTCGCCGAGGAGCCTCCCGGCCGTGTGCACCATCTCGAGGCTGGAATCGATTCCGGTGACGGTGAATCCCGCGCAGGCCAGCTGGGCCGTCATCAGGCCCGCGCCGCACCCCACGTCCAGCACCGGCGCCCCCGGCGCGAGGCCGAGCTCACCCGTCCAGGCCACCGCCGCCAGCATCCGCCGCTGGTAGATCCGACCCGTGAGGTCTCGCCCATCGTAGACGGCGTTCCAGTAATCCGCCGAGCCGTCAAAGAAGCGGTCGACCCGCTGCTGCGACGCCGGGGCCGGACCGCTGAGCGAGTCTGCGGCCCCGGGTGCCCGATCTGAGTGATCCCGATGGATCGACTGCCGAGCGCCGGCGTCCGCCAGCCTGCGCAGCGCATGGGGCGGGAAGGTGGCGCTCATGCTCAGCAGTGGCAGCGGATCGTCGGCTGCCCACCAGGCGCCTTCCGTGATGCCCCTGAGCGACCGGGCCCAGGACCTGGGTCCGAGCATTCTCCGGCGCGTCATCCGTACCGACGTCACCAGATCGCTGCGCTCGTCGATCCACTTGCGACCGTCCGAGATCGTCGACCAGGGAACGGGCCGCCCAGTCAGATCGAGGTGCAGCGCGCGAACGACATCCAGGCCGTCGTCGGACACGAACAGCCTGAACGTGCTCCCAAGACGGGGGTTGACGTCCAGCAGCTTGTAGGCGCCGTCACGGGCATCGTGGCGAAAGCCCATGTCGACGATGCCGCGGTAGTCAAGCGCGCGCAGCAGTCGCCTGGCGAGATCGACCACCTCGCCATTGGCCTCGCACACGCCGAGCGTCGTGGGTCCCGTCCGGGGGCCGGATTGGCGCAGCTTGCGTCCGGTGAACGCGCACAGGCACTCCGCTTCGGCTCCCGCGTAGCCGTTGAATATCCACACCGAGTCAGAGTCGCCGGGGATGTGCTCCTGCACCATCACCTGCGGTCTGAGGTCTGACTCCATCCTCGCGTAGGCCCGCAGCAGCTCTCGACGATCGTTAACGATGGCCACGCTCGGCGCCGCCGGATCACGCGGTGCGAACCACAGCTCGGCTCGCTTGAGCACCACGGGATAGCCGTGAGCCTCGGCTTGCTCGACCAGCTCGGCCTCGTCAGCCGGAAACGTCGAGCCTGGCGTCGGCAGGTCGAGCTCACCGCACAGTCGCCAGAGCTCACGCTTGGACGCCAAGCGGCGCTGAATGCCGCCCGGGGCCAGCGGCAGCCGGAACGTCTTGGCCAGGCGATCCTGGTGGTCGCCGACGAGGATCGACGCGAGGTCGTCGATCGGCAGCAGGATCGCCCCAGCAAACCGCGCTCCGAGCGCCTCCAGGGCGTCGATCCACTCTGGCTCCGGCGCGTTGGGCGGGAACGGCAGGACACCAGAGATGTAGCGGGAGCTGCTGGCCGGCTCGTACGCGCGGTGGCGCATCGCGTACACGGGCACGCCGAGCCTACCCAGGCTGCGCGCTACCGCCAGGGTGGAGTGCTGGAATGGAGCCGTGCTGCGGCGCAGCACGAGGATCGGGGTGCAGGCGTCGAGCGCCGGGCCGGGCTGGAAACCGCGCATCAACTTCATCGCGGTGCGCTCTCGACGAGTTCGCCGTTGTGCATCTCGTACACCGAGTCGAGGTCGTCGACGTGCGCAAGCACGAACTCGGCGTCGTGAATCTGTCCGGTGTCGGCGAGATAACGGACGCTGTGGCCGCCCATGAAGGAGTCGTCGGACGCGTGTCCCCACCGGTTGGCGATCTCCTGCACCAGCACGTTGGACGGCTCAAACCGAGCCTCGAGTAGCGCCGCTGAGATCCTGCCGCAGCACAGCCGATCCTCCTCGCGGAACTCTCCCCGGCTCTCTCCGGCGAGCAGCAGCACGCGCTCGTGGGCTTCGATCAGCCGCTGGGCCTGCGCGCGGGCGTTTCGCAGGCAGGCCGCGTAGGTCAGGCTCCGCTGCGCGGCGGCGCTCAGCAGGGCCGTCCCGGAGCTGGAGAGCAGGATCACCGGTCGATCGAGCTCGACCCGCCGGTCCATCTCAGCCGGGCTGTTCTGAAGGTGAAAGCCGTACGGCATATTCCCCCCTAGCTCTCCGACCAGGAGCGGGTTGTCGAGCCGTGCCGCCAGCGGAAGGGCCGCCTCCAGTGACTCCACCGGAAAGCACCGGCGCCCCGCGGCCACGGCGGTCACCGCGGTGGTCGTCGCCCGGATCACGTCGACTCCGACGACCGTCCACTCCTCGTCGCCCGCGCCAAAGCTCGGATAGCGGGCGATCGCGACGGTCCTGGTGGTCATCGCTCGACCTCGGAGACGACTGCTTGCGGCCTTAGCTTGGGGTTCGAGAACGCGTCGGAGTGCAGGCCCCGCCGGTAGATCTCCACCCGCAGCACCTCGTCGAGCCGCACGTTGGAGAGCTGCACCCGAGGGCCGAAGTGATTGACCAGGGCAAATTGGCTGGGCTTGGTGGGCGCCTCGAAGATGACCAGCTCAAGTCCGAACACGTCGGCGATGCGCTCGGCCCCAGCCGCGTTCAAGCCGCCCGCGGCGTCGAACAGTCCGACCGCGGCAGCGCTCTCCCGCGCTTCGACGATCAGCCTGCGCGCGCCCGCCTGCAACCACAGCCGCCCCTCCTCGATCGCGCCATCGAGCGCGGGACCGTCGAGCTCGCCGCCGTGCTTCTTGCCGAGCTCGTAATCGACTTGCAAGCCGCGCTCGGAGGCCATGCGGACAACCTCGGTCGGCGCGATCCCGGGGTCGGTGAAGCCCGCACCGCACTCGATGCCGTCAAATCCGACCTCGGCGCAGAGGTCGAGGTAGGCCTCGAGCTGCCCCTGGGCGACTGCGACCTCATACGGGCCGCCGCCGGTGCTCGCCGGCACCCCGACCGCGCGCGCCGCCTGGACCTTGCTCCTGGCCGCCGCCTGGTCAGCGATTATCCAGCACGCCATCGAAACCTTGAGTCCGAGCATCAGGTGCCCGCTCTGCTCGAGATGGCTCCGCAGCGCGACCGGCGCGATCCCCGGATCAAAGGGATACACCGCCGGCGCAAGCTCGGGCACGCCGAGCTTGCTCAGGTATCGGTCAAAGCCGCCTCGCCCCCGATTGTTCGTCTCCATGCCGCCCCATTCTGACCGATCCGTCCCGTTGGCTCATTGCTCCGAACAACTTTTCGGTCCTTTTTCGACGGTTAGGCAGTCGGCGGCGCGGCAGTGACGGGGGCCCGAACTGGAGGCAAGCACAAACAGCGACGCTCACAACGACACGGTCTGCCCGAAGACAAACCCGTCGCTACAGACGATCTGCTGGACGACCTCACGCGGCACCGGCACGGTGGTGGTGATCGCCATCGCGGCCAGTCCGCCGTCGGCGCTGCGATCGTCATCCTCGCCGGGCTGGCGTCCGACCGCGGCCGACACGATGTTGACGCCGTGCTCGCCGAACAGGGTTCCGACCCGGCCGAGCATGCCCGGCAGGTCGCGGTAGCGAAACAGCGTCACGTGCTCCTCGAGCTGGACGTCGAACCGCTGCCCCCAGGCCTCGATCAAGTGCGGCCGGTTGCGCCGGCCGAGCAACGTCCCCGCCACCCGCACGCTGGCCTCGCCACCGGTCACCTGGACGCGGACCAGATCGGTGTAGTCGCGCGCGGCGCTGTGCTTGGCCTCGACCTGCCGGATCCCGCGCTCCTCGGCGATCGACGGCGCGTTGACCTCGTTGACGTCCTCCTCGGTGTGATCGTCGAGCGTTCCAAGCAGCGCAGCGATCGAGAGCAGCCGGGTATCGCGGTCGGCGAGCCGGCCGAAGAAGTCCGTCTGGACTCGGTCCACCGACGACCCCTCGGCGATCGCGATCGCGATCCGGCCCAGCGAGCGGCACAGGGGCACGTACGGACCCAGGGCCTCCATGTCCTCGGCCGAGATCGCGGGGACATTGACGGCGCTGGTCACGACGCCGCCGGTCAGCGCCGCGACCACCTGCTCGGCCGCCTGGTAGCCGGCGCGGTCGGTGGCCTCGGCGGTCGAGGCGCCGAGGTGTGGCGTGACGATCACGTTTGAGTAGCCAAACAGCGGGTGCTCGTTCACCGGCTCGGTACGGAACACATCCAACGCCGCGCCGGCCACCTTTCCGCTGTCCAGCGCCGCCTCGAGGTCTGCGTCGACGACCAGCGGCCCGCGAGCCACGTTGAGGATCCGCACCCCGTGCTTGCACTTGGCCAGCGCCTCGGCGTTCAGCCAATCCTCGGTGTCGGGGTTCTTGGGCAGATGCAGGGTGAGGAAGTCAGCGGCGGCGTAGACGTCGTCCGGGGTGTCGGCCTTCTCCACCCCGAGCTCGCGATACCGCTCGACCCCGACGTAGGGGTCAAAGGCCACCACCTTCATGTTGAAGCCGCGGGCGCGCTGGGCGACCAGCTGGCCGATGCGGCCGAACCCGAGGATCCCGAGCGTCTTCTCATACAGCTCCACGCCGGAGAACTTCGCCCGCTCCCAGGCCCCACCGCTCAGGGAGGCGTGCGCCTGCGGCACATTGCGGGCCAGCGCGAGCAGCAGCGCCATCGTGTGCTCGGCGGCGGTGATCACGTTGGACTCCGGCGCGTTGGCGACCACGATCCCGCGCTTGGTCGCCGCCGCGACGTCGACGTTGTCGACCCCGACCCCGGCCCGGGCGACGACGCGCAGCTTGAGTGCGCGGCCGAGCAGCCCGCTGTCCAGCTGCGTGGCCGAGCGGATCAGGATCCCGTCGTAGCCGGCGATCCGCTCCCCCAGCTCGGCGGCGCTCCACCCCGGGCCGACGTCGACCTCGAAGTGCTCGCGCAGCAATTCGATCCCCGAGTCACCGATCTTCTCGGCCACCAGGACTCGGATCGGTCCCGCCCGGCTCGCGCCTGCCCCCGCTCGCCCTTCCGCGTCGGTCATCGGTCTAGGCGCTCGAGGATCCAGTTGATGCAGGCGGTCAGCGCCTGCACGTCGGCCGGATCGGTGGCCGGGAACATGGCGACCCGCAGCTGGTTTCGACCCAGCTTTCGGTACGGCTCGACGTCGACGATCCCGTTGGCGCGCAGCGTCGAGGCCAACGCGGTGGCGTCGATCGACTCGTGGAAGTCGATCGTGCCGACGACGAGCGAGCGCTTGGCGGGGTCGGCCACGAACGGCTCGGCGTCAGGCCGGCGCAGCGCCCACTGGTAGAGATGGGTGCTCGACGCCGTGGTGCGGGCGACCATCGCGTCGAGGCCCCCCCGCTCGAGCATCCAGTCCAGCTGATCGGCGAGCAGCAGCAGGGTGGCGATCGCGGGCGTGTTGTAGGTCTGGTCCTTGCGCGAGCTCTCCAGCGCGATGGCCAGCGACAGGAAGTCGGGAGTCCAGCGCCCGCGGGCGTTCGGGGCGACGGCGAGCTCCTCGATTCGCGCCACCGCGGCCGGGCTCAGCGCCGCCAGCCACAGGCCGCCGTCGGAAGCGAAGCCCTTCTGGGGAGCGAAGTAGTAGGCGTCGGCGCTGGCGACGTCGACCGGAAGCCCGGCGGCGGCCGAGGTCGCGTCGATCAGGATCAGGGCATCGTCGGATGCGGCGGGGCGTGAGACCGGCACCATCACGCCGGTCGAGGTCTCGTTGTGCGCCCACGCGATCACGTCGACGCCGGGATCGGACACCGGCTCGGGGGCGTCGCCGGCCGGCGCCTCGATCACGATCGGGTCAGCCAGGAACGGCGCCGCGGCGGTGCAGGCGGCAAATTTTCCGGAGAACTCGCCGAATACGAGATGGAGCGCCCGTTCACGGATCAGCGAGCACGTGGCGGCGTCCCAGAACGCCGTGGTGCCACCGTTACCCAGCGCCACCTCGTACCCGTCGGGGAGCTCGAGCAGCTCGCCGATGCCCGCTCGGACCCTGGCCACCAGATCCCGGACCGGCTTCTGGCGGTGCGAGGTGCCCATCACCGCCGCCCCAGGGCCGGCGAGGTGGCGCAGCGCGCGGGGGGGCACGCGCGACGGCCCGGATCCGAAGCGGCCGTCGACGGGCCGAAGCTCGGGGGGAATCTGCAGGACTGTCTGGGTCACGGTGGTCGTCTCGGGATGCGCCGCCAGGCGCCAAGCTGAATCCCCCAGGGCATGCGCCGCCAGGCGCTGACCCAACTACTCGAACTCGGTGTCGATCCAGTCCATCTCCGCCCGCAGCTCCTTGCCGACCACCTCGACCTGGTGCCCGGCCTGCTCGGAGCGCATGCGCTTGAAGTTCTCCTGCCCGGCGCGGTTCTCGGCGATCCACTCGCGGGCGAAATCGCCGGACTGGATCTCGGACAGGAGGGTCTTCATCGCCGCCCGCGACTCGTCACCGATCACTCGTTGCCCGCGGGTGAGGTCGCCGTACTCGGCCGTGTTGGAGATCGAGTAGCGCATCCCGGCGATCCCCTTCTCGTACATCAGATCGACAATCAGCTTGAGCTCGTGCATGCACTCGAAGTAGGCCAGCCGCGGGTCATATCCAGCCTCGACGAGCGTCTCGTAGCCGGCGCGGACGAGCTCGGTCACTCCGCCGCAGAGAACGGCCTGCTCGCCGAACAGGTCAGTCTCGGTCTCGTCTTTGAATGTCGTCTCGATCACCCCGCCCCGGGTGCATCCGATCCCCTTGGCATAGGCGAGGGCGAGCCCGAGCGCATCGCCCGAGGCGTCCTGCTGGACCGCGACCAGGCCCGGAACGCCCGACCCCTCCAGGAACTGGCGCCGCACGAGATGGCCGGGCCCCTTGGGCGCCACGAGCGCGACGTCGACGTCAGGCGGGGGGACGATCTGCTCGTAGTGGATCGAGAACCCGTGGCCGAACAGGAGCATGTTTCCAGGCGCGATCCCGTCCCTGACGCCGTCCTCCCACACCTGGCCGTGAAGCTCGTCCGGAGTGAGCATCATCACGATGTCGCCGGCGCTGGCCGCGTCGGCGGGCTCGGCGACGCGCAGGCCGTGACCGGAGGCCTTGGCGACGCTGCTCGAGTCCGATCTCAGGCCAACGAGGACCGAGATCCCGGAATCCTTGAGGTTGAGCGCGTGGGCGTGACCCTGGGAGCCGTAGCCGATGATCGCGACGGTCTTGCCGTCGAGCTTGCGGAGGTCTGCGTCGTCGTCGTAGAACATATGCCGCCAGGCTACATGGCCGCCCAGCCCCGAGGTCGGGCGACCGCGGATCCCTACGGTCCACCGAAGCGCTGGCGCAGGGCCATCACGTCATTGACGTACTGCTGGGTGTCGGAGTACATGCCGTGCTGTTGCACCGAGCCCAGCCCCTGGTAGTAGCCGGCCGCAGCCAGGGCTGGGTCGCCCCCGGTCCGATCCAGCAGCGAGCGCAGCAGCAGCACGCCGGCGCGGACGTTGTCCTGCGCCGAGGCGGGCGACAGGGGCGGCGGTCCGGCGGCCAGGTTCTGGCCGATGTAGTTCCACGTCCCCGGCTCGATCTGCATCACGCCGGTGGCCCCGGTGCTCGAGACCATCGCGTTGTTGAAGCCGCTCTCCTGGTCGCCGACCGCCTGGGCCAGCGACGGCGAGACGCCGTTGGCCGCGGCGATCGAGCCGACCTCGGAGGGGCTGATCGTCTCCGCCGTGGGCTGGGCCCCGCCGCCCGTGCTCGCCGCGGCGCTCGGCGCGGAGCTCGTCGTCGGCGAGCTCGCAGCGGCGGTCCCCGAGGAGCTGGCCTGGCCGCCCCCGGTGACGCTGATCAGCGCCCCGGCGGGCAGGATCCCGGCCGGGTCCAGACCGTTGGCGGCGGCCAGCGCGTCGACGGATACGCCCTGGCGGACGGCGATCGCCGAAAGCGTGTCGCCCGGCTGAACGACATAGGAGCCGGCCGATGCCGTCTGGGCCGGGGCCGTCTGGGCCGGGGCCGTCGGACCCGACGCCGGCGCAGCCGCGGAAGCGTCGCCGCCCGCCAGGCTGCTCGGCCCCTGGCCCGGGGCGCCCGTCTGCGGTGGGATCTGCAGCGTGGTGCCGGCGATCAGCTGCGCGCCGGCGTCGAGTCCGTTGGCCGCAGCGAGCTGTGAGAGCGACAGTCCGTCGGCCGCCGCCACCGAGGAGAGGGACTCGCCCTGCGCGATGACGTGTCCGAAGGAGGCCGACGCGCTGGCTGGGGCGGCGAGCATCGCGGCCGTGATGAGGAGCAACAGGAATCTTGATCGCATGAGACGAGGTCTCGGCGGCGCTGCCGCAGCGCAACAGCCCTGCAACCTGCCTTTCAAGCGGCCGGCGCTCAGACGTCCGCGGCCGCAACCGTCGGCCCGGCCAGCTCAGGCGTGGGCGACCGCGACCAGCGAGCTGCCCGGCAGCACGACTCCGCCGCCGGGCTGCTGGAAGGGCGCGGCGTCGGCTCCAATCCGCGCCAGCACCTCGTCCTGCGCCGCCGGCTCGAGCTCGCCGAACCGGGCGCTGAACGTCGGCGACATGTCGATCGTCTCCTCGATGAAGCGCTCGAGCTGCTCATAGCGGCGTTCGAGAGCCACCGCCTGGACCTCCACGTCGACGAACCCGGCTCCTTGGAGCAGCCCTTGCAGCTTCCCCGCCGGCGCGAGCGAGAACATCCCCGGCGCGTCGGGATCGGGCGGCGGCGCGTGCCCCAGCGCGACCATCGCCCGGCTGGGTATCGCGGCCCACGGGTTGCGCTCCGCAGCGTCCCAGACGGCGCAGGCGGCGCGACCGCCGGCGCGCAGTACGCGACGAACCTCGTGCGCCGCCGCATCGGGATCGACGATCAGCATGATCCCCCAGCGGCACAGAACCGCGTCGACGCTCGCGGTCGGCAGGTCGATCCACTCCAGCTCGAGCTGGCGAAACTCGACGTTGTCGATTCCGGCCGCCTCGGAGCGGGCGCGCGCTACGTCCAGCATCGCCTGGGCCCCATCGCTGCAGATCAATTGACCCCCGGGAGCGATCAGCTCCGCCGCCATGAAGCCGGTGTCCCCCGGCCCGGCCGCCAGCTCGAGGACCCGCTGGCCAGGGCGCAGGGCCAGCCCGCGCACCATCGCCGTCGACACGGGCATCCCCCACTCCCGCACGCGGTCGGCTCGCCGTCCCCAGCCGGAGGCCGCCTGCTCCCAGGTCTCCCGGCTGGCCGCGCGCTGCTCGTCGGGCTCAGAGACGCTCACCGCGACAGCTTAACCGTCCGAACGCCACCTCGATCTGGACGCTCATCCGCCGGCCGAAGATGGCCAGCAGCGCATCGGCGGCCAGCGGGCGCAGCCGATCGATCGACTCCTCGATCTCCGACCACTGGGCAGCGGGCATTCCCGCGCGCTGGAACGGCCGCCAGACCTCGCGCATGAACAGCTTCACGAAGGACCCCGAGACCGCATCGCAGTGGCGCTCGATCTCCTCGAAGACCTCCAGAGCGCCGTCCAGCGACACCCCACGTGCGACCACCTTCTCGGCCACGGCGAGCAGCGCCGGGCTCGGAGCCTCGTAACCGCCGTCCCCGGCCGCCACCAGCACGCCGAGTCGCTGCGCCCGTGCGAGCACCCGCGGCGCCTCCTCGGGGGCAACCCGGAAGCGGCGGCCCAGCTCGGCCACGCTGAGCGTCTCGGGCCGCTCGACATTGGGCGGCCTGATCAGCGCCTGGCGGAAGCGCTCCAGTCGCTGCGCCGTCCCGTCGGTGCCGTCGAGCAGTCGTTTGATGCCCGCGAGGTTGAACCCGTCGGCCTGGAGCTCGCGGATCAACCTCAGCTGCGCGACGTGCTCGGGACCGTAGTAGCCGACCCGCAGTCGCACCTCGGGCGCCGCCAGCAATCCGCGCGCCTGGTGGGCGCGGATGTTGCGGACTGACATCCCGGACCGCGCCGCGAGCTGCTCGATCGTCAGGTTTGACGACACCCACCGATCATATGTCGTGACCGCGATCGACGTGACGTCGATCGATGTGACACTAGAACGTGAGTAGAACCGCGTTCGGTGTAACGCTAGAACGTGAGCAGAACCGCGCTGTTGCCGGGCACGACGACCGGGTAGCGGCCGGCGCGGGGCGTAACGGATTCCGACCGCGGCCGGCCGACGAGCACGCCGGTGCTCGTCTGTGTGCCAAAGCTCTGACCGCCGAGCGTCACCCCGGCCTCGGCCGTCAGCCTGGGCGCCTGGAGGCGCTCGAGACTCGCCGGGCCAGACTGCCCGGCAACGCGCAGGCCGACGGTGGCCCGCTTGTTGGTGCGGTTGATCAACACGACGCGTACGTGCCTGTCCGGCGCGCGGGTGGCCCAGGACTCGATTCCTGGCGCCGAGGCCGAGGAGATTCTCAGCAGGCGGGAGCCGGGAGGCGCCGCCTGGGCGAACATCATCATCCCGTAGTACTCAGGGTGGACCTTGGCCTCCCAGCGGCCGTGTACTTGGCTCGAGCCGATCACCTCGTTGATCGTCCCCGGGACCGTGTGGACGTTGATGCCGTCGACCCCGACTCGCGCCAGCTCGAACAGCGTGTTGAGCATCCACAGCGAGGAGACGAAGGCGTTGCTGACCCCCCGGGTGCCGCCGCAGGAGACGGCATTGAGCTCGTCGATCCGCAGCCCGACCCGATGCCGGTGGGCGATCCCGACGTAGGAGGCCAGGCTGTTGGCCAGGCCGGCCGAGGCCGAGCTCGCGAGCAGCTGGGCCGGCGTCACGATCGTGGACCGCGTGCAGTGCTTGAGCGGGTAGGCGTGCAGGGTCACCAGCCTGACCCGCGGTTCGGCGTGCACGAATGACCCCAGATGCGCCTCGTATTCAGGGCCGCCGACGCTCGGCCCCGCGAGCGGCACCGGAGGCAGTACGTGCGCAAAGGACGAGAAGTCCTGCAGGTAGTTGGCGAAGGCATAGCCCCGGGGACGACCCTTGACGCCGACCCCGCCCGGGGTGCGGTACCAGTTGAAGCTTCCGTACAGCTCCGGCTCGTTGCCGAGCTCGAGCGCCGTGACGTGGCTGGCCCCGACGCCCAGCAGCGCGCGGGCCTCGCCCGAAGCCACCCTGAGGCTGTTCGCCTCGAGGTTGATCCCCAGGATCAGCCGGGCGTCGAGCTTCTGGGCCAGCGACCGGGCGACCCGCACCCAGGTGGGGTCCAAGCTGTACCTGACCCCTCCCGGACGGAGCACGTGGGCGATCGGGTACCAGGTCCAGTCGCTGCTGTCGCCGCCGATTCGCAGCACGAACCGCTGGGCCGGCGCGAGGTTTCGCAGCAACTGCACGAACGGCGGGCTCAGCGCGGCGGGATTCCGGCCGAGGTAGGCCTCGAGCCCGCGGTACTCCATCGAGAGCCCCACGAATCCGTTCGGCATCGACGGCCCGATGACCCCGCTCTGCACGGTGAGCGAGGGGCCGCCACGCGAAGGGGCCGACGAGCCGGCGGACGAGTGACGCTGTGAGTGAGCTTGCGAGCCAGCCCCCAACAGCCCCAGCGAGCCAGCCTGCCCGCAGGCGCTGATCGTGACCCCGGCGATCAGCGCCAGCGCGGTGAGGACGAGCTTGCGAAAGCCCGCCGGCATGGATCTGGGCAAACCGATCACTCCTCTAGTTTGCCGGTTGCGGCGGCCGGACGCCAGTTGGGACTCGGACAACCCCGTTCGGACACGCTCAGCTAGACCCATTTTCCGCAGGTCGCGAGGGCATGGTCTGCTGGTTGTGGCCAGGGCGGCTGGATTTCTAGGAGTTCCAGGATGCGCTGCTGGGTGTGGGTGAGGGTGTCGAGCTGGATGCCGTGGTGGGTGTAGGTCAGGCCGAGGCCTTGGAAGGCGCTGAGAATGTTGCGGCCGGTGGGCCTGGCTGCGCGGCCCTCGGGCAGCAGCCCGTAAAGCTGCTCGTCAGAGCCCAGGGCGGCGCGGGTTTGGGCTTCGATGAGCCCGAAGATGAGCAGGGCAATTCCGACGATGCTGATCAGCGCGTAGACGCGGTCGTCGTTGTGCAGGAAGATCGGGCGGACCTTCAGGGTCTGTTTGAGGTCGCGGTGTCGTCGTTCGACGATCTGCTGGTCTTTGTAGAGGCGCAGCACCTTTCCGGCGGTGAGACGGTCGGGGAGGTTGGTCGCAAGCGCGTAGATGCCGTCAAATGCGGCGGCGGTGACGATCGCTTCCTGATTGCGAGCCCAGGTGAGCGTCGGCTTGCCCTTGCGGGTGGTGGCAGTGGCGGTGATCAGGCCAGCGACATTGGAGCCGAGGATCTGCCCGACACGGCGCTCGACCTGGCGGCGGGTCTTGTAGTAGCGGCCACCGAGCCCGTTCTTGACCCTAGACAGCGCTTGCTCGGCCTTGGTCAATGCGCGCTCGCGGGCCTGGGCGACCTGCGTTGCCTCTTCGGAGGAGTGGATGTACGCCACGCGCAGCGTGAGCGTCTGGCTGGTCTTGGGGTCGGTGATCTCCCAGTCGCGCAGCGCGCCCGCATAGCGCGTGCGCTGGGCCGCTGGCAGATCTTTCTCGCGCTGGGCGAGGTAGCGCACCGGCCGCAGCTCTTGGTGGCCGACCTCGGCCACGAACCGCTCGCGAAAGCCGGTGCTGGCCCGCAACGGCACAACGAACCCGACCCCCGCCCGATCTATCTCGCGCAGCGTCTTGGGCTGACCCATCGCCGAGTCACACACGATCAACAGCCCGGGCCCCGAGAGCTCAAGCAGCCGCTCCAGCGACGCGCCGACCAAGGTGAGCTCTGAGGCGTTGCCGGGGTCCGGGCGGCTGTAGAGCACCGTGCCGTCCGCGGTGCACGCCTGCAACGTGCGAACCTGGCGGGAGACCCGCCGGTCAGCCCCCCAGCCCTTGGCGACCAGCGCGGAGTGCTCATAGGCCCCGGTCACCCGGACCGTGGTCAGATCGACATGCAGCCTGCCCGCCGCGACCCCGAAGCGTTCGATCGCGCGGGCCGCGACCAGCGAGCGCAGATGCTCGGCATAGACCGCGAACACCTCAAGCGCGCGGCCCAGGCGGTCATCGTTAAGCAGCGCCGGCGCGATCCCCAAAAGCTCATGCACCGCCGCGCCCGACGCCCACCCGGCGATGTCATACAGCGGTGACGGCGAGCACAACCGGCTGGCGATCAGCGCGCACGCGACCTCTCCGACTGAGAGCTGGGAGCGCGCGTTGCGCGGCAACGCCCGGTCGATCGTGCCCGCCACGTCTAGCTCTGTGAGGAAATGCTCGGCCAACAGCAACGGCCCGACCGTGCGCCGCGTCCCCGCCATCGGCGGGTCCAACCGCGCGAACGACCCCGCCAAAGCCTCGAGCTGTCCCGACGCCTTCAGCGCATCCAGCCGCCCCAGGTTTGCCACAACACGATGGCGGACCTTGCCGTCCTTGTCACGATACCCCTCGACCAGCTGGAGATACGTGTACACGCGGCCGCCGCGCTTGACTTTGGTCTCCTTGATGAACATGTTGCCACAACCTAGAGCCCCCACCGGACGGAACAACCGCCAGCATAGACCTACAGTTGCCACAACACGACCCCGCCCCAGACGCCCTAACCACCCCAAACCCCCCCAGCTCACCTCACAAAACCGCGCGACTACCCGCCCTCAACTGGTCGCGGTAGGGACGCCCGTTGCCAGGCGCCCCCCGCGCAGATCCCAGCGTGCGCGTCTAACGCACTGGGCTCCTGCCTTGGGTGGTGGCGGC
>JAABUJ010001458.1_pt1 | contig 34837 bp, 34 predicted proteins | sample 5559131 | NCBI WGS metagenome assembly JAABUJ01 (sample SAMN10711875, study PRJNA513366) | rock metagenome | isolation source: Antarctica rocks | place: Antarctica: Victoria Land, Mt New Zealand nord | collected 2016-01-07 | reverse complement strand
GGCGAGACGCTGCTCGAAGAACCGCTTGCGCCACTGCGAAACGACATCCCGCCCGACCCGCAACCGAGCGGCGATCTGGTCGTTACGCAGCCCGTCGGCGGCCATGAGCATCATCTGCGCCCTCGTCACCTGCCAATACGGCAACGTATATGAGCGCGCCAATGACTCAAGCACCCCGCGCTCTTCATCTGTCAGTTCGATCCGGTACGGGCTATGCCTTGGCATCAACTCCCCTTCACGAGAGGACAGGATGCCACGCACGCTACGACCGCGGGCGGACGCTAATACGTCGCTTTACTTATAAAAACGAGCACTAAGCCCGGGGGCGCCGCCGCTGCCGACTCGTGAACGAGTCGTACACCGTGATCAGGGCCTGCCGCTGTCGCGGGCTCAGCCGGGAATCAGCGCGGATCGCGGCGACTACTGCGGGCTCCTCCGCTTCGTCGTCGATTGACGGGCGTGCGTATCGCCTCATCGTCTCGGCCGAGACAGCGAGGTTGTCGGCGATCGACCCGAGAACACGATCCGAAGGCTCGCGCAGCCCACGCTCTATCTGCGAGAGGTACGGGTTGGAGATGCCGACGAGATCGGCCAGCGTGCGCATCGACAGTTCTCGCAGCTCGCGCTCGCGGCGGATGAACTGGCCGAGGGGTGAGGAGGGCTCTGCTTCGGACACTCAGGGAACGCCGTCGGGGACCGTCAGACTAGCGTGACAGCGTGAACCCGCGGGCCTCCGCCAGGAGTCTCGGCACATCCTGCTCCAGCGCACGGGCGTAGTCCGTCTGCAACGCACCGGTCGTGAAGTGCATGTGAGCGCCCTCGACGATCGCGGCGAGTTTCCAGAAGGCCAGCGCTATGTAGTAATCGAGATGCTCGATCGAGCGACCGCTTCGCCGCGCGTACCGCGCAGCGAGCTCATCCCTTCCGGGAGCGCCCGACGCGCGAGAAAAGCCTTGAATGCTCGGCATCGCCGGCGCGTCCGGGCGATCGTCCCCCCAGAAAGCGAGCAGCAGCCCGAGGTCGAGCAGCGGATCGCCGATGGTCGACATCTCCCAGTCGATGATGGCCAGCAGGGTTCCCGGCTGGCTGCGGCTGAACAGACAGTTGTCGACATGGAAGTCTCCGTGGAGGATGCCTGGCTCCCCCTCGGGTGGACAATGGTCTCCCAACCACGATGCGACGACTTCGAAGTCCGGAAGGTCCCGGTGCTGGTAACCGGCGTACTGGCGCCGCCAGCGGCTGACCTGTCGCTCCAGGAAGTGAGCCGGACGGCCGAAGTCGCCCAGCCCGAGTTCTTGCCATGGAAGCGTGTGGAGGTCCGCCAGCGCGTCGACCGTGGCATACGCCACCGCGGCTACGGTTTCCGCGGGCTGGCCCTGCGGCAGACGGTCGGTGATCGAAACCCCATCCAGGTGCTCCATCAGCAGGGTGGGAACCGCTCCCGGCGCCGGCTCGGCGGAAACCGCGATTGGCGTGGGGACGGGGACCGCTGTGCCGGACAGCGCCGACATCATTCGATACTCGCGCTCGACGCTGTGAGCGCTGGCGTCGATCGCGGCGGACGGCGGTCGCCGCATGACGAGGGACACGGATGGGCCGCGCACAAGCAGGGTCTCGTTGGAGTTGCCGCCGCTGAGGGGCTGGATCGTGAACGGCCCTCCGTCGCCGGTGACTTCGGTAAGCCATGCGGCCAGCTCCGACCCCACCTGATCGATCACCGGAGAAGCCATGACCGAATCGTGTCGGCCCGGTGGCTACCGGGCCAGTGCCCCAGACCCTCACAGTTGGAGGCCCCTCCAAAGTCCGCGCGCGGCGGGCAGAGGCATTTGGCCCGGCACGTCTACGGTTCCGGCGTGGCCTGGGATTTCTCCACCGACCCCGAGTTCGATCGCAAGCTGGCGTGGATGCGGGAGTTCGTCCGTGAGGAGATCTACCCGCTGGAAACACTGCAGCTCGATCACGCCACGTTCCTGCGGATCGCGGCACCGCTAATGGAAACGGTCCGGGAACACGGCCTGTGGGCCGCCCACCTCGGACCCGAGCTCGGAGGCCAGGGCTACGGTCAGGTGAAGCTGGGACTGATGCACGAGATCCTCGGCGGCTGCGAATTCGCGCCGCCGATCTTCGGCAACCAGGCGCCTGACTCCGGTAACTCAGAGATCCTGGCCATCGCCGCTACGCCCGAGCAGCGACAGCGCTGGCTTGAGCCGTTGCTCGCGGGAGAGATCTACAGCGCGTTCTCGATGACCGAGCAGGGAACCGGTGCCGATCCAACGCAGTTCACGACCTCGGCGGTGCTGGACGGGGACGAGTGGGTGATCAACGGGACCAAATGGTTCGTCAGCAACGTCGACCGCAGCCATTTCCATGTCCTGATGGCGGTCACCGACCCCGAGGCGCACAGGCACGAGCGCGCCTCGATGATCATCGTGCCATCGGACACTCCGGGCATCGAGCTGCGTCCTATCTCCTCAATGAACGACCCCGATGAGATGCCTTCGCTCCACACGCAGGCGGAGGTCACCTATACAGATGTCCGGGTTCCCCGGGAAAGCTTGCTCGGCGAGCGTGGTGGGGCGTTTGCTCTGGCGCAGCAGCGGCTGGGACCGGGGCGCATCCACCACTGCATGCGCTGGATGGGGGTGTGCCGGCGTGCCTTCGACGCGCTCTGCGAACGGGCGGTCAGTAAGTCGCTGCACGGCAGCCGGCTGGCCGATAAGCAGACTGTGCAGAATTGGGTCGCTGATTCCGCTGCGGCGGTCGAGGCGGCTCGATTGCTGACCCTGCAGGCCGCCTGGAAGATCGACCGAGAGGGCGCCGAGGCCGCGCGCAAGGAGATCGCCATGATCAAGTACCACGGGGCCACCGTGATGCATGACGTCGTCGATCGTGCGCTGCAGATTCACGGCTCGTTCGGCTACTCCACCGACCTGCCGCTCGAGCACATGTACCGGTGGGCGCGGGCGGCGCGCATCTACGATGGTCCGGACGAGGTTCACAAGGTAACGGTCGCGCGATCGGTGCTCCGGGGCTACGAGCCCCGCGATGTGCCGAGCGAGCACGTCCCCACGCGTCGCGCCGCGGCGCTCGAGAAGTACGGGGATCTGCTCGACGCCAGCGCGCTGCGCTGACCGCCCTTATGCCGCCGAGCGGGGCTAGGCCGACGAAGCTACTGACTGACTGGTCGCGACCGAGCCGGCGGGATCGTCGACGAAGGCCAATAGCTCGCGGTTGAACAGCTCCCGTTCCTCCAGGAACGGGGCATGCCCGGAGCCTTCGAAGATGACCAGGCGGGCGTTCGGCAGCAGATCGGCGCAGACCGTCGCGATCGCCGGATCGACGACCGCATCGTGCACTCCACTGCAGATCAGTACGGGAGCCTGGATCGTCGGCAGGAGCTCCCGCTGATCGACGACGCCGAGGTCACGCAGCGCGTCGTCAGCCCGCGGGCTGGTCTCCATGAACGACTGCCACATCCACTCGATTGTGTTCTCGCCCACATCTGCGTGGCAGACCCCCTGGGCCAGACCCTTGAGGAACTCGGGCCTGGTGTCACGCAAAGCTGTGAGCGTCTGCTCCATGATCTCGGCGGTGCCGCCATGTGGGTAACCGTCGGCCTGGGTGTAGCGCGGGGTCGGCGGCCCGACAAGGACGAGGCCGCGGACCGCGTCACCGAGCTGACCGGCCGCCTCGGCGCTCACCGCGCACCCGAACGACCAGGCGACGACCACCGGGTGGTCGAGGCCTGTGCTCTTGATCAGCTTGACCACGTCGGACGCGATTGACGCGGTGGACACGTCGGCGAAGTCCTTGTCTGAGTGCCCGCAACCGCGATGGTCCAGAGCGACCACCTCGTGCCCGGCGTTGAGCAGGGCCGGGAGCGTGAGGTCCCAGCAGCGAACGCTCATGCCCCAACCGTGCACCAGCACGACCGGCGGGCCCGAGCCTCGGTAGTGCTCGTAGTAGATGTTCTGGCCGGACTCGACCTCGAGAAAAGCCATGTGATCGCTCCTCGTTGTTTAGATCGAGACGTGCCCGGAGGTCGCCTCGAGGATTTGCTGTGGAAAGGGTGCAGGGTCGACGAACTTCGGCATGACCTCGCGGGCAAAGAGCTCCATCGACTGGATGACCTTGCGATGGTCGAGCCCACCGATGCGCATCCAGCAACTGATTCGGTTGATGCCGCAGTCATCCCGCACCTCTCGGATTCGCTGGACGGCGTCCTCCGGAGTGCCCTGGATTACGATTCCCATCTCTTGGAGCTGCTCGATCGGAAACCCACCCGCCGCCTCGTACGCACTGGCCTTCGCCGCGTATGCCTCATAGGTCTTGGGAACCTTCGCGCCGCGGGGCACGAGTTCCATGACCTTCTCGAAGTACCACCCGAACGCATCGACCGTGTTCGCCTTGGCCTGGGAGCGCGTCTCCGCCAGATGCATCTGCCAGTTCATCGGAAACTCGATGCTGTCCGGATCCCGGCCGTACTCGACGAGCCGTCGCTTGGCGTCGATGATGAACTCCTTGAGCTCCGGCAACGCCATCAGTGTGGGGGTGACCAGGATATTATAACCCTTCTCGGCCACCAGCGCGAATGTTTCCGGGCTGATCGCGGCCACATAGATCGGAGGGTGGGGCTTCTGGAAGGGGCGCGGATGTAGCTCCGCGTCCGGGATGTCGTAGTACTTCCCCCGGTATGAAAAGCGGTCGTTGCTCCAAAGCCCGGTGATGATGTCGAGCGACTCCTGGAATATTTCGCGGCTTATCGGCTGCTTGTCGGCGAGGCCGAGCATCTCGTACTCGCTCGGCTGATAGCCGCGCCCGACGCCGAAGTCGAGCCGCCCGTGGGAGAGCACGTCGACCATCCCGTACTCCTCGGCGATGCGCACTGGGTTGTTGAACGGCAGGATGCTGACGGCCATCCCAATGCGAATGAACTTCGTCCGCTGCGCGATCGCCGCCGCCATCACCGAACCCGATGGCATACTCCCGTAGTTGGAGCCATGGTGCTCGGCCAGCCACACCGTGTCAAAGCCGAGGTGCTCCGCATATTCGGTCTGCTCGAGCATCTCGTCGTAGGCGCGCTTGGCATCGTAATCGGGCGTCTCCGTAACGAAGAAGATTCCGAACTTCATCTGGGTGTCCCGGCCGCCCTCTCCGTGAGCTCGGCGACAATCTGAGGACCGACGTGATCGGTGAAATACTGCATCCGCTGCGATCCGCTCTCCACGGATTCCCCGGGTAGCTGCGCCCAGAAGTAGAGGTCCATGATCTGAGGTCGCTCCTTGAGCAACGCCACGAGCTCGCGCACCGCGGTAGGCCCATCCCACAACGTGAAGCCGCCGCCGGCGACGATCGCATCGCGGTCGGGGAACCTTGGGACCTGGTCCGGCGGCCCGAACGCGCCCCAGCCGATGTACTCGTTCAGCTGGTAGAGGGCATGGTCGCCAATCCGCGCCCACGTCCGCTCCGGATCCTCGTCGATGATGACCCACTGGCCGGCATGAATCGCAGCGGCGGCGGGGTCCTTGCCGTTACGTTCGACGGCAGCAAGGTATTCGGGTTGGTGCGCGTTCTGAGTGCTCAGGAACCCGTCGCCCAGCCGCGCCGCCCTATCGATGGACGGTTCGTTCATCCCCCCCAGGAGAAGCTTAGGTGGGTGTGGAGCGACCGGGGCGACGCGTACGTCGGGATAGGCGAAGCGCTTGCCCTGGAACTCCAGGGACTTCCCGCTCCACGCGCGCCTGATCAGCTCGACGCCCTCTTCCATCAGGCTCGGCCGGTGGCGCAGACTGCGCCCGAAAGCCTCGAACTCGATCGGGCGGTAACCCAATCCAAGGCCCAGGTCGAAGCGACCCCGGCTCAGAATCGAGAGTGTCGCCGCGTCTTCGGCCAAGCGAATCGGGTCGTGCAGTGGCAGCAGCATCAGGCTCGTACTCATACGCATCTGCTTGGTTCGTGCGAGCAAGGCGCCCCCGATGACCAGCGGCGAGGGCGTGTAGCCGTCCTCGACGAAATGGTGTTCGGTTAGCCACACCGAGCGGTAACCGAGTTGCTCCGCCCAGACGATCTGGTCGAGCGTGTCGGCGTAGAACTCTTCAAACGGGCGTCTCGCGGGATTGCGGAAGTCGTACCAGAGCCCGAAGCGAACGGGGCTGTCGTCCATCGTGTCTCCTCTGTCGTGTCGCCTCTGCACGTCCTCAGCGACGACGCTACCTGCAGATTTGCGTACTCGCTCCCGCCATCTCGGTTCATCTTCGTTGATAGCTCCAAACGGGCGGGACCCCGATTCCGCTGGATGTCTCCCGAGGACACGCGCGTGCGCGCACCCACGTTGTGCCTTTCCGCGCGGAAACTTGGAGTTGTGCACAAGCTCCGTTGAGCTGGCTACTGACGAATCTCAGACGTCTGGAGATACTCGCTTTCGAGGCGCTTTCCGGCGCCCACCTAGTACCTGAGGAGAGGGATCGGCCCCGATGTTCGCGTTTGCAGCAACCCTGAGCGACCTGCCGCAGTACGTCCTGTCGGGACTATCCAGCGGCTGCGTGTTCGCCCTCGTCGCACTTGGCTTCGTCCTGATCGCCAACGTCACGCGCGTCTACAACTTCGCCCAGGGTGACTACGTGATGGTCGGCGGCATGATCGTCGTCGCCGCACACAAAGCCGGATGGGCCACGGCGCTCGCCGTGATCGCAGCGGTCGGCGTCACCGCCGTGGTCGCGCTGGTCCAGGAAAGGACCACGGTGGCGCCGCTGCGAAAGCACGTCGGGCTGCTCGGACTCGTCGTCGCGAGCCTCGGCTTCGGCGTGATGATCCGCGGCGGCGCGCTGCTGATCTGGGGCAAGGATCCCCTCGCGCTCGGATCGTTCAACCCGGGCACCTTCCACCTCCTCGGCGCCAGCCTCGACAATCAGACGCTCTGGATCTGGGGCACGACAATCGTTGCTCTCGCCGCCGTCATCGGACTCTTCCGCTATTCGACCATCGGCAAGGCGATGCGTGCCTGCGCGGCCAACCCGATCGCCGCCCGCCTGCTCGGCATCCGCTCAGAGCGCATGTCGATGGCGGCCTTCATTCTCGGGGGGGCACTAACCGGTCTCGTCGGTGCCATGGTCGTGCCGCTCGCCGGCGTGTCCTGGGACAGCGGCGTCGAGGTCGGGCTGATCGGCTTCATCGCGGCCGCGATCGCCAACTTCGAACATCCGGGTCAGGCGGTCCTCGCCGGCCTAGGTCTCGGGGTGGCGGAGACGGTTTCGGCCGGAGAGATCTCCTCGCAATATCGATCGGCGATCGTGTACGGGATCCTGCTCGTATATCTCCTCGGGCGCGACCTCACCGGTGATGACGGCATCATCAAGCGCCTTGCGCAGTCGCGCGTGACCCGATCGAAGGTCTCCCGCGGCGCCGCGGCGGCACATCTACTCAGCGGCAAGGTCGCCAAGCTCGTGCCGACCAGGGCGATCGAAGCGGCCCGGTCACCCACGACGCCGCGGTGGACGGCAGCGGTTCCAGTCGCCCTGCTCGCCCTGATCGCGCTGGTTCCGCTGGTGCTCACCCCGGGCGGCAACGCCATGAGTTCGGCGACGTTCATCTTGCTGTCGGCGATCGGCGCAGTGGGGCTCGGGCTCGTGATGGGCCTCGCCGGGCAATTCAGCCTCGGGCAGGCAGCGTTCTATCTGCTGAGCGGCTACACGGTCGCGATTCTCACGACCAAGCACGGCTGGAGTCCGCTTCCCGCACTGGTCGCGGCTACTGGCGTGTCTGTGGTGGGTGGGACGCTGATCGGGTGGCTGACGCTCCGGCTAAAGGGCTTCAACCTGGCGATCGCCACGCTGGCGATCCAGCTGATCCTGCTCGTCGTCGTGGTCCAGGACACAGGGCTGACGGGGGGTGCGCTCGGGTTGATCGGGATCCCGCCGCTGAGCATCTTCGGTTTTGATCTTTCCGGCCCCCGAGCGTTCTTCTGGACCGCGCTCGTGGTGCTGGGCATTTGTCTCCTGCTGGCCCGGAACATCAAACGCTCGCGGGTCGGTCGGGCCCTCAGCGCGATCGGGGCCGACGAAGAAGGCGCGCAGGCGTTGGGTGTCAACCCGTTCAAACTCAAGCTGCTGATCTTCGTGGTCGGGGCCGGGATGGCGGGCTGCGCCGGGGGGTTGTGGGCGTTCTACCTCCAGCTCGCGGCGCCGGAGAACTGGGACTTCAACCTCACGATCAGCTTGGTCACCTACGTGGTCGTCGGCGGGGTGGCGTCGACTTGGGGGCCGCTCGTGGGAGCGATCGTCGTCGGCGGTCTGCAGTTCTACGTGCGCTTCCACGCGCCGTCTGGGACCGGCGGCGGCTCGTCAGATTACGAGGTCCTGATGAACGGCGCTTTCCTCGTCTTCTTCATCCTGCTGTTCCGTGACGGCCTGGCGGTGACGTTCGGTGTGGACCGAATCGTCGGCCGGTTCCGCCGTGCTTCAGCACGGACTACCCCAGATCAACCCCAGGCCGCGGCCGCCGTGGCGGCGACCGGCAATCCGGCTCAGTTGGAGGACTGATCATGAGCGACGCGGCCGAGATCACCCTTGAGCGGCAACCGTCCATGTCCCGCGTGGCGATCGTGGAGATCGAGGGCCTGACCAAGCGCTTCGGTGCGTTCACCGCCGTCAACGGCATCGATTTTGATCTCGTGCCGGGAAGGATCACGGCGATGATCGGACCCAACGGAGCCGGAAAGTCCACCTGTATCAACCTTCTCGACGGAGCGCTATTGCCCAGCGCAGGCGAGGTGCGCATGCGCGGGTCCCGGATCGACGGCCGGCACGCGCATGAGATCGCGTCGCTCGGAGTGGCCCGTACCTTCCAGACCCCGAAGTTGTTCGGCGAGATGGGCGCGCTCGAGACCGTCATGCTCGCCCGCGATCGCTTCAGCCGAAGCGGCTTCCTCGGGGCCGCGCTCCACCTTCCACGCATGCGTCGCGACGAGAAGCAGGCAACGGAGTCAGCGCTGGCGTGGATGAGCTTCGTCGGGATCGACGATGCAGCCGGGATGATGGTGGCTGAGCTGCCGGTCGGGCGTCAGCGACTGCTCGAGGTTGCTCGCGCGCTGGCCTGTGAGCCCGAAGTTCTCCTGCTCGACGAGCCGGCGGCAGGGCTCGACCACACCGAGACGCTTCATCTCAGCGAGCTGATTCGGGAGATTGTGTCCGAGGACATCGCCGTGCTGCTCGTGGAGCACGACATGGCAATGGTTATGGCCATCGCGGATGACGTCATCGTGATCGACCGCGGAAAGCGGATCGCTCGGGGTGCACCCAGCGAGGTCGGTCGCAACCAACAAGTCGTCGATGCCTATCTCGGGGTGGTGCACGAATGACCGATGTCATGACCATCACCGGCATCACCAGCGGCTATGGAAGCGTGACCGTTCTCCGTGACGTCAGCTTGCGCGTCGGCGAGGGTGAGATCGTCGCCATGCTGGGCAGCAACGGAGCCGGCAAGAGCACCTTGCTGAAGACCATCGTCGGCCTGCTACGTCCCTCGCAGGGGCAAATCCGTTTCGCCGACACTGAGATCGCAGGAACCAGCACGGAGAATATCGCCGCCCAGGGCGTCGTGCTCTGTCCCGAGGGACGGCAGCTGTTTGGCGGAATGAGCGTGCTCGACAACCTGCTGCTCGGTGCCTACGGTCACCGGCGGGATCGCAAGGGAACGCAGGAGACACTCGCCCGCGTCTATTCGCTGTTCCCGATCCTCCAGGAACGCTCGGGGCAAAGTGCCGACAGCTTGAGTGGCGGACAGCAGCAGATGGTGGCCATCGGCCGGGCGCTGATGGCACAACCCCAGCTGCTGCTGCTCGATGAGCCGTCCCTCGGCCTGGCACCGCTCGTTCTGCGAGAGGTATTTTCCGCACTCGAGCAACTGCGTCAGTTCGGCCTGACGATCCTGGTCGTCGAGCAGAACGCGATGCTGACACTCCAGTTGGCAGACCGTGGCTATGTGTTGGAACGTGGCCACATCTCCGTCGAAGGGAGCGCGCAGGAACTCCAGGCGGACGAGCGGGTCAGGGCTGCCTACTTGGGTTTGGATGTTAAGGCAGCGTAATAAGACGAGCTTGGAGATTCCACCAAGCCGTGGTGTAGCCGCAACCGTTCGCTTTTCTCGCTGCTCTTAGGATCGGTGGGCGTTCCGGATCTTGCTGGAACGGCCGGTAAATCAAAGCTCCACAGGAGCCATAGGAGGAGAGATGAGACCTACGGTGTTGCGGCGGAGTCTTCCGGCCGCCTGTTTGATGCTTGTGGCCTTGGCGCTCGGCGCCTGCGGAAGCAGCAGCTCAAGCAGCTCGAGTAGCTCCGGATCCACCAGTGGAAGCGCCAGCAGCTCCTCGGGCAAGCTGAGCCAGCCGATTGCATTCACGGGCTTCGAGGGCCCCGTCGCGCAGGGTGGGCCCGACTTCATGAACGGCATGCGCCTGGCGGTGGCCCAGATCAACGCAAAGGGTGGGATCGGAGGAAAGCCGGTCAAGCTCAACATCGTGCAGACAGGTGGCACGCCTCAGGGAGCCGCCTCCGCGTACCGGTCCGCAGGGCAGGACAGCAGCGTGATGGGGAGTTTCATGGGTGCCGCTGGAGCCCTCGCCATCAAGGCCCTGAGCAACGAGGTCAAGTTGCCGGCGATTGCGGCGAGCGGTAACAACGCCGTACAGCTGCCGGTGACCAAGTACATGTTCTCCAATTCGTTCGGGCCGGAGTACGCAACGTCCGAGCTCCAGTACGCGATGAGCAAACTCAGCGCGAAGTCATTCGCGATTATTCACTACGACACTGACTTCTCCTCGCAGATCGAGCAGGCCGATAAGGCCAAGTGCGCGCAGGCCGGCTGCAAGATCACCGACGTCGAGGCTGCTTCGTCGACTGCCTCGACGGATCAGCTCACGCCCCAGCTGACCAAGATGAAGGCGTCGAATCCGGATGCGTACTACATCGAGGGTCTGAATCCGAACGCGTTCAAGGCAGCCAGGCAGCTCGGACTGTTCAGCAAGCCTGTTCTGGCCGAGAACTGGCTCGCGACCCCCGCGCTGGTGGCCGCATGTGGCACCAACTGCGTTGGCGTCGTCGCCAGTCTGCACAAGTGCCGGCTCAGCAACCTCAACCAGCTGCAGCCGAGCGATCCGCTCAAGGCGTTCTGCACGACGTATGTGGCGGCATTCAAGAAGCAATTCCCCAGTCTGCCGTTCCAGCTCTACAGCATCTACGGCTATGACGCCGTCAACACCTACGCCGCGGCGATCAACAAGTTGCTCGCGGCAGGCAAGGCAGTCACCCGTGACAGCGTCGCTTCCGAAATGGAGCAATTCCACGGCGATCTGATGACGAGTCACGGCAAGGTCACGACCTCACCGACGAATCACCGCTTGACGGGCTCTTGGAATGAGGCTTACATCAACCAGACGTTCGCGATCAACGGGACGAACGTCACCTACAAGCTGGCTCCGAAGGCGGATCCGTCCGGCGCGCATCCGTAGGCCAGAACCCCGACACAGCTGCTTCCGGTGGCCGGCCTCGCTTCGAGCGGGCGGGCCACCGGGGCTTTCACGGCAGCCGCGGACCGATACCCCGAGCAAGAGGACACTTCGAGATGAGCGAAGCAATTCAGGACCTCGTCGACCGCCAAGCGATCGCGGACGTGTTGATCCGATACGCGACGGCACTCGATTCACGTGACTGGCCGCTGTTGGGCTCGTGTTTCACCTCAGATGGTGTGACTGACTACCAAGAGCTCGGCGGGGTCAACGAAGGCCCGGAGGCGATCATCCGCCTCTGCCACGGCGCGTTGTCAGGACTGGATGCCAGCCAGCATCTGATCACCAACATCGCGGTCGAGCTCGATGGTGACCGTGCCACGGCGAGCTGCTATTTCCAGGCTCAGCACACCTATCGCGGATTGGACGGCGGCGACAACTTCCTGGTCGGGGGTACCTACCGCGACAGTCTGGTGCGGGGTGCGAACGGATGGCAGATCCAACATCGCACGCTCGAACCCACGTGGCAGGACGGCAACCCGGCCGTGTTCGAGCACGGGGCCGCGCGCTTGGCTGCACGCTCGAGCGACACCACATCGGCCATCTGAGAAGCGAGACTGTCGAACCCCCCAAGCGCTCTCGCGGAGCGGTGAGACCCAGCCTGAGCCCGGGCCTAAAGTTACTCGCGAGGGACTAAATCGAGAACGAGAGGAAGGCTCATGGGTCGTCTGGACAACAAGGTGGCAATCATCAGCGGCGGCGTTCAGGGCATCGGGCGGGCATGCGCGGTGCGAATGGCACAGGAGGGCGCCAAGGTCGTGGTCGCAGATCTGCAGAGCGACACGACCACGGTGGACGAGATCCGCTCGAGCGGGGGCGAAGCTCATCAGGTCGTGATGGACACACGCAAGCGGGAAGATTGGCAACGCACGGTGTCCGAGGCCGAGCAGCAGTTCGGAACCGTCAATCTGCTCGGGAACGTTGCCGGTGTGGTCAACATGCTCTCAGAGGACAGCGTGGTGGGGCTCACCGACGAGGGCTGGGACTCGGTAATCAACACTGACCTGCGTGGCGTGTGGCTCGGAATGCAGGCCGTCATCCCCGGGATGCAGAGCGCCGGCGGAGGGAAGATTGTCAACATCTCAAGCCTGGCGGCGCTGGTTGGCCTGGAGAACCTCGCTTCCTACTCCGCGGCCAAGGGGGGCGTGATCGGACTGACCCAGCAGGCGGCATTCACCTACGCGCCCGACAACATCCTGATCAACGCAATCGCGCCCGGAACGATCGACACTCCGATCCTGGCTGACATCACTCCGGAGATGCGCAAGGCCAACGAGAATTCCCATCTGATCAAGCGCCTGGGCAGGCCCGCCGAGATCGCCGGAATGATGGCCTACTGCTTCTCCGAGGACGGCGACTTCGTGACGGGCCTCACCTTCCCGGTCGACGGGGGCTGGTCGGTCAACGGGAGGAGCTACTGATGTCCGCCAGCAAAAACCCCTCGGCACCCGCCCAGAGCCGTCAGACCCGGCCGCAGCCGTTTGTGGACGTCCCCGGAGCACATCCGGGGGCGCCCGCGGGCACGCCGCCGCCGGCGCCTTCGGAGCCCGGGGACCTGGTGGAGCAGGAGCTGCTGGTCGAGGACGTCTCGATCGACGGCATGTGTGGCGTGTACTGAGCTATGGAGGCACGCTCGCAGGCGGCCAAACCGAACGCTTCCGATTTGTTTGATCTCGAGCGCCCGTGGCGCCTGCACGAGCAGGTGTCGTTGCGGCCAGAGCCGTTCGGCGCCCTCGCTTATCACTTCGGTACCCGGCGGCTCTCGTTTCTGAAGAGTCGTAAGCTGCTCGCCGTCGTGGTTGGCCTGGAGCGTCAACCCAGCGGACGGGCAGCCTGCCTGGCGGCAGGCGTCGACGCCGCGCAGCTGCCCGCCTACGCGCGGGCCCTCCAGACTCTTGCCGCATCCGGAATGATCGACGAGCGCCCGCTCTCATGAGCGCGGAGCCAGCACCGGTCGGCCGCCTCGTTGATCACTTCGAGGCGGGGCTTGAGGCTCCGATCTGCCTCACCTGGGAGCTCACGTACGCGTGCAACCTGGCCTGCGTGCACTGCCTTTCCAGCTCGGGACGGCGCGACCCGCGCGAGCTCACCACCGCGGAATGCCGACAGGTGATCGACGAGCTTCAGCGGATGCAGGTCTTCTACGTGAACGTGGGCGGAGGCGAGCCAACGGTGCGGCGCGACTTCTGGGAGCTGATCGACTATGCCACCGGCCACGAGGTGGGGATCAAATTCTCAACCAACGGAAGTCGCATCAGCACCGAACGCGCGCGGTGGCTGGCCAGTCGCGATTACGTCGACGTCCAGATCTCGATCGACGGCGCTACCGCTGAGGTAAACGATCGAGTCCGCGGTTCCGGCTCATATGCCGTAGCGCTTCAGGCGATGGATAACCTGGCCGACGCCGGTTTCGGTGCCTTCAAGCTCTCGGTGGTCGTGACACGGGAGAACGTGAGCCAGCTCGACGACTTCAAGGCCATGGCCGACCACCATGGAGCGCAGCTTCGACTCACCCGACTGCGTCCCTCCGGCCGGGGCGCCGACGTGTGGGACCAACTCCGTCCGACGGCCGAGCAGCAGCGCCTGCTGTACGAGTGGCTGCTCAGGCACGGAGAGGCGGTGCTGACGGGAGACTCGTTCTTTCACCTTTCCGGGTACGGAAAATCCTTGCCCGGACTCAATCTCTGCGGCGCCGGCCGGGTGGTCTGCCTGATCGATCCCGTCGGCGACGTTTACGCTTGCCCATTCGCCATCCACGACGCATTCCTGGCCGGCAACGTGCGAGCCGACGGAGGGTTCACGAAGGTGTGGCGTGAATCTGATCTGTTCCTGGAGCTCCGCCGCCCTCAGGGCGGCGGAGCATGCAGTACCTGTGGGTTCTTCGACTCCTGCCGGGGCGGCTGCATGGCGGCAAAGTTCTTCACCGGTCTTCCCTTGGACGGCCCCGACCCAGAGTGCGTGCTCGGCCACGGCGAGCTTGCGCTGGCCGCGAGCGGCCAATCCGGGCGGCCGAAGCCATGGCCGGATCACTCCAATCGCAAGCCGCCCCGACCGCGGTGCGATGAGGACCCTCTGGCCGCCATCGTGTTGTCCGCCGGGGGCGACGGTGGCGAGCAGTAAGACCTGGTTCGAGTCGGTTGCGGAAGCGCAGCGCCGGGCCAAGAAGCGCCTACCCAAGCCGGTGTACGACGCGCTGCTGGCCGGCTCCGAGCGGGCAGCCACGCTCGAGGACAACGTGGTCGCCTTTGGAGAGCTCGAGTTCGTACCACGCATCGCAACGGGCCTGTCCGGGCCCCGGGTGACGGCGACGACCGTTCTCGGCCACGAGATATCGATACCGGTGATCATCTCGCCGACCGGGGTGCAGGCGGTCAGCCCCGGCGGCGAGACAGCTGTGGCCCGTGCGGCGGCCGCTGCCGGGACCGCGATCGGGATCAGCTCGTTCGCCAGCCGACCGGTGGAGGAAGCGGTAGCGGCCAATCCGCTGACGTTCTTCCAGATCTACTGGATGGGAACCCGCGAGCGGATGATCCAGCTTACCGACCGGGCCCGGAACGCCGGCGCAAAGGCGCTCATCGTGACGCTCGATTGGACGTTTTCCCATCGGCGCGATCGAGGCAGTCCGGTCATCCCTGAGCGGCTCGACTGGCGGACGATGGCAAGCTTCGCGCCGTTGACGATCGTACGCCCCCGCTGGCTGCTGGACTTTGTTCGTCACGGCGGAATTCCCGATCTGAAGACACCGAATCTCGCTGCCCCAGGCGCCGCCGCACCCACCTTCTTCGGCGCCTACGGCGAGTGGATACAGACGCCACAGCCGTCATGGACAGACATCGCCTGGCTGCGTGAGCAGTGGGGCGGTTCGTTCTTGGTGAAGGGGATCATGCATCCCGACGACGCGAGGCGAGCCGTGGAGATCGGGGCTGACGCGATCTCCGTGTCAAACCATGGCGGCAACAATCTTGACGGCACGCCGGCCTCGATCCGAGCCCTTCCCGGTATCGCCGATGCGGTCGGCGACCAGATCGAGATCCTGTTGGACGGCGGGGTTCGCCGAGGTAGCGACGTCGTCAAGGCGCTCGCCCTAGGCGCTCGGGCCGTGTTGATCGGACGTGCGTACCTGTGGGGGTTGGCCGCTAGCGGCGAGGCGGGCGTTCACAACGTCCTCGAGATTCTGCGCGGCGGCATCGAGGAGACGTTGACGGGGCTGGGTCGGACCTCCGTCGACGAGCTCACGCCGGCGGATCTGATCGTCCCGGCGGGCTTCGGTCGCCTGCCCTCGGCCTGAAGCCGATGTGCGCTTCGCTGGCTGACGCGACCTGGACGGAAGTACAGCGTGCCGCCGCGTCGGTGTTGCTCGTCGTTCCGATCGGCTCCACCGAGCAGCACGGTCCGCACCTGCCGCTGGCGACGGACACGGACATAGCGGTTGCGCTGGCCAGGGCGTTGGCCGCAGCGCGTCCGTCGGTCGTCGTGGCGCCCGAGCTCGCCTACGGCTCGAGCGGCGAGCACTCGGACTTCCCGGGAACCCTGTCGATCGGCCGCGAAGCGCTCGAACTCGTTCTCGTCGAGCTCGGACGGTCGGCGTCGGTGACCTTCGGACGAACGCTCTTCCTCTCTTCGCACGGCGGCAACGCGAGGCCGGTTGCGCGTGCGGTGCAGCGGCTACGAGACGAGGGTCGCACCGTGCTTGCCTGGTCACCTCCATGGGCGGGCGACGCGCACGCCGGACATCTGGAGACCTCGGTGATGTTGGCCCTATCGCCGGCACGGGTTGCTCTCGATCGAGCCGCCGCCGGGAACGTCGCCACGCTGTCTGAACTCTGGGAGGCGCTGCGCCACTCGGGTGTGCGGCGACTGAGCGAGAACGGCGTCCTCGGTGATCCGACGAGGGCCAACGCGCCGGACGGCCGGCGGCTTCTCCGGCAGGCCACCGAAGATCTCATCTCGCGGGTGGACGCGTGGGTTCGGTAGTCCCGCTGCCGGCGGACTTCGGCATCGCACTAGATCGATCCGTTCGCACCACCCGCAGCCGGCGGATTCTCGCTGGCGGCCATCCGCAAAGGGTGCTCCGGCTCACCGCGGCGGGGCTCGCCGCCGTGGATCACCTGGTCGGTTCGCAGTGCCAGACCGAAGCGGGCCGCCGGCTGGGCCGACGGATGGTCGACCAGGGGCTCGCCCATCCCCGTCTTCCTCGATGCACCGAGACGTCGGAGGTCACGGTCGTGGTTCCGGTGCGCGACCGGGCAGCCGCCTTGGATCGCTGCCTGACCGCGCTCGGCGGGCACGTACGGATTGTCGTTGTCGACGATGGATCCTACGACGCCGTCGCCATCGCCGAGGTCTGCTGTCGGGGCGGGGCAACCCTCGTTCGTCGCGAGCAAACCGGTGGTCCGGCGGCGGCGCGGAACTCGGCCCTGCGCGAAGTCGAAACCGATCTGATCGCGTTCCTCGACAGCGACTGTGTGCCCGCGCCGGGATGGCTTTCCGGGCTCGTCGGTCATTTCGCCGACCCGCTCGTGGGAGCTGTCGCTCCCCGCGTACAGCCGCTGAAATCCTGCTCCTCGCCGCGTGCGCTCGAGCGCTTCCTCGCGACTCGCTCCCCGCTCGACATGGGCCCCGAGGAGGGACGCGTCGCCCCCGGGACTCGGGTTCCCTACGTTCCGAGCGCCGCCCTGGTCGTACGCTGCCGCGCACTCGGCGGGCGGCCGTTTGACGAGGATCTGCGCTACGGCGAAGATGTGGATCTCGTCTGGCGTCTGCACGACGCCGGCTGGCGCCTCCGGTACGAGCCGAGCGTAATCGTCGAGCATGAGGAACCGGCGAGCTGGCCGGCGATGCTTGCGCGCCGGACACGTTACGGCAGTGCTGCGGCCGCGCTTGCCCGCCGTCATCCCAGACGGTTAGCGCCGCTTCAGCTACGCCCGTGGCCGGCGGCGGCCAGCGGGCTGCTGATTATGGGCCTGCCGCTCCAAGCCGGCGCCTTGATGGCCGCTCACACGGCTGTCCTGGCGCGGCGCACGCGGCGCACCGGCGTCCCCGCCACGTGGGCGCTGTTCTGGTGCGTCGGCGCGGTGTGGCGCACGTACGCGGCGATCGGCCGGGCAGCGACGACGTTTGCTGCCCCGGTGCTCGCCCTGGGGATGACGAGACGGAGGACACGGGGGTGCACAGTCTGCCTGGCCGCAGCGCCGGCGCTGGAGACGTGGATGCGCCGTCGGCCGCGCATGGATCCGGTGCGCTGGACGTTCGCCTGTCTCGTCGATGACGTCGCGTACGGCATCGGAGCCTGGCGGGCCAGCGTTGCCGAGCGGTCGCTGTCGGCGGTCGTTCCCTCCTGGCGCCCCCCGGATGCGAGCTGAGCGTTGCCTCAGGGCTGTGGGGCCGCGCGTTGCGCAGCGGGCTTCTTCTTCACCGTCGTGACCTCGTACAGGCTGTCCGTGTAGCCCGCCCGCAGCGACTTTTTGTCGAACTTGCCGACGCTCGTCTTCGGGATCTCCCGCATCAGCGCCCATCGCTCGGGCAACGACATCCGGGCCACCCTGGTCCCGAGCCAGGCGTGGAGCTCCGCGACATCGGTGCTGGCCCCCTCGCGCAGCGTGACGCAGGCGAGCGGCCGCTCGTCCCAACGCTCGTCGGGGATCGCGACGACCGCGGCCTCGATGACCTCGGGGTGGCCCATGAGCTCGTTTTCAAGTTCGACTGAGCTGATCCACTCGCCTCCGGACTTGATGACGTCCTTGAGGCGATCGGTGATCTGGACATAACCCTTCACATCTATTCTGCCAACGTCGCCGGTCCGCAACCAGCCGTCGTGGAACTTCTCCGGGGTGTCCTCGCCGACATAGCGTGCCGTGACCCATGGGCCACGCACCTCGATCTCGCCAACCGCGTCGTCATCCCAAGGAAGCTCGGCGCCGAGCGGATCGACGATGCGAACCTGGACGCCGGCGAAAGGACGCCCGCTCTTCGTGCGCCAGAACAGCTCCTCGTCCGCAGGGGAATCCTTGGGTGGATGCGCGACTGCTGCGGAGGGAGAGGTCTCGGTCATCCCCCAGCCCTGCAGGATTGGCACTCCGTGGGTCTCTCGCATGGCCTCGATCAGGCTGGCGGGCACCGGAGCTCCGCCGCAGAGCGCCACGCGCAGCGAGCTGAGGTCGACGGGCTCGGAGCGACCAAGGTTGAGCAGATCCTTATAGATCGTCGCCACCGCGGCCGTGAACGTAGGTCGCTGCTCGTGGAACATGCGCTTGAGATGTGGGGCCTGCAGGAGCTCGTCGGGGAGCACCAGGTCAGCGCCCATCATCCACGCGGCATACGGCAACCCCCAGGCATTGGCATGGAACATCGGGACGATCAGAAGGATCGTGTCTAGGTGCGAGATGCCGTAGGCCGATCCCGTGCACTGCGCCAGCGCGTGGACAAACGTCGAGCGATGACCATAGGCGACGCCACGCGGGTTGCCGGTGGTGCCACTCGTGTAACACATGGAGGCTGCGGCGTTCTCATCCAGCTCCGGCCAATCGAACCTGGTGCCGGCCTCCGCTAGCACGTCGGCGTAGCGCAGCACGCGTCCAGGCAGGTCCGGTACCTGGCCCTCACCGACGATGATCCAGGTGTCAACCTGGGCGGTTCGGGCGGCGGCGGGCGCGAGCTTCTCGGCCAGCGAAGCGTCAACGAAAGCCACCCGCGCGCCGCCATGATCGATTACGTATGACGTCTGCTCCTCGCTCAGGCGGATGTTGACGGTGTGCAGCACCGCACCCATGCATGGGACGGCAAAGTAGAGCGCGAGATGCTCCGGGTTGTTCCACATGTAGGAGGCAACGCGCTCGCCGGGGCGGACACCGAGTCGGTGAAGGCCGGCCGCGAGGCGTTCCGCCTCGGCGCCGAGCTCCGAGAACGACACCGATCGTTCCCCAGAGGGGGCGTAGGCTGTGACTCTCCTGTCCGCATAGACGCGTCGTCCATGCTCGAACACCATCTGAACGGTCAGCGGGAGATTGGGCATCGTGCTTCTCATGAAACGAGCTTGACAAGCCTAGGTCCGCCTCGCCGAGCCCCGCCGGTCGGTGGTTGTGGAAGCCCCCAGATTTACGAGTCCGAGCTCACCCGATCGCGCCCGTGGCGCGGAGGGCGACGAGCTCCTCCTCGGTGACGCCCCAATGGTTCAACGCCGTATCCGTGTCCGCACCGGGATCGGCCGGCGCCCGCGAGATCGAGCCCGGTGTGCGATTGAACCGGGGAGCGGGTCCTGGCTGCACGACGCCGTCGACTTCCACAAAGGTGCCACGGGCAGCCATATGGGGATGCAGTGGTGCCTCGGCGAGCGAGTAGACCGGTGTCGCGCAGGCGTCGACCGAGGCGAACAGCGTCGTCCATTCATCGCGTGTGCGGGTCTCGAACACCTCGGCAAAACGCCGCGTCAGCTCGGGCCATCGCTCGCGATCCCACTGCGGCGCCTCGGCGGGCGGGATGTCGAGCACTCCGAGCAGCGCCGAGTAGAACTGCGGTTCGAGCGCTCCAACCGCCATGTAGCCCTTATCGGCCGTGGCGTAGACCTCGTAGAAGTGGGCCCCGGAGTCGAGGAAATTCGTGCCTGGAACATCGGTCCAGAAGCCTCCGCTGTGGAGCCCGAAGATAAGCGCCGCGAGCAATGATGCGCCGTCCACCATTGCAGCGTCCACAACCTGGCCGCGTCCCGATGAGCGGGCCTCGAGGACCGCCGAGACGACACCCAGTGCCATCAGCATTCCTCCCCCTCCGAAGTCACCCAGGAGATTTAGGGGGAACAGGGGCCGTTCGCCGTGACGGGCGAGGGCTCCGAGTACGCCGGCGGTCGCGATGTAGTTGATGTCATGGCCGGCGGCGTTGGCCATCGGTCCCTCCTGGCCGTATCCAGTCACACGGCCGTAAACGAGCCTGGAACATCGTTCGAGGACATCCGAGGGGCCCAGGCCCAGCCGCTCCATCACCCCAGGGCGGAAGCCCTCGATCAGCGCGTCAGCCGATCCGCAGAGCCGTATGACCAGTTCGCGTGCGTCGGATCGCTTCAGGTCGATGGCCACCGACGGACGACCACGATGCAGCACGTTCCATGCCCCCGGAGCCAGGATTCCGTCCGCCCCTGGGGCCGCGGGGCGCTCGAGCCGGATCACCTCGGCGCCAAGGTCGGCCAACAGCATAGCCGCGAAGGGGCCTGGGCCGATGCTGCCGATCTCGACCACGCGCAGGTCGTGCAGCGGGCCTGAGCGCCCCGGCGCCGGCGCGGGCGAAGGAAGGCGACTCACCGCTGACTACCGCGGGAACGTCCAGTCGGCTGGATCGTATTTGAACGACAGGCCGAGCCGAATTCGGTAGCCGGTGACCTTGCCGTCCTCGATCGTCAGGTCTTGGCGGAGCACCTCCGCAACCCGGAGATCTCGCAGCGTATGGGCCGCGGTTTCCACCGCGTTCCGCGCGGCGGCTTCCCACGACTCGTCGCTCACTCCGATGATTTCCGTGACCCGGTACACGCTGTCGGGCATGACACTCCTCCTCGCTGGTCGGTCGAGCTGGCGATCATTCCAGATGGCGAGTCGGGCGCCCGTGGGGTGGCTGGAGGGCCCCACAACCGGCGTCTGGGGCGGCTGCCGCCATACGCCGCACGTCGGCAACGTCGCGTTCCATCTGGGCGATCAGCTGCGTTGCGTCATCGAACTGGATCTCGCCGCGCAGGCGAGCGAAGAAATCAAGTCGCAGCCGCGCCTCATGGAGGTCGCCCTCGAAGTCCAGGAGGTACGCCTCGACGAGTTCGCCGAGGGCGGTGTCGAACGTCGGGCGCATCCCCACCGACATGGCGGCCCACCACTGCTCGCCCGAGTCAAGGCGGGTCGCACAGCCGGCGTAAACGCCGTGGGGAGGAGTGCTCACGCCCTCGTCTGGGCTCACGTTGGCGGTCGGGAAGCCGAGCGTCCGGCCTCGCTGCTCGCCGGGGACGACGACCCCTTCGAGTGTGCCCCGGCGATCCATAGATGAGGCCGATCCTAGAAAACCTGACCGGTACCCCTGGCGAGCGCCACGAACCATTTGGAGGTCCCTACAGGGTTGGTGGGCGCCGAGAGCGAGGTCTCTCGGCGCTGACCGTAGCCTCAAGATGCCGGCTAACTCGATTGGAGCAGAGGCACATGCGGTCCGAAGACGAGCCCGGAGCCAGGCCAACGCAGGCTCCGTCGCGCCCGCTCGACGCGCGCGCCCAGGTGCTTCTGTCCTGGCTGGATTTGATCGGCGCGCCGCGCCTGCACACGCGCTCGGTGGCGGAGGCGCGCCGTGAATTTCGTCTCACGATTGCCTCTACCAGCCACGTCGCGGCGGTTGAGGAGGTGCGGTCGATCACGGTCCCGACACCGGCGGGACCGCTCGCCGCGCGCGTGTATCGGCCGAAGGGAGCCGAGGGTCGACTGCCGCTCCTGGTCTGGTTTCACGGCGGGGGATTCGTGATCGGTGATCTGTCCACGGCCGACCCGACGTGTCGAGCCCTGGCCAGCCAGTCGGGGGCGATGGTCGTCTCGGTGGATTACCGATGTGCCCCGGAACACCCGCCGGCGGCGGCTCTGGACGACTGCCTGGCGGCAACGGCTTGGGTTGCGGAGAACGGTGGGAATCTTGGCGGCGACGGCTCCCGCATCGCCGTGGGCGGCGATTCGGCCGGCGGGACGCTGGCCGCCCTCGTCGCGCTCGCAGCCCGCGACCGGGATCTGAAGCTCGCGCTGCAATTGCTGATCTATCCGGCTACGGACCTGACGCTGAGCCATCCCTCCGTGAGCGAGTTCGGCCGGGCACCCTTCCTGCTCGACATGCGTGCGCTGACTTGGTTCACCGATCATTTTCTGCAAGGTTCGGCCGCCAATGACCCCTCGGTCTCGCCCCTGTTCGCAGCTGATTTCAGCGGAGTCGCGCCGGCGATGGTCATCACCGCCGAGTACGACCCGGTACGCGACGAGGGAGAGGCGTTCGCCGCGCGCCTGCGAGAGTCCGGCGTCGCCGTCGATCATGTCCGTTACGCGGGCCAGATGCACGGCTTCTTCACCATGGACCTCGTTTTCCCCGCAGCGCGCCGGGCCCAGCATCGCGCCGCGGTCGGGCTCGCCGCGCACCTCGGGCTGCCCGCACCAAAAACCGTGCGACTTCCGCGCTTCATCAACGCTGTGACGCTGGCGCGCCTGGGCGCCGCAACGGCAGCGAGCAGCGCGATGCTGGGCCGGCGCCAGGCCGAGAGCCTCTACCGCTGGATGCAGGCACTGACCGCCCCACCAGCGCCGGACGCGTGAGCCGACTAGACCGAGAAGGAGATATTACGATGGCCAGCGCCAAGCTGAACCGCCGCCTGAGCTTCCACGACGCCGTGTTCCTGCACTGGGAGCGTCGCAACCAGCCGATGCACGTGGGCGAGTGCATGGTCTACGACGGCCACTTCACGCGCGACGAGCTGCTCGAGCTCTTGGACGCCCGACTTCATCTGATTCCCCGATATCGCCAACGGGTCGTCCCGTCGCCGCTCCGGCTTTCGTATCCCACGTGGGAGGACGACCCCGATTTCGCTCTCGACCGTCATGTCGAAGAGGTAACGATGCCCGCGCCGGGGGATGACCGCGTGCTCTCCCGCTTCGGGGGAAAGCTGTTCAGCCAGACGCTCGACCGCAGTCATCCGCTGTGGAAGCTCTCAGTCATCCGAGGACACCAGAGCGGAAACACGATTCTGTTCATGCGCCTGCATCACTCGATGGTCGATGGTGTCTCCGCGGTGGCGCTGGTCGACGTGCTCCACGGCGACGACCCGGCCGACAACGGCACGCCCAAGCCGCACGTACCCTGGGAGCCACAGCCCATGCCCGGAACGCTGCGGCTGCTGGGAGATGCGCTCGTAGACCGCGTCGGGGCCGCAGCCGAAACCCTCAAGGAGGGGGCAGGCCTTATGCGTCCATCCGCCGCGGTGGCGCAGCTTCGCGATCTGTCCGTGCTGGTACGGACATGGGGCCGGTCGCTGCCCAATGCCGTAGTGCCGGCGCCGAAGACGCCCTGGAACCACCACATCTCATCCGACCGCGAGTTCGCCTGGCTTGAGTTGCCGTTCGAGGAGGCCCGAGGCGTGAAGGGCACGCTCGGCGGAACGGTGAACGACTTGATCTTGACCGTCCTGGCGGGCGGTCTCGGCCGCTACCTTCGCCGTAACGGTTACACAACCGACGGGGTGCAGCTGCGCGCGATGGTGCCGGTGAGCATGCGCCGGCCCGGCCAGGAAGGACCGACGGGAAACGTCGTGTCGCTGGTGGTCGTCCCGCTGCACGTGGGAGTCCAGGATCCGGTCGAGCGGTTGCGTCTGGAACGCGAAGCGATGGAGCGAGCCAAGGCCGAGGATCAGGCGAGCGGGATCTACCAGATGATCCAGATGAGCCGGCGCGTGCCCCCGCCGCTGCACGAGCTCCAATGGCGTATGTCGCGAACGTCGACCCGCTGGCCCGTGAACATCGTCTCCACCAACCTGCCCGGGCCGAAGGTACCCCTGTACCTGGCGGGGCGGAAGATGCTGCACTGGTATCCGCTGGGGGTACCGTGGACCACGCTCGGTCTGTTCCTCTGCACCTTGAGCTATGACCAGCGGCTCGTGCTCGGGCTTGTGGCCGACCCGAACCTGGTGCCGGACATCTGGGACGTGGTTGACGACTTGCGCGACAGCTACGACGAGATGCGGGAGACGGCGAGATCTCTGGCCCCCTCGCCGCGGGCGCGGCGGACTGCACGACCCAAGGCCGTGCCGGCGGCAAAGGCCAAGGCAAACGCGTCCAAGGCCGGCGGCCCGGCCTGAACCGGAATGAAAGGGGCGCAAGATGACGGCTGAGGATCAGCGCAGGCTCAGCTTCCATGATGCCCTGTTCCTGCATTGGGAGCACTCAGACCAGCCGATGCACGTGGGCGAGTGCATGGTGTACGACGGGAGATTCAGTCGCGAGGAGATCGTCCAGCTGCTGGCCGCCCGGCTGCATCTGCTGCCGCGCTACCGCCAGCGGATCGTGCCCGTTCCACTCTCTTTGTCCTACCCCACGTGGGAGGACGATCCGCAGTTCGCGCTCGATCGCCACGTGGACGAGCTCACGCTGCCAACCCCCGGCAATGACCTCGTGCTCTCGCACGTCGGCGGAAAGCTGTTCAGTGAGAGGCTCGATCGCCGCCATCCGCTGTGGAAGCTGACCCTGGTCAAAGGACACTCGAGTGGGAACAGCATCCTCGTGCTGCGACTGCATCACGCCATGGTCGACGGCGTCTCCGCCGTAGCGCTTGTCGACGTCCTCCACAGCCTGGATCCGGCAGGCAGTGGGACCCCGCGGGAGGCGGAGCCGTGGGAACCGCGGTCCTTGCCCTCGACACCTCGCGTCGTCGCAGACGCCGTCACCGAGCGCTTGCGCTCGGGCGCCGGCGCCGTCCGCGGCGCCGGCGGTCTGTTGCGCCCCGCCGATGCGGTGAGGGAGGTACGTGAGGCGGCGGCGCTGCTGCGAACGGTCTGGCGCGGGTTGCCGCTGTTCCTGCGCCCCCCGCGCCAGGCGCCCTTCAATCGCAGCATCTCCGCGGAGCGGCAATTCGCCTGGCTCGAGTTGCCGTTCCGAGATGTGCGCGCAGTGCGCCGGAGCCTCGGCGGGACGGTTAACGACATGGTGCTGACGGTGCTGGCCGGCGCCCTCGGACGTTACATGCGCCGACATGACGAAAGCATCGACGGCTTGCAGCTGCGGGCCATGGTCCCCGTCAGCATGCGAAGGCCAGGACAGCAGGGTCCGATGGGCAACGCCGTCTCGATGGTCGTCGTCCCGCTTCACGTCGGCGTTCAGGATCCGATTGAGCGGCTGCGACTGGAGCGAGAGGCGATGGACCGAGCGAAGGCCGAGGAACAGGCTGTGGGCATCTACCGGATGATCCAGCTGTCTCGCCGAGTTCCCCCGCCGGTGCACGCCTTGGCGCTTCGCCTGGCCCCCACCTCCGCGCGGATGCCCTTCAATATCGTCTCGACGAACGTGCCCGGGCCGCAGCGCCCGATGTACCTGGCCGGACGCGAGCTGCTGCACTGGTATCCGCTCGGAGTTCCGTGGACCAACCTGGGCCTATTCCTGTGCACGCTGAGTTACAACAAGACCTTGACTCTCGGCCTCGTCGCAGACCCGACGATCGTCCCCGATCTGTGGGACGTGGTCGAGGACTTACGCGCCGCCTACCAAGAGCTGCACACCGCCGCCGGATACCGGAGCTCCGAGCCGCGGACAGGGCGGCCCACAACGATGTCCTCTGAGCGATCGTCCCGAGAGCGCGGGAGATAGACAGTGCAAGAAAGGTAGACGCGACCGTGAAATCCGACCAAACCACCGCCGTGCCACAGGTCGACCAAGTGCTGTACCGCGACGTCATCGGCCGCTTCGCCAGTGGCGTCACGGTTATCACCACCAAGGCCGATGACCACGACTACGGGACGACCGCCAGCGCTGTCTCCTCCCTGTCGATGGAGCCGCCAATGCTGCTCGTCTGCCTCAACACGACCAGCGAAACCCAGGCGGCGATCCGGACATCGATGCACTTCGCGGTCAACATCCTCGGTGAGGATCAGCAGGAACTTGCCTACCGCTTCGCCGCCAAAGGGACGTCCAAGTTCGTAGAGGGAGACGTAGTCCGCTCGGAGAGCGGACTACCGATGCTCGCTCAGGCGATCGCCCGCCTGCAGTGTCGCGTGGCCGAACAGGTGAGGGCGGGCACCCACACCGTGTTCCTGGCTGAGGTCGAGCATGCTGCCGCGCTTGAGGGAAGTCCGCTGACCTACTTCCGCGGCCGATTCGGCCGCTTCGAGGACGCCCTGCAAGAGGCCGCGTATCGGCGCCTTCGCGGCATGATGCTCGCCCGGACGGTGCCCGTCGGCGAGCCGCTCGACGTCGACCAGCTTGCCCGGGACATGGGAGTCGAGGGTCAGCGCGTCTACTACGCGCTGACCAAGCTCAGCGCGGACGGGCTCGTGGTCCACGAAGCGGGCACGGGCTACATGGCCCGTCCGCTGACCGCGCGGTTGGCCGAACAGGCGATCGAGGCTCGCTCGCTGATGGAAATCGCGGTGGCCGAAGCGGTCGTCGGGCAGATCGCTCCCAACGACGTGGCTGAACTGCGCCGGCACGCCGAAGCCGCTCTGGCGAGCGTGACCCGTGACCCGCCGGACCTGAGGACGCTCGCCGAATCGGGCCGCGCATTTCACGAGAAATTCGTCGGGCTGACCGGTAACGAGATCCTGGTGGACATCTACCGCAGGCTCGGCGTCGAGGCGATCTGGCTGCGGGCGCTGCGCCATCAGCAGGGTCCGCGCTATCTCGGGCCCGACTACCTCGTCGACCTCGTGGATGCCTGCGAGGCCGGGAAGATCGATCGGGTTCGAGAGCTGCTGCGCGATCACTCCCTGGAGGCCCGGCGGATCGCTCGCGGCGCGATCGAGGCCGCGGGGGGGAACGTGTGACCAGGGCGACGCGCTAGCGCACCGAGGTCATTCCTCCGTCCACCGCCACCACGCTTCCGGTGATCCCGCCCGCCTCAGCGGAGCACAGCCACGCGGCAGCGGCCGCCGGCTCTTCGGGCTCGAGCAGCCGGCCCAGGACCTGGTGTACGGCCAGTTCGCGCACGTCGGGGAGGTCATAGAGCCGGGCACTCGCCTCCAGCATTGCCGTCCGCGTCGAGCCGGGACTGACCACGTTGGCCGTGACACCGCTGTCGCCCAGATCGGCGGCTAATCCGCGGATGTAACCGATCACCGCGTGCTTGGCTGCGCCGTAGGGGGCCAGGCCGCGCAGGCCGAGCGCACCGGCCGCGGAGCCGATCGCAACGAACCGGCCCCAGCGTGGCTCCGGCGCGGCCAGGAGCAGCGGGATGGCTGCTTCGGCCAGGTGTCGCACGCCGGCGAGATTCACATCAAACATCGCCCGCCAAAGCGCTTCGCCTGTGGCCCATGCCGGTTCTCCCCCCGCGATCGCTCCGGCGCCGGCAACCGCAGCATCGAGTCCGCCAAGGCGTTCCGCCACACTCGCAACTGCGGCCCGGATCGCGCCCGGGTCGCGAACGTCGGTGACGATCGGCAGCGCATCGGCTCCCAAGCGCTCGACCTCCTCGGCCACCATGTGCAGTTCCTCTTCCCGGGCCATCGGATAGGCGAGCGCAGGGTCGTCCTGGCAGCCGTCCACCAGCCCTACCGACCAGCCGCGCTCGGCCAACCGGACCGCGGTGCGGGCGCCAATTCCTCGGGCCGCCCCGGTCACGATCGCTACGCGTCTCTGCTCCGCCATGGCGTCGCCGCGACCGTACGAGGGTGCGGCGGGCATGTCAACCGCCGGGTCACCTCCAGCCTTTGCGGTTTCCCACAAAGCCGCAGGCGTGATCGCTGGCGGTCGCCGGGGCGGGCAGACAGGATTGGCCCGACATCTTGAAAAGAGGAGGACCATGGTCAAGGTATTCGCGCTCATCCCCCGCCGCAAAGACATCTCCGAGACGCAGTTCCACGAGCACTGGGCCGGTCCCCACGCGGAACTCGCGCAGCGGATCGCGACGATGCGGGGCTACGTCCAGAGCCACCGGGTAGCCCCTGCCCTGGAGGGGATCCCCGAGTCTCCGTACGACGGCATCGCGGAGGTCTGGTTTGATGACGCCGAGACAGCGGTGGGAATGGGGGAGGACCCCAATTACGCCGAGTATGCCCATGTGGACGAGCCCAACTTCATCGATACCGATCGCCTCGGCTTCCTGATCACTCAGGAGCACGTTCTCAGGGCCGGGGAATCGGTGGCCAAGGCCGCTGCAGGCATCAAGGTGCTGCTGCTGCTGCACCGCAGCGGCCAGCTCTCCCCCCGCGAGTTCACCCAACGGCTGCTGAATGTCGGGGATCGCCTGGCCGAGCTGATCCCCGCCGCTCAACGGCTGGTGCTGGCGGTCGCGACTGCGGAGAGCTATCAGGATGACGCTGAACCGCCATACGACGCCCTGGTCGAGCTGTGGTTCTCGCCTCGCAAGGACTTCGAGGAGGCCTGGCGCGAGGCCGGGGAGTCCTTCCTGGGTGAGATCGACGGCTTGGCAGACCCGTTCCGCACGTGCGGGATGCTCGCCGAGGAGCTACGCGTCGTCTGGCCCGAGGGCTCGCCGCTGGCCGGCGTTTGATGGCCAGCGGGCGGCGTCGGTCAGGAGGCCGCAGGTGACGAGATCCACGAACTTCTCGGCGATCTCCTCGGGCGAGTCAGGGCCTCCTGGCTGGTACCAAAGGTAGACCATGTTGACCGTGCCGAGCAGACCATTCACAACCACCGGATCGGCTGTACGGAAAGTGCCGTCCGCCGCTCCCTTCTCGATGACCGTCCGCCAGACCGCCTCGACCTCGTCGCGCATCCGCTCCAGTTCGGTTCGGCGCGGCTCGGTCAGCGCGTCCCGGTCGCGGACATAGACGATGACGGATGCGCGGTGGGCCGCGATGGTGAGGACATGATCGTGGATCAACCGTCGCAACTTCTCGGTGGCGTCCACGTCGGCCTGGGCGATAGCCCACGCGGTCGCCCGAGCCTGTTCGACGTGCGCGCGCAGTACGTCCCACAGGAGCTCTTCCTTGGAACCGATGTGGTAATAGAGCGCGCCCCGTTGCACGCCGGCCTGAATCCCGATCTCCGCAACGCCGGTCCCGTGGAAGCCTTTGCCGGCGAACAGCTCGACCGCCACGCGCATGATGCGCTCACGGGTGCTGGCGCCCTGAGCTCCGCCGCCCGGGGGCCGGCCGGGCCCGCGGCGTCCGGCTCCGCAGCGCTCTCCGCCGCCCGGCTCGACGGTCGCGGGTCTGGGACTCATGGTCGGAGGCTATCGCGGTTCTCGCCCGGGGTTGCAAAATATCGACCGGTCGGTCAAAGTAAGGTGGCATGATCTCCTCCTCCGCTGAGCAGACCGGCGGCGATCCACGTGACGCGGTCGCTCCCCTGGATCCACTGTTCGACCTGTCGGGCAAGGTCGCGCTCGTCACCGGCGGCAGCCGCGGTCTCGGCCGCCAGATGGTTTTGGCGTTCGCGGAGCGCGGCGCCGATGTCGTGATCGCCAGTCGCAAGCTCGAGGCTTGCCAAACCGTGGCCTCCGAGGCGACGCAGCGCTTCGGCCGTCAGGCACTCGCCGTGTCGGCCAACGTGAGTCACTGGGAGGAATGCGACGACCTCGTCGGTGCCGCGTACGAGCACTTCGGGCGGGTCGACATCCTGGTCAACAACGCCGGTCTGTCCCCGCTCTACCCGAGCCTCGACTCGGTCGAGGAGGCGTTGTTCGACAAGGTGATCGCGGTCAACCTCAAGGGTCCGTTTCGCCTCTCGGCGCTCATCGGCACCCGCATGGCGGCGGGAGACGGAGGCACGATCCTGAACATCTCCTCGACCGCGGCCGACCGGCCGGACCCCGACTACCTTCCCTACGCTGCGGCCAAGGCCGGGCTCAACACACTCACGGTCGGCTTCGCGCGGGCCTTCGGGCCCAAGGTGCGCGTGAATGGCATCATGGCGGGCCCGTTCCTGACTGATATCGCAAATGCCTGGGACCGCGATGCGTTCGAGGAGCAGGCCCGATCCACGATGGCCCTGCAACGCGGCGGCGACCCGTCCGAGGTCGTGGGAGCCGCACTCTATCTCGTGTCCCCGGCCTCCACGTACTGCACCGGGTCTGTGCTGCGTCTCGATGGCGGGAGCGCTTGACGTCGGTACGCCGTGACCGCGGTCCGCTATGAGACGCACGAGCACTGTGCGGTGGTGACGATCGACCGGCCGCAGGCGCGCAACGCTGTCAACGGCGCAGTGGCGGCCGGCCTCGAAGCGGCACTCGACCGAATCGAGGCCGACGACGACGTCTGGATCGCGATTATCGCCGGTGCCCCGCCGGCGTTCTGCGCCGGCGCCGACCTCAAGGCGGTCGCGGCTGGCGAGGCGGCCCAGCTGAACACCCCGCGCGGGGGCTTCGCCGGCTTCGTCAAACGGAGCAGGACCAAGCCGGTCGTCGCCGCTGTCGACGGACCCGCGTTGGCCGGCGGCACCGAGATCGTCCTGGCCTGTGATCTCGTTGTGGCGAGCACGGCGGCGCAATTCGGGATCCCCGAGGTCAAGCGCGGACTCTTGGCCAGCGGCGGCGGGCTGTTACGGCTCGGTCACAAACTGCCGGCGAATCTGGCTATGGAATGCGCGCTCACCGGCGACCCGATCGACGCTGAGCGCGCGTACCGGTTCGGCTTGGTGAACGAGTTGTGTGCGCCCGGCAGGGCACTCGAGCACGCGCTGGCGATCGCCGCCCGGGTGGTGGCCAACGCCCCGGTTGCCGTCCGGGAGTCGCGGCGAGTACTCCTTGATGCCACGGACGGCGCGGGTGAAGAAGGCTGGGATCTCGTCGAGCGTTCTGAGCGAATCGTGCTGGCGAGCCAGGACGCTCGTGAGGGCGTGAGCGCGCTTATCGACAAGCGCCCGCCGGCTTGGACCGGCCTCTGAGGCCAGCGCCGATGGTATCTGGTGCAACGGATGGACGCATCGCGACGATGAGCGCGGCTGCGGAACATCCTCCGAGTGGTCATAAATGGCCAGGAGGAGGAAAGCTTGTTTCTCCCGAGATGTGCCGTATGTCCCGGCGTGGGCGGTACTGAGCGACCGCAACGAAGGGATTCCGCAAGGAAACCATTTACCCCCCGGCGGCCCTCGGCCCCGGACTCGGGCGCGCGGTGTCCGTGACCGGCTCGGCACCCGGCGCGGTCAGCCCGCCCTGCGGGAGCGGGTCCTCTCCAAGCGCCGTTCACTCCCCGCGGAGGGCGCCGTTCTCCGCGCCTTCAGCGAGGTCAGCGATGCGCTCTCGGGCGGCGGGGAGTTTCTACGAAGTCCTGCACCTGATAGCTCGCCAGGCGCGCGCGCTCGTCGGCACGGGGCGCTGCAACCTGTATCTGCGCGACGCAGAATCCGGGCTGTTCCGAGGCCAGGTGACCGAGGTCAACCCGACCACGACGACCGCGTTCGCCGGCTAGCGTGCGGGAGCGTCGCCGATCGCTTCACCGCCGAGATCCTCGCTGTGTTGAGCGCCGCTGGTTTCCGGCATGTGAGTGCCGTTCGGGAGCGGCATCGGGGGGTGGGGTACGAAAGAAGAAGTAACCCGGGAGGGGGGTTGCGGGCTGGAACGTCAAACGGCTTGCGATGAAGGGGACGCGGGTCAGGAGCGCGCGGGGCGTGCGTCGCGCGTTGAGACCGCTTCGCTTCCCGCTTTGATCGCTCGCCACGGTGTGCTGGTTCGGGCACGCGAGATGTGCTGTGGGGTATGAGCGCGGTCGGGCGAGCGATGCGACCCACTCGCGCGTAGCGGTAGCGGGCCCGGTCCGGCAGCCGACCGGGCGGGGGCCGGTTGCCCGTTTCGGCCGAGGGTGGCTGGGTCAGCCGCTGGTGGTCCAGAGTTGCGCGGGGCGTCCGCCGGTGGGGATCTGGGTGGTGGTGACGCGGCCGGCGGCGTGCAGGGCGTGGAGGGCGGTCTCGATCTGGCCGGCGGGCTGGTTGTGGTTGAGTGCCTGGCTGATCTGGCTGCGGGTCAGCCCGTTGGGATGGTGGTGGAGGGCGGCGTGGATCTGCTCGGCGAGTGGATCGCCGGTCGCGCCTCGCAGCGCCCAGGCGGCGGAGCGGGCGGCGTAGTCCTGGAGCGCGAGCGCGGCCTTCAGGTGCGCAGTACCGATCTGGCGTTTGCCGTCGGTCAGGGTGTAGAGAAGCGCGAGGCGGATGACGTGCGCTTCGGCGCGGGCGGTGATCTGCGCGACGATCTCGTCTTGGAGCTGGATCGCGAGCTTGCGGTAGGCGTGATGCCACAGCTCGCGCGCGTCGGGATCCAGGCGGACCTGCCCGGCTGTGCGTGCCTGTTTGAGCGCGGCGGCGAGCAGGCGATCAAGACCGGTTGCGTGGAGGGGGTCGGGATCGCCGCCCTCGGGCAGCAGCCGCTGCCGGCGGCAGGCGATCAGCAGCACCCGGTTGATGTAGCCGTTTGCGAGCTCGAGGCTGGTCGTGTGGCGGCGTAGCTCGTGCTGGGTGATGTGTCTGATCAGAGCGATGTGCGCGGTGCTGGCGCGCGCCGGGCTGGTGCGGGTCAGGATCGCCAGCGGGCGGCCGTCCCATCCGGAGCGCAGTGTCGGCGATAGCGTCGAGATGTCGCGGCTGGCGGCCTTCAGCGCGGAGACGAACTCCGGCTCGATCACCAACAGCCGCTGATCGCTGATGCCGGGATCCTGGCCGGTGGGGTCACGGACCGCCCAGATCAGGCCCTCCCCTGACGATAGGCCGGTGAGGATCCGTGGCTCGAGCGACGGGTCAGCGGCGATGATCAGCCGGCGGACGTGATCCCACGACGACCCCTTGCGCGCGCGTGAACTCTCACCGACCAGGCACATGTATTCGTTGGGGTGACGGCGGCTCGCTTCGACGGTGAAGTAGGCGCCGCGGCCGACCGCGGCACCGAAGCTGACCAGCTAGCTGGGTGAGGATCGCGACTGGGTCGGCCTCCGTATGAGGTGCGATCCGGTGAACGATCTCGCCGAGCAGCTCGTGATAGACCGCCTCCTCCGGCGGGGCCGGCCATCCCGCCGGCGCCGCAAGCAGCCCGGTGCCAGCGGCCCGGTCATCATGCGGCGGCTGGTCAAGCAGCGAGAGCACGACCCGGTCGGTCATTCGGCGGAGATCTCCGCGATCGCGGCACGAGCAGAGCGCCTTCTTGGTGGCGAACGCCTTCTTGGTGGCGAACGCGGCGATCAGCGAGGAGACAGCCAGGTTGTTGATCAACCTAGGCAGGCCACGAGAGGTGTCGTGGATCAGGCCGATCGCGTCATCACTGAACAGGGTGTCGGAGCGACCGGCGAGCGCCAAATGGTGTTGCACGTAACTCTGGGTCTCCTTCGCGGACAGGCCGGGGATCGCGTAGCGCATACCGATCCGCTGGTCCAGCGCCGCGAACGGGCTCTGACGCAGACGGCGACGCAGCGTGGGCTGCCCGAGCAACAGCAGGCAGAACGGGGCGGTCTGGTCCATCCCCAAGTTCGACAAGCAACGGATCCCCTCAAGGCTCTCCGCGTCGAGCAAATGGGCTTCGTCGATGATCAAAACGCTGTGCTTGCCACGCTCCGCGGTCTCCGCGGCGAGCATCTCCTGCGCTTGCGGGATCAACGCGGCGTGATGAAACCGGGGGTTGCCACCGAGCGTGGTGATGATCAGCCCGTAGATCCCGCGCAACCCCACGCCCGGCGTGCCGAGGTAGAGGATCGTGTGCCGAGACGCGTCCAAGCTCGCCACGGCAGCGCGCGCAGCGACCGTCTTCCCCGCGCCGCACTCACCGGAGATCACGCCGATCGCCTGCTCTGAGATGCACCACCCGATCCGGGCGACCGCCTCGCCGTGCGCGCCGTGCGCGTGCAGCATTCCCGGCGCTAAATCCTTCCCGAACGGCATCCTCGAGAACCCGTAATGCGCGCGCAGCCTGTCGATACTCATCCCTTGCTCCCATCGTCTTGGTTGATGTCACGATCCTCGCCGTCGCCGTCGCCGTCGCCGTCGCCGTCGCCGTCGGGTTGGTTGAGGCTGGCGAAGTCGATCGGGTGCCCGCCCAGCTCGGCGTCGCGCTTGGCGGCGAGCAGCTTGAGATAGTCGATCCCGGTCGGCAGCGGTGGTGGTGGGATCTCGCGCTGGGCTTGAGGGTGGGTGTGGCGGCCGATCACGAGCGGCACCGCGACACCCATCGGCCGGTGCTGGTATCGAACTTCGATGCGGGCCAGGTCGAACGGGTCGAACATCAGCTCGACCTTGCGGCCCACCAAGGCAGCGTCGACTTCGTAGCTATTGCCGTGCAACGACACCGTCGCCGTCTTGGTGACCGTCCGTTCTTGGGACCACCGGAACGCTTCTCTGAGCAGCGCCGGGGTCGGCAGCCGAGGCGCGCCGGCCGCGTCGAACCGGGCGAGCGGCGTGTCCTTGGTCTCGGAGTGCACACGACGGTGGTAAACGACCTCGAGCCACGCCGAGAACAAGCGGTTCAGCTCGGCGAGCTCCACGCCGTCGTCGACCTCGACCAAGAACTGATCGCGCACCGTCCTCACCAAGCGAACGCAAACGGTCTTTGCTTGACAGTCCGCCGCCCCGCGGGTGCGCGTCGTGGTCGTCAGGTGCTTTTGGGTGGTGGTCGTCTCTGGGTGCGGTGTCGAGCGGGATCCGGAGTCGT
>JAABUJ010001457.1_pt1 | contig 34846 bp, 34 predicted proteins | sample 5559131 | NCBI WGS metagenome assembly JAABUJ01 (sample SAMN10711875, study PRJNA513366) | rock metagenome | isolation source: Antarctica rocks | place: Antarctica: Victoria Land, Mt New Zealand nord | collected 2016-01-07 | reverse complement strand
ATTGTCGGGCACTGTTGTGCTTGTTAAACGGCGATTATGCAATGACGTGCGCGGGGTTACGGGGAGGCAGGGATTACCGTTAGCGTACCGGTGTTTCTGAATTCGTGAGGTGACTTAGCCCTAACGGTTTCTTCGAATTTCAATGTACCTTAGATTTTCCGGCCTTTACCTACTTGGCCTAGGGTGACATTCTCGCTGCATATGCCTTTACATGCTGGTTCTATCCCCGTAGATGCGACACGACTCATTCCCAACTCCCAGGCCCTCCTCCAGCTCTTTCGCCATAGGCATGACAACCGGCTGCCTCTCTGTCATCTCTACTCTCGCGTACCAGCCGGCTCCAAGTAACGTCAGGACGATTCCTAGTCGCACGTCAGTAAAGAATCTGGCCTTGATCCCAGACTGAGTAGGTTGCTGACCCAAAGCGTGCATTACTCCCACAACTAATTTGAAGAAAGCCACGGAGAGCACGATCGTAAGAATCTGCTTCACATTCGCAGCAACTGTCATTGTCAGAGCTCCGACCTGCTTGTTGGAAGCGAAGCTGATGACGTTGAGGCCAAATGCAATCGCGCCATTGAACAGCAGGACCACCAGCATGTTGACGCCGAAACGGTGCTTATCCAACACCTCCGTCCGGAACTGTGCTATCTCACCAAAAAGACAGGCAAAAGCCAGACTTTGCAGAAGCGCCAACGGTGACATACGGTGCAGGATTTCCATGGCCGAGAGGCGAAGACTGCCCGTTTGGATGCGGTTCGTGGTCACGGTTTTGACGGCTGCGAGGAAGGCTCCGAGTAAGGTCATGACGAAGCCTAACATCGTCGCGCCGTAGTCTCCATAGGTCGCGAGTCCTACGCCGGCAATGACGGGTATGAGAGAACTGTATGTAGCGTTGGAGTATGAGGTTTGGAAGATGACACGATAGATCATGACCGTAAACACAGGAGTCGTGGCACGAACGACCTGATGGAAGGGTATAGTGGCCATGTTACTACCGACGATTAGCGTTGCCAGGAATGTGGGACTCGAGGACGGTCCTCACAGCGACACATTGCTAATGGCGATGTTGCCAGTGTAGAGTAAGGAGAAGAGGCAGAGGACTCCGATTTCCTTCCTTCTGAGGTGACTGAGTGTAAAGTGACCACGCGCAAGAAGAAAATGACATCCTAGCGTTCCGGCAGCAGCGTGGAGAGCGGTAAGAAGAAATGGAAACGGTAACTGGAGAGGAGATCGTCAGCCGTCGCGTTCAAGATAACACAAGTGAATCGCAAACGTCAGGGTACGCGAACAACTTGGTTCCGCAGAACTCTCTGCTCTAACACTCGTGTCAGAAAAGCTGACACAACCTCGCAGAACAGCACAGCAATGACAATTCTTATTGACTTAGGCACTTGACGCCGAATAACCAGAGAAGGTCAGTGTCTCTGCTTGTTCTCTGCACTCTGCTCACATCTCTAGGTAAAAGGTATCGCCCGGTCATCGCCGGGCCGCGAAAGCACCACAAGTTCCAAGGAAGGCTGCAAACAGTCCCAACATACCTGCACCATGACGGCCTTGTTATAAAGTGTAAGACCCAGGTTGAAAAGAAAATAGACGGCTAGATATTTGCACTTGATCCATGTCGGTACACGTGCACTTCCATCCGCAACACCAGCATCATGATGGACGGCCATTCGGGATAGAGGTAGAGCTTTGAGATGCTCGAGAGAGAAAGTTGCTGTTTTCATTAAGAGGAAGTCAAAGCGGATTTCAGTGAATGATGTTGAGATCTTTCAAGGGCCAGCAACTCGGACAACGGTGTGGAGCATACGCATCGAGAGATGATCTCAAGTTTGAGCGCACTACAGAGCAACAAGCTGAACAATTGCTACACAGATGTGCAGTCTGATGGGAAGAGAAGTTAGGCGCTTTGGTGCGAGATTTGGAGCTCGACAAGTGGAGCTGGCTATTGCCAAGTCCTGGAGACCGAAAAGGGAAATAAACAAATACAACATCTTGAGCGCTTCGCTTGAACCAACTCTCCGTAGATCTCCCTACGCGTACCTAGACCGTAATGACGCAAATCTATCCCACAATAACACCGGAAATTTCGAATGGTTCAACTTCGTCCCGCTGAACAACACCGGGAAATGCTCATACCCACCCTCCATTTTCCCAGCAATGCTCAAGTCTAAACGCCGGTTGCGTTACGCTGGCTCATGGACCACCTTTGGGGGCCTGGTGCTTTGGCTGCGCTCTTCGGACCGACATGTTTAACGACACGAATTTCTGTTCTTTAGGATGATATGCTGCAATGACATCGAGAACGCACGTTCCTTTGGGTCCTACGAATTCGATCAGACCTGATATGAAGCACGTACCTCGTGGAACCGGCAAGGGCGCGGGCTGCCAGGCGCGTTGGAGAGTACGCCTGAACTCTGAGAACGCTAAGGATATTGAATCAACTAGTTGACGAGGTAGTGAAGGCACGGCGGGGAAGATCTTGGTAGACGCTAAGTCCGGCGACGACGATGGATGTTTCGTGGATGGTCCTTCCGGGCCCTTCTCTGAAGGCTTTGATGCTGTAGGCTGCTTTATTTCGAGCGTTGATTTTGGTTGCTGCTCCGTCGTGCGCTGTCTTTGCCGCTGAAACTCCACAAAGCCACCAGGAGGTGGTTGCCGCGAGGTATCTGGTTTAGACGTGATGTTGAAGAACCGTTTCACCCTGGCCACCTGCAAAGACCACAGCAGGGAGTGACTCGTCCAGAGAGAAGACGTAACCGCGGCTGGGTACAAGGCCCGTTGCAGTCGTGAGTAATTATCTGCACTGACAGGTCGTATGGTCCATGCAATGTAGTCGTCGGTGATCTCTAATCTGTAGGCTAGGCTTAGCGACACATGGTTGCTAGATTGAGGACTAGTCGCCTACCCTCCTCGTTCGTATTCTGGTGGTGGCCCGTCAGGGTAATCGACGTTGAGCCAGCATTTGTGAGGCTTTATTGGTCGACCAAGATATTGTCGGAATTGTCCTTGGCCACCCAGGTGTTTACCAATCATCTCGACTAGGTCATCTAGTAGTAGTCAGTACATTAAGACGCAATACAGTAGAGCAGCCCCCACGCTGAACCTGAGCAATCCTCTTCTTGTCCTGAGCGAATGCTACAAAACTTTGCCACTCCTGGTCACTGCCTTTGTAATATTCCTTTGGACGTTGGCGTGCTCTACCCAGGGGGATGAATATCGAGTCATCTGTATCGTCATCTGAGACTGCATTGTTGCTTTGGCCGTTGGCTTCCGTGACCGACCCCTCCTGTTTTGCTCCATTCTCTTCTCCCCCAGCTCTCCCTATGCCTTTGGCTGTAGTGACGTCCTCATCGTCCTCTACCTCAGCCGCTAGGACAAAGTGCCAGTATATTGCGAAAGTACCCAGATAAATCGCAGCTGTTTGGGCCCGTCTGTTCATCTTGCCATCAGCTCAGATCTGTGTAATGAGTCAAGCAGCACCAACCTCAGGGTGAGCACAGGCCGTAGTATGCGCACTCGCTTTACCTTATACCCGGCATCATACTGCGGTGTTCGCGACCACTTTCGAAAGGCGGGACGGTAGAGGGGAAGTATGGAACGTAGCCCTTTCAACATAAGCAAATCCTGGGCTAGGCCCGCCTCAGGTGTTGGCGAGCCTTTTGCCAAAGACAGAAGACTAATATTCTGTGCGAGGATGCTGATTTACAAGAAGAAGTGAGAATAAGCTGGCATTTGCGAGAGGACATGTAGGTGATCTTAGGAAGTGATGTGTGCGGATCAGGCTGTTGTTGTCCTTTTGCATCGGTGAAGCGCAAGGCGGCGTTTTGATATGTGGCTCTTAAAGCGGCGAGGAGTCCTACGTCGCTCGAATACTTACCGGACTGTTATCGTCACTTCGTAACTACATTTCGACGGCGAACTTTACGAAGCTGTCTTTACAACGGTGCGGAACAATGAAAGGCCTCTTAGGTTACTTTTGTGTGGGCTTCCTAGCCGTCGCTCATGCTGAAGTGCCAGTCGCTCACGTCTACGACCTCTCTGCGGCCTCAGTGCACCGACCCGCGGCTTCAATTTCGGACTCGGTATCGGCGGAGACAGCAAGATTGATATTAGCTCAGCGACTGGGATTAGCACAATATCACAGCTTGAAGGGTGTCGATGAACAGACTATACGGCAGCTGAACGACTTTGGAGGATCACCACAACGCCTACTTAGCAAGGGCTATGGTGACTCGAGTCCCGGAAAGCTGCTGGTGATCGTTGAGGGCATCCAAAATCCGGATAGTAAGCAACTCAGCGCCAGCAAATCAGCACCAAGAAGGAGTATGGAATGCACGAGGGCTCAAGCTGATGCTTGCTGTATCCAGACATTTTTCAACCCCAAGACGGCATATCTCCGGCCTTCCGAATCTCAGACCCACCAGCTCCGTCCGCCAACGCTCAACTACTAGAAACCCTACTTTTACAAGAAAGTCACCAGCGAGAGACCACCAGAGATTGTATGTATGAAATAGGTGGGAATGGTGGGCTCAAGGGCGGATTGAGCGGGCACCGTGACGTGAGGGAGTTTGATATCCCGAACTGAGATGCGACGGCTAATGTTCTAATACAGTCGCAAGGTAACTGCGGGCTACTAGAACATCTCCAATCATCACACTTTGAGGGTACGACGATCGACGTTTTGAAAGCTGTGGAAGGCGTCGGTCGATCTCTGGGCCCCGAGGACGTGGCCATGTTTCACATCACTTCCCTCGAGGTCTGCGACTCCCGATCATCTCTATCGAATCTCTCACTCACAAGTATTAGATCGTCACCCAACGGGACGGTGTGAACAGTGCATCGTACGCACAAGCCGAAGCGGCCCTAGCTCGAGCAATCCAACACCTTGCCGACAACGCTCAGGATCTCTCGAGCACAATCATCCTCATGCCGCCTATCAAACGTACCACCAAACGTTCCGCCAACCCCTACGGCGTCTACGAGGCCCTGCCCAAGACCCTCCGAACCCGGCAACAGCAGCCCGAAGAACCGCTCTCCATGCCCTCAGCCCCCGACTCCTCCCCCTCCCAATCCCATCACTCGCGACCCAGCCAGCCGCAAACACTCAAAGCCTCCACCATCCCCGCGGGCATCCTCCCAGTCTGCCACTCGAGCCACGACGCCTGCGTCGCCGCCACGCACAACTGCACCGGCCGCGGCACCTGCTACAAGAAATACAGCTTCAAGGACGGGACCAAAGCCAGCGACTGCTTCACCTGCGGCTGCGTGGCGACGGTGCGGGAAAACCTCGACGGCTCCAAGAAGACGACGCAGTGGGGCGGTCCGGCGTGTCAGAAGAAGGACGTCAGTGTGCCGTTCTTCTTGATCGCGGGGTTTACGATCGTCATGGTTGCGACCGTGTCGTGGGGTATCGGGTTGCTGTTTAGTATCGGGCAGGAGACGCTGCCGAGCGTTATTGGAGCTGGGGTCGCGGGGCCGAGGGTTCAGAAGTGAGGAACGGGTGGGCTGTATTGGTTTATTGTACATTCATTACTTTTAGCTCTCATTTGGGGCGTTTAGGGGGTGGTTTGGACCCGTTCAGAGAAATGCATTTCATGAATATGGTTCGCTTGGCGCCAGGTAGATCTATCTTCTACGTAGCTTTTGACTGCATCCAACTGAAATAGCACCGAACGCCAAGCCAGCATCTAGCTCGAGCGACGCTTCTGTATGCTCGTCCTACCCCTTCGACTCCCTACTAAGGCCTGTCGTCCCCACATGTCAGTCACCGCTCGTAGAGCTCGTAGTAAGGAAGAGCTCACATTCACTAATCAGATACTCTTGAACACGGATCGCTCACGGTCTTGTCGAGACACACCCACAAGAGGAACCCGCAGTAAGTAGAACCGATCCGTGGATCCGCCCCGTCTGGTTAGCTTGGAGGTTTGTCCTCGTGTGATCACAGAACGGTTGTCGGGGCTAAGGCAGAACTGTGGCTGCGCCGTACAGAATATGTTGGAGGTGCAAGTCCGTGATCTGTGCAGTCCATTCACACAGATGATTGATGGTTGATGGTCGTACTTCGGATGACTGAAGAGATGGCGTCGTACATGCACGAGTTCTGATGGTGCCTCATGCCGGGAACAGGGCTGGAGACAGAAGATGTACATGTTACTACTCCACAGCAGTCTGAATCGGACTATCTCCAAAACTCTCCAATCCACGGTGGACGACGACATGGTCCGATAGCTTTCCGTTCGCCAGCAACGGCTCGTTAAACCCCGCACCGAGACCCGCCTCAGCTCGGAGCTTCTCGTACGTGGCGCCCGCATCCTTGAGCAGCTGCTGAATCTCCACCTCTCTAGCCGCGATCTGCGCCTTCTGGTGCTGCAGGTCTTCCATTCTCTTGACGTTCTGCATCTTGTTGTATTCGACAGTACTCAAAGCGGCCTGCAGTCGTTCCAAACAGAAAGACAGGCTAGGCAGAGGCGTAATCCTTGGCGGCGTGCGAGGCCGCGCGGGCCGCTGCTGGTGGTCGCCTTTGTGCAAGCCGTCCATACCGGCGCGCGTCTGGGCGGCCTCGTAAGCGCCCTTTCGTTCTGCTTCGGAATCGTCCGAGTCCTCGTCGGATGTGCCTTCGGCTTCGTTGATCATGTCCTGCATTTCAACGCGGTGCCGTCGCTTTTGCTCCCGCTCGGCCTTTTTCCCCAGCGATATCCTCCCGTCTTCGACGAACTCGTCGAAGCCTTCTCCCAGGTCCTCGTCTTCGCGGACTAGTCTGGTCTCTGCCTTTTGCTTGCGCGGCAGGAGCGAGATTTCATTGCTGCCAGCGCCGTCATCCAGAGAGACGTAATCTTGTTCTTTCGCTAGTCTTGCCCTCCGCTCCTTCTTCTCCTTGATCTCAGCTTCGGTGGGTATCAGGCCTTCTTCCCGTCTCACGATCTGAGTGCCAAATTTAGCAGCTATGTCCAGCGTATTCGATACATCATCCTCGTCAGTAGAAAGTGATGCCAGATCCTTTGGCGTAGACGGCGTGGAGCTCCTCAACTCCTCGAGATAGTCTTTGCTGTAGCTTGGCCGATTGTCGCTTTGGCCAGGCCGTATTGGGAGGTGCTCCGAGGATATTGACGCCGCCAATGATTTCCGTAGCGCATTCTTATCGATAGCCTTCCTGCTGAGATTTGATTTCTTCGGCGTAAACACTTCCGAGCCGTCACCGGCATCTTCAGTCATGGCGGTCTCACCAGGTCCGAATGACAGTCGCAATGATGAGTACTTCTTAGGTTTCGATGACCCGATGGATGGTTGGACTGGTCTTCTGACGACAGGCGTATGTTCTGGGCAGAGGATCAGCAATCTATGCAGATAGAGTCGTATGTCAGACCATAGCAAGAACGGGTTGAACGTATGATAGCACACACCTTGGGTATTCGACAACTCTCCGTTGCTCTGGCCCCTCAAGCCCTCATCCTCCTCATCCTCCTCTGCTCCAATTTTGCGAGCCTTCCGCCTTGTTGCAAACGTCGATTTCATATTCGCCGCAGGCTAAGCCTAGCCCACACAGGTATCTCAGACGGGGCGTGTAAGTCAATTCCGTGGACCTCCTACTGCTGCTGTTATCACGAGCTCATGAATGTTGGCGGGAGTGAGTGACGGATGCGCCGGAATTTTAATATTCCGATCCGGCAGCACTAAGCCCTATCACACCACAACCTGCTTCGTAGCTGTCGAGCAGTGAAGTGTCTGGAATAGCATCACCACACATCTTCCACGATGCCTCAAGCTCAGCCCGAGCTCAAGAAGGTACGAATCATCATCGTTACTATCTGCTACCCACTCCACTCTGCAGGGAGCTTCAGCGAGGAGATCCGATTGCTAACGCGCCTGGCCAGTACCTGGACAAACGACTTTTCGTGCAGCTAAACGGCAGTCGAAAGGTCATCGGCGTACTCCGTGGCTATGACGTACGCGCCCAGCTCGCGCGATGGCCTCTATCCGAAGCTGATAAGGGTGTGCAGGTTTTTCTAAACATTGTCCTGGATGAGGCGGTGGAAGAAAAAGCGGGTGGGGAAAAAGTGCGGATAGGCATGGTGGTATGGCCTTCCTGAAGTCTAAACGCAAGTATCTTGTTATTGATGAAATTTGCGATCGTAGGTTATACGGGGGAATTCGGTGGTCATGCTCGAGGTACGAGATGGTCTATCGCAGGCAAACGCTGAACTTGGAGTCAGGCTGACGGGTTATCTTAGGCTCTGGAACGGATTGGTGGGGATCGGGATAGGGGATAGGGGATGCTAGGGTCTAGGATGGGTTATCGAGGGTTGTTCTACGTGGTGTGAGCCTCTGCAGCTCTGGAACTCAGGGTTAAAGGCATCGCCCATTTAGATACCAATTTGGTTTACATCCACGTGGGACATGCCTATGGGTATGAGGCCCTCGCTCGTTCATCTCCGTGGTGTAAAACCGTCTGTCTACGTTGCATATCGGCCAGCGTGGGATATATCACCTTGAATGAGTTGAATTAGGCTGGTACGAGCATCGAGCAATACGATCACCTCCTTCGAAAAGAAATTGAACAACTCGACCCCGTGGGACTCGATGTCGCAAATGGCAGATTAACCAGATATCACCGAATTTTTTCATGCTTCATACCGTCCAGATTATGTCTCTAATAGTGGCAGCTCATCTATCAAGGATTTACGACGCCGTCAGATATGACTTGAGTCATGATTTTGTTTAGATAGCAAAATTGCGACTAGTATGGTATTGGCCTTAGGTATCCAGGACTTCATCACTCTTCTCCTCGCGGCTCCCTCGCTGCTTATGCTTAATGTTTGTCTGGGTTCTACGTACAGGTCCTTAGCCACTTCTTCAAGGCAGTATCGTGTGCTACATGCGAACGGATCGGCAACAAACTTGTAACAGACCGATCTGATGATAATGTACATTGAACAGAAAACCACAAAGAGCCGTTCATTCCACATCATCACGTCTTCGCTCATTGAGTTGGGGCACTCCTTGGATTACCAACATTCCTCCAGCATCATTCTGCCCCTCACCATAATCATCTCTATATTTCCCAGTGTTGCCCGACTGGCTTCAGTGATCCTATAGACCTTCTTGCAGGCCTTGCGCAAGGAACCATGAAGAGCCGTTCACTCAACATTACCACGTCTTCGCTCATCGAGTCGGCGCATTGTTGAATCACCGTTATGCCTCCAGCATCATTCTCCACCTCACCGCAATCTTCTTAAGAGCCGCTCACTCGCCGCCGCAAATGCCGATGCTCGAATCCATCTTCGGAGGACCCAATTGGTCTTCGTTGAGAGCTTTCCTAATACAGTCAGACACTTTCCCCAGCAGGAATTCGACCTCTATTTTGCAGCCTGCTGCCATATTCGGCGCCATCTCAGCCTGTACGGCTCTTTCCAACTCATGCCAGTCACAGGACGCAAATGGGTCAACATAGATGACTATTGTGGGTGGGGTGGCGTTGTTCGTTCTGCCAACTCTGAACAGCGACTCAACATCATCACGTCTTCCCATTAATCGGGCATTTGTTGGATCACCAACATGCCTCCATCATCATTCTCCACCTCATCGCAATCCTCTTAAGAGCTGCTCATTCAAGATCACCACGTCTTCGCTCATTAAGTCGGGGCACCCCTTGGATCACCAACATTCCTCCAGCACCATTCTGCACCTCACGGTAAATCGTCTCCATGTTTCCAAGTGATGTCTGACTGGCGTCAAAAACCCTATAGGCCTTCGCGCAGGCCCCTCAGGACTGAGATCACCATCGCGAGTCCGTCTGGTCGTAGTCTGCTTGCTACCACACATCCACCACAACCCCGTAGAGCTTCTTGCAGATGTCGCAGTAGTAACAATACCTCCATGGGCCTGTCCGGTCGTGATAGGGGTGTGTCGATACCACGCATCGCTAGGCTCGCCCCGATAGGAACTGCATAGCCAAAAGGGATCTCGTCGCAGTCATCTAAGAAATTCGCGGGAGCTGAGTGGAACACCGCCACAGCGCCGCATATGAACTTGGTGTGCTCCTGGATAGATTTCCCGGCATGTGTCGGCAAGTCCTTTGGATCACATCTGCAGGCTGCCGCTCTTCAGGTGGTATGATGTCGGGAGTCATCTGAGGTTCGGTTTGGCCCGAGGACGATACCACCCTCATTTCGCCGGCTCCTAGTCTGCATTGAGCAGGGTAACGGATCGCCGCCCTTTGGAAAGGTGGAGTTGTGAGGATTTGCTTGCTGTGTCGCGGATTTGAGGTTTCCGAGAAGCGTCCAACCAGTGATCTTCAGGATGACCGGAGGGCTGTGGGAGAAGACCGGAGGGCTGTAAGAGACGCCCTTAAAAAACCGGAGGTGGCAGCCACTGCGTTCCGGAGGCGCCTTCGTTCGTCGCCCGAAGCACATGTTTGCAGGCGAGAGCCAAGAACTCTCCAAACCCACCGGGAACCCCTAAAGGTCCGGAAACTTCCACGCCTTCCCGAAACACGTCATACTGATGACGGTCCCGGGGACAAAGGTCCCATTGGCCAACTGGCGCTGGGAGTCACTGGTCTGGTTGCACTGCGACTCGTGCCCGTACCACCTGCGACACTGGTCCGTACAATCGAACGTCCCAATATGCGTCCTGCCGCTTTTCGGCAGCGTTGTGCCCTTCTTGCTGTCCAGACGCACCTGGTCCTGGCTCCAGAGGTTGCGGTCGTAGCAGAACTCGTGGCCGGGCGGCTTCCAGCAGAACTCATGGAACTTGGAAAAGTGCCATTGGGACGAGTTGTCGCGGAAGTTGTAGGTCGTCCGGAGTCGGTTGCTGTGATAGTGGATGTCCCAGGCCTGCAGGCCATCCACGCAGTTGCAGAGGAGGCGAGAAAAGGTGTCGGCGTGGGCGGGGGAGATGTGGAGTGTTGTTTGGAGGAGGAGGATGGCGAGTGTCAGGTAGTGGAAGAACATGGTTGTGTGGGGAGATTTGATGTTCGGATAAAGTATAAGTGATGGTGAGTGTATTCAACAGTGACTGTTGGCTGAAATTATGGACTAAGAGTGTTTGAGAAAGATGTCGTGAGAGAGAGAAGGACGGTAGGAAGACATCTTCATATAGGGAAGGAACGTTTTGATACGGTCGGAGCATCAGAGAAGACCAGATCAGACGATAACAAAATTGGTTGGGTTGAGTATAGTCAGTAGCAGGAAGTTGCAATCACAACCGCAAAGCATCGCATCATCTACCTAGGCTTTCTAAAATCTTCTTCCCAACACAACCGGACCAAGTTGAATGAACAACTGGAGTTGGCCAACCTCCGAATCATCTGCTAAAAAGTGAAAATGCAGAGACTGGAAGGAAGAATGAGTCAGTCTAGCATTCAATCACAACTAATCCAAGTAGACAGAACGACCGGAATTGGCCAACCTCCGAAGCATCTGATAAAAGGTGAAAATGCAAAGACTGGACGGAAAACGGAGTCGGTCTTGCATTCGATTACAACTGGTCTAAGTTGAAAGAATGGCTAGAGTTGGCCATCATCCGATGTATTTGATAGGAGTTGAAAAGGCAAGAGGCTAGAAGTGAAAGTGAATCGGTCTTGCATTCAATCCTGTTCGGTATTCAACTTTCCCAGAAAGGAGTATTACCTACACGAAAACTTTTCTTAGACACCAAGGTAGACTTCTTCTAATGTTGCAATGACTCCAGCACCATTGCGCTTGCCCCTCCACCACCATTGCAGATACCTACACAGCCCAACTTCCCTTTGTTTTGCCTGAGGGCGCCAAGAAGAGTAACCACGATCCTGGCACCACTTGCTCCCAGTGGATGCCCCAGAGCGACGGCCCCACCATGTAAATTGACTTTCTCTTCTGACAGCCCTAACAACTTCAGATTCGCAAGCGCAACGACACTGAAGGCCTCATTGATTTCGAATGCATCGATATCCTCTTGCTTGACGCCGGCATGCTTCAACGCTTTCGGGATAGCAAGGGCTGGAGCTGTAGTGAACTTCGAGGGAGCTTTGGCGGCATCCCCCCAACCTAGAATTTTTGCCATTGGCTTGAGATTCAGCTCTTTCAGTTTCGATTCCGAAACTAGAACAACTGCGGCAGCACCATCGGAGAGGGGAGAGGCGTTCGGAGCAGTGATGGTCCCAGTGTTGGGAATGAATGCTGGTTTCATGGATTTGAGTTTCTCGGGATTTAGCTATGCAGTAATAGGCGGTCAATTCAGGCTCTTGTCACAACCGTGGAGATCAGCTTACAGGCATCTGAATTTTTTCATCTTTGCTGATCGTAACATTGGGCTTCCCCCTTCCCCCGCTGACTTCAACGGGGACTATCTCGTCGTCAAACCATCCGTTGTTCATAGCCGCTTGTGCTTTTGTGATTGTTCGAATGGCATATTCATCCTGCTGTTCCCGATTGAAATTATGATCCTTGGCACATTCTTCCCCTTGGAGACCCATGTGTTCACGCTTGCCATATGCATCCGTCAGACCATCTCTAAGCACCCCGTCGACAAGAGTTTGGTCGCCGAACTTTGCACCGGTTCGCAGGACAGGTAGATAGTGGGGCGTGTTTGACATGGACTCGGCGCCTCCGGCTACGACTATACTAGCATTACCGGTCATGATGGTTTGAGCACCGAATACTATCGCCTTCAAGCTCGAAGCGCAGACTTTGTTCACTGTCGTGCAGACCGTTGAGTCGCCGAGGCCAGCCCCGAGGGCACATTGTCGCGCTGGATTCTGGCCTAGGCTGCAGGGGATAGTATCAGCTTACTGCGAATGCTGGGAGTCTGACGGTCCAGACTTACTTTGCAGAGAGCACATTGCCGAAGAAGACTTCCTCGACATCCTCAGGTTTAACACCTGGAACACGTTCTAAGGCACCTGAGGAAGCATAGTTAGGTCTGAAGCTCCAACAGCACTCAAGATCCGTTTGGTGATACCTGTGATGACATGCGATCCCAGTTGCGTTGCGCTCAAGCTTGCGAATGCCCTATACAGAGTTAGAGATTTGGTAAAACGCCACCGTTTGGAGAAGCGAAGGAGCTACTTGCCCCTGGAAAGCACCGATAGGGGTACGGACTGCGGAAACGATGTAGACGGAAGGGAATGAAGCCATATTTGTATAGTCTTCGTCACTGCTTATGCGATATACTGTATAAGGTAGATGTAATGGCCAATTCAAGTCAAACCCAGATGCAGATAGCTGGATCTTTTGTTGAGTGAAGAGTAACGGCGGTGAACGGGAGCTACCTTACAGACCTCCGGTGGAGTCAATCCTTAGTGCCCGAGCCCGTAAGCTCGGACCAACACCCAATACCCAGCTTCGAGCATTTTGATGGTTTCCTTAAGGTAGACTTGGGGTATTTACTTGGGGTATTTACTCGGACTGTCTGTTGATTTCCTTGTTTGTGGTAGTGGGCATCTATATTGATCGAACAAAATTGGATTTACCAGATCTTGACCCATAGGGCAAAGTGGCCCTGCAATTTGCTACCACCCCGCACTCGGTGGAAGGATTCTCTGCCACGGGAAAATATATAGCAACGCGCAAAATGTTTAAGATATGATGCTCAGCAGTCTGAGCCTCAGTCTGACGCAAATATATCTCCGAACATCTTCCAGCTGAGTCAAAATATCAGTGTACCCTGTACCTGTAAGTTAACGATCAACGCCGATGCCAACAAGGAACAACGGACTCGAACGATGCTGATGCAGCTAAATTAGCGTCCTGAGCTTAATCCACGAGCCTCAAATTAGCGTTCGATCTTTCACATTTGCGACGTCAATCTGGAGATACGTTACGGTATTTCGTACAAGACTGCACCCTTACACTACAAGATGGACGACCTCTATGATGAGTGGGTTGTCAAGACATTCAAGACCATGGTACTGGACTAATACCGCTCATCGGCAGATTTGGCAATTTCATCGGCGAAGCAGAAGAGTCGGAAGAAGAGTCCCAGCATGAAGATCTCGGCGCGAGCGCGTATGTGTTGGACGAGGAGCCGGAAGAAGAGGTTGGTACCAATGACCAGCAGCTGATGGAGCTTGATGGTGTGTTTTTATCATGACGGATCAAGTATGCGACGAACTAATACTCGTGCAGCGGATGGACCGTCGAATGCCGTGGTACTACACGAGGACAAGCAATACTATCCCACTGCGCAGCAAGTCTATGGCCCCGATGTCGAGACAATGGTCCAAGAGGAGGATGCGCAAAGCCTCACTCAACCAATCATCGCACCCATCCAGCAGAAGAAGTTTACCGTCCAAGAAGCCGACCTACCCACTGTACATTACTCACGAGATTTCATGACTGATCTAATGAATTTTCCGGAACAAATACGCAATATTGCATTAGCGGGGCATCTGCATCATGGGAAGACGGCGTTTATGGATATGCTAGTTATGCAGACACACGACATCAATGAGCGTTTAGAGAAGAGGACCGGAAGGAAAAAGGACGAGCAACTTCGGTATACCGATGTTCACATTCTAGAGCGGGAGAGGGGCCTATCGATCAAAGCGGCCCCGATGAGCTTGGTATTGCAAGGTACTGGTGGCAAATCCCATCTGCTGAACATAATAGATACGCCGGGGCATGTCAACTTTGTGGATGAGGTGGCTTGTTCGGTCCGGCTGGTAGATGGTGTCGTTCTGGTTGTGGATGTTGTTGAAGGCGTGCAAATCAACACCGAAAAAATCATCAAGCACGCAGTACTCGAGGATCTGCCACTTACTCTGGTGGTCAATAAGATGGATCGCCTGATCCTGGAGCTGAAATTACCGCCTACGGACGCATACTTCAAACTGAAACACGTTATAGAAGAAGTCAATACGGTCATCGAGAACACCCTCCCCGGTCAAGGTGAGAAGAGGCGATTAAGTCCTGAGAAAGGCAATGTCGCTTTTGCATGCAGCAGTATGGGATGGTGCTTCACGCTGCCTTCGTTCGCTAAGATGTATGCACAAAGCTACCCAAGAGTCAACGCTACGGAGTTCGGTGCTCGTCTATGGGGCGACATATTCTTCAACCCAAAGAGCAGGAAGTTCACCCGCAAAGGCATGGAGGAAGGATCCAAACGTACTTTTGTGAACTTCGTCTTGGAGCCGATCTACAAGTTATATTCTCACACAATTAGTGAGAGTCCGGAAGATCTGAAAGAGACCCTTGCTACGCTTGGGATCCATCTCAAACCATCGCAGTACAAGACCGATGCGAAGATTTTGCTCAGACTGGTCTGTGAACAGTTTTTTGGGTTTGCCGAGGGCTTCGTCGACATGATCGTGGAACATGTACCCTCGCCGGCCGAAGGCGCCAAGAAGAAACTCGATCGATACTATACCGGCCCGCTAGACACCAAAGTCGCATCAGCAATGGAGCGATGTGATCAAGATGGTCCGTTAGTCGTAGAAATCACGAAACTTTTTAACACCTCAGACGCAACGGCTTTTCATGCTTTCGGTCGAGTCATGAGTGGAACAGCTCGAGCAGGCGACCAAGTCAGAGTACTAGGTGAGGGCTATTCTCTGGATGACGAAGAAGATATGGCGATGGCGACAATATCCGACACTTGGATAGCGAATTCACGATATAACATACCCACCAGTGGCGTTCCTGCCGGAAATTGGGTTCTACTCGGTGGTGTGGACAACTCGATCGTCAAGACGGCTACAATGGTACCGCCAAGATTGGAGGACGACGAAGACGCGTACATCTTCAAACCCATCAGACACTTTACCGAGTCAGTCTTCAAGGTCGCTGTCGAACCCATCAACCCGTCCGAGTTGCCCAAGATGCTCGACGGTCTCCGGAAAGTGAACAAAAGCTACCCGCTCATTAGCACCAAAGTCGAAGAGTCCGGCGAGCACGTCATCCTCGGCACGGGCGAGCTGTACATGGACTGCGTGCTGCACGATCTCCGCCGCCTCTACTCCGAAATGGAGCTGAAAGTGTCCGACCCCGTCACGCGTTTCTGCGAGACGGTCGTCGAGACATCAGCCATCATGTGCTACGCCATGACCCCGAACAAAAAGAACAAGATCACCATGATCGCCGAACCGCTGGACGCCGGCATCGCCGAGGACATCGAAAGCGGCAAAGTCAGCATCCGCGACCCCATCCGCAAAGTCGGGCAATTCTTCGAAGAAAACTACGACTGGGACAAGCTGGCGTCGAGAAGCATCTGGGCCTTCGGCCCGGACGACATTGGGCCCAACATCCTGCAAGACGACACCCTCCCCTCCCAAGTCGACAAGAAGCTCCTCAACACCGTGCGCGACGGCATCCGGCAAGGCTTCAGCTGGGGCACGCGCGAAGGCCCCCTGTGCGAAGAGCGTAAGTTCCCCCCCCTTCCCCGTTCACGTCCACGCCTACCGCCTCCCTACCCCTGTCAGCTCAGCGACCAACTAACCACCCACACCCGCCCAGCAATCCGCAACACCCGCTTCAAACTCACCGACATCTCCCTCGCCCCCGACGCCATCTCGCGCGGCTCTGGCCAAATCATCCCGACCACCCGCCGCGCCATCTACTCCTCCTTCCTGATGGCGTCCCCGCGCCTGATGGAGCCCCTGTACGCCGTCAGCATGCTCGGCCCCGCGGACTCCGTCTCGTCGCTGTACACGGTCCTCTCGCGACGCCGCGGGCACGTGCTCGCCGACGGGCCCGTCGCCGGCACCCCGCTGTACGCGGTGCAGGGCCTGCTGCCCGTCGTCGACTCCTTCGGCTTCGAGACCGACGTCCGCATCCACACCCAGGGCCAGGCCATGGTCAGCCTCGTCTTCGACAAGTGGAGCGTCGTCCCCGGCGATCCGCTGGATCGCGAGGTGCGGCTGCGGCCGTTGGAGATGGCGGGTGTGGGGGCGACGGCGAGGGATTTCGTGCTTAAGACCAGGAGGAGGAAGGGGCTTAGTGAGGATGTGACGGTTAGTAAGTTTTTGGAACCGGATTTGTATCGCGGGTTAAAGGAGGGGGGCGTGTTGGATGGGTAGGGTGGCAGGTGCTTGGGGTGTCGGATAAGTGGATTGTGCGCGTTGTGTGGTGTCGTGTCGTGTCGTTGTGCAGGTTTCTCTGTGGAGCTGGAGATGATGGAAATGATAGCTTCGTGGGATGCGGCTCACTTCACTTCAATTGAATGGTGCTGGAGCATGTACAGCCTCAAAGGCGATTCGAATGAAACTTGTATTACATAGTTCAACCCTTTTTCGATCTCAGATAACGTAATATAACCAGCCTGTATGTTCGATGACGTACACCCCGCAACACCAAGGATTTCTGGATCGTGAGCGGCCATGAGGGCTCGCTCGGAGAACTAGCCAGGTTGTCGTCTCTAAGAACCTCAAACACCACTCTCGCACATCAGACTCCTCCCATCGTTTTGCCTTAGGCTACCCGCGACGGCACTTCGAGCGCATACGCGACAACCGCCCCTGGTAACTCGAGGACCCAGAGATATGTCCAAACTCTCTCCACCGTCGGCGACCAGCCCACCTATGTCGCACCCCGCCGCAGAGACGCACTACCCACATACCGATCTCGAAACCAACCACATCAACCCCTCACGCCACCACCACCACAAACTCCCCCACCAGCGATAGCCCCTCACCGACAAGTCTCCAACATCATCCGCAAAACCCCCATGAGCGTCCCATTCTCCAGCGCCGCAGCGACGCGCTCCTTATCCGCCAGCTGCTTATTGACCTGGTCGGCGGTGGTGTGAGTACCGTCCTTGATGCGGACGTCGACGCGGAAGCGCGGCGGCAGGGCCTGCTCGAGGCGCACGCGCACGCCGAGGCCGATCACCGTCGCCAGCGAGCAGTACGTGATGGTCGGGGTGACGAGCACGGTGACGGTGCGGAGGGGGGAGGGACGGTCCGTGTGCGTGGATAGGGGCGCGATGTGGATGTCGGGGAGGGAGACGACGGCGAGGGAGCCGAGGGATAGGGGGTGTTCGGGGTCGGAGATTGTGGAGATTAGGTCTTTGTGGTTGCGAGCGCGGGGGGGAATGTTAGTCTGTGAGTTGGTTGTTTTGGGTGTGGGGAGCGAGAGGTGTAGGGTAGGTGCGTGGCGGGAAAGGGGGATGAGGGGGTTCGATGCGGGGGGAGTCGGGGGGAAGTCTCACCGTAGATCTCTTGCTCGTCGATGGGTTCGACGTCGTTGTCGTCGTCGCTTTCGCTGTCGGAGGATGCGACTGACGAGGGTGGTGGTAGGGAGGTGCTGAAGGGATCGCTGAGGTACGTGGACGATGGTACACTGCTTGCGAATAGTCCAAAGGCGTGTTTGCTCGAGGTCTGGGACGAGGGCCGCCGTCGTCGGCGGGTAGGCAGATCGGAGGCGTTAAGGATGGTGGGGTTGGCGTTTAGCGGATCGGCCATGATGCAAGGTGGCGCTAAGAGAGGAGGCACTGGAGATGGGATGGGATGATTGAGGATTACGATACGAGGTTTGTGAGGTCTGTGTCCTGTCGGGGAAAGTTAAAGAGAAGGTACTGTAAGTGACAGTAGTGCTGTGATCGAGATGAAGCCATTAAAAGCACGCGATCATGGTGCTTAGTCAGCAATTCAATCTATAGCGCCATCACTTCTTCTCCCCTGGATGGTCCCCGGGTCTCATTCGGTCCAGACTCTCTCTAGAAGGACGACGTCCTTTCCGCGATACACTTCGACAGGTACTACGCCAAGGGCCGCTCGAGGTACAGTAGCAACAGAAAGGAAGGTGAACATGATGAGGATTTGGAATTCTGCCGTATTACGTACCAGATACGGAGGTCTGCTGTTTGACCATTGTTACTTTTGCGGGGAGATCTTCCTCTATTCCAAAACCATCCTACCCTGCATCTTCATTGACGTGATAAACATTGATTTTGAGATGCACTAAGCATTTAAGCATTGAGGTTGCAGCTCTCTGTTCCTATGTGCTTGCTTTTTCATCATGATATTGTCCATATCTGATTATTGCATTTAGATTCGTGACGGGTCCGTATTGCTCGTTCTGCCAAACGCAAGGCTGATCCAATGCTCATACGATTGTGTTACTGTATGGCAATTTCGTGTCTTTTCTCCCATCCAAGCAACAAACACCAGACCGCAAACACACTGCTGGGCCTCGTATGGACTGTCAACAGAGGTGCTCAGATAGTTATAGCCCACCCTGCGTTGAGTCTGCCCAATCATTGAGGATAGCTCTTCCAGTCCATTCGCGAATGGTCGAAGCGCGCCTACAACCGGCTGCGCTCAGCAGAGGCTGGCAACTCCCTGGGAACATTCGATTCCGGTGGTACGAAGTAGATGGGGTGGTGGTGGTGCCACGGACATGTAATAACCTCGGGCACCCTTTCCAACGGTCGAGATGGCGCATGCCTATCGTATGCAGATGCAGATGCAGATGCAGATACAGACGCGGGCAAATGACCTGCCATGCGATCCCAAGACATGTATGAGGTACATCATTGTCAAAGCTCTCAATCGAACCACTGGCTCTGGAGATTTCTCGGCGCCTTTCGCTGCCGGCAAAGCTTCTGTCGAAATATCAATGTCGAGTACAGAAGTCTCCGATGCTTAAGTACGTTACCTAACTAGACCCGGGGCGGCGCCTCTTTATATGGTTTGTGCAGAAGTACCGAGGCCATCTTGAACGGCACCACATTAAGGCACATGTCATTGAGGCTTCTCGGCTGTCGATGAGATATCGATACTGTTACTGTACGCACGAAAGTATAGCAACAAGGAGCAGACAGACATCATCAAGAGAAGATCGAGTACGAAGTGAACCCTACTTTCTGCCTACGGTTCACCGGATAGACCTATGTTGCAGCTGTTGGCCGACTCAGCGGGGCATGGGGGCGGCAGAAATACCGAGGTTGAGGTTGAGGACATGTATTTTTATCCCACTTGCCATCCGATCAACACACTTCTATCTTCTGCCATAACGACCATCCCAGCGGGACAGATCAGCACAACGTACGTACAACTATCCAAACACTTGTGTTGCGGCTGGAAATGTGAGTGGCAAAGCTGTTGTTTATCTGCATTTTCTCTCGGCTCGTGGAGACTCGTCGTACAAAAGTATTGTTTTGTACAATTCTGCTTTCATTTGGTTCAGTAGTATGGTGTTGGGAGTGGATGTCGATCATGATCAGATCATGATGATGATCAGCGGTTACACACACTTGGCCTCTTGGCCGAGCTCCCATCTTAAGGCATACTACAACCACCTAAGGCACCTAACCCTGCCTAAGGTACGGTAGGTAGTGAAAAGCAAGTCACTGGCTTGTTTCACCTACGTGTGAGCGTCAAAGGCGATCTGATTTGCGAGTCAAGTCTGGAGTAAGAATGTCTGTACCTAAGTCCACGGTGCCTTGCTCTTTCTCACTTTCATGCACGAGATGAAGCTACCTCTAGGGTCTAAAGGCAGAACTCAGTTTCATTTGTTACCAGTCATTGACCTGGACGATTCTGATTTGTTCATTGCTTGGAGGTGTACCCAATCAAGGTTGAGCGGCGTCGATATCAACATTGAGTGGGTGAAGGATATTTTCGTTATTCATCAAAAGCATGAAGGAGCACATACGCACACCAAAGACTCGACCAAGACTTGGGGGCAATCCCTACCGGCCGTTACCTTCATCGCCATGGCCCCTTCAGCCTTGGGCGAGTGACACCGTGAGGGTGCATCTTTGGGAAAAGGGCTCGGTATGCGAATCTTAAAGTCTTCGGGGTTGCAACGGTTTGAACGGGCAGATCTAGGTGCAAGCATAGCGCAACACAGTACACCCACGACGTGAGTGGGAGGAGATTGACAGGTAAGGTCGGGCAAGATACAACAAAGGCAAACGAAGATATCTTACCTTAGGTACCAAGTAGCTGGTACCCAGACGGAGTGATGAGCCTCTCTGGATAATAATAATCATAATCATAATCATCAATTTCACAAGCTTTCACAAGCTTTCACACTCTCCATCTCTCCTCTCTCCATCTTTGCTTGCAGAGAGCTTCTTGTTCCTCGGCAGCGCAAAAGGCGTAGCGAACAAGCATGTATCTTCGTACTTTTTAACAATGCATACCTTAGGTAGACGTCCAGCATAACCTGGAATCCATACCCTTACACATATAGGCCGGCCTTATCGACCCTTTCAATACCTTCATCATATATATGATGGTGGCGGCTTTCTCTCTAAAGATAGAGAGGAAGTAAGTGTCAATCACATTGCCTACCTACAGTATCTACAAATACCTTATTACTCTTCACTCTTGACCTCTTGACCTCTTGACCTCTTGACCTCTTGTCCTCTTGTCCTATATCACCCCGCCTGCGCCTGGCCATGCCGGTAAAATAACGCGTCTGAATCCTCCCGAGTCAACCGTTCATCCATCACGTCGAACCCTGACCCTCAGGATCAGAAAACCAACACGATCAGCACCAGAGCAGCAACGACTTTGCTGATCTTCCCCTTCGCCAGACAATACCTCCCTTATACTCGACTATCCTATATGTTATAACAGATGAAAAGGTACTTTGCACGGACAGAGAGTTACTCAACTAACCGAAGTACTATACATACCTTACCTTACCCACCTGGCTTTGGCCGTTGATGTGACCTTCCTGTCCCATCATTCTTGATATTGCTATCACTATCACTACTATCATCTTCATCTTAACTTGTGGACATTTCTATACCATCTCTGGTTTGCGACTAAAACGCTCATCTTCAGTCCTCGAGAAGAATATTTTGTACATCCTGCACCTCGTTGTGGTCGACCTATCAGACTATCCTTCGGCTTCCGGGCATTACTGTTTCTGCGGCACATAACGTTACACGCTGATCCACACCCCTCCATAATCTGCAACGTCTTTTCGTCCCTTCTACTCCGTCGACGTGCGACTTCTCTTGCTTGATATTAATTGTCTCTTTTGGCCTAAGGCCGTCGGATTACCCAATCTTGAGTTATCGCGGACGTTGGGGGCTGAAGCCGAGCCGCATCAGGACCGCTGGGACGGAACCTCACAACTGCCGTCATCCACGCGTGAGCTTACGTTTGATCACTCTCGGACCTGACGAAAATCGAACCTGCCTATGCTGGCCAGTCCGGTTGGCTGGTCTGCATACGACCATCAACTGTCCTCCAAATTGGCTGCCTTCCAGGATCAGCTCCTTCAATCCGTCCGCATGGCCGGTGACCTGGGTACTCGGCGGTTGCTGCCACAGCATGCGCCGATGCCCATTTACTCTTTTGTGCCGCCGAACGCTGGGGCCCAGGGGACTCAGAAAAGTACGTCTTACGAGCGAGGCATCCGATCATTGATCTACCAAACAATCCGTATCCAAGACTGACCGGCTCCAGATTATGTTTTCGTGGACGAACATAATCGACACAAGAGGCTGAAAGGTGAGGGGCAGATGCTAAGAATCACAAGAGAGCTGTGTGCTGATTCAATAACTAGTGATGCGAGCCTGTGAAGGGTGCAGGCGACGCAAGATCAAATGTGATGCCGCCACGACCAATACCTGGCCTTGTTCGGCTTGCATCAGGTTGAAGCTACAATGTATCCCGCCGACCATCAACTACGATCGTGACTACTCGAGTGGCGGGCAGTTTCTAGATGTAGAGCAAGACGTCCATTATGATGCTCCGCCTGGGACTCAGAACGACAACTTCGACCAGCACACAATGTCTCAACCGGACCTTAACATCATCACTACCCACGACCACATCCACCCGCCACAGCTGCCGTATAGCGATGGCGGCGGGATCTACCACACAACCTCTTACACTGAAAGGTCCAGTAGCATTCCCGAACTGCACTACGCCGCGATGACTTCGGCGCACGTCAACGTGCCCGATCCAACCTATCAACCATTACCCGTCTTTCCAGCACCACCTGGTCACACTATGCCTCCAAGCGAACCGGGCGATTTGTGGAGTCAAGACCAGTTTTCCGCTGCAAGTCTCAGCGATGCGCTCGGCGAACTGAAGATTGATGAGACTGGTGTTGGTATGGAGCTCGATAAAAGCGCACCAGATCGGGAAGATTGGGCTGACCATAAAACTAGCGCCTTACATCTCCCACCAGAAAACAAGCCTGGCTGAGGCTCCAGCGGTCGCGGAAATTGAGATCAAGCTACCCCCGATGCTGGCCGGTCCAGGACATGCCGTACGAATACCTCCGGAACTGATGCCGCCCGACGACCAAGCTATGGATTATTTTGAGATTTTCTTTACAAACATACACCCATACGTACCTGTGATAAACCAGTCCTATTTTTATCAGCAATGGCATACAGATCGGCAGTCAATCTCTCCGCTCATGCTGGAGGCGATTTTTGCATGCGCCGGACGAATGTCTGATGACCCGGCTCAAGGCGCTCAGTGGTTAGCTCTTGCGTCAAGTCAGTCAAATATCCGCTTGAGAACTCAGACCAGCGGATTGCTAATGCAAAGTAGAGCATGAGGACTCTTTCATGGACGTCCCGCGATTGAGTACGATGCAAGCAATGCTACTTTTACTCAAGGCGCGAGAATCGGCGCCGAAACGAGGCTATTACTATAGATCATGGATGACCATCCGGACTCTCGTTACTATGGCTAAGGACCTAGAGCTTCACGAGCACTACGCCATCCACCAAGAAGGTCAGCCATGCGGTTGCGCGCTCCATGAGTGCATCACGAAGACTCGCGTTTGGCAAACGATCTTCATCTGCGAGATGATGATCGGAGGGCCCCAAGGTATGGGTGACGCTACCCCAATTGCGCACTGCTAAACCCGTACAGGGCGATTCGACATGGGAGCTGATCCTGACTCGGTTGACATTCGCATCCAACCACCATCTGCTGCCCTAAACAAAGCTGATTATGAGGTTTCCCGTCAATTTACCTACCTGGTGCGATGCGTACGGAATGTCCGTATAATGAACGACGCCTACGGCAGACTCCGGAAAAGGCCGAATTGGGGAGGAGACCCAGAATTCGTGCGACTGAACCCATCGTTTGCAGACTGGCTGAGTGAGCTACCGCGTGAGCTACACCTCGATCATCCCGCCGATGGCTCACCTCCTTGGATTCCCACACACTTCCTAGGCAACCTTCATACGTACTACCATCTGAGTATTATCATGCTCCATCGACCTCAGCTGATGTTCTCGGGATCATTCGGTGCCGATGGCACCTGGAAGCAGCACATGGCCCTCTGTTACTCGTCCGCGAAGTCTCTGTGCAGGCTCCAAGAGGCCGTACTACAGACTTTTGGCATGACCGGATTGCTCTGCATGCAGCGAGGGATAAATTTTACCATCTACGCGGTCCTGACATGTGCGATGCTTCATTTGGTACGTCCCGTCCTGTCATGACCACCGTGATATGGCTGACTGAACCTCGTAGGTTGCTCTGACCTCCCCAGATCCCGATTTCAACGCGGATGCTAAAGAATACTTCACCCGGCATATGCGGATTCTTGAACACTGCACGTCTTCATGGCCAATGCCAGAGATGCAAGCTCAGATCGACGCGCTGCGCGAAGCGTTCTCAGCCGACGTGAACAAGCCATTCGAGCTCAGATCAACATTTCCGTACGGTAGCCCGGGCGCACCACTCCAACCAAGTCCCCCAGTTGATGTGGATTATCATTCACAGTCGCTGAGTAGGAACCCTTCAATTGAGCACCAAAGTCGTGTTTGCTATGTCGACCAGCCTATAACACCCCCAATCTCGGCAGGACATGGCGAATCAAAAGACGACTCACCGGCGGCGCAGCCATTCTCCATGATGGCCACAGGTCAAAGACAACACCACTCGATGCCGCATGCGATGACAATCGTGGACCCGGTTGCTTGGAATCCAACAAGAATATTTGAGTAAGTCATTATGTCTTGAGTAAGAAGGCGACCGCTCATATCTATCCAGTCAGTGGAATACCGCGTTTGGTACGCCTCGATCAAATATAACGGCACCATCGAGCATCATTTCCGATTCATCACCACCTCTGAACATGCCACCTACATTAACCGGCAACGATCTACCACAGTTACAGGATTATACGCAGCAACACTATCCTCACACCACACTGACGAATCCGTATTCTCAAGTACAGCAATCACCCCCGTCAGCCTACACGAGCGCGGCACCTACGTTCGTCAGCCCAAGTATGTGGCGAGATACAGTCGCCAGTACCTTTGATCCTGGAGGACTTAAGAGAAGATGGGATCCTGGAGCGCCCCACATGAATGGTGAATCATCTAAGAGAATGAGATGAGACACTTGATGCAGCGTTTAGTGTCCCAACCTGCACGTCGGACGAGCCGACTTGACAGGTGGGACCTGGGGTCGCTCAGGTTGCTGGCGGCGAATGCAGCATCTAAGCCAAGACGGAGTATTGCCTTCCTCGTGCGTCCTAGGTCCATCTTTGCCACTGTCTTGGATTCATGATCAACACAACCGTACCGTTCACCGTGGACGAACAGCCTCGGTGTCTCCTCACGTCCAGACCGTTAAGCAAAGACGCATCATTCGGTCATGACTCCAACTGATCTTCCCCATGGTGACTGCCGGGTAGCACAACGTAGTCGTCTGCCAACTTGACATCATCGTCTTCCAAGAATCAACAGTACCGTACTGTATAGAACCACGATCATGGCAGCCGTTCAGAGCTATCATCCATTGCGAACGGCACGCAATCTCCGGCACGGGAACGCCACAAGGTCTTGCTGCGTTCAGAACCTACCCGCCGCACAGTAAGAAGCTTCAATTCGCTACCTGGCTACTACGGATATCGAGGTTCGGATCAAAGCAATAGCAAGGTTGTCAGATGTGCCCTGGTGGATATCATCAATGGACAGTACCTCAGACATCCTAGATCGACAGCGAACATCACTTATTACAGAGTCTATTGATCATACCACATCTCATCTTTTTGTAAAATGGACGCAAACCAGGCACAAAGACGAAAGGGTAGTAAGGTGGCATATGCAGGAGGAAAAAGCATTTGTCTGAATTCGAACGCATATCACCCATGAATTACGCTATAGCTGGAGTTACAGACGTGCGCATTGGCATCAGCTTTGGTTTCTTTCTCGCGTCTTCTTGTCACGGACCACTTTGTACGACACAACACACCTACTACTTTCATGTACAATCTGCACGAGCAAGCACTACCTTAGAACTGTAAGTCCTGACCATCGAACAGACATCTCATCCAGAGTGGCTCTGACAGTCAAGTCAAACCCCGAATCTCACGTAAACATCTATGTCAATCATCACTGTCACCCATCATCTCCTTCTCTTCCCCTTCTTCCCCTTCTTCCCACCCCCATCATCCCCACCTCCATCCCCAACACCCCCAACCTCCTTCTCATAAACCTCCCTAGCCGTCATCTCCCCCACCTTCCTCTTCCTCTTCCCCCCCGCCTTACCCCCGCTCCGCACACTCACCACCCCACTCCCACTCTTCCCATCGCGAATCAGCCGCTCCGCATCCTCCCACCCCGGCTCGTCGTCGTTGGCGATCTCGTATCTGCCGTCCTCAGCCGCACCTGTCAACATGGTCCTCACTTCCACCCACACCACCACAGATCCCACCCAGGTTTATTTTAGGGGTCGATGATGAGGTGTGTCAAAAGAGCACGGTTGGATGCCGAAACGTGCGTGACTCACCGATGCAACGGCAACGCATCCACCAGCGCCCGCTGCTTCTCCCTCATCTCCCCACTCACCCCCGCCGCCCCCTCCCGCAACTCCTCCTCCAGCCCCACCTCCAACGGCTCGAACCGTCGATCCACCACCTCATCCTCGTGCATGCCCGTCGCGTCCGCAGCCGATACCCCCCCGCCGACCGTACCATTACCGTTGCCGTTGCCGCGGACGTCATCCCGACCCGAGGGCTCCGCGCCCTCCACGGCGCCCTCGACCAGGCCGCGAAAATGCGCCGCCACCTTCCGGACGACCTTGACCAACATAGCCAGCAGCTGAGAGACAGGCAAGGCGAGTTCGCGCTCGAGGTCGTCGAGGCTCTTGCGCTGCAGGCCGACGGCGAGAAGGATGGAGGCCTGGACGCCCGTCAGGCGCACGGCGGGCCGCAGCCGGTGCGTGAAGTGCAGCGTGGCGATGGCGGGGACCAGGTCGAGGATGACGTGGTGGTCGAGCATGTTGGCGGCGTAGGAGTCGAGCCGCTTGAGGTCGTAGGGCGAGAAGGTGGCGTCGAGGTCGGGTTTCGTGAGCGGGGATGCTGGCGAGGCGGAGCTGGGGGTGCGTGAGGAGGTGGCGGTAGCAGTGGCGGATTCGTCGATGCTGAGGCATAGGATGGTCGGGAAGGTGCGGAAGTTGTAGGAGAGCAGCGTCAGGAAGCGGCGGTGGAAGTCGCGCGCGAAGGCGCCGAGCCAGGCCGCGTTTCGGTCGTCGTCGTCTGGCCCGCCGGCGGCGTGGCTGTGGCTGGCGGAGAGGGCGCGCAGCATGACACACGAATGCTCGCCCGTCAGCTCGTTGGCCGTCTGGCGGAGGTAGACGGGCGCGAAGGCGGCGCGCTTCCAGAACTTGTGCAGCGGCGGCGTGAGGCCGTAGCTGACGCCGACGTAGTCGAGGGCGTTGGGGCGGCGCTCCGAGAGCTTGGAGAAGAGCGGGGGCATGCTGTGGATGTCGCGGATGCGGACGTTGTCGTCGAGGAGGGTGGCGTTGGCCAGTTCGGCGTCTGTCACGCGGACCATTTCGTCGGTGGTGGTGGTGGTGGTGGGGGGTGGGTTGCTGTCTTCGGCTAGGTTGGTGAATTTCCCTTCGTAGAAGTCGATGAGCAGTTGGAGAGCGCGCGAGCCGTAGCCCATGCCGATGTTGTCCGGGTTGGTGGCGATACGGACTACGCGGGCGCCAGATAGGCCGGCGAACTCTTCGTCTTGGAACTGTTGGCTGACGAGCCAGGGGATGAGATCGCCGCCGGCTCGTTGCCCTCGACTCAGACTGTTGAGTACGCTCTGCTTGCTGATCTGGCCTTCCAGCGCGACTTGGATGACGCATAGGGGCTCGGGTAATCGGGGGCTGTTCTCGTCGACCGGAGGCACGAGTACGAATAGTTGATGCGCAGGTGCATCGCTCATGAGTTGTAGGTCGTTGGGTGAGTTTTTGTAATGGCTCGCTACGTATAGGGCCATCATATGCTGTAAGAATTTCTCGGACACGGGATGGAATGAGAAAAGCGTGTCACGATTGACGTGCAGCAGCTGGCATTGTGACGGGTGGGGACACCCTTGCGGATCCGTCCTTGACCGCGGTAGGGTGGCATCCAGGCAGAGGAGCTTGTTCAGCCATTTCTCCACCGGATCTCCAGCGGCATATCGAATAGGCTCCGACAGTGTGATCTCCCGCAGTGACCGACTTCCGGAATACGTTTGGTCGGCGTTCTTTGCCGGCTTCCCAGTGGACCTGTCGGCTATGTCGCCACCATCTGCACCGTTTGTTTGCCTGCCACCTCGAGACTGCTCGCGCAGTTGTTGAATGAGCTTTAACGATAACGACCTTCCGGTTCCCTCGTACCCGTTGATAGTAGACGCCATAAAGACTAGGTACGGACCCATTAACTTTCTCACGAGAGGCAACGGTATGGCGGCAGCTTCATCAATCACAACGAGCTCCGCCTGGCCAAGTGCGTATGCGTCTTGTGGTTGGATGTATTGAATGGTCTGACGATGTTGCCGGTGCACATTGACGCGGACAATAGCTTTGTTAAAGTCTGGATTCGTTGACTGAATGATGGTATAATCCCCATGGTCCAGGTAGTTGAGTGCGTCGAATCCCTTGAAAACAAATTCGAACAGTGTCTTCAGATTCTCCGGACTAGGTGAGGTAATGAAGATGTTGCTATAACCATGAGCGATGGCCGCTGCTATTGCCACGCCTAACGCTGCCGATTTGCCCCGCCCTCGGGCGGCTGTCAGTGTCACCGTGCTTCTCAGAGTCTTTTCTGCAATAGCATCGACAAATGTTAGAAGAGCTTTGGCCTGATCTACCGTTTTGGCTATGGTAACGAGTGATCCCACAGGCTGCGAATCTACCAAGCTATGTTTGATGCTTTCAAGCTCCTTGCTTGCCTTGCTTTTGCCCTCTTCTTCTGGATTAGGCGGAGATAATGGCTTGACATTCTTGCCTCCAGAAATGGGAAGGACATTTAACTCGTCATCAACAACCAGGCACGACTCGCAACTCCCAAGGGAGAGGATGAAGCGCTCATTGAACCTTGCAGTAACGTCGTCATGTGCTTCAGTCCGATACCTTGAGTGTACATCCATAGACAACGTGTACAGCTGTTTCAAGCTAGTCATGCCCTTCAGAAGGAGAAGCACCAGACCGCCCCCTTCCACAGTCTCAATTGTCCGCGCCAGCAGATTAGGCGTGATCGCCTCAAAGTCTTGCAGGATGCACATCCCAAACGTATTTCCTAGTATTTTGTCCGTCTCCTTATAGTACACATAACGAATATTGTGCAAAGTGACAAACAGTTCGAAAGGATCTTCCGTGTTGGCTTCGCGGATCCCCCGTTTTACCTCCTTTCTTATCTTATTCTCCCGCTTTTTTCGATGGCTACCGCGGATGTCGAATCAGCATGCGCCCTCCCTCCAGTCTTGATGACTTCACCGACCTTGTAAACCCGAGGAGGTTCTTCTTGTATGCCCAGAGCACCGACTTGTTTTGCTTGATGTCCACGCTGGACATGATGTAGTGGAGGTGCACGATGACATCTTTGGCTCGATCACCCACAACGACGATGAAGCTTCGCTTTTTCTCCTGCCCACATTTAAAGTCAGCATTAGGGCCCAGAAAGAGAGCTGGGCAAGATGGACCTGTATGCCATTGCGGATAAGAGCCGGTATGCGCGAATCTCTGTGCCATGGTCCTAAATCAGCACTCAACTTCATAGATGACGAACTTCAAGAGGAACATACACTGCTTTGCGAGGCATTGTATGTCTCTACTCCCAAACCACCCACTCCCCATGGAGTTGACTTAACCTCTACGAAATCACGGTCGTAGTCTTCCCACGACCTCGTCGGCTCGTCTTTCTATAGTTTCTTCAAGGTCCGCACTCGAAGCGGCACAACTTTGCCCTTAAACAAGCTGCTAGTAAGCTGTCCGTGAGTGCAAAACAGCTGAAAGCTGGTAGATTGAAAATAATGCTCTTTATTGTGATAGACTCTATCAGCGAGCTTGACAATGTGTTTGCGCCTTCGGATTGAGCTGTAGACCCGGCATGTCAATTATTTTGCCCGCATTGCTCGACCCTCTCAAGCTACGGGCCGAAATTTTTCCTAGCGTCGAAGCGGAAGTGTACCTTATCCTCACCAACCATTAATTAGCACTTATTGTACCAAATACCTTAGGTAGAGGAAGGCGGACCCATGTTCAACGCTCAGCCTGACGCTGTTGTGAGCGCGGAGCTCCTCGATCGTATCAAATGTCATGGATAGTCTTCAGTGGGTGTCGCTTGGGTACGAACATTTGATACACAGTCCAACATTCCTCGAGTGCCATGTGGCTAAGATCTACGCAGGGGCCTCATCTCAGCCTTGTCCGTTGCCTCCTTGACATACGAGCGATCCTTCATCTTCGGTTGGTCTGCAGCATCGTGTTTGGTCACCCAAGCTGACCCGTCAGATCTTCCGATAACCTCGTCTGCTATCGTCCTTGCTGTTGCCGGTATCTTACTGTCGGCCGTCAATAAAACTTTCCCGGCCTACTTTTCGCCGGTAACAAGAGGGCTACATTATTCGGCGCTTCCGTTGGAAGATCGGCGCCAGCCTCACGCTTCTAGGGAGCCTTCGCCGGAGCGCAGTGATAGCGACGTAACTACCAGGCCCCGAACGCAGCGAATACTTTTCGTACTCGTCATTGTTGCCTTATGCCTGCGTCTGGAACTCTTGCGCTGGACCCTGAAGCAGATACAATGTACATGGACTGGGATAGAGGTACATTCTGCTTGGACAAGAAACGCTATATGGCTAATGTTTGTAGGCTGTTGGACCGTTCATACTAGCCATCTGGGACTTCTGGCGCTTCCAGAAGAAACGTACCAGGGACCTTGATGCGTCTGACAGTGTATATGATGCGATTGTTGGGGCATTTACGCGCGGTCCAACAAGATATTTGATACCGGTATTGCTCCTAAGCTGGTCCGGGGTTCTTACAGCCGTTGTGTCCTCGACGGGAAGGTCGACGTATATTTGTCCGCATGTCCTACCATACAAACATACTGTTCCGACCTTCCAATGGCTCGGAGTCTTTCTCGAATGCTTTATTTTTATAGCTATTTCTGAGTTGTGTGTCAGCAGGACGAGTAATGGGTTACGAAGGAGCTCCAAAGGAGCTTCTATCTTAGGGTGGATATTTTCAGTGAGTAGCACTCGTTATAGCTTGGGCTTATCACCTTCTGATTTGGGATAAAGATTACTGCTGTCATCCTTGGGATCATAGGCATCATAACACTTCTGGTTAGAGAAGAGTTCGGAGCTTGGCTTCTAGGGTTCCATAAGACATACACGTCGAGTCTTATCGGCCAGACTGTTCTTTTCAGTATTGTAACAATATGCGCCATGCACATAGTAAGGCCCCCACTCAAATGCTCGAAGTTCAACTCTGATCATATAGATGATCCATGTCGGACTTCTTGAAGTTGCACTTGTTTCCCTTTTTACCCATACTTTTGTATCTGGGGCTTCTGCTGGGTTGGCAAGCGGCCACCCTTTTCCGCCAACCGCCAGAGGCTCCGCTATTTTTTCAGTATGTCTATTGTTCCTGGGCTCGACTATGTTCTTGTATATCCGGACACTTTCGGAGGGACACAGATCGCCCTCGCCGGCGAGACGAATTCTCCCGAAGATTCCTACCGCATCGTCTATGCTACTGGCATTACTCTTCACAGTTCAACTTCTATTATATTTTTCCGGAAGTAACGGTGTTGGTTATCATCCTATTGACATGCTTGTTTACGACGCCAAAAGCCAGCACGAGATGTGGCTCAAGCAGGCTTCGGCCAGTAGAACGCTCAACCAAGCTACCGAAGAATACCGCAGACGATATAACCGGCATCCTCCTCCGTAAGTCAAGCACTTGATTTGGTCGTGTCCATCTATTTTATCCACTCACTGAATTACGGTAGTGGATTTGACGAATGGTACAATTTCGCCACGGCAAGATCCTCGCTCATCATTGATGACTACGATTCAATCCATAATGATCTTGTCCGCTTCTGGGCGCAAACACCTGCGGAACTGCGACAGGAGACATGGAAGACTATATCGAACCCCTGGAACGAAATATCCGGGATCAGTATCCGTGCCGGGAAAGCAGAGATAAGCCCGAATGTGCTTCCAACCCATCGGTGGATGCTCGATGGCGTGATTACCTTGATCAGTCAATTTGCGCAATGGTTGCCTGATATGGATCTTGCGTTCAATGTGAATGACGAGTGCAGAGTAGCAGTGCCTTTCAGGAATGCAGAAGAGATGCGCAGTGTTGGAGATGCTGCCGGAAATCTGGCCGTGGGTAAGGAAAATCAATGGAGCAAGGATAGGGCGTCAGGCTGGACACCGATTCCCGAAGAACCGATTTCCGAGACCAGCTTCGAAGATCACTCCTTCACAAACACCTTCTACCAATATGGATCTATAGGTTGCCCGCCAAGTTCTAAGGCTCGTAGGCAGAGGGTTTGGAATCCCCGTGATGTCTGCACCACCTGCGCATACCCGCACTCTCATGGTCCGTTCGTACGGAACTGGACACTTGCCGCAGACATCTGCCATCAACCCGACATGGCTAATCTTCACGGTTTCTACCTCAGCCCTGCCGCCTTCAAGACCGCCCACGACCTCATACCGGTCTTTAGCCAAAGCAAAGCCCACGGTTTCAATGACATTCTCTACCCTAGCGCATGGAATTACATGGACAAAGTCAAATACGAGCCATCTGACCAGCATCCTGACGTACCATACGCAAACAAGGAAAATGTCCTCTTCTGGCGCGGTGCGACCTCGGAAGGAGTCTCCGCAGAAGGGACCTGGAAGGGCATGACCCGCCAGCGGCTCGTGCACCTTGTCAACAACCTTACCGAGACCGAGACCGTTCCCATTCTCCTGCCCTCTAGGTCTCAAAAAGGCAAATACGAGTACCAGACGATGCGTGGCAAAGAAATACCTGCGCTCTTACACACTGATATCCGCGTGGTGGACAAGATCGCGCGCTGTGGGCTTCAAGACTGCCCTGATCAAGAAGCCGAACTCGGCCTCGTGAAGCCCTCCGACTTCCAAGATCACTGGCGTTATAAGTTCCTGTTCGACCTCGACGGAGCCGGCTTCAGCGGGCGCTTTCTCCCCTTCTTACAGTCCCGATCTCTGCCGTTCAAAGCGGCGCTCTTCCGCGAGTGGTCCGACTCCCGGCTGACGGCGTGGCTGCATTTCGTGCCGCAGGATCTGAGGCTTCACGGGGTGCATAGTACTTTGGCCTATTTTGCCGGCATCGATGGGAAGATAGATGGCAGGGACGTGATGATGCCCGCGCATGAGAAAGAGGGCGCGATGATTGCCGAAAGTGGAAGGGAATGGGCTGGAAGAGTGTTGAGGAAGGAGGATATGGAGATATATTTCTTCCGGTTGTTGTTGGAGTGGGGGCGCTTGACGGATGATAGGAGAGATGAGATTGGGTTTCAGTTGTAGATATTCACAGGATAGAATATCAGATCAACGTTAGCCCTTTGACTGGTGAGGGTAAACGACCCTTGACGTCACGATCAAGGAAGGGAGGGCACTCCCTTATGCAGCGACGTAATGTCGGTGCGCCTGAATTCCCAGCGGCGGCGTAAATCCGCTCAAGAGCCCATTCGCCGTTCGGAGGGACTATTTGACCTAGCAGACCTGGATGAGACACACCCTGATTCGTTCAAGCTTTGAATGACAATACACCTGCAGGCAACATGAGATGATAAATAAGTCGCTGCAGCAGGAGTGGCATTGAACCTGTCCTCTAAATACTTCAGGACGTCTGGTGGCACCGCGAAGGATGACGCTTCAGCACCAGTCTTACCCTCAAAGTTGAATTTCTGTCGCTCGCAATAGCATGGCATTGAGATAGAGTCAATGTCATACTCGGTCAGCAGAATATAGTTGTTAGCGCGATTGTGGACAGGATGCACTTCGTGTTGTGGTCAAATTTGCTGTCCGAGCCATCTGATTTGGGTGCCATTCAGTTTTAGCCCTTTCGCGAGTACGTCAAATAATGTCTATCACCTTGACGGTAGCGTCATCGAACCAATGTAAGTTAGGCTCAGGAAATTCATTGGTGATGCCCACTCGCTGAAAGGCAACTTTCTGATTTGACTGTGCTTTTGTAAGAAGCAATGCACACAGGGTGTCGGGATAGTCTTGACTTGTCTGGCTCGTGAGAGTTTCCACGTCCCAGTCTACAGAAGACTCGGTCATGACCAGTAGGCACCATACAGGATTATGCCCTATTGAGACCCTAGTGTCAAGTGACGCAAGTGCAAGAACCTCTCCGGTGACAGAATCGTAAAGTGTGCAGATATGTACTGTTGCTTTCTTAAGTGCTCCCTGTACAGTGAGAATGGCAGAAGCAACAGCACCGAATGGTGCGTTGTTGTCGGCCAGAGCCACTTTACAATCCAGAACATTCAGTTTTGAATCAGATAAACACGGGAATGGACACAAGTCAACTCTGCCAACTATTGATGCCCAGGACCAGGATGGAGATCGATATGTGTCGGCCCTGGTGTTGGGTTTGCTCAACGGATACACAGATTTCCAAAGTAACTGTGGAACCAAAATGCTACGCCAGAGGCCTGCGTAGTAACCAGTACCAAAAATG